>Ga0247843_1000382_pt1 | contig 105868 bp, 97 predicted proteins | sample LaCruzMarch2017__FD_192420 | JGI IMG/M metagenome (GOLD analysis project Ga0247843, IMG submission 192420) | Freshwater microbial communities from meromictic Lake La Cruz, Castile-La Mancha, Spain - LaCruzMarch2017_8m | ecosystem: Environmental > Aquatic > Freshwater > Lake | place: Spain...
ACTTCAAGCGTATCGCCATGCGCAGCGACAAGACCGACCGGAGCTTCGCCGCGATGATCTACATCGCCACCGCCGTCATCCATTCCCGATGAATCTCAACAGGCCCTAGCCCATGCATCATGCCCGCCTGCTTCGCCTCGCGGTCATCGGCGCGGCCTTCGCGATCCTGCTGGCACAGGGCGTTGCCACCATGTTGCTGCTGCAGCGCGCGCGGGAAGCCGCCGTCGCCGCAGCCGAAGACACGGTGGGGCGGATCGGCCGGGCGGTCGAATCCAGCCTGAACCGCAATTTCGTGCAGGTGGACGCCATGCTGGCCGGCCTGCCCGCCATCCTGGCGCCGCTCGCGCGCGACGGGCGGTTTGACTCCAATGGCGCCAGCCGCGTGCTGCGCGAACTCAACAACCAGAACTTCACCTTCCGCGACGTGCTGCTGGTGGGCCCGGACGGGATGCCGATCGCCGCCGGCCTGCCGGTGTCGCGCCGGCGCGCCTTGCCGCTGTCGCTGACCACGGCCTTCGTCGATAGCGGCCCGAACGCAGGTGGCGTGATGATCGGCGGGCCGGTGCGCAACCCGGTCACCGGCGAATGGGCGCTGTTCCTGGCGCGCCCGGTCACCATGCCCGTGCTCGGACGGGTCACCGCGGTGGCCGAGGTGCCGGTGCCGCTGATCAGCAGCCTCATGGGGCTGGGGGGCGAGGCGACGGGGCTTCGCGTCACGCTCGAACGCGATGACGGCACGCTGCTGGCCGCGCTGCCGCATGACGAGACGCGCATCGGCCGGCGCCTACAGCCCACCGCGCCGGAGCTGGCCGGCCAGCGCCAGATCCGCAGCCGCTTCAACAACCACGAAGTGCTGGCCCTGGTGCGGCCGACGCTCTACCCGGCGCTGTTCATCACGGCGACCGTCGATCTGGACGAAGCGCTCGAAGGTTGGGCCGCCGATCGCGAGAGGGCGCTGCTGGTCTCGGGCGGCTTCGCGGTCCTGGTGCTGGCGCTGGCCGCGGCGCTGCTGCTGGGCCTGCGCCAGCGCGAGCGGGTGGAGGCCGAGCGGGCGCGTTGGCGATCCACGCTGGAGAACGCGCTGGAGAGCATGTCGGACGGCTTTGTGATGTTCGGCCCGGACAACCGGCTGATCGCCTGCAACCAGCGCTATCGCGACTTCTATTCGATCTCGGCGCCCTTCATCGAGGTGGGCGCGCAGTTTCGCGACATCATGCGCGAAGGTGCCAAGCGCGGCCAGTATCCGCAGGCGGGCAGCGACATCGAAGCCTTCATCGACGAGATGGACCGCTGGCGGCATGCCAATAATCCCCCGATCGAGCGGCTGCTGCCCGATGGCCGCTGGGTGCTGATCACCGAACGCAGCACGCCTGGCGGCGGCACCGTCGGCATCCGCACCGACATCACGCCGCTGAAGCGCGCGATGGAGGAGCTGTCATCGGCCCGCGACGCGGCGCATGCCGCCGGCCAGGCGAAAAGCGAGTTCCTGGCGCGCATGTCGCATGAGTTGCGCACGCCGCTGAACGGCGTGCTGGGCTTCGCGCAGGTGCTGCTGCGCGACCCGGAGCTGACCGCGTCCCAGCGCGAGCAGGTGACCACGCTGCACGATGCCGGCCGGCACCTGCTGGAACTGGTGAACACCCTGCTCGACCTGTCGAAGATCGAGGCCGGCAAGCTGGACCTGAACCTGAAGCACATGGCCGTGCGGCCGCTGCTGGAATCCTGCGCGGGCCTGCTGGCGCCCGAAGTGGCGCGGAAGCTGATCGACTTCACCCTGGAGATCGCCGCCGATACGCCGGACGCGGTGGAGGCGGACGCCACGCGGCTGCGCCAGATGCTGCTGAACCTGCTGTCGAACGCGGTGAAGTTCACGCCGCATGGCGGCGCGGTGGCGCTGCGGGCCTCTGGCGCGGCAGGCCAGCCCGGCTGGATCCGGATCGAGGTGCAGGATACCGGCCCCGGCGTCCCGGCCGACAAGCAGCATATGCTGTTCGAGGATTTCTCGCAGCTGGCGCCCGTGGCCGGCGAGGGTTCGGGAACCGGGCTCGGCCTGGCCATCTCGGCCCGCCTGGCGGCGGCGATGGGGGGCCGAATCGGCATCGACGCCGAGCTGGCTGAGGGCGCGCTGTTCTGGGTGGAATTGCCGCTGAAGGAAGTGCCCCTGCCGATGCCGGCGGAGCCCCCCTCGCCGCAGCCCGCGCCGGTGGAGCCGAGCGGCCCGCGCAGCCTGCGGGTGCTGGTCGCCGACGATGTGGCCGCCAACCGAATGGTGGCGCGCGCCATGCTGGCGGCGGCGGGCCATCGCGTGGACAGCGCCAGCGACGGCGCCGAAGCCCTCGCGGCCGTGCAGCGCGAGACCTACGACGTGGTGCTGATGGACCTCCAGATGCCGGTGATGGACGGGCTGGAGGCCAGCCGGCGGATTCGCGCCCTGCCCGACGGAAGGGCGAGCGTGCCGATCCTGGCCGTCACCGCCTCGGTCCTGCCGGAACAGGTCGAGGCCTGCCGCGTCGCGGGCATGGATGGCCACCTGGCCAAGCCGATCGACCGTGAAAGCCTGCTCGCCGCCGTGGCGCAGCTGGCCACCGGCACGCCCCTGCCGGCCAGGGCTGGCGGACCGCATGTGGAACAGGCCCAGCCGCTGCTGGATCCGGCGGCCTTGCGCAGCCTTGGCACGGATCTCGGGACGACCGCGGACCTGATCATCACCGAATTCGTCGCCGAGTTGCGGCTGGCGCTCGAAACACTGTCAAAGCCCGGCACCGCGACCGACACGGCGCGCCTGCGGCAGGCGGGGCACCGGCTGCTGGGTGCCGCGCGCACGCTGGGCGCCCGCCGCCTGGCCGCGGCCACCGAGGTGCTGCAGGCCGACCTGCATGCCGGGCTCAGCACGGCCGCGTCCCTGGCGCGGGTTCTCGAGGTGGCGGGAGCCACCCTGCCCTTGCTGGACGCAGCGATGGAGCAGCCCCGCGCCCCGGATAGTCCCGCCCCGGCCATGGCGCGGCTCGGCGCGCCGGTCGCGGAATAGCACGCGCCCGGCCGGCGCCGGCGCCGCCACGTCCGGTCCGCGGGCCGCCCGATTCTTGCCGCGGCCAATTGGGCAAGCGATCACCGCGCCTGCAGCACGACAGGATTTACAAATTCACAGGCAAATCTGTGAAGGCCCTGACAGGTTTCCTGTGCGTTCAACGACATGTCCATGGATAAGGCCGAGCGTTTCAATCAGACATTGCCTCCGTTAGTGGAGGAGATCATCAGAATGTCGCTGACCCGTCGCACCCTTCTCGGCACCCTCGCCGCCGCCCCGCTGGCGGCCCCGGCGCTGGCCAATCCCTGGCGGCCCGACCGGCCGATCGAGCTGGTCGTGGGCTTCGCGCCCGGCGGCGGCACCGACATTGTGGCCCGGCTGTTTGCCCGCCACCTGGATCAGAAGCTCGGCCAGTCGATCACCGTGGTGAACCGGCCCGGCGCTTCCTCGGAAGTGGCGATGACCTATGTCGCGCGCTCGCGTCCCGATGGGCATGTGCTGGGCCTGACCAACATGCCGAGCTTCGTGACCGTGCCGGTGGAACGCCGCGCGCAATACAACCTCGACAGCTTCGCCTTCGTGGGCAACATCATGACCGACCCGACCGGCATGGTGGTGCGCGCCGACAGCCCGATCCGCTCTATCGCGGACCTGGTTGCCCGCGCGAAGGCGGATCCGGAGGGGATCGTGATCTCCACCAGCGGCATCGGCACCGACGACCATCTGATGATCGCCATGGTGTCGCGCCTGACCGGGGCGCGCTTCACGGTGGTGCATTACACCGGCGCGCCGCTGCAGCGCACCGCCCTGATGGCCGGCCAGGTGCAGGTCAGCACCATGTCGATCGGCGAGATCATGCCGAACCCGCAGGGGCTGCACTTCATGGTGCATGGCGGCGGGGCGGACAACCGCTTCGCGCCGGGCGTGCCGACCTTCCGCTCGGCCGGCCTCGACTTCGAAATGTATTCGGAACGCGGCATCGTGGTGCCCGCCAGCACACCGGCGCCGATCCTGGAGCGCCTGCGCGCCGCCGTGCAGGAAGCCGCCGCCGACGAGGCGACGCGCCGCACCTTCGAAGCGCAGTTCATCGCGCCCGTCCTGGAGTCCGGCCCGGCCTGGGAAGCGCGGATGCGCACCGCACAGCAGCGCTATGCCGCGCTGTGGCGCGACATGCCCTGGATCAATACCTGACCAGGGTTCGGGTGGGGGTCAGGGCGCCGGCGTCAGCCGGCGGGCGCGTCCAGGCCGGGCTCGGCCATGGGCGGCGGCTCGGCGCTGTCGGCATCCTGCTTCCACCCCTTGCGCTCTTCCCACAGGCGCCGCGCCAGGAGCGCGGCACCCACCCCACCAGCCATGAACACCGTTCCGGCGACAAGCCCGGTCAAGATCATGCCCCCGGCCATCGTCCGGGCGGCGCAGCGGATCAGCATCGGGAGGCTCCTTTATCGCTTCGGCGATTTGGGGGGTGTGGCCACCGGCGCAAGGCCCGGCAGGACCCTGGCGGCCGGGCAGGAGCAGATGAGGCTGCCATCCGCCAGCCGATTGGCCTGCGTTGGTTCGCCACAATGCGGACATTCCAGGATCTGCCGATCGGTCACGATCACGCGCCGGGCGTCCCGGGCAATGTCGGCCCGAGGCGCCGGGCGACATCCATGTTGCCCTTGCGGGCCGCGTTCTCGATGCCGTCCAGCGTCGTGGCGAGGTCGCGCCAGCCGGCATGCAGCGCGATTCCCCGCAGCGCATGGGCCAGGGCACGCGTATCCGGGGCGTCGCCGGCCTCTAGCGCCGCCATCAGGCGCGGGATGCGATCCTGCCAGTCGGTCAGGAAGGCGCTGGCCAGGCCAGCATCGGGCGCCGGCAATATGCCGGCCGACTGCGGCGTGTAGAGCGTGACGAAGCCGCCATCGGGCAGGGGCGCGCGCCGGACTGCCAGGTGCGACCCGTCGGGGCGTTCGCGCACCTGAAGCGTGCGCAGCGGCTCCACCTTCAGGATCGCGATGCGCCGGGCCGCCTCGGCGTCCGGGTCGACAATGCCGAATTCGCCGCCTTCGGCCTGCAGGCGCAGGACTTCCTCAAGGCGCGTGCCGATCCGCAAGGCCCGGCGCGGCACCCCGGCCAGGTCAGAAAGGCCGGCATTCCATGCGACCAGCCGCAGGTCGGCATCGAACACGGACACACCGCAGGGAAAGGCCGCGATCACGCTGTCCAGCAGACGCGCCCGCGCCTCGGCGGCGGCGGTCGCGTTCCGCTGTGCCGCAAGCGCGGCTTCAGCTGCGGCCAGCCGCTGTTCCAGCCGCATGGCCGCACGGTGACGCCCGATGCCGAGCACACCAAGCCCGACCAGCGCAACCACGTTCAAGACGGCGAGTGGAAGGTCCAAGCCAGTTCCATCCGGTTGCATCGAGGGCGATGAGGCTTACCTCCGCGTGCCGCCTTCTGTCCATCACCCTGCCGGCATGGAATGCTTCCAGCCCGGCCCTTGCCCCCATGTGCCCCCCTTGGCATCTTCCGTCCCGTTCCAAGGGCCACGGTCCCGGCCCGCGCGGCCCGGCCGGGCCGAGGCAAGGAAGCTGGCATGGCCAAGATCAAGGTGAAGACCCCCGTCGTTGAGATGGACGGGGATGAAATGACGCGGATCATCTGGGGGTTCATCAAGGACCGCCTGATCCTGCCCTATCTGGATATCGACCTGAAGTATTACGACCTCGGCGTCGAGTATCGCGACCAGACCGATGACCAGGTCACGGTCGATGCCGCGCATGCCACCAAGCGGTATGGCGTGGGCGTGAAGTGCGCCACCATCACGCCGGACGAGGCGCGGGTGAAGGAATTCAACCTGAAGAAGATGTGGCGCAGCCCGAACGGCACCATCCGCAACATCCTCGACGGCACGATCTTCCGCGAGCCGATCATCTGCAGCAACGTCCCCCGCCTAGTGCCGCACTGGTCGAAGCCCATCGTGGTCGGCCGCCATGCCTATGGCGACATCTACCGCGCCGCCGAGACCAAGATCCCCGGCGCCGGAAAGGCGACACTGACCTGGACGCCGGCCGATGGCTCCGCCCCGGTCGAGATGGAAGTCACCAACTTCCCCGCCGGCGGCGGCGTGCTGATGGGCATGCACAATACCCGCGCCAGCATCGAGGGTTTTGCCAGGGCCAGCCTGAATTACGGCCTGTCGCGCGGCTATTCGGTGTATTTCAGCCACAAGAACACGATCCTCAAGGCCTATGATGGCGAGTTCAAGGACATCTTCCGCCGCGTCTACGACACGGAATTCGCCGACCGCTTCCAGGCCGCGAACATCACCTACGAAGACCGCCTGATCGACGACATGGTGGCCTGCGCGCTGAAGTGGGAAGGCGGCTATGTGTGGGCCTGCAAGAACTATGATGGCGACGTGCAGTCGGACATCGTGGCGCAGGGTTTTGGCAGCCTCGGCCTGATGACCTCGGTGCTGCTCTCGCCGGATGGGGCGACGGTGGAATCCGAGGCCGCGCATGGCACCGTGACGCGCCACTATCGCGAACACCAGAAGGGCCGCGAGACCAGCACCAACCCGATCGCCTCGATCTTCGCCTGGACGCGCGGCCTGCAGTACCGCGGCAAGTTCGACGGCACGCCCGATGTGGTGGATTTCGCCACCGCCCTCGAGCAGGTCTGCATCGAGACGGTCGAGGCCGGCCACATGACCAAGGATTTGGCCGTGCTGATCGGCCGCGACCAGCCCTGGATGAACACCCAGCAGTTCCTGGCGAAGCTGGATGAGAATCTGAAGGTGAAGATGGGCTGAGCGCGACGGGTCGAGCGGCGATGCTGTCACTGACGCCGCTCGACTTCCTGGCGCTGGCGATCTTTATCGCCTGCTGGCTGGGCTATGCCTGGGTGGTGGACCGGGTGCCGGGGGTCCGCGCGCGCAGCGTGATCGCGGCCATGGACCGCCACCGGCAGCGCTGGACGCAGGCGATGCTGGGGCGGGACAATCGCATCCCCGACATCGCCGCGATCGGCAATCTGATGAACTCGACCGGCTTCCTGGCCACCACCAGCATCTTCATCCTGGGTGGCCTGGTGGCGCTGCTGGGCTCGCCCGATCTGGGCCGGCAGGTGGTGGCCGCCCTGCCCTATACGGCGGTGCCCGACCAGGCGCTGTGGGAAGTGAAGATCGGCCTGCTGCTGATCATCTTCATCAACGCCTTCTTCGAGCTGACCTGGGCGATGCGGCAGTTCAACTACGCCTCGATCCTGGTGGGCGCCATGCCGCTGGGCGCGGCGGCGGAGGGGCTGGCCGCCGCCGCGGTCACGGCGCGCGTGCTGAACCGCGCGGCGCGGCACTTCACCACGGGGCTGCGCAGCTATTATTTCGGGCTCGCGGCGCTCGCCTGGATCCTGCATCCGCTGGTCCTGGTGGTGGCCAGCCTGATGGTGCTGCGCGAGCTGCACCGGCGCGAATTCCGCAGCGAGCTGCGCGACGCGCTGGCCGCCGACCGATAGGCGGCGGGGCCGCCGGCCTTTATGGTCGGCCGATGTCCGTGCTCGACCTGCTTCCCACGCCCTGCCTGCTGCTCGACCTGCCGACGCTGCGGCGCAACCTCGCACGCATGCAGGCGGCGGTGGCGCGCCATCCCGGCCTTCGGCTGCGCCCGCACCTCAAGACCGCGAAAAGCGCGCATGTCGCGGACCTGGCTGCGCCGGGCAAGGGGCCGATCACCGTCTCCACCCTGGCCGAGGCGCGGCACTTCGCGGCGCATGGCTTTCGCGACCAGCTCTATGCGGTCGGCATCGTGCCGGCGAAGCTGCCCATCGTGGCCGCGCTGAACGCAGCCGGCGCCGCGGTGAAGGTGGTCACCGACGATCTGGACGTGGCGCGCGCGATCGCCGCCTTCGAGGGGCCCGTCACCGCGCTGATCGAACTGGATGTCGGCGAGGGTCGTGCCGGCGTGACCGCCACCGATCCGGCGCTGACCGCGATCGCCACGGCACTCGGCCCGCGCTTCGCGGGGCTGATGAGCCATTCCGGCCATTCCTATGCCGGCCGCAGCGATGCGCGCATGGCCGAATTGGCCGCCGAGGAGCGCGCCTCCCTGCTGACCGCCGTGGCGCGGCTGGCGGCGGCCGGCATGGCGCCGGGCATCATCTCGGCCGGCGCCAGCCCGACCGCCATGCATGGGGCGGATTTCAGCGGCATCACGGAGCTGCGCGCCGGCGTCTACATGTTCGGCGACCTGCTCCAGGCGCAGCTTGGCGTCCACCCGCTGGAGGATGTGGCGGTTTCCGTCCTGACCAGCGTCATCGGGCGCTATCCAGGGCGCGGCGCGGTGCTGGTCGATGCCGGGGCGCTCGCCCTGTCGAAGGATCGCAGCACGGAAGCCGCGCCGCGCGACTGGGGTTTTGGGCGGGTGCTCGACCGGGATGGCAAAGCCTCGCTGGGTGATGCGCTGGTCACGCGGGTGCATCAGGAACATGGGGAAGTGCGCGCGCCGGGCGGGCTCGACCTGGCGCGGCTGCCGGTGGGCACGCGGCTGCGCATCGTGCCGAACCATGCTTGCCTGACGGCGGCGGCCCACAGCAATTATCAGGTGCTGGAGGATGGCGCGCTGGTGGCCAGCTGGGCGCGGGTCAACGGCTGGTAGGCGCCAGGTTGCAAAGCGTTACGGTGCTTTGTGCAATGCGGCATGACGGTTATGTTGCAGTCCATGATGCGCGAAGCGGCCCTCCCCCGCCGATCCTTGCCGCTGCTGGCGTTTGCGCTGGTGGTCCCGGCGCTTGTGTCACGACCGGCGCGCGGCGGCCTGCCGGTGCCGCGGTTCCATGAGTGGGTCGGGCGGACGGCTGTATTGTCGGCACAGGGCGGCGCCGCACGGCTGCTGCTGACCGAAGCCGGCGGCGGGCTGCTCAGCTTGTCCATGCTGCTGTTCTGCCGCCCGGTGCAACTCATCGGCTGGGAGATCACCGCCGATGGGCGCGACCTGACCTACCGGCGCATGGCGGTGCTGCGCCCGGGCACCGTCATCACGGGCCGCGCCCGGCTGACGGATAGCGGCGACACGGTGGAATGGACCGAGCGGGATACCCGCCTCGCCGCCTTCGAGGGCTTCCTGCCGGCCGAGCGCGCCGCCAGCTGTTCCTGATCCCAGCTTTTCTGCTCAGCGACGATCCGGATAGTCCCGCGCCGGCCGCGCGCGATAGGGCGGCAGCGACCAGCCCCGCCAGATCGCCAGCGCGCGGATCGCCAGCGCCAGCGCCGCGCCACCGCCCAGCGCCGCATCGCGCGGCAAGGGCGCCAGCCGCAGCGCCACATAGGCGGCCGCGCCGGCCGCGGCGGCGGTGATGTAGATTTCCTTGCGCAGGATCAGCGGCAATTCGTTGCAGATGACGTCGCGCAGCATGCCCCCCGCCGTCGCCGTGACGGTGCCGAGCAGCACGGCCGCCCAGGGCTCGGCGCCGGCGATCAGCGCGATTTCGGCGCCCAGCACGGCATACAAGGCAAGCCCGACCGCATCGATCCACAGCAGCGCGCGAAAGCGGCTTTCGACCAGGTGCGCCGTGAAGAAGACCAGGATCGCGCCCAGCGCGGCCGCCGCCACCAGGTCCGGCGCGCGCAGCCAGAACAGCGGCAGCCGCCCGAGCAGCAGGTCCCGCACCGAGCCGCCGCCAAAGCCGGTGATGCAGCCGATCAGCACGAAGCCCACCACATCCATCTGCTTGCGGCTGGCGACCAGCGCGCCGGAAGCGGAGAAGACGAACACCGCCGCCAGGTCGATCCAGCGCAGCGCCGCATCCAGCTCCATCTCGCGGCTACTCCGCCGGGGCGAGGCGCGCGGTGGCGGCGCGGCGGGCGCTGCCCATGCAGAACAGGCTGGCCACCAGCAGCGCCGCCGCCCCCGGCAGCACCGCCCAGGCAAGGCCCAGATCGATCAGCCAGCCGAAGGGCACCGGCGTGATGGCGCCGCCGAGCGGCAGGCCGGAGGAGACGAAGCCGAACACCTTGCCCATCTGCCCCGGCGGAATGGCATCCTTCAGCATCACGTCGCGCGGCGTGCGCGAGGCACCGATGAACATCCCCGCCGCGCACGCCACCAGCGGCAGCAGCCATTCGGGCATCGGCACCGTGCCCATCGCCACCAGCAGCGTGGCGGAACCGAGCGTCAGCACCACCACGAAGGGCAGCAGCGTCTTTGCGCGATCGACCCACCAGCCGCCCACCAGCGTGCCGCCCGTGGCGCCGGCCATGTAGCCGGTCAGCGCCAGGGAGGCGACGGCAACCGGCGTGCCCCACAGCTTGCCCAGCACGGTAATGGCGAAGGCCTGCACGGTGGTGCCCGCCATGGCGGACAGCAGGAAGAAGCCGAAGAACAGCAGGATCGGGCGGGACAGCAGCAGGTCGCGCCCGGCGGCCAGGCTCTGGCTTTCCCGGGGCTTGGCCTGATCCTTCAGGATGCCCCCCTGCAGCCAGATGCTGGCCGCCACCGGCACGCCAACCAGGCCCAGCAGCAGCAGCGCCATGCGCCAATCCATCACCAGCAGCAGCGCCGCCACGGCGGGCGGGCCGAAGGCGAAGCCGAGATTGCCGGTGAAGGTATGCATGGCGAAGGCCCGCCCGATCCGCGACTTGTCGATCGAGGCGCCGAGAATCGCATAATCGGCCGGGTGGATCACCGAATTGCCGATGCCCGAGGTGACGCACAGCAGCAGGATGACCCAATAGGCATCGGCAAAGGCCATGCCGGCGATGGACAGCGCCATCAGCAGCACGCCGCCGACCAGGTAGGGCCGCGCGCCATGGCGATCCACCAGGAACCCCACCGGCGTCTGCAACGCCGCCGTCACCGCCGACATCAGCGCTACCGCCAGGCCGAGTGCGGCGTAGGAGACGCCGAATTCATCGCGCCAGACCAGGAACAAGGGCGGCAGGCAGAGCATGTAGAAATGGCTAAGGAAGTGGCCCGTGCCGATCAGCGTCAGGATGCGGCCGTCATTGTGGGGGGCGTCTTGCATGCGGGCTCTCCTGCCGGCACTTGGTGCGCCCGCGCGGGGCGCCGCGTCAACCGGCGAGGCTCTCGCGGATGAAACCGAGCAAGGGGGCGGTCAGCGGGGAACGTCCGGCCGCATCGCCGAACAGCGCCATCTCCACCTGGCCGAGCGGCGGCAGATCGGGCACTTCGCGCAAGCCGGGCGGGAAGCCGCTGCGGCCCAGCACGGTCAGCGCGAAGCCGGCCTGCGCGGCGGCGGCGAGGCCCAGCAGGCTGTCGCAGGTGAAGACCGTCTCGCTGGCCAGCCCGGCCCGCGCCAGGGCGCCGAGGGCGCGTTCGCGGAACATGCAGCCCTCGGGCAGCAGGGCCAGCGGCAGTGGCCTGCCCTCGGGCGGGGTCCAGCTTGGCGCCGCCGCCCAGACCACCGGCTCGGTCCAGATCGGCAGGCCGGCCACCTCGCCATCGCGGCGCTTGCCCAGCACCAGGTCCAGCGCGCCCGCCTGCTGCTTCGCGCGAAGATCGTGGCTGCGGCCGACCTCCACCTCCAGGCGGATCTCCGGGTAGGTGCGGGCGAATCGGGCCAGGATCGGCGCCAGGTTGCGCGGCACGAAATGGTCCGCGACGCCCAGCCGAAGCCGCCCGGCAAGGGTGGGTGCGATCATCCGCCGCACCGCCTCATCGTTCAGCGCCAGCATGCGGCGCGCATAGGCCAGCAGCGTCTCGCCATCGCGGGTCAGCACCACGCGGCGGCTGGTGCGGGCGAAGACCGGGCGGCGGACCAGATCCTCAAGCCGCTTCACCTTCAGGCTGACAGCGGATTGCGTGAGGCCGAGCGCCTGGCCGGCCGCGGTGAAGCCCCCCTCCTCCGCCACGCGGACGAAGCAGCGCAGCAGATCAAGGTCGAGGTCGGGCACGCGCATGCGGCCGAGGATGGCATGGCGGCGTCGGGGCGAACATCGGGGTGCTAATCGTCGAAGCGTCATAAAACCGCAAATCTACTGTCATGTTGCGTCGCTATAGCCGCCCCGCACATCGAGGGCTGCGTATGCTGGAGCTTCAAGGGCTGACGCGCCGGTTTGGCAGCGTCACCGCTGTTTCTGACGTTCGCCTTGTGATCCCGGACGGGCAGATGGTTGGGGTGATCGGCCGCTCGGGCGCCGGCAAATCCACCATGCTGCGCATGATCAACCGGCTGACCGAGCCCTCCGAGGGCCGCATCTTCTACGCCGGGCAGGATGTGACGGCGCTGAAGGGCGCGGCGCTGCGTCGCTGGCGTACCGATTGCGCGATGATCTTCCAGCAATTCAACCTGGTGCAGCGTCTCGATGTGCTGACCAACGTGCTGGTCGGGCGGCTGAACCACCGGCCGGGCTTCGTCGGTACGCTGACCAGCCTGCTCAAGATGTTCTCGGCCGAGGAACGCGCCATGGCGATCCAGGCGCTGGACCGGTTCGACCTGGCCGAGACGGCGCTGCAGCGCGCCGATACCCTCTCGGGCGGGCAGCAGCAGCGCGTGGCCATCTGCCGCGCCCTGCTGCAGCAGCCGAAGCTGATCCTGGCCGATGAGCCGATCGCGAGCCTCGACCCGCGCAATGCGCGGACCGTCATGGAGGCGCTGCGGCAGGTGAACCGGGAAGATGGCATCACCGTGCTGACCAACCTCCATCACCTGGACACGGCGCGGCACTATTGCGACCGGATCGTCGCCATGCAGGCCGGCCGCGTGATGTTCGACGGCACGCCCGCCGAACTGACCGGCGCGCGCGTGCGCGAGATCTACGGCGTCAGCGAGGATGAATTCGAGGAACAGGCGCAGGATTCGGTGAACCCGAAGGCCGGCGCCGGCATCCCGAAGGGCGGCCTCGCGCTCGCCTGAGACGAACCACCCAAACCGAACGGAGCATCCCATGATCACCCGCCGCATGCTGACGGCCGGCGCCGCGCTGGCGCCCTTCGCCGCCCTGGGCCAGACCGCCACCCCCGCCATGCCCGCCCCCGGCCGCCGCGCCTGGGCTGCGCAGGTCCCGCAGATCCGCATCGGCCTGCTGGGCGGCGAGAATGAGAGCGATCGCCTCGGTCGCTTCGACGCCTATCGCCAGTTGCTGGAGACCACCTTCGGCGTGCCCGTGCGCCTGTTCCCGGCGGCCGACTATGCCGGCGTGATGCAGGCCTTCGGCGCCCGCCAGATCGAGGGTGCGGGCCTCGGCGCCAGCGCCTATGCCGGCGCCTGGCTCGACACCAATGGCGGCGTGGAGCCGCTGTGGGTGGCGCGGGAAGCCGATGGCGGCATCTCCTACGTCGCGGTGATGGTGGTGCGGACCGACAGCGGCATCACCAGCCTGGAGCAGATGCGCGGCAAGTCGCTCGCCTGGGCGGACGCCAACTCCACCTCCGGCTACCTGGTGCCGCGCAGCGAACTGCGCGGCGCCGGCCTCGACATCAACACCTACTTCTCGCGCACCGGCTTCGGCGGCGGGCATGAGCAGGCGGTGGTGGCGGTGCTGCAGCGCCAGTATGACGCGGCGGTCACCTGGGCCAGCGGCCAGGGCGAGGTGAGCGAAGGCTTCACCCGCGGCAACCTGCGCGCCATGGTGCAGAAGGGCATGCTCAACATGCGCGACCTGCGCATCATCTGGACCTCGCGGCCGATCCTGAATGGCCCCTTCACCGTCCGGCGCGACCTGCCGCAGGCCTTCAAGGATGATTTGCTGGCCTTCCATGTGGCGCTGGCCAGCGCCCACCCGCAAATCTACGCGCAGATCGAGCGCGGCGGCGGCCAGGGCTATGCCCCGGTGAACCACGCGATGTTCGAGCCGATCGTGCAGCTGCGCCGCGAAGAAGCGGCCGAGCGGCGCCGCCGGTCCTGATGTCGGCCACGGCCATCGCCCCGCGAAGCGCTGCGGTCGAACGGGGCGAGGCCGCCTTTCGGGAGGCGCGACGGATCCGCCGTCGCGCCACCCTGTTCTACCTTGTCATCCTGGTCATCTGCCTGCTGGTGGCGGCCGATATCAGCGAAGTCTATATCGGCACGCTGATCGACGGCCTGCCGCGCATCTTCGAATATTTCTGGCGCACCATGCCGAGCTTCCGGCTGGAGGTCTTCTTCGCCGACTGGGAGACCGAGGGCAGCTTCGCCGCCTGGATGTACCGGATCGACAAATGGCTTTGGCTGATCTTCGAAACCAGCCAGATGGCGCTGCTGGGCACGCTGTTCGGCAGCATGATCAGCTTCGCGCTGTGCTTCGTCGCAGCCAAGAACCTCTCGCCCGCGCCTTGGGCCTATCTGGTGGCGCGCCGCTTCCTGGAATTCCTGCGCACCGTGCCCGAGATCGTCTTCGCGCTGATCTTCGTCTGGGCCTTCGGCATCGGCCCGCTGGCGGGGATCCTGGCGATCATCCTGCACACGGCGGGCGCCAACGGAAAGCTTTTCGCCGAAGTGGCCGAGAACGCCGAGACCCGCACCATGGAAGGTGTCCGCGCCGCCGGCGGCAACTGGTTCCACCGCATGCGCTTCGGCGTGCTGCCGCAGGTGCTGCCGAATTTCGTCAGCTATTTCCTGCTGCGCTTCGAGATCAATGTGCGCGGCGCCAGCGTGCTGGGCTTCGTCGGCGCGGGCGGCATCGGCGAGGAACTCTACCACGTCATCGCCTTCAACTATTATGAGGAAATCAGCGCCCTGCTGGTCCTGATCATCCTGACCGTCGCGACCATCGACCTGCTGAGCGAGAGGATGCGGCGCAACCTGTCCTCGGGCACGCAGATGGCGGGGGCCCACTGAGATGGCGATGACGATGCCAACGCCGCAACAGGTGGCCGCGCTGCGGCGGCGCATGCCGCGCGCCTTCGGGCCCACCGCCGCCACCCGCGGGCTGCGCGCGCTGGCCTGGGCCGCGGGCCTGGCCTGGATCGGCTTCCTGCTCTGGTGGTTCAACTTCGCGCCCGAGCGGATCTGGAACGGGCTGTCCGGGCTTGGCACGATCCTGGTGCTGATGGTGCCGCCCTCGCCCGGTGAATTGTGGCTGGAGATCCTGAAGGGCATGGCGGAAAGCGTCGCCATGGCCTTCCTCGGCACCTTCATCGCGGCGATCATCGCGGTGCCGCTCGGCTTCGCCGGTGCGGGCAACGTCGTCACCAACACGCTGGCGCATTTTTCCATCCGCCGGCTGTTCGATGGGTTCCGCGGCGTGGACCAGCTGATCTGGGCGCTGACCTATGTGCGCGCCGTCGGCCTCGGCCCGCTGGCCGGCGTGCTGGCGATTGCGACGGCCGACATTGCCGTGCTGTCCAAGCTCTATGCCGAGGCGATCGAGAATGCCGAGCGCCGGCAGGCCGAGGGGATCGATGCGGTGGGCGGCAGCGCCGTTCTGCGCACCCGCTTCGGCCTGCTGCCGCAGGTGCTGCCGGTGATGCTGGCGCAGGCGCTGTACTTCTTCGAGAGCAATGTGCGCAGCGCCAGCGTGCTGGGCGTGGTCGGCGCGGGCGGCATCGGCCTGCAGATCGCCGAGCGGATCAAGGTGCGCCACTGGGATGAGGTGGCCTTCATCATCCTGCTGATGATCGCGACCGTCATGGCGATCGACTTCATCAGCGGCCGCATCCGTCGCGCCCTGATCGGCGCGCGGTAAGGACGGCGCCCTGATCGGCGGGCGCTGATCAGGCGGGCGCGAAGCCGGGTAGCGGCGCGCCCTCGGTCGGGATCCAGCGCAGCGCCACGCCCATGCCGATGGACACCGCCTCAGGCGCCACATCGACCAAATTCGTAAAGATGCGTGGGCCTTCGGCCAGTTCCACGAAGGCCGGGATATAGGGATCGGCGATGCGCATTACCGTGAAGGTGTACACGTTGCCCTGCCCGCTCGCCGGTCGGGTTTCGGTATTGGCGGTCAGGGTGAAGGGGCTGATCGGGCGGGGCGGCCAGAAGTGCCGGCCGGTATCGCGACACCAGCCGAGCAGCAGCACGCCACCGCGCGCGGCCTGCCAGAAGGGCTTGGTCGCCGGATCTTCGATCGGGGCTGGATAGTCCCTCATGCCGTCCGCTCCAGGATCAGGGTGGCGCTGCCATGCCGGTGCGCGAGCAAGCCCCCGGTGCCATGCGCCAGCGCCAGGGTGCAGCCGGGCACCTGCACGGCCGGATGCGCTTCATGCCGCAATTGCCGCACCGCCTCGATCACCTTGGTGATGCCGCCGCGATTGGCCGGGTGGTTGTTGCACAGCCCGCCGCCATCCGTGTTGAAGGGCAGCCGGCCGACGCCGCTGATCAGATTGCCATCCGCCACGAAGCGCCCGCCCTGGCCCTTCGCGCAAAAACCGAGATCCTCCAGCTGGACCAGCACCGTGATGGTGAAGCTGTCGTAGATGGACGCATACTGGATGTCGGCCGGCGTCACCCCCGCCTCCGCAAAAGCCCGCGCGCCGGATGCCCGGGCGCCGGAGAAGGTCAGGTCGGGATAGCCGCCGGATTGGTGCTTCACCGCTTCCCCGGTGCCGCGCAGCGTCACCACCGGGCGCTTCAGGCTGTGGGCTATCTCGGGCCGCGTCACGATCAGCGCGCCGCCGCCATCGCTGATCACGCAGCAATCCAGCCGGTGCAGCGGATCGGCGACCAGGGGGCTGGCCAGCACGTCGGCCACGGTGACGGGCTTCTTCAGCATGGCGTGCGGATTGTGCTGCGCATGCTGGCTGGCGGCCACCTTGATCCAGGCGAGCTGCTCGGCCGTGGTGCCGTATTCATGCATGTGGCGCATCGCCACCATGGCATAGGCGGCGGCGACGGTGCGGCCGAAGGGCAGTTCGAAGGCGTCGTCCGGCACCGTCGGGTTTTGCGCACGCGCCGCGGTGCCGGTGGCCTGGCCCTCGCTGCGCGGCCGCCCGGCCAGCGTCACCAGCGCCACGTCGCAGCGCCCGAGCGCGATCGCCGCCGCCGCATGCGCCACATGCGCCAGGTAGGAGCTGCCGCCGATATCGGTGCTGTCCAGATGCCGCAGCCGGTCCAGCCCGAGATAATCCGCCATCGATAGCGGCCCCATCCCCGGCGCGTCGCCGGCGCAGAAATAGCCATCAACATCGGCGGCGGTCAGCCCGGCATCGGCCAGCGCGCCGGCGGCCACCTCGGCATGCAGTTGCGCGACCGAGGCGTGTTCGGCCTTGCGCGTCGGATGCTCGAAGGCGCCGGCGATGCAGGCGCGGCCGTTCAGGCTCATCCATTCCTCCTCAGCGCGCGTGGGTCACTGACGGCGGCGCGGGCCTCCGTCAGCGCCCGCAGCAGGGCCCGCGTGGCATCATGCCCGGCTTCGCCCGGGTCGTGCACCCCCGCGCGGATTTCGGCGGCAAGCTGGGCAAGATCGGGCGTGGCTGGTTGCGCGGCGCCTGCTTCCCGCAGCGCGATGGCGATCGCGGCGGCGACCATGCGCGCCACGCCCTGCTTCTCGGCCGGCAGGGCGGGCAGGATTTCGGCCAGCAGCGCGTCGCGCGCGGTGGCCAGCAGGTCGGCGGCGTCGGGGCGTTCCAGCATCACAGGCGCTCCGCCATGGAAAGGATCTCCATCTCCAGGCCGGGCAGCAAATGGCCGGTCAGCGCCAGTTCCAGGCTGCGCTCCTGGCCCGACAAATGCCGCGCCGCCTGGTCGGCCGCGATCACCGCCCAGCGCAGATGCGCCAGCAGTTCCCACCAGGCGATGCGCGCGGCATCGGGCAGCACGCCGCCCGCCGCAACATAGCCGGCATGGAGATCGGCGCGCGCGCCGAGGCCCCCCGCCTCGGCCGCCTGGCCGAAGCGCCAGCAGCGCGCGCAGAACCAGCCGAGATCCGCCGCCGGATCGCCCCAGCCGGCGAATTCCCAATCGAGCACGGCGGTGACGCGCCCGGCATCGATCATCAGGTTCCCGGTGCGGAAATCATGATGCGCCAGCACGGGCGGCACGGGCGGCGGGCAGGCGCGTTCGGCGGCGCGCAGCCCCCATTCCAGCACCGGGCGCGGCGTGCCGGCGGCATCGATCCGCGCGCGGAGCGTGGCGATCATGGCGCGCCCCGCATCCGGCGGCGGCGCGCCCAGAAACGCCAGGTCGGCGCGCGGCGGGCGGATGGTATGGATGCGCGCCATCTCCGCGCCGATCGCCCGCACAAGGTCCGGCTGGCCGCCAAACTGCTTCACCACGCGATGGCCGGCCGCCATCCCTGCCACCCGCCGCATGACGAAGAAGGGCGCGCCGATCACGCGCGCATCGGCGCAGAGGAACAGCGGCTCGGCCACCGTGACGCAGGCCGCCTGCGCCGCGCGCAGCAGCGCGAATTCCTGCGCGCGCCCATGGCTGACGGCCAGCGTCGCCGTGCTGTCGGTCCGCAGCACCCAGGAAGCCGGGGCGCCGCGATGCACGACGTCCAACGCGAAATTTTGTTGGATCGCCCCGCCCGACAGGCGCGCGCGCCCGGTGATGGTCAGCCCCGGATCACCCGCCGCCACACGCAGCCAGGCTTCCAGCGCTTCATCCATGCGCGCCCCACGCGAAGAACTCGCGCCCCTCGCGCCGCAGGAAGTTGGCCAGCACCATGCGGTGCACCTCGGAGGCGCCATCCACCAGCCGCGCCTGGCGGGCGTAGCGGTACATCCATTCGACGGGCGTATCCTTGGAATAGCCGCGCGCGCCCAGCAATTGCAGCGATGTGTCCACCGCCTTGTGCAGCGCATCGGCGACCACGATTTTCGCCATCGAGACCTCCTTCCGCGCAAAGCCACCCTGGTCCAGCGCCCAGGCGGCCTTCATGGTCAGCAGGCGCCCGATTTCGAGTTCCATCGCCGCCTGGCCAATCAGCCCCTGCACGCTTTCGCGGTCGATCAGCTTCTGGCCGAAGCTCTGGCGTTCACCGATGCGGGCCATGGCGATTTCCAGCGCGCGCCGCCCCATGCCGAGCCAGCGCATGCAATGGGTGAGGCGCGCGGTGCCGAGGCGGATCTGCGTGAGCTTGAGGCCATCGCCGACGCCCATCAGCACATTCTCATCGGGGATTTCCAACCCGTCGAAGCGCAGCTCGCAATGGCCGCCATGCTCCTCCGGCCCCATTATCGGGATGCGGCGGACGATCTCCCAGCCCGGCTGGTCGGCATGGAACAGGAAGCAGGTCAGGCCACGCCGCTCATCATCGCTGGTGCGGGCGATCAGCAGGAAATGCTTCGCCACGCCGGCGCCCGTGATGTAGTGCTTGCGCCCGGTGATCCGCCAGCTTGCGTTGCCCACGCGTTCGGCGCGCGTGTAGGTCAGGCCGGGATCGCTGCCGCAGCCATCGGGCTCGGTCATCGCGAAGCTGGATTGCACCGTGCCGTCCACGATCGGCTGCAACCAGCGCGCCTTCTGCGCTTCCGTCGCCACCTTCTCCAGCACGATCATGTTGCCATCGTCGGGGGCGGCGCTGTTGAACACCACGGGGCCGAAGATGGATCGGTTCATCTCCTCATAGCAGGCGGCCATGCCGACCACGGGCAGGCCGCCGCCGCCGCGCGCCTTTGGCATCTGCAAGGCCCAGAGGCCCGCCGCCTTCGCCTCGGCCCGCATCCGCGCCAGCAGGTCGGGCGTGATATTGTCGTGCGGATCGTAGCTGGCGGGGTCGGCCTCCAGCGGGATCAGCCGGTCATCCACAAAGTCACGGACGCGCTGCCGGATGGCGTCGATTTCCGGGGTTAGGGAGAAATCCATGGGCGCTTCCTACAGGCTGTTGACGCTGTGCCCACCATCGACTGTGATCACGCTGCCGGTCATGTGGGCGCCGGCGGGCGAGCATAGCAGCAGCAGCGGGCCTGTGAGATCCTCAGGAACGCCGAGGCGGCGCTGCGGGATGCGGCGGATCATCGCCTGGCCGGCCTCGGTGGCGAAGAAGTCGCGGTTGATGTCGGTTTCGATGTAGCCGGGCGCCAGCGCATTCACCCGGATGCGATGCCGCGCCAGCTCCAGCGCCATGGCGCGCGTGAGGTGCAGCAGCCCCGCCTTGGCCGTGGCGTAGGAGGCGACGCCCGCGATCGCCCGTTCGCCCAGGATCGAGGCGATGTTGACGATGGTGCCCCCCTGCCCCGCCGCGACCAATCCCCGCGCCGTGGCCTGCGCCACGCGGAAGGCGCCGCGCAGATCGACGGCCATCACCTGGTCCCAAGCCTCCGGCGCATGGTCCAGGAAGCCCAGGGTGGCGGCGATGCCGGCATTGTTCACCAGGATGGTGGGCGGGCCGAGGGCGGCGGTGACCTCCGCCAGCGCGGTGTCGATGACGGCATCGTCGGTGACGTCGAGCGCCACGGCCAGGCCGCCAATCTCGGCCGCGAGGGAGGCCACGCTCTCCGGCCGGCGGGCCGCACAGGCCAGGCGCGCCCCGGCGCCGGCCAGCACGCGGCAGAAATGCGCGCCGAGCGCGCCGGAAGCGCCGGTGACCAGGGCCACCTGACCATCGAGGCGGAAGGGGGATGCGAGGGGCTGCATGGCGGGGGCGTGGCATCGGGGCGCGGGCGCGTCAATGCGCAACTGGCACGCCAGTTGCTGCCCCGGCGCCATCCACGCCGAAGGCCCCGCCATGAATGACACCCAGCGCCCCGCGCCCGACCCCGCAACCTATGCCGAGGCCGCCGCCGCCTTGCTCGGCCTGCCCCTCGCCCCCGCCCATCGCCCGGGCGTCGAGATGAACCTCCGCCTGGCCGCCCGCATGGCGGCGCTGGTCGAGGGCCTGCCCCTGACGCCCGCCGACGAACCGGCCCCCATTTTCGTCGCCGGGCGCGCCGCGCCATGAAGGCCGCAAGCGTCGCCGCCGCGGTGCGCAGCGGCCAGCGCCGCGCCATCGACGTGGCCGAGGCCGCGCTGGCCGACATCGCCGCGCGCAACGGCCAGTTCAACGCCTTCACCGACGTCACGGCCATGCGCGCGCGCCATGAAGCCGCCGCGGTGGATGCCGCCATCGCGGCGGGGCGCGACCCCGGGCCGCTGGCCGGCGTGCCCTATGCGGTGAAGAACCTGTTCGACCTGGAGGGGCTGGTCACCCGCGCGGGCTCGCGGATCGAGCGTTCCAGCCCCGCCGCCACGCGCGACGCGTTCCTGGTGCGGCAGCTGCGGGCCGCGGGCGGCGTGTGCCTCGGCGCGTTGAACATGGATGAATATGCCTATGGTTTCACCACCGAGAACGCGCATGATGGCGATGTGCGCAACCCGCATGATCCGGCGCGCATCGCCGGCGGCTCCTCCGGCGGGTCGGCGGCGGCGGTGGCGGCGGGCATGGTGCCGCTGACCCTCGCCAGCGACACCAACGGGTCCATCCGCGTGCCGGCCTCGCTGTGCGGGATCTTTGGGCTGAAGCCGACCTATGGGCGGCTGTCGCGCCACGGCAGCTTTCCCTTCGTCGCCAGCCTGGATCATCTGGGCCCCTTCGCGGGCGACGTGACGGATTTGGCGCTGTGCTATGATGTGCTCCAGGGCTTCGATCCCGAAGACCCGGCGCAGCAGCACCGCGCGCCGGCGCCCGTGCTGCCGCTGCTGGACCAGGGGATTGCGGGGCTGCGGATCGCGGTCGCCGACGACCATTTCGCCCAGGGCGGCATGCCCGAATGCTTCGCCGCGGTGGCCGCGGTGGCGCGCGCGCTCGGCGCCACGCGGCGCGTGACCATCCCCGACGCGGCGCGGGGGCGGGCGGCCGCCTTCCTGATCACCATGGCGGAAGGGGGCAACCTGCATCTGCCGAACCTGCGCACCCGCGCGCAGGATTTCGACCCCGGCACCCGCGACCGGCTGCTGGCCGGCGCGCTGCTGCCGGCCAGCTGGGTGCTGCAAGCGCAGCGGCTGCGCGCCATCTACCGCGCGCGCGTGCTGGCCCTGTTCGAGGAGGTGGACATCATCCTGGCCCCCGCCACGCCGCACAGCGCGACCCCGCTCGGCCAGGCGGAGATCGAGATCGAGGGCGAAACGCGGCCGATCCGCCCGAACCTCGGCATCTTCACCCAGCCCATTTCCTTCATCGGCCTGCCGGTGCTGGCGGTGCCGCTGGCCGATCCGGGCGCGGTCGGCACGCCAGGGGGTTTGCCGATAGCCGTGCAGATCATCGCCGCACCCTGGCGGGAGGATCTGGTGTTCCGCGTGGCGCGCGCCCTGGAAGCGGAAGGGGTCTGCGCCGCGCCACCGACGGGCCGGTAGCAACCGGCCCGCCGCGCGGGCTCAGTGGCCGGCGTCGCGCGCCGGGGCGGGTGAGGCCAGCCCCATCTTCCCGCAGGCATAGAGCCCCCCGGCCACCAGCGCATAGGCCAGCGCGATGCTGGGCGTGACGGCGAAGCCCACCGCCTCGCCATGCATGAAGCCGAAGAAGGTGAGCGCGGCGCCGGCCAGCGCGAAGAAGGCGGCCTTGGTGAAGTCGCGGTCCATGACGAAGACCGCGATGGCGGGCAGGATCAGGCCGGTCAGGATTGCGCCCTCACCCAGCTTCACCAGCCCGGGATACAGCACGCCCATGCCGGCCAGCTTGTCATAGCCCACGGCCGCGGCACTGGTGCCGGCCGCCCCCAGCGCGCCATCGATCAGCGTCTTGGCCCAGGCCGCGAGATGCGGCGTGAAGGCCAGCGCGATGGCCGGCGCATGGTGCTTCGGGCTTTCCTGGAAGGCCTGCGCGCCGATCAGCATGCCGATGTAGAGAAGGATCGGCGAAATCGCGACGACCGGGATCAGGTCGAGCAGCACCGAGGTGATGCCGAGCCAGGTCAGCGCCAGCACGAACAGGCCGGTTGCCGCCGAATAGCCGATGCGCCCGCCCATCGACTTCCAGCCCGGATGGCCGATGTAGACGGCGTTGATGAAGGGGTTGCCCATCATGCAGCCGACCAGGCTGACGGCGCCATCGGCCGTCAGCACCTGGGTGGTGGGATAGGTGTCGCCCGCCGCCTCGGCGCTTTCCACATTGTCCATCGCCTCGACCAGATCATAGATGCCGAAGGGGATGGCGGTGACCAGGATGATGCCGATGAACTCGAAGCCGCCGAACACATGCCCGACGGCCGGGATGGGCACCGAGAAGCCGATATTGGCGAAGGAAGCGCCAAGCTTTTCCAGCGACATGCCGCCGATTCCCAGGCCGAAGGCCGCGCTGCCCCAGGCAATGGCCACGCCGAGCCCGATCGCGACAAGCCCCGCCGGCAGTCCGCGCCAATAGCGCACGCCGCCGAACCAGCCGAGCAGGACCACCGCGAAGCACAGCACGCCGATGGCGGGCGTCATGTAGATCTCGGCCGCCGGGCGCATGGAGATGAAGGTGATGGAAACCCCCGCCAACGTGCCCAGCAGCGCCGCGCGCGGCGTGACGCGCCGGATCCAGGGGGCCACGAAGCCGCCCACCATCAGGATCAGGCTCTGGATGAAGACCCAGGTCAGCCCGGCTTCCCATGCCTTCACCGGATCGTTGGTGCGGCCCAGGATCGGCAGCATGATGACGAAGGTGACGATGAACATGTGCGGCACGGAAATGCCCGAGGGCAACGCACACACATCGCTGCGCCCGGTCTGCCGCGCCAGCCGGTAGGCCAGCCACGCATAATAGCCGGTGCTGAGGCACAGCATCAGCCCGGCGGCGGGCAGGATGCGGCCGAAGATCAGGTCGTTTGGCATTTGCAGCACGAAGCGCAGCAGGCCGGTCAGCACGATCAGATTGACCAGGATGTTCGTGCCGAAGCCGAAGAAGGCGTTCCAGTCGCCCGGTGTCCAGAGCGGTGGTGACGAAGCCGGCCGCGCGGTTGCGGAACTGCTCATGCGGCGATCTCCTTCAGGGTGGGGGTGCGCTGTCGGGAAGCAGCGCGCGGCGGACAGAGGCCACCTCGCTCACCCACCCGAAGATGCCGCCCTGCGCGCTGACCATGCGCAGCGCCATGGCGTGGAAGTCGGGGAAGTAGGATCCGCAGCAATCGCCGACCACGATGCAGCGCAGGCCCCGGTCATTGGCTTCGCGCACGCTGGTGTGCACGCAGACCTCGGTGGTGACGCCCGCCACCAGCAGCGTCTCGATGCCGCGGTTGCGCAGGATCGATTCCAGGTCGGTCTGGTAGAAGGCGCCCTTGCCGGGCTTGTCGATCACCACCTCGGCGGGCAGCGGCGCCAGTTCGGGCACGATCTCGTGGCCGGGCTCGCCGCGCACCAGGATGCGGCCCATCGGCCCGACATCGCCGATGCGCGACCCGGGCGGGCTGCGTTCAAGCTTGGCGCGCGGCGCGTCCGACAGGTTGGGGCGATGGCCTTCGCGGGTGTGCAGTACCTCGATGCCGGCGGCCCGCGCGGTGGCGAGCAGCATCCGGCAGGGCGCCACCGCGCGCGCCAGCAGCGAGACATCGTTGCCAAGCGCCTCGCCGAAGCCGCCCGGTTCCAGAAAGTCGCGCTGCATGTCGATCATCAGCACCGCGGTGCGGCGCGGATCGATGTCGATCGGACCTGGTTCGGCGTCTATCAGCGGCACCTTCGCTCTCCGGATGGATGCGGAGAGCAGAGCAAGTTTGGTGCCAGACGGCTCCGGCCTATGTCACCCCGGCATCATCGAGACATGCGCCGCCACCACGCGCCACCCGTCGGGCGTCCGCACCCAGCTTTGCATCTGCCGCCCGACGCGCCCGGCGCGATGGAACAACGTGCTGGCCGTCGCGAAGTCCCGCCCGAAGCTGGTGATCACCGTGCGGTCGATGCTGCGTTCGAGGCCGACGGAGGGGCGCGCCGCGCGAAACGCCATGATCTCGGCATAGCCATACAGGTTCTCGCCGACGCCATAGCGGATGGTGCGCGGATCGTCCCAGAACAAGGCGTCCAGCACCGCCACATCGTTGGTGACCAGCGCCGTCTCATAGCGTGCGAAGGCGGCCTCGACCTCGGCCTTCACCTCGGGAATGTTCACGTCCATCGGGGCGATCTCCTTCGCGGATTCAGGCCAGGCCGAACAGCGCGGCCGGGTTGGTCGCTGTCATGCGGCGCAGCTCGTCGTCGGTGAAACCTTCCGACTGGGCGAGCAGCAGGAATTCGCGGAACGCCTCGACCGGCGGCGGCAGCAGGAACACGCCGGCGTCGGAAGACAGGATGGCATTCTGGCCCGCGGCGCGGATGCGGGGCGTATAGTCCTGGATGGTGGCGGCGACGGTGGTGCGATGCTTTTCCTCATCCACATGGGTCAGCCCGACCTGCGTCGCGTGCGTCAGGATGAAGAAGCTGAACTCGACATAGGCGCCGGTGGCGACGATCGCGGCAATCTCGTCGGGCGTGAAGCGGCTGCCATGGGTGCGGATCCGCGTGACACCGCGGCGCTTCGCCTCGGTCGCCAGGATCACCGCCTCGCGCCCCGTCACATGGCCGCAGTCGAACACCACATCCTTGGCGGCGCAGAGATCCATGATCGCCGGCACGGGCTCCGGGATCACGCCATTGGCCGGGATCCAGAAGGTGGTTTCCAGGAAGGCGGGGCTGCGGCCTTCCTTTTCCGCCACGGCGCGGGTGTGGTGCGTCGGCAGGCTGACGAAGCGTGCGCCAGTGCCGGGGCCGTAGCCATAGCCGATGGCGGCCTTCGCCACTTCCAGCGTGATGCCGCCCGCGGTCGGCTGCATGATCACGCCGCCAAAGGCGTGGCAGCCGAGATGCCCGAGCTCCGCATTCGCCAGCGCGGCCAGGCCCGAGCTGTTCTGGAAGTTGCACATGATGCCGATGGCCCGCATGCCGGCGGCGGCCGCCTGGCGCACTGCCTCGAAGGCGTTGACGCTGCGGCCATTCAGGTGCGGCGCGCAATGCACATGGCAGTCGATGGCGCCCTGAAGCAGGTGCGATCCGGGCGGGGCGTAGGGCATGGCGGTTTGTCCTCAGTGGCGCAGGATGCGCGCGGTGAAGTCGCGCAGGCGTTGGGTTTCGGGCGCCTCCAGCAGGCGCGCGGGCGGGCCCTGTTCCAGGATGCGCCCCTGGTCCATGAACACCAGCCGGTCGGCCACTTCGCGGATGAAGCCCATCTCATGGCTGACGATCAGCATGGTCATGCCCTCCGCGCGCAGCGCGCGGATGGCCTCCAGCACCTCATGCACCAGCTCGGGGTCGAGCGCGCTGGTGACCTCGTCCAGCAGCAGCATGTCGGGCTTGAGCGCGAGGGCGCGCGCGATCGCCACGCGCTGCTGCTGCCCGCCCGACAGCTCGTCGGGATAGGCATCCACCTTGTGGCCGAGCCCGACCTTGGCCAGCAGCGCGCGCGCCTCGGCCTCCACCTCGGCGGCCGGGCGTTTCTGCACCAGGCGCGGCGCGGCCGTCACGTTGCGCAGCGCGTTCATGTTCTGGAACAGGTTGAATTGCTGGAACACGATGGCGAGGCGCGCCCGCGCCGCGCGCAGGCTGGCGCGGCTGTGGAAATCCACCGGCGCGCCGCCCAGCACCACCCGCCCCGCGGTCGGCGCCAACAGCCCGGCCAGCAACCGCAACAGCGAGGATTTGCCCGAACCCGAGGGGCCGATCAGGCCGAGCACCTCGCCCTGCTGCACCTCCAGGCTGACCTCGCGCAGCACGGGCGTGGTGCCATAGCGGGCCGAGATCTGTTCGAGCGCGAGGAAGGCCACGCATGCTCCCCTTGGATGCAACGCCAGTGTCCGGGCCGCAGGGGCAGCGCGTCAAGCGCACCGGCCGGGCTGGATTTGGCGCGGGCGCCCGATATGCTCAGGCCGTGGCAGATACGCTGCGCATCCCGGGCATCCAGCGCGCCCCCCTGGTCGGCTTCAGCTTCGCGGGCCAGGCGGTGCGCGCGCCGCTTGGCGAGAATCTGGCGGCGGCGCTGATGGCGGGCGGCATCCGCCATCTTGGCGAGGGGCCGGGCGGGGCCCGCGCCGCGGTGTGCCTCGCCGGCGCCTGCCAGCAATGCCTGGTGCGGATCGAGGGGCGGATCGTCCAGGCCTGCCGCGAACGGGTGCGCGACGGGCTGGCGGTGGCGCCGGCATGATGCACGACATCCTGGTGCTCGGCGGCGGCCCGGCCGGCATGGCGGCCGCGACCCTGGCAGCGGGCCGCGGCGCCCGGGTGGCGCTGGTGGATGAGCAGCCGGCGCCGGGCGGGCAGGTCTATCGCGCGCCGGCCCCGGGGCTCGACCCGCCCGCGGATGCCGACCGGCGCGAGGGGGATAGGCTGCGCGCGGCGCTGGCGGAATCGGGCGCCACGGTGTTTCCGGGCCATCTGGTGTGGGACCTTGGCGGCGGGCCGCTGGTGGCAGCGGGTGTGCCCGACGCGCCCTTCCGCATCCAGGCGCTGGGCGACGCGCCCCGCACGCTCACCGGCCGCGCGCTGATCCTGGCCGGCGGCACCAGCGAACGCATCATCCCCTTCCCCGGCTGGACCCTGCCCGGCGTGATGGGCCTGGCCGCCGCCACCATCCTGCTGAAGGCCGAGGCGATGCTGCCCGGCCGCGCCCCCTTGCTGGCCGGCGCGGGGCCGCTGCTCTACGCGGTGGCGGCCAAGCTGATCGGCGCCGGCGTGCGGCCGGTGGCGGTGGTGGATCTGGCCGGCCATGGCGAATGGCTGGCGGCACTGCCGGCGCTCGCCGCGCGGCCCGACCTGCTGGCGCGCGGCGCCGCCTGGCGCGCCATGCTGATGATGGCGCGCGTGCCGGTGCTGGCCGCGCATCGGCTGGTCGCGGCCGAGGGCACGCATGGCGTGACCCACGCGCTGGTGCAGCCGCTGGCCGGCGGCGCGGTGCGGCGCTTTGCCGTGGATTGCATCTGCGTGGGCCATGGGCTGGTGCCCGCCACCGAGGGCAGCCGCGCCTATCGCGCCCGCCACGCCTTCGATGCCGCGCGCGGCGGCTGGGTGGCCGCGGCCGATCCGTCGGGCCGCACCAGCGTGGCGAAGCTGTATGTGGCCGGCGATGGCGCGGGCGTGCGCGGCGCGGCGGCGGCGCCGGCTTCCGGGCGCATCGCGGCCCTGGCCGCCCTGGCCGACCTTGGGCTGGGCGAGGACGCCGCGGCGCTCGCCACCGCCACCGCCGACCAGGCGCGGGCCGCGCGCACCGGCGCGGCCATGGCGCGCATGATGGCGCTGCGCCCTGGCCTGGTCGCGGCGATCCCGCCCGAGACCATCATCTGCCGCTGCGAGGGGGTGACCCGCGCCGCGATCGACGCCGCGGTGGAAGCAGGCGCGCGGGAGGTGAACCAGCTCAAGCATTTCACCCGCTGCTTCATGGGCCCCTGCCAGGGGCGCCTCTGTGGCGAGGCGGCGGCGGAGCTGGTTGCGTCCCAGGTCGGCGGACGCGAGGCGGCGGGCCTGCCGACCGGCCGCGTGCCGCTGCGCCCGGTGCCGATGGCGGCGCTGCTGGGCGACTTCGCCTATGCCGACATTCCCGTGCCACCGCCGGCGCCGCTGTGACCAGCATGTTCGACGTGGCCGTCATCGGCGCCGGCGTGATGGGGTGCAGCACGGCGCTGCACCTGGCGCGCGCGGGGATGAAGGTGGCGCTGCTCGATCGCGGCGCCATCTGCCGCGAGGCGTCGGGGGTGAATGCCGGCACGCTGACCATGCAGATGACGCGCGCGGCCCTGATCCCCTATGCGCTGCGGGCGCACGCCATGTGGATCGACATGGGCGCCTGGTGCGCCGGCGGCAGCGTGGCCGCGCTGGCCTGCCCCGGGCTGAGCGTGGCCTTCACGGATGCCGAGGCGGCGCTGCTGGAAACCCGTGCCACGGCCCGCCGCGCCGCCGGCGCCCCGATCGAGCTGGTCGATGGCGCCCGCGCCCGCCAGATCGAGCCGGGCCTGAGCGCGGCCGCCCTGATGGCCGGCCATTGCCCGATCGATGGCTTCGCCGCCGCCTACCTCACCGGCCGCGCCTTCCGGGGCGCGCTGGTGGAGGCGGGCGTCGATCTGCGGGAGAATTGCGCGGTGACCGGCATCGATCCGGGCTTTCGGCTGCGCACCGCGGCGGGGCCGCTGGCGGCCAAGCGCGTGGTGCTGGCGGGCGGCGTCTGGCTGGAGGAAATGGCCGCCTGGCTCGGCGTGCGCCTGCCGATCAAGGTGCTGGTGAACCAATTGGTCGTCACCGAGAAGATGCCGCCCGTGATGGGCACGGTGCTCGGCATCGCCTCGGGCCTGCTGAGCCTCAAGCAATATCCGAACGGGTCGGTGCTGATCGGCGGCGGCTGGCAGGGGCTGGGCGACCGGATGCGCGGCGGGCTGGCGGTGCTGCCGGAGGCGATGCTGGGCAATATGCGGCTGGCCGCCCACACCATCCCGGCGCTGCGCGATGCGCGCATCCTGCGCGCCTGGACGGGGCTGGAGGCCGAGACGGCGGATGCGCTGCCGGCCATGGGCCCGATCCCCGGCGTGCCCGACGCCTGGATCATCGGCAGCGTGCATAGCGGCTATACCAGCGGCCCCGTCATGGGGCGCGTCCTGGCGCAGGCGATCGCCGGCGAGACGCCGGTATTGCCGCTTTTCCCCATCGACCGGTTGCTGGAGGCCAAGGCCGCATGATCCCGAACACGGCCCGCCCCTTCGATGGGATCTACCCCTCCACCGTGCTGCCGATGCATGCGGATTTTTCGCCCGACTGGGATGCCTATGCGCGCCACACCGCCGATTGCGTGCTGCGCCCAGGGATGGCCGGCGTGCTGATGAACGGCCATGCCGGCGAGAATTTTGTGATGTCGCGGGCCGAGAAGCGGCGCGCTGTCGAGGTGGCCGTCACGACGGTGGGCGCCACGCGGATCGTGGTGGCAGGGGTGAACGCCGAGGGCAGCCTGGACGCCGCGGCCGAAGCGCGCGACGCGCGCGACGCCGGCGCGGATGCCATCATGGTGTTCCTGCCGAACGGTTTTGCGCTGGCCCACACGCCAGAGATGGCGCTGCTGCACCACCGGACCATCGCCGACGCGGTGCCCGGCATGCCGCTGTTCCTGTTCGCCGCCCACCACGCCGCCGGCCGCATGGCTTTTTGCGAGGAGGTGTTTGCCGCGCTGCTCGACATGCCTTCGGTGGTCGGCGTGAAGGAGGGCAGCTGGGAGGTGGATCGCTACGATGCGCTGCGCCGCATCGCCCGCGCCCGGCGCCCCGACATCGCCTTCTGCGCCAGTGGCGACGAGCATCTGCTGGCCTGCATGGCGCATGGCTCGGATGGGTCGCTGGTGTCGCTGGCGGACATCCTGCCGGATGCGATCGTGGCGCTGGATGCGGCGATGCGCGCCGGCGACCTGGCGGCCGCGCGCGCCATCCATGAGCGGATCGAGCCGCTGGCCGAGGCGATCTACGGCGCCCCACCGGCCGGGCGCGCCACCGCGCGGCTGAAATGGTGCCTCGCCGAGATGGGCATTATCCCACGCCCGACGCTGCGCCCGCCGCAGCCGCCCGTGGCGGCGCCGGAGGCGGCGATGCTGCGCCAGGCGATGCGGGACGCCGGGCTGCAATAGCAAATCACATGAAGCCGACCCTACGGCCGGCAAAGCCGGCCGAGCGGCCGAATGGCCGCCGCGCCTAGTGGCGCGCAGCCAAGCCGGCGGATGCCGGCGCCGGCGACTGAGGCGGTGATCGGTCACGATCACCACGATCTGGTATAAGCCGGCGTTCCAGCCAGCGGCCAAAGGCGGCCAGGGCGAAACTCACGATGAAGTAGAGGATCAGCGCCGTGCCGTAGGTCAGCAGTGCCGAGAAGCCGCGCTGCGTCAGCATCTTGGCGGCGAAGGTGATCTCGATGAAGCCGATCTGGCTGACCAGCGACGTCTCCTTCACCATCGACAGCACATGCACGATCGAGGGCGGCAGGATCACCCGCCAGGCCTGGGGCAGGACGATGCGGCCCAGCACCGTCCAGGGGGCGATGTTCATGGTCAGCGCTGCTTCCCATTGGGTGGGGCGAACGCCCTCCAGCCCGGCGCGCACATTCTCGGCCGCCAGCGCCGACATGCGGATGGCGACGGCGGCGATGGCGATGGCGGCCAGCGGCGCCTCCAGCTTGGCGAATTGCGCCGCGAAGAACACCAGCAGCAGCAGGACCAGGAAGGGGATGCGGCGGAACGCCTCCACCCACAGGATGGCCAGGATGCGGATCGCGGCGAGGGGCACCAGCTGCGGCAGCCGCGCCAGCGCGAGTGCGAAGCCCAGCGCATAGCCGATGGCGCAGCCGGCGATGCTGGCCAGCAGCGTATTGCCGACGGCGATCAGCAGGAAGCGCAGGTTCCACCAGGAATAGAAGCGGGGCGCCTCGGCCAGGATGATGTCGAGCGCGCTCAAAACACCCGCGCCTTCACCCGGAACAGCGCCCGCCCGACCGCCCACAACAGGGTGGAGGCGATGATCGTCAGGCCGATATAGATCACCGCGACGACCGAGAAGATCTCGATCGAGCGGAAGGAAATGGCGTTGGCGTTCAGCGCGCGGCCGGTCAGTTCCTCGACCCCGAAGATCGCCGCCATCGAGGTGCCGAGCGTCATGATGATGTAGTGGTTGGACAAGGCCGGATAGAGCGCGCGAATGATGTGCGGCGTGATCACATGCCAGACGGTTTGCGCGCGCGAGAAGCCGAGCGTCTCGGCCGCGTCGAGTTCCGCCTGGGGCACGGCGGCGAAGCCGGCGCGCGCGATCTCGGTCAGATAGGCGCCGGCATTCAGCGTCATGCCGATCAGCACGGCGGCGATGGGCGAGAGGATCAGCCCGGCCTCCGGCAGCGCGAAGAACAGGAAGAAGATCTGCACCAGCTGCGGCGTGTAGGTGAAGAAGGCGACATAGGCGCGGATCGGCGCGCGGATCAGCCAGGGCGATTCCCGCAGCAGCGCCGCGCAGGCAATCCCGATCACGAGCCCGCCCGCAAAGGCGAGCCCCGCAATCCACAGCGCCGTCAGCGCCCCCCACAGGAAATCCGGCAGATACTGGACAATCTGCCCATATTGCAGGTTCATGCGACCGTCATCGCGCCTTCCAAGGCAAGGTGGCCCCCCGGTGCCCTGCCGGGGCTTTGCCACGGCAGGATGAGCCATCCCGGCAGGATCAAGAGCCTATCCGGGGCCCCATGGCGTTGCGCAGCAACGTCGTGGGGAATGTCGGGGCCCCCATGGCGTCGCGCAGCGGCGTCATGGGGAATGTCGGGGCCCCCATGGCGTCGCGCAGCGGCGTCATGGGGAATGTCGGGGCCCCCATGGCGTCGCGCAGCGGCGTCATGGGGAAAAATCAAAACATGGGATTGAACGGGATCTGCGTGGTCATGCGCACGCCAAACCACTTCTCCCAGGTGGCATTGACGAAGCCCGCGCGGTGCATCTCGAACAGCACCACATTCAGCACATCCTTGAGCTGCGTATTGCCCTTCTGCACGCCGATGCCGACCCAGAAGCTGGCCAGCACCTCGTCCAGGATCTTCCACGGCACCTGGAAGTTGCGCATGGGGATGACCACGCTCTCCGCCACATCCACCATGGCGTCGGCGCGGCCCTGCGCCAGCGCGCGGAAGCAATCGGGGTAATTGTCCAGCAGCGTCACGGTTGCCTGCGGCGCATTCGCGGCGATCCAGGGCACGCCGACGGTGCCGCGCACCTGCACCAGCCGCACCGCGCGGTTGTTCAGGTCGGAGGGCGCATTGATCGGCACGGCCGTACCGGCCGACTTGGTCAGCACCACCATGGACTGGGTGTGCAGCGGCACCGTGTAGTCGATCACCAGCGCGCGCTCGACGGTGCGGGTGATGGCGCCCAGCACGATGTCGATACGGTCGGCCTGGAGGAAGGGGATGCGGTCCGGGCTGCCGACCTGCACGATCTCCAGCTCGACATTCATGCGCCTTGCGATCTCGCGCGCGATGTCGGCGTCGAAGCCGTCGATCTGGTTGCGCTCGTTGAAGGTGCCGAAGGGCGGCAGCGTCGGGTTGATGCCGGCGCGCAGCCGGCGGGTGGACAGGATCTGGTCCAGCGGCCGCGCCGCCCCGGTCGCGGGTAGAAGGGCCGCGCCGGCAGCCAGGCTCAGCAACGAACGACGATCAAAACCAGAGCGCATGAGGGAACTCTCCTGAGAAGAATGTGTGATTGCGCCGGCGCCGCGTTTCCCCGCGCCGTACCGCGCGTTGGCGTGAGCTTCGCCGCATGCCGGCCGCGCGGCAAGCCTCTATCGCAGCTTGCGCCCGGCAAAGGCCGAGATCGCGCCCGCCAGCAGCAAGGGCAGCGCCGCCAGCCGCCAATCGAGCCCCGCGAGCAGGCCGATCAGTGGCGGCGCCAGAAGCTGCGCGATGTTGTTCGCCTGGATCACCAGCCCCGTCGCCGAGGCCACCAGCGCCGCGCGCGGCACGCTGCCGGGCAAGGCGGCGAAGCAGGCGGCGGGGATGACGCCGCCCAACAGGCAGGCCAGCAGCCCGGCCAGCGCCGCCAGCCGCGCATCCGGCAGCAGGAAGATGGCGGCGGCCAGGCCAGCCATCACCGGCGCGGCCAGCTGCACGATGGTGGAAGCCGCATGGCCCCGGCGCGTCAGCACGCCGCCCGTCAGGTTTCCCGCCGCATTGGCCAAGGCTGCCCCGGCCGCCAGCAACCCCGCGGCGCCCGTGCCCTGCCCCAGCGCCTCCAGCCGCGCCGGCAGGAAGGAGGAGATGCCGACGTAGAGCACGTTGTAGCTGCCAAAGCAGACCGCCAGCCAAAGCGGTCGTCGCGCGCGGATCAGGGCGCGCAGCAATGCCCGCGCCCCCTCGCCGCCCGGCGTCGGCGGCGGGCCCGCCGGGGCCAGGCGGGCAGCGGCCAAGGTGGCCAGGCCGAGCAAGGTCGCATGGCCGATCCAGGCGGCCCGCCAGCCGAGCGACTCGATCAGCGGTGCGCTCAATAGGCCGAGCGCCACGCCGATTGGCATGTAGGTGCCCCAGACGGCCATGGCGCTCGATCGATCGCGCCCCGTGGCGGCGGCGGCGACGATGCCGGGCGCGGTGACCGTCACCAGCAGGAAGCCCGCCCCCTCCAGGATACGCGCCGCCAGCAGGGCGCCGAACCCGGGTGCCAGCGCCGCGCCCAGCGCCGACAAGGCCCCGAGCGCCCCGCCCGCCAGCAAGGCCCGCCGCGCGCCAAGCCGGCCCGCCGCCATGCCGATGGCCAGACCGCCGGCCGCCGCCATCAGTCCGAACAGCGATACCAGCAGGGATGCGGCGGCCAGGCTGAGCCCAAGCTCGGCCGCGATGGTGGTCAGCGCCGCCGGCACCTTGCCGATCTGCGCCGCGGCCGCCATGCCGGCGGCGGTCACGGCGAAGATGGCAATCCAGGGGGTGCGCACCACGACAGCATAGCATCGCTGTGTTCGGCAGGCGCGGGGACGGGGCCGTCCCAGCTGCGCGGAGGCCGTTAAAAACCGGCGCCCAATTCAGCCACCGCGAACTCCTGCCATCGCCAATATGTCGGCGCGCCTGCGCAACCGCAAGCGCCACCATGTGGCGTCGCGTCGCGGTTCATCGGGCTTGCGATCGGGACCCGGGGTCGCACATTGCGCCAATTCCTACGGCGCCATCCGCCGCCGGACCACCCCGGCAGCGTATCGCCGCCCGCCGCTTGCAGGCCCTGCCCCCGCGTGCCACCTGCCCCGCATGAGCCTTCGCGTCCAACCCGACCCCAGCGATCCGCGCCTCACCCGCCGCGTCATCGGCCGCGACCAGACCGGCGCGCTGGTGGAAACCAGCGTCACCGTCGAACGCCCGCTGACGCTCTATCTGAACGGGCAGGAGATCGTGACCATGATGACGATCCTCGACCGGCCGGAGGATCTGGCGCTCGGCTATCTGCTGAACCAGGGCATGCTGAAGCGCGGCGATGCGGTGCAGGCCATCGAGTATGATGAGGATCTGCAGCTGGTGGTGGTGCGCACCGAAGCGGCCACCAACTTCGAAGCCAAGCTGAAGAAGAAGACGCTGACCAGCGGCTGCGCCCAGGGCACCGCCTTCGGCGATCTGATGGAGGATTTTGCGGAGGTGCGGCTGCCGGCGTCAGCCCAATTGCGCACCTCCTGGCTGTATCGGCTGCTGCACCGGATCAACACGCTGCCCAGCCTATATCTTGAAGCCGGCGCCATCCATGGCTGCGCGCTGTGCCGGGAAGACGAGCCTATCGTGTATATGGAGGATGTCGGCCGCCACAACGCCGTGGACAAGATCGCCGGCTGGATGGCGCGCAACCAGGAAACCGGCGCCGACAAGATCTTCTACACCACCGGCCGGCTGACCAGCGAGATGGTGATCAAGACCGTGCGCATGGGCATCCCGATCCTGCTCAGCCGCTCGGGCTTCACCGCCTGGGGCGTCGATTTGGCGCGGGAGGCGCACCTGACGCTGATCGGCCGCTGCAAGGGCAAGCGCTTCATGGTGCTGGCCGGCGAGGAACGCCTGGTCTTCGACGCCGACCTGGCGCATGTGCCGGAGGAAAGCGCTCGCCACTGGCGCAAGAATGGCGGGCCGGAATGACCGCCCCGCTCGGCGTGATTCTGGCGGGCGGGCTGGCGCGGCGGATGGGCGGCGGCGACAAGCCGCTGCGGGCGCTGGGGGGGCGCCCGATCCTGGCGCATGTCATTGCGCGCTTCGCGCCGCAGGTGAACCCGTTGCTGCTGAACGCCAATGGCGACCCGGCGCGTTTTTCCGAGTTTGGCCTGCGCGTGATCGCCGATCCCCTGCCGGACCATCCCGGGCCGCTGGCCGGAATCCTGGCGGGGCTGGAGGCGGCGGCGGCCATGGGCGTGGCGTGGGTTGCCTCGGTGCCGGGCGATGGGCCCTTCCTGCCGATGGACCTGGTCGCGCGGCTTCAGGCGGCGCGCGAGGCCGCTGGCGTACCGCTGGCCTGCGCCGCGTCGGGCGGCTTCACCCACCCGCCGATCGGCCTCTGGCCCACCGCGCTGGCCGGTGATCTGCGCGCCGCACTGCTGGCCGGTGAGCGCAAGATAGACCGCTGGACGGCGCGGCATGGCTGCGTCGCGGTGGATTGGCCGACCGCACCGATCGATCCCTTCTTCAACGCCAATGATGCAACGGAACTGGCAAGGGCCGAGGCACTGTTGGCGCGGGTGCCGTGAGCATCAGCCCCCGCACCCGCCCTTGCCCTTGCGCCCGGCAGGGCGATAAAATCATGTCAGGTCACAGCGACCGACTTGGGGAGAGTGCCAGATGAAGTCCGTGCTGCTCGGCTGCTTCGCAGCCGCCATCGTTGCCTATGGGGCCTATCACCTGCTGAACGTCAACGTGCAGCAATCGGCCGACCAGCGTCACGCGACCGAAGGCGTGCGCCTGTAACTCAGCGCCGCTCGATCAGCTCCACCTGCACGCCATCCGGGGCCTGCAGGAAGGCGATCGTGACGCCCGGGCGCGGGATGGTGGGGCCCGAGATGATCTCGACCCCCGCCGCCCGCAGCCGGTCCAGCTCCGCCGCCAGATCATCCACAGCCAGGCCAAGATGCTCCAGGCCCAGGAAGGGCGGAGCCGGGGGCGCAGCCGTTTCGGCGGGCACTTCCTCGATGAAAAGCGGCACGCCGGCCAGCGAGACCATGACCCGCAGCCGGGGTCCGGCCTGGACACGGCCCGTGACGGTCGCGCCGAAATGGCGCACGTAGAAGCCGGCCGCCGCCTCGGGATCCGGGCTGCGCAGGTGGATATGGTCGAATCGGGGATTGCTCATGCCGACAGATTGGCCTGAGGCATCCGGCCGCTTCAAGCCAGGAAGCTGCGCGCCGCCGCGACGAAGCCGGCCGGGTCCTCGGCATGCAGCCAATGGCCGGTGGGCAGGCTGCGAAACACCGCGGCGGGGAACAGCGCGCGGAACAGATCGGCATGGGCGGGCTGCACATAGGGCGAATGGGCGCCGGCCAGCACCGTGACCGGCCCCGCATAGCTTCCCTGTAGCTCGGGCCAACCGGCGATATCCGGCATCGCGTCGGCGATATGGTCCAGCCCGATCCGCCAGCGGGGCGCGGCCTCGTGGAACAGCAGGTTCTGCAACAGGAAGGCGCGCAGCCCGGCCTCCGGCACGATCGGTGCCAGCGCCGCATCCGCCACGCGCCGGCTGAGCCCGGGCGGCAGCGCCATGCCGCGCATCGCCCGCAGATAGGCGCCGAACAGGGGCGCGGGATAGGTCACCGGCGCGATGTCGGCCACCATCAGCCGCGACACCAGGTCGGGCCGGGTCAGGGCCAGCGCCATCGCGGTCTTGCCGCCCATCGAATGGCCGATCACCGCCGCCGGCACGGCGCCAACCGCCGCCAGCGTCTCCGCCACATCGGCGGCCATCTGCGTGTAGGCCATGCCCGGCGCGTGCGGGCTGGCGCCATGGTTGCGAAGATCGAGCGCGAGCGTGCGAAAGCCCAACGCGGCGATCTGCTTTTGCACCGCGCCGAAATTCTGCGCGGCCCCGAACAGCCCGTGCAGCAGCACCAGCGGCGGCCCGGCCCCGGCCTCGATCACCGCCAACCTCATCCGTTGCGGGCCGCCAGCACCACCGACAGCACGATCAGCCCGCCCCCCACCCAGACATCCCAGGTCAGCGGCTCACCCAGCCAGATCGTGGAAATGAAGACGCCGAAGGCCGGCACCAGCAGGAAGCCCACCGAGGCGACCGCGCCCGGCAATTTCCGCCCCGCCTCGATCACGCACCAGGTGCCGATCGGTGCCGCGATCAGGCCGATGTAGAGCAGGGGCACCCAGCCATCCCAGCCCACGCCGCCATCCGGCTCCAGGATCAGCGCGAAAGGCAGCAGCACCATGGCGCCCAGCCCGAAGCACCAGGGCAGCAATTCCAGCATGGGCGTGCGGGGCGGCCACTTCCGGCTGGCGATGATCGCCACCGACCAGGCCAGCGCGGCGCCCACCAGCATCACATGCCCCCAGAAGGCGCCGGGATCGGACCAATCCACCGCCCAGGGCCCAACCAGCACCGCCGCCCCCGCCATGCCCAGCGCCGCCGCGACCCATCGGGCGGACGAGACCTTCTCCCCCAGCAGCAGCACCGACATGGGGATCAGCCAATAGGTGACGACGTTGGACAGCACGGCGGTGCGCCCGGCCGGCACCAGCGCCACGGCCGCATGGGTCAGCGCGAAGAAAGCGCCCAACTGCAAAAGGCCCAGGAAGGCCAGCGCCCGCCGATCCTCGGCCGCCGGCAGCCGCAACCGGCCGAGCGCCAGCAGCAGCCCCGCCGCCACCAGCGCCGCCAGCGTGGCGCGGCCGAAGCCGAACCAGAGCGGGGTCGCATCCGCCAGCGCGTATTTGGTGACAGGCCATGCGCCGCCAAACAGGATGACGGCGGCGAACAGAAGACGGAAGGCGGACCCGATCGGCATTCCTGCCAAACTAGCGGCGCCGACCAGCGGCCGGAAGCCGCTTTCACGTGGCAAGTTCATGGAAAATTTGCGAATTTCGACAGCATCTCAGCGCGGATCGCCCGCGCGGCATCCGCGACACCACCCGTGCGCCAGGGGGCAAGGTCCGCTTCGGTTACAATGTCGCCCCGTCGCACGCCACGCGCGAGGGCCACCCCCTGCGCCAGGCCGATCGGCACGGCCTGCATCGCCATCGACCGGGGCGCAGGAATGCAGCGGCCCCAGACGGTGCTGCCCCCTTCCCCATCCAGCATCTCACCCGCCTTCAGGTCGCGCTTCGCCACGGCCACGGCATCGGCGGCGAAGCGCTCGGCCACACCCGTTGCTTCTCCCCGACAGGCGGCGGACGCCACCGAAACGCCAAGCTCCAGGCCAATGAAATGGTAGGGGCGCCAGAGCGCGGCGTAGCGGCCGGACGGGTCGGTGGCCACGCCATATTCGGCAAAGCAGCGGCGCGCATAGTCGGTCTCACCCTCGAACACCGCATAGACGCCCCAGCGCAAATCGCCAGGCACGGGCGTGCCATCCCGCGCCAGCGAGGACACCACCTCCACCATGCCCTTCCCCGGCAGCAGCCCGCCTTCATCGGCCGGGCGCAGCAGGCGGGGAAGGTCCGCGGTACCGGCCGGGGGGAAGGCCAACCCATCCTCGGGCGGCGCCAGACCGGTGGCGTTGGCAATGGCCGCCATTTCAATCCCCGACTTCGTTCCATCGAGGAAGCTGTTGAACATGCGGGAATTCATGCCGCCCGCGGCGGCCTGCTCCGGCGTCAGCCCGTAATGCGTCCAGACCGTCTCGGGCGTGCTGGCATGGTAGGCGGGCAGGTATTTGGTGCCCTTGCCGGCCGCGATCACCTGGAAGCCGCCGGCGCGCAGCGTATCGACCATCTCCGCCACCAGGGCGGGCTGGTCGCCATAGGCCATGGAATAGACCAGCCCCGCCGCCGCCGCTTCCTGCGCCAGCAACGGGCCGGCCAGCACATCGGCCTCGACATTCACCATCACCACATGCTTGCCGGCCTGGATCGCGGCGCGGGCATGGATCAGGCCGAAGGCCGGGTCGCCGGTGGCCTCCACCACCAATTCGACCGCCGGATGGGCGATCAGCGCCGCCGCATCCTCGGTCAGCCAGCTGCCGCCCGAGGCCAGCGCGGCATCCGCCGTACCCACCCCGCGCTCGGCCGGCCAGTGCACGCGCGCCAGGCTCGCCCGGATGCGGGCAACCGACAGGTCGGCGATGCCCAGCACATGCAGCCCGGGCGTGCGCGGCGCCTGGTGCAGGAACATCGCGCCGAACTTGCCGGCGCCGATCAGCGCCACGCGCACCGGGCGCCCCGCCGCGGCGCGGCGCGCCAGCAACCGATGCAGGTTCACGAGCCATCCCCCACCGACGACCAAGGCCGCGGCCGATAGCCGGGCCAGGACAGGCCCGCCCAGGGTGCCCGCAGCAACAGGATCAGCGCGACCGCCGCGGTGATCACCGCCACGCCATGGGCGCCCCGGCGCAGCAGCGGGTCCGCCAGGCGCGGCGCGCCCCAGCGCGCCAGGCCGAGTGCCAAGGCCAGCAGCAGGAACGGCGCGACCATGTGGGCCTCTCAGAGCCAGTTAGTCAATCGAACTTGCGAAAGAATAGCCGCTGATATCATTGAACCTGATCCTGCGAATTCGGTGTTGGCGGGCATTCTTTCACAAACTCTCAGACCGTCAGCATGATCTTGCCGACATGCGTGCTGCTCTCCATCAGCGCATGCGCCGCCGCCGCCTCGGCCAGCGGGAAGGTGGCGTGGATGACGGGGCCGCAGCGCCCGGCTTCGAGCAGCGGCCACACCTTCTCGCGCAGCGCACCGGCGATGGCGCCCTTCTCGGCCGTGGTGCGCGGCCGCATGGTGCTGCCCGTCACGGTCAGGCGCTTCACCATGATCGGGCGCAGATCCACCTGCTCGGCCACATGGCCGTTGAGGAAGGCGATCATCACCAGCCGCCCATCCAGCTTCAGGCAGCGTATGTTGCGGGCGAAATAGGGCGCGCCGACCATGTCCAGCACCACATCCACCCCGCGCCCGCCCGTCGCATCCTTCACCGCCGCCGCGAAATCGCTGGTGCGATAGTCGATGCCGAGATCCGCGCCGAGCGCGGCGCAGGCGTCGACCTTCGCGGCGCTGCCGGCGGTGGCATAGACGGTGGCGCCAAACGCCTTCGCCAGCTGGATCGCGGTCACGCCGATCCCGCTGGTCCCGCCATGCACCAGCACCGTCTCCCCGGCGGCGAGGCGACCATGGCCGAACAGGTTGGCCCAGACGGTGAAATAGGTCTCCGGCAGGGCGGCGGCGCGCAGCGCGTCAAAGCCGGCCGGCCAGGGCAGGCACTGCGCGGCCGGCGCCACCGCATATTCGGCATAGGCGCCGCCATTGGTCAGCGCCGTCACCCGGTCGCCCAGGCGCCAATCGGCCACTGCCGCGCCCACCGCCACCACCTCGCCGGCGCATTCCAGGCCCAGGATCGGGCTCGCCCCCGGCGGCGGCGGGTAGCTGCCGCTGCGCTGCGCCACATCCGGGCGGTTCACGCCGATCGCCGCGACTCGGATCAGCACCTCGTCAGCGCGGGGTTCCGGCCGGGCGCCCTCGGCCAGGACCAGCACATCCGGGCTTCCGCCCGCGCCATGATCGATGAAGCGCATCTGCTGCGGCAGCATGCCTGCCCCCTGCCCTGTTCCGCGCCAGGGACCATGGGCGGGCCCGCGCCGTCAAGGCGCAGCCATCACAGGCTTGCAATGGCTCTGGGCTTGCACCGGCGGCCACGCGGGCGCGAAACTCGCCACTTCGTGAGGGGATGCAGGATGGGGTGGGCAAGGCGCGCGGTTCTGGCCGCGAGCGCCGCATGGGGGACGCGCCAGGCAATGGCCCAGGGCCAGGCCCAGGGGCAGGCCCAGCCGCCGGGATCGCCCCTGGCTGTCGGCGCCATCTTTCCGCTGTCCGGCCCCCTCGCGCCGCTGGGCGATGAGAGCTTCCGCGGCGTGGAGATGGCGGTGGCGGCGCGCAACGCCGCCGGCGGGATTGCCGGCCGTGCGCTCCGCCTGGCCCGTGCGGATGCGCAGGATGAGGCGGGCGCGGTGGCGGAGGCGCGCCGCCTGATCGCCGCCGAACGCGTGGCAGCCCTGTTCGGCAGCGTCGTCTCGACGGTCGCCCTGCCAGCCAGCCAGGTGGCGGAGCTGGGCGGCATTCCCTTCTTCGAGCTTGGCGCAAAGGCCGATGCGCTGCTGGAGCGCGGCCAGCGGCTGGTGTTCCGCGCCAGCCCCTCGGCCGAGGATTTCGCCGCCACCAGCCTGACCGCGCTGACCACGCTGATCGCCCCGGCCTTCGGCGCGCCGGCGCATGCGATGCGCATCGGCATCCTGCATGAGGATGCGCCGGGCGGCCAATCGGTGGCGCGGGCGCAGGCACGCCTGATCGCGGCGGCGGGGCTGACCGTGGTCGAGCCCATCGCGCAGGGCGCACCCGGCTTCGGCGCGGCGCTGGCGCGGCTGCGCGGCGAGCAGGTGGATATCCTGCTGCATACCGGCCAGCCGGGCGAGGAGCTGCTGCTGTTCCGCGCCTTCCGGGAGGCAAGCTGGCGACCGCGCATGCTGATCGGCACGGCCGGCGGCTATGGCCTGGCCGAGACAGCGCGCGCCATTGGCGATTCCTTCCTGGGCGCCATGAGCGTGGACCTCACGCCCTTTGCCGTGGATGAGGCGCATGCACCCGGCGCCTCGGGCTTTGCCGAGGCCTATCTGCGGCGCTACGGCATGCCGCCCCGCTCGGGCCACGGCCTGGCCGCCTTTGTCGGCGCAGGCCTGTGCCTGGAGGCGATGAGCCGTGCCGGTGGGCTGGACGCGCCGCGCATCCGCGCCGCGGTCCTGGCGCTCGACCAGCCGGAAGGAACCACGGGAACCGGCTGGGGGGCGCGCTTCGACGAGCGGGGGCAGAACCAGCGCGCGCGACCGGTGATCTGCCAATGGCAGGCCGGCCCCGGCGGGCCGCGCCAGGTGGCGCTGCTCGGCAGCCCGGGCGGCATGGCACCCTTGGTGCCACGCCTTGGGTAGGCTCGCTCAGCCGGCGGTGATGCCGGCGGCGCGCACGATCGGCTCCCACACCGCCATTTCGCTGCGCAGATAGGCGGCGGCGGATTCCGGGGTGGACCCACGCACGATCTGCATCGCCATCCCCTGCAGGCGCTGCTGCACGGCGGGCAGCTCGATCGCCGCGTTAACCGCGCGGTTCACCGCCGCCACCACCGGCGCCGGCGTTCCGGACCGCGCCAGCACCATGTGCCAGGTATAGGCTTCATAACCGGCCACGCCCTGTTCCTGGATGGTCGGCAGCTCGGGCGCCAGCGGCGACCGCTCCTTCGTCGAGATGCCGAGGGCCCGCAGCTGGCCGGACCGCGCATAGGGCAGCGCCGAGGCGGCGATGTCGAAGATCATCGGGATGCGGCCCGCCAGCACTTCCGGCAGCGCGGCCGAGGAGCCGCGGAAGGGAATGTGGTTCGCCTTCAGCCCGCCCGCCTGGTGCATGAACAGCTCGGTCGCCAGGTGCACCGCGCCACCATTGCCCGAGCTGGCATAGTCATACTTGCCCGGGTTTGCGCGCAGCAGCGCCACGAATTCCGGGATGGTCTTGGCCGGGAAATCATTGTTCACCAGCAGGATCACCGGCACCTGGCCAACCAGGGCGATCGGCGTGAAGTCGGCGATCGGATCGAAGGGCAGGCGCGGGAACAGCACGCGGGTGATGGCGTGGGCCACCGTGGTATACAGCAGCATGGAGCCATCCTGCGGCCCCTTCGCCACCATGTCGGTGCCGATCACCACGCCCGACCCGGTGCGGTTCTCAACGATGATGCGGTGCGGCAGCGCCTTCGAGAGCTCCTCGGCGATCAGGCGGGCGGGCACGTCGGTCGGGCCGCCGGCGGCGAAGGGCACCACCATGCGCACCGGCGCGGCGGGCCAGGCCCCCTGCGCGGCGGCGCCGCGGGAAAACAGGACGGGCGCCGCCAGGCTGGCGCCGAGCGCGGCACGGCGGGTGAAGCGATAGGTCATGGAAATCCCTTCCCTGTTCGGTCTTTTCTGCGCCGGTAAGTGAGGGCGAAGGGCCCCCGGCGTCAACCGGCGATCAGCCGCGCATACAGATCCGGATCGGTCGCGCCCTCGGTGCCGAGCAGCAACACGCGGCTGGCGGCGTCCAGGCCCAGCTCGGCGCGGATCCGCGGATCGGCTGCCGCCAGCAGGCAGGCGGCCAGCACGGGCGCGGCACTCTCGCCCGATTCCACGGCCGGGTTGCGGCGCGCCAGCAGGCGCATGGCATCCACCGCGCTGGCATCCGACAGGGCGATGAAGGCGAAGGCACCGCGTTCCAGCTCCTGCCAGGCCAGCAGGCTTGGCTCACCGCAGGCGAGGCCGGCCATCAGCGTGTCCAGCTCGCCTTCCACGGCCACCGCATGGCCGGCCTCGGCGCTGGCCAGCAGGCAGGCGGCGCGCTCGGGCTCCACCACGATCAGCTTCGGGTCGGGCTCCACCTGGGCGCGGCCCTGGATGCTGGCCGCCGCCGCCACGCCGCCCACGCCGCCGGGGACGAAAATGTGCGTCGGCGGCGCGGGCATGGCGGCGATGGCTTCCTCGACGAACAGCCGATAGCCCTGCATCACGTCGCGCGGGGTCTCGGTATAGCCCTCCCACGAGGTGTCGGAGACGATGAACCAGGCCTCCTCGGCGGCGATCCGCGCGCAGGCGCGCACCGAATCATCGTAATTGCCGGGCACTTCGCGGATCTCGGCGCCGAAGCGCGCAATGGCGTCGCGCCGCCCCTGGCTGACGCCCGGATGGACGAAAATCACGCAGCGCGCGCCGATGCGCCGGGCGCCCCAGGCGACGCTGCGGCCATGATTGCCATCGGTCGCGCAGGTGACGGTGATGGCCTGCACCGCGGCGCGATGCGCCCCCGCTTCCAGCGCCGCCACCGTCGCGTTGTTCGCAACGCCCCGACGCGCGAGTTCCGCCACCACCAGCCGGATCACCGCATGCGCGCCGCCCAGCGCCTTGAAGCTGCCGAGGCCGAAGCGCCGGGACTCATCCTTCCAGTGCAGCGCACCGATCCCGGCGGCCGCCGCCATTTCCGGCAGCGGGACCAAGGGCGTCGGCGCATAGCCGTGCCAGCCGGTGATCTCGGCGCGGGCGCGCCGATAGCCGCCCTCGGGCAGCACCACCACGCCGGGCGTGCCATGGTTCGTGTTGAGGAGAAGGCGCATCGGGCGATCTTGGATCATGGCGGCAGCTTGGCGTCCGGCGGGTTGCCGGGCAACCTGCGCCCCTTCGCGGAGGAATGCCTTGATGCAGGTCACGATCCTGGGTGGCGGTGGTTTCCTGGGCCGACGCCTGGCCGCACGGCTGGCGGCCGAGGGGCGCGTCGGCCCCACGCCGATCAGCGGCATGACGCTGTTCGACCTGATGGCGCCGGCGCCCCTCGCCGCGCCCTTCCCGGTGCGCTGCCTGGCCGGCGACGTGGCCGACCCCGCGCAGGTCGCCGCCGCCATCCCGCCCGACACGGGGCTGGTCGTGCATCTGGCCGCCATCGTCTCGGCGCAGGCCGAGGCCGATTACGATCTTGGCCTGCGCGTGAACATCGCCGGCACAGAGGCCGCGATCGCCGCCTGCCGCGCGCTGCCGCAGGCCCCGCGCCTGGTCTTCACCAGTTCGGTGGCCAGCTTCGATGGCGGGCAGGCGGCGGTGGTGCCCGATGAGGGGCGGCAGATGCCGACCAACAGCTATGGCGCGCAGAAGGCGATCGGCGAATTGCTGCTGGCCGATGCAACGCGCCGCGGCTTTCTCGACGCGGTGTCGATCCGCCTGCCCACCATCATGATCCGTCCCGGCCGGCCGAATCGCGCGGCGAGCAGCTTCGTCTCGGCGGTGCTGCGCGAGCCGCTGCTGGGCCTGCCCGCGACCTACCCGGTGCCCGAGGATTTCCGCGTCTGGGTGGCAAGCCCGCGCCGCGCGACCGACTGGTTGCTGCATGCGGCCAGCATGGACACCGCGCCCCTCGGCCGCGATCGCGGCATCAACCCGCCCGGGCTGTCCGCCAGCATCCGCGACATGCTGGACGCGCTGGAGGTTGCGGCGGGCCCCGCGGCGCGGGCGCTGGTGCAGCACGCCGCCGATCCGCAGGTGGCGGCGATCGTGGCAGGCTGGCCCGCTGCCTTCGCGGCCACGCGCGCGCGCCACCTCGGCTTCACGCCGAGCGAGCCGCTCGCCGACTTCATCACCGGCTTCATCGCCGATGATCTGGAAGCCACGCGGGCCGACCGGGCCCGCGGCTAGACTGTGATCAACAAAGGTTGATCACAGTCTAACCTTTGCCGAGAGGCTGATTCACGCCTTTGGTGATTCCACCAAAGGCGATCAGGCTCTAAAGCGAGCCCGCGGGATCGAGCCGAATGACGTAGCTGCGCCAGTCGGCACGCGCTGCGATCCGCTCATAGAGCGCGATCGCAGCGGCATCCTCCGCCGGCACGATCCAGCGCAGATGGCTCCAGCCGCGCGCGCGGCCGAGCTCGCAGGCGGCGTCGATCAGCGCGCGCGCCACGCCACGTCCCCGCGCGGCGGGCAGCACGAACACATCGTCCAGATGGCCGCAGCGCCGCGCAAAGACGATCTCCGGCAGGTCGAACAGGATGGCAAAGCCGATCGCGATGCCATCCTGCTCGGCCACCAGGATCTCGGCCGCGGTGTGGCTGGACAGCAGCGCGGATTGCGCCGCGGGGGATGCGATGTCCGCGCCGGCCAGAACACCGCGCATCTCCGCGGCATAGGCGGCGAGCAGCGGCTCCAGCCGCGCCGCATCGGTGCGCGGCAAGGGTCGGATGGTGGCGGGTGTCATGTCGGCACGCGAAAAGGGCGCCACCCCGCAAGGGATGGCGCCCGGCCTGCCGCGCGCGGCAGGATGATCAGGTGGTCGGCTCGTCGGACGGCGGGGCGGCGGCGGCGGCGGCCTTGGCGGCCTTGTTCGCGGCGCGGGTCGCGGCGGCCTTGCGGGCGGCCTCGATGCGCTTCGGATCCGACACCTTCTTGGCCGGAGCCTTGGCGGCGGACGCCTTGGCAGCGGTCGCCTTGGTGGCGGGCGCCTTGGCAGCAGCCTTCTTCGGCGCTGCCTTGGCGGCGGCAGCCTTCTTCGGCGCGGCCTTGGCGGCAGCGGCCTTCTTCGGCGCAGCCTTGGCAGCAGCTTCCTTCTTCGGCGCGGCCTTCTTGGCAGCGGCCTTCTTCGGCACGGCCTTCTTGGCAGCAGCCTTCTTCGGCGCAGCCTTGGCGGCAGCGGCCTTCTTCGGCGCGGCCTTCTTCACGGCGGCAGCCTTCTTCGGCGCGGCCTTCTTGGCAGCGGCCTTCTTCGGCGCAGCCTTCTTGGCGGCGGTCTTCTTCGGCGCAGCCTTGGCGGCAGCTTCCTTCTTCGGCGCGGCCTTCTTGGCAGCGGCCTTCTTCGGGGCGGCCTTCTTCGGGGCGGCCTTCTTGGCAGCAGCCTTCTTCGGGGCTGCGGTTGCCATCGCCTGCGCGCGCGGCGCGGCTTCGGCCGCCGTCTCGGTGGGCTTCTCGGTCATGGTGACGTGGATCTCCAATCTATGCGGTGCGTGGTGTTTTTCTGCCGTCCCGCACAGACGGCGGGTGCGACGCCACGGTTGGGGGCGTGCGATGCGACAGGGCGATGGCCGAGCGAATCATGCCCCGCGCCCCGCATTTCGCCGTTCGCCGGATGCCCACCGCGCAGGAGCGCATATCCGTCAATGCGGGGGGCGATGCCCCGACACAGGCGGATCCTGCGTTCAACGTGGTTGCGGTCCATGAACCGACCCTTCCCAGTGCCGCCTCGCTCGTCTGTTGTCCTTCGATCTTGCGTGATGTCGCGCGATGAACGAAGGCGAATCGCGTCAAGCGATGCGTGCAGCGAAAGCCTATCCGTGCACGCAACTGCACTGTCAAACATATTCGCGAAGACGCATGCGCGCGACGCGGGTTTTCTTGCGACGTGACGCGCCCGCGACCGCGATTCCTCAGCGTGCCGCGATCGGCACCACGGGCCGCTGCTCGGCACCGGTGTAGTGCGAGAGCGGGCGGATCAGCCGATTGTCGGCCGCCTGTTCGAAGACATGCGCGGCCCAGCCGGTGATGCGCGAGCAGACGAAGATCGGCGTGAACATCGGGATGTCGAAGCCCATCAGGTAATAGGCGGGCCCCGCTGGGAAATCGAGGTTCGGGTGGATCCGCTTTTCCCGCAGCATGATGCCGGCCAGCACGCGGCTGGTTTCCATCCAGCGGCGGTCGCCCACCACATCGGCCATGCGCTCGGCGTATTTGGTCATGGTGGGCACGCGTGAATCGCCGTTCTTGTAGACGCGATGGCCAAACCCCATCACCAGCGCCTTGTGGTCGAACTTGCCGCGGATCCAGGCCTCCGCATGCTCGGGCCCGCCGACTTCATTCAGCATGTGCATCACCGCCTCATTGGCGCCGCCATGCAGCGGCCCCTTCAGCGCGGCGATGGCGGCGGCGATGGCGCCGTGCAGGTCCGCCACCGTCGAGGTCACGGTGCGCGCGACGAAGGTGGAAGCGTTGAAGGTGTGCTCGGCGTAGAGGATCATCGAGACATCGAAGCTCTTGATCACCTCCGGCTGCGGCACGCGCCCGAACACCAGGTGGAAGAAATTCTCGCAGAAGGGCAGCGAGGGGTCGGGCGCGATCGGCGCCAGGCCCTTCGAGAGGCGGTTGGTGGCCGCGACCGCCGTCGGCAGCTTGGCCAGCAGGCGCATGGCCTTGCGCCGCTGCGCCGCATCCGAGACATCGCCCGCTTCCGGATCCTCGGCGCCCATGAAGGACACGGCCGTGCGGATCGCATCCATCGGGTGGGCGTCGCGCGGAATTTCGGCCAGCACCCGCAGCAGCGCGGGCGAGAGCGCGCGGTTGGCGCGTTCCTCGGCCTGGAAGGCGGCCAGCTGCGCTGCGGTCGGCAACTCGCCGTGCCACAGCAGAAAGGCCACTTCCTCGAAATTGCTCTCCTCGCACAGATCCTGCACGGCGTAGCCGCGATAGGTCAGGCTGTTGGTCTCCGGCATCACCTTGGATACCGACGAGACGTCGGCATAGACGCCGACCAGGCCCTTGTAGATGGTCGGGGTGGCTTCGCTCATGGCGCTCGGCTCCCTCAGAAGATGCCGGGCTTGCTGTCCAGCAGCCCGCCCGCCGGCAGCGCCACGTTCAGCACCGCCAGCTCCCCGGCCGGGATGCTGGACAGGTCCTGCACATCGGCCAGGAAGCGGTTCGCTTCCCGCGTCGAGAGGATGCCATCCGTCAGGGTGCGGAACTTCTCGATATACTGGTCGCGCGCGAAGGGGCGGGCGCCGTTCGGATGGGCGTTGGCGACGCCCAGCTCATCGACCAGCGTCGCGCCATCCTTCATCACGATCTCCACGCGGCCGCCGAAGGCCAGCGTCTCCGGGTCGCGCGAATGGTAGCGGCGGGTCCATTCCGGATCCTCGCGCGTCTCGATCTTGTGCCAGAGGCGCACCGTGTCGGCCCGTGCCGCGCGCTTCGGCGCGTAGCTGTCCACATGGTGCCAGCTTCCATCCTGCAGCGCGACGGCCAGGATATACATGATGGAATGGTCCAGCGTTTCGCGGCTGGCCTTCGGGTCCATCTTCTGCGGATCGTTGGCGCCGGTGCCGATGACGTAGTGGGTATGATGGCTGGTGTGCAGGATGATCTTTTCCACCGCATCCCAGTCCGACACCTGGTCGCGCATGCGGAAGGCCAGGTCGATCAGCGCCTGCGACTGGTACTCGGCCGAATGTTCCTTGGTGTAGCTGTCCAGGATGGCGCGCTTCGCCTCGCCGGGGCCGGGCAGCGGCACTTCATAATAGGTGGGGTCGTACACGGTCTTGCGGCCCTTGCTGTCGGCCTGCGTCCGGCCCGACAGAACCCAGGCGATCACGCTGTCCTCGCCCTCATAGATCGGGCTCGGCGCGCCTTCGCCGCGCATGCAGCGGTCCACCGCCTCCACCGCCAGCTTGCCGGCATGGGCGGGGGCATAGGCCTTCCAGCTGCTGATCTCGCCCTTGCGGGACTGGCGGAAGCTGATCGAGGTGTGCAGCGCCTGCTGGATGGATTGGAACACCACCTCCTGCTTCAGGCCGAGCAGCGTGCCGATGCCGGCGGCCGCCGCCGGGCACAGATGCGCGATGTGGTCCACCTTGTGCTCATGCAGGCAGATGGCGCGCACCAGGTCGATGTGCAGCTCATAGGCGGTGGCCAGGCCGCGCATCAGGTCGCGCCCGGACTTGCCCATGGCCTGCCCGACCGCGAGCACGGGGGGGATATTGTCGCCCGGGTGGGAATAGTCCGCGGCCAGGAAAGTGTCGTGCATGTCGAGTTCACGCACCGCCGTGCCATTCGCCCAGGCCGCCCATTCCGGCGAGACGGTCACGCGCGACTTGGCGCCGAACACCGTCGCACCCCCGGACTTCTTGGCGTGCCCGAGCGCCATGCCGCGCGCCGAGACCACGGGGCGGCGGTTGATCGCCGCGATCGCCACCGACGCATTGTCGATGATGCGGTTGATGATCATCGCCTGCACGTCCTTCGGCACGGCGACCTTGTCCACCGCGACGCCGGCCATCTTCCAGGCCAGCTGATCCTCGCGCTTCAGCAGCGCCTTCGAGGCGTGGACCTTCACCGGGTGCAATTGCATGGCTGCTTCCTCAGAGATTCTCGTGATGTGCTGTTTTGCGCCGCGGCGGCCTGATCGTCCATTCCGATTGCCACGCGGGCGCGATATGATTTTCGTATGGATTTTCGTCTCGTTCGCCGTCTTGGGCATTTCCTCGCCGTCGCCGAGGAGGGGCATTTCGGCCGCGCCGCCGCCCGGCTTGGCATGTCCCAGCCACCGCTGACCGCGCAGATCCAGGCGCTGGAGGCCGAGCTTGGCGTGCGCCTGCTGGAGCGCACCGGCAAGGGCGCGCGCCCAACGCGCGAAGGCGAGGCGCTGCTGCCGCTGGCCCGCCGCATGGCCGAGGAAGCGGCCCAGATCGCCGCCCTGGCGCGCGAGCTTCGCGCCGGGCGGCACGCGCCGGTGTCGCTGGCCTGCGTCACCTCGGCGCTGTTCGACTATCTGCCGCCGCTGGTCCGCGCGCTGCAGGCGGCCCGCCCTTCCTCGGCGATCAATGTGCGGGAGATGGATACGGCCGACGCGGTGGAAGCGCTGCGGCGGGGCGAGGTGGATTTGGCGCTGCTGCGGCTGGAGCGTGACCGCGCGCCGATCCGGCTGCGCCCGCTGGGCCGCGATGTGCTGGCCGCGGCCCTGCCGCTGGCGCATCCGCTGGCGCAATCCGCGGCGCCGCTGGCGCTGGCTGCCCTGGCCGACGAGCCCATGCTGGTGCTGCCGCGCGGCATCAGCCCCGCCTATTCGGACGCGATGGTCGCCGCCTGCCGGGAAGCAGGCTTCACGCCGCGCGCGGTGCGCGAAGTGGGCAGCGCCATGGCGCAGCTTGGCTTCGTCGCGGCCGGGCTTGGCGTGGCGCTGGTGAGTGCCGGCATGGCCCGGCTGCGCCCGCCGGGCGTGGCCTTCCGCGACCTGGAGGGCCCGATCCATGCCGTGGGCGTGGCGCTGGCGTGGAATGCCGAGCGGGAGAGCGAGGCGGTGCGGCTGGCGCTGGATCTGGCGGCGGGGCTGTTTCCCGCCGCCGGCGCGGCGGGCGATGGCTTTGACGCAGACCGCAAAAGCAATAAGTTAACCGTATCGATACCTTTGGATGGGCGCCGAGGGCAATGAGCAGCCGTGACCCAGGCTTTGACGGTTCGTATTCGCTGTCCTTTTCTGGCCTCCAAAGCTGGCGCCCGACCGACGGTCAACTGACCTTCCGGACAGACATTTTTCTCGAGACCGCCGACAACTCGGCCAGCTTTATCAGCCAGGAGCTGCTGGCAAGGCGGGATGCCTACGTCTCGGTCAACCTGACCGCAGGCAACCTGTATTATTTCTGGGCCTACACGTCAGCCTTTGCGTCCGTCACGCCGTCCCTCACGATCCATGACGGTGATGGCAACCTGCTTGACTCGATCGACGGGGACGATTTGCTGGCGGGCTTTGACGGCATAAACAGCGATTCGGTGGTGCTCTTCGCCCCCGAGACGTCTGGCACCTACTATCTGAACGTCCGCTATCATAACACGATCTTTACGACCGGCTACGCGGTCCAGGCCTGGGAGGATGTCGGCGCCGACTTTATCAACGGCAGGCGGCCGCCGCCGACCAGCGTCGCGATTGCCGCCGAACCTGTCGTTCATCCCGAGGGGGATTCATCCACCAGGCTCTATGTCTTCACCGTTACCCGTACAGGCCAGCTTTCGGACGCGCAGAGCGTGGGCTGGTTCATCGTCGGCAGCGGCGAAAACCCCGCGGATGATGCGGATTTTCTTGACCCGTCCCGCCTATCTGGCGTGGTCGACTTCGCCGCCGGTCAGCAGACCGCCACGATCGCGGTCGAAGTCCGCGGCGATACGCTGCGCGAGCCGACAGAGCGGTTCGAGGTGCGGCTGCAAGGGGTGATGCCCGGCCTCGCCATCACGGCCGGCACGGGCACCGGCGTGATCACGAACGACGATTTCACCATCAGCCTCAGCCATGCCGCCACGGTGACCGAGCCCGAAATCGGGGGAAGTCTCCTGATTGTCTCGTACACGCTTGCCCCGGGCGTGCCGTCCAGCGCGCCCGGCAGCTGGTCCGTGACCCCCGGCGACAGCGGGGCCAGCGCCACTGGTGCTGATTTTGTTGGCGGCGTGTTGCCGTCCGGCCGCATCAGGATGGCTGACGGGTCCACCTCGGGCTTACTCTTCATCACGATCGGCAGCGACACTCTGATGGAGGGGCCCGAATCCTTCACGATCTCGATCTGGGGCGGGTCCGACGAGCTGTTGGCCCGCGGCAGCGTCACCATCCTGGATCACGTCCCCCCCCCGCCACCCGCGCCGGTGTGGGTCGAGGCGGTGTCGTGGGAGGTCCAGGAGGGCACAGGTGCTGCCAGCAGCGTGACCTTCATCGTGTCGCGTGCCGACAACCTCGACTCGGCCGGCAGCCTGAAATGGCGGGTGATAACCATTGATGATCAGGAACTTTCGGTGGATGGCGCTGACTTCGTGGGCGGCGTCCTGCCCTTTGGCAGTGTCCGCTTCGCCGAAGGTGATGACGCCGTCGACATCACGCTCTTGCTCGCCGGCGACGGGCGATTCGAGCCCGACGAACAGTTCGTGTTCGAGCTGTTCGACGCATCCTCCACGCTGGTCCTCGAAACCAAGACGGCGCAGGTGACCATCCTCAACGACGACACCCAGGTCTCGGTCACCGCCCTCGCCCCACAACTGCCCGAGGGCAATGCCGGCCCCACCAATGTCAGCTTCACCGTGTTCCGCGATGGCCCGCTCGACCGGGTCCAGGGCGTCAACTGGGCCGCGGTCACCGCCGATGGGCAGGCGCAGGCCTCGGATTTCGTGGGTGGCGTGCTGCCCGCGGGGCGCATTGTCTTCGCCGTTGGCGAGGCAAGCCGGACGATCATCGTGCCGGTCGCCGGCGACAGCCTGATGGAGCCGGACGAAACCCTCACCCTGCAACTCTCGCTGCCGAACAATGGCCTCAGCCTCGGCACGGCCACCGCCAGTGCGCGCATCCTGAATGATGACAGCCGCATCGGCTTCACCGGCGCCGCCCCGACCGCCATCGAGGGCCATGCGGGGGCCGCGCGGCTCAGTTTCACCCTCGCGCGGGAAGGCGCGCTCGGCCTCGCCCAGTCGGTGGATTGGGTCCTGGAGGGCACGGGGCCACGCGCCGTGGATGCGGCGGATTTCGCGGGTGGCGTGATGCCCGCGGGCCGCGTGACCTTCGCCGCCGGGGCGGCGACCGCGACGATCAGCGTGGATGTCGCCGGCGACACCCGCTTCGAGCCCGATGAGCTGATGCGGCTGCGGCTGCACAACCCGGACCCCGGCGTGACGCTCGGCACCGCGACGGCCGAAGGCAGCATCCTGAACGATGACACAGGGGTCTCGGTCACCGCCCTCTCGCCGCAACTGGCCGAGGGCCATGCCGGGCCCACCAGCTTCACCTTCAGCGTGACGCGCGAAGGCCCGCTCGACCGCGTGCAGGGCGTGACCTGGGCGACGGTGCTGGCCGAAGGGCAGGCCCAGGCATCGGATTTCGTGGGCAGCGTGCCGCCGACCGGCCGCATCGTCTTCGCCGTTGGCGAGGCGAGCCGCACCATCACCGTGGCGGTTGCCGGCGATAGCCTGCTGGAGCCGAACGAAAGCTTCGCGGTGCAGCTCTCCCTGCCCAACAATGGCCTCAGCCTTGGCAATGCCATGGCCAGCGCGCGCATCCTGAATGATGACAGCGGGGTCGCGCTGACGGCCCGCGCAGCCAGCCGCGCCGAGGGCGCGCCGGGCGCCGCCACCAACCTGCTGTTCGACGTCACGCGCAGCGGCGCGCTCTCGGCCGGGCAGACCGTGGACTGGGCCGTCGTGACGGGCGGCGATGCGCCGCGCGCCAATGCGCTGGATTTCGTGGGCGGCGCGCTGCCCACCGGGCGCATCACCTTCGCCGAGGGCGCGACCCGCGCCACCATCAGCGTGGCCGTCGCCGGCGATGTCACGGTCGAGGGCCCGGAGCAGTTCCTGGTCCGCCTCTCCGCCCCCAGTGCGGGGCTCAGCCTCGGCGCGGCGGAAGCGCGCGGCACCATCCTGAACGATGACAGCACGGTGGCCATCGCCGCGCCGGTGGCCAGCCTGGCCGAGGGCGATTCGGGCAGCACCGCCTTCGCCTTCGCCCTGACGCGCGCCGGGGCGACCGAGGCGGCGCAGTCGGTCGGCTGGTCGGTTTCCGGCACCGGCGGGGTGCGCGCCAGCGCGGCGGATTTCGTGGGCGGCGTCATGCCGAGCGGGCGGGTGGACTTCGCCCCGGGCCAGGCCACGGCCGAGATTCTCGTGCTCGTCGCGGGCGACACGCTGGTGGAGCGCGCGGAGCAGTTCACGGTGCGCCTCTTGGCGCCGACCGCGGGGCTTCGCCTGGATGTGTCGCGCGCCACCGCGACCATCACCAACGATGACGCGCCCGCCCCGCCGGTGGCGGCCTCGATCTGGGAGTTCTGAGCCGGACGGTTGGCGTCGGCGCCGGCTGGGCCTAGCTTCGGATAGCCATCGCCCGGAGAGAGCCCGCATGTCCGACCCCGCCACCACCACGGGCGCCCCCTATGACCTCGTGCTGCTGGGCGACGTGGTATTGTCCGACCGGGTGATCGCCGGGGGCTACATCGCGGTGCGCGGCGAGGCGGTGGCGGCGATCGGCGAAGGCGCGCCGCCGCCGGCGCATCGCATCGCCGACCATCGCGGCCGGCTGCTGATGCCGGGGCTGGTGGATGGGCACATGCACACCTCCTCCTCCACCGGCTGGCCGGGGATCGAGGGATCGACCCGCTCGGCCGCCGCCGGCGGCGTCACGACCGTGGTGGACATGCCCTATGACGTGCCGCAGCCGGTGACCAGCGCGGCGGTCTTCGCCGAGAAGGTGGCCTTCGTGGAACGCTTGGCCCATGTGGACATGGCGCTCTATGGCACCATCCGGAAGGATGGCGGGCTTGAGGATATCGCCGCCATTGCCGATGCCGGGGCCAGCGCCTTCAAGGTCTCCACCTATGAGTATGACGCCCACCGTTTCCCGCGCATCGACCACCCGACCATGCTGGCCGCCTTTGCCGAGATGGCGAAGACCGGCCTGATGGTCGCGGTCCATAATGAGGACCAGGAGATGGTGGTGAAGCTGACCGAGGCCGCGAAGGCGGCCGGCAACACCAGCCCCATCTGGCATTGCCGCACCCGCCCGCCGATCACGGAAACCATGGCGGACCTCGAGATCTTCGAGATGGCGCTGGAAACCGGCGCGCATGTCCACATCGCCCATTCCTCGCTCGCGCGCGGCTTCGAATTGGCGACTTTGTTCCGCGGCCAGGGCGCCCGCACCTCGGGCGAGGCCTGCATCCAGTATCTCTGCATGAATGAGGAGGACATCGTCCGCCTCCAGGGTTTTGGGAAGTGCAACCCGCCCTTCCGCAGCGCCGCCGAGGTGGAGCGCATGTGGGGCGCGTTGGCGGCCGGCAGCATCGCCTATGTCTCGACCGACCATGCGCCCTGGCCGCGCCCGCGCAAGGAATATACGGGCGACATCTTCACCGTCGGCGCGGGGCTGACCGGCCTGCAAAGCTATGCGCCGCTGATGTACACGCTGCTGGCCGAACGCGGCCTGTCGCCCACGCTGATGGCGCGCCTCTGTTCGGAACAGCCGGCCCGCTACCATGGCCTGGACCCGAGGAAGGGCGGCATCCGGCTGGGGGCGGACGCCGATATCTGCGTGCTGGAAACCGGGCGCTTCCTGTTCGACGAGGCCTCGATCCAGGATCGCGAGGATGCGCGCTGGTCGCCCTATCATGGGCGGGAGATGCGCGCGCGCGTCGCCGCCACCTATCTGCGCGGCGCCGAGATCTGGAACGGCACCGAGGTGTCGGCCACCCCCGGCACGGGCCGCTTCATCCCCCGCCAGCATCGCCGCAGCGCGCTCGACGCATGAGCACCGATTATTATGTGAAGCGGCTGGCCGTCGATCTGTCGCTGGCCGCCGCCGATGCCATCGTGGATGCCACGCTGCTGGCCGGCGGCAAGGTGGGCCTGCTGCCGCTGACGGTGGTGGTGCTGGATGCGGGCGGGCATGTGATCGTCTCGAAGCGGCAGGATGGCTCGGGCATCCTTCGCGTCGAGATCGCGCGCGGCAAGGCGCATGGCGCGCTCGGCATGGGGATCGGCAGCCGGGTGATCCGCGACCGGCTGCGCGAACGCCCGGCCTTCCAATCGGCGATCGCGGCGGCCAGCGAGGGGCGCTTCATCCCGGTGCCCGGCGGCGTGCTGGTGTGCCGCAGCGACGGGGGGGTGATCGGCGCGGTCGGCGTCTCGGGCGATGCGTCCGACAAGGATGAATATGCGGCCATCGCCGGCATCCGCGCGGCGGGCTATCTGCCGCATCCAGAAGAACCGGTGGAGGGGTGGAGCAATGCGGGATTGTGATGGCGGGGCCCTTGGCCGCCGCGCACTGATCGGCGCCGGCACGGCGCTGCTGGCCGCACCTGCGCGCGCACAGGGCTTTCCGGCGCGGCCGATCCGCCTGGTGATCCCCTTCCCCGCCGGCGGCCCGACCGACGTCTATGCGCGCTTCTATGCCGAGCGCGTGGGGCGCGAGTTGGGCCAACCCATCGTGACCGAGAATCGCGGCGGCGCGGGCGGCGCGATCGGCGCCAATGAGGTGCGGCGCGCCACGCCCGATGGGCACACGCTGCTGTTCGGCACCGCCTCCACCCATGCGCTGTACAATCTGGTCACGCGCCAGCCGCAATATGATGCGGTGCGGGACTTCGTGGCGCTGGCGGAGCTGGGCGGGGGGCCGCTCTGCTGGCTGGCGCATCCCGCCCAGCCGGCCACGCTGGCCGGCCTTCTCGCGGCAAGCCGCGGTGCCGCCCTGTCCTACGGTTCGCCCGGCACCGGCACGCTGATGCACCTGGCCACCGAGATTCTGAAGCGCGAGGGCCAGGCCGGCACCATCACCCATGTGCCCTATCGCGGCGCGGCGCCGGCGATGAACGACCTGGTCGCGGGCACGCTGGCGCTGGCCGTCAATACGCTGGGGGCAGGGCTGCCGCTGCACCTTTCGGGCCGCGCGCGCATGCTGGCCGTGGCCACCGCCGCGCGCGCACCGCAGGCCCCGGATGTGCCGACGGCCGCCGAGGCGCTGAACCGGCCGGGCTTCACCGCCCTGCTGTGGCACGCGGTCTTCGCGCCGCCTGGCCTGCCGGAAGCGGTGCTGGCGCGGCTCTCGGCCGCCACCAACGCGGCGCTGGCCGATGCCGGCTGGCGGGCGCAGCTGGAAGCCGCCGGCATCGCCCCCTCGGCACCCGGCACGCCCGCTTCCGCCACCGCCTTCATCGCCGCCGAGGTCGCGCGCTATCGCCCGATCGTGGAGGCGATCCGGCCCGAACTGGAAGGCTGAACATGCCCCCCGAACCGCGCCGCCGCCCGAGCGAACGGCCAACCAACCAGCGCTGGATCAAGCGCCCGCCCCGCCCTTCGCGCCCGGGCGAGATCCTGGTCGCGCCGCGCCGGCCAAAGCCCGGCTGGGAGCCGGTGCTGATGAGCCTCGGCATGGGCATTGCCTGCTTCATCATCGCCGCCGTGCTGATCCCGCTGGCGACCGAGCGCGAGGGCATGGTCGGGCTTGGCGCGGGCCTGGCCTTCGCGGCGGGCTTCTGGACGCTGTGGAAGGCGCTCGGCTATCGCGCGCAGGATCTGCGGGACTTCGTCTTCAAATGAGCCGCAAGCTGATGGTGGCGGGCGCGCAGATGGGCCCGACCCAGCGCGCCGATTCCCGCGCGGCAACGCTCGCCCGCATGATCGCCCTGCTGGAACAGGCGGCAGCGGCGGGGGCGCGGCTGGTGGTGTTCCCGGAACTGGCCTTCACCACCTTCTTCCCGCGCTGGCCGATGGCGCTGGACAGCGCGGAATTGCTGGCCTGCTTCGAGAGCGCCATGCCCAACCCGGCCGTGCAACCACTGTTCGACCGGGCGCGCGATCTGGGCGTGGGCTTCCAGGTCGGCTATGCGGAACTGACGCCCGAGGGCCAGCGTTTCAACAGCGCCATCACGGTCGGGCCCGACGGGGCCATCCTGTTCAAGTATCGCAAGGTCCACCTGCCAGGGTCCGACCATGTGAAGCCCGGCCAGCGCTACCAGCAGCTCGAAAAAATGTACTTCGCCTATGGCGATGCCGGCTTCCCGGCGGTGCGCGGGCCGGCGGGCTGGGGCGCGCCGGTGCTCGGCATGCTGGTCTGCAATGACCGGCGCTGGCCGGAAGCCTGGCGCTGCCTGGGGTTGCAGGGGGTGGAGCTGATGATGATCGGCTATAATTCCGCCGCCTATGACCCGAATGGCGGCGAGGATGAAAGCGCCGCGCTGCGTACCTTCCATTCCCGCCTGGCCGCGCAATCCAACGCCTATATGAACGCGACCTTCGCGGTGGCGGTGGCCAAGGCCGGCGTGGAGGATGGGGCGGGGCTGATCGGCGGCTCGGTGATCGTCGATCCGAACGGGGTGATTTTGGCCGAGGCCACGACACTTGGTGATGAGATCATTGTGGCGGAGTTGGATTTCGACGCTTGCCGGCAGGGCAAGGAGAAGATGTTCAATTTCGCGGCGCATCGCCGGCCAGAGCATTATCGCCGCATCGTGGAGCAGGTCGGCGCCACGCCGCCCGCCTGAGGAACCGCCAATGTCCAACCGTCGCCTTGTCGTCGCCGCCGCCCAGATGGGCCCCATCCAGAAAGCCGAAGGCCGCGACGTGGCGGTGGCCCGCATGGTGGCACTCATGGAAAAGGCCGCGCGCCGCGGCGCGGAGATCGTGGTCTTCCCCGAACTCGCGCTGACCACCTTCTTCCCGCGCTGGTACCATGAGGACCTGGCCGAGGCCGACATCTGGTTCGAAACCGCGCTGCCGTCGAACGAGACCGCGCCGCTGTGGGACGCCGCACGGCGCCTCAATCTCGGCTTCCACCTGGGCTATGCGGAGAAAACGCCCGAGGGTCGGCACTTCAACACCGCCGCCTATGTGCATCCCAATGGCGAGATCGTCTTCAAATACCGCAAGGTGCACCTGCCCGGCCATGTCGAGTACGATCCGATCCGCCGCGTGCAGCATCTGGAGAAGCGCTATTTCGAGCCGGGCGACCTGGGCTTTCCCGTGGTGCGCACGCCGGTCGGCGCGGCGGGGCCCGTCAATCTCGGCATGATGATCTGCAATGACCGGCGCTGGCCGGAATCCTGGCGCGTGCTGGGTCTTCAGCAGGTCGAGTTGGTGATGCTCGGCTACAACACGCCCAGCCTGAACATGGAGAATCGCGGCTTCGAGGCGCATCATCTGCGCGTGCTGCACAGCCACCTCTCGATCCAGGCGGGCTGCTACCAGAATGCCTGCTTCGGCGTGGGTGTCGCGAAGGCCGGCACCGAGGATGGGCATGAGCTGTTCGGCCATTCCATCATCGTGAACCCGCAGGGCGAGATCATGGCCCAGGCGACCAGCTGGGAGGATGAGGTGATCGTGGCGGAATGCGACCTCGGCATGTGCGAGCTGGGCCGCAACACGATCTTCAACTTCGCCCGCCACCGGCGGCCCGAGCATTACACCCGCATCACCGCCCAGACCGGCAGCGAGGCCCCCCCCGCGTGGACGCCCACGCGCTGACAGGCTAAACCCGCCCCGCCGATCCTCCCCGAGGCGAGAGAAGATGACCGAAAGCCCCTACCCCGCGCTCTACCGCGTCGCCGCCGCCACCGAGCTGCGCGAGGGGCCCGGCCCCGAACACAAGGCGATCCGCGCCCTGCCGCTCGACCAGACGCTGGTGATGATGGCCGATCCCGCCGATGGCTGGATCAAGGTGGAGGCGCCCAATGGCAGCCAGGGCTACGCGCCGGCCGGCCTGCTGCGGCGCCAGGTGGCCGGCGCCAAGCCGCCGCCGCACGTCACCGAGACCTTCCCGTGGCGCAATGTGGATCGCGTGAACCGCGACCCCAAGATGCTGCACCCGGCCTTCCGCAACCGCGCGCTGCGCACCGTGACGCGCCTCAATGCCGAGGGCATCCCCTTCGGCATCTATGAAGGCATGCGCGGCCCCTGGCGGCAGAACCACCTGTTCGCCTCCGGCCGCAGCCGCACCGGGCGCCTGCTGACGCCCGTGCAGGCCTGGGACAGCCTGCACCAGTTCGGCCTCGCCGCCGATTTCGTGCTGGCGCTGGAAGGCCGCTGGTCCTGGGATTGCGACGAGGCGCACGAGCATATGTGGCACCGGCTGGAAGCGGTCGGCCTGGATGAGGGCCTGGTCTCCAAGACCGGCGAACGCCCCCACCTGCAGCTGGCCGACATCGACCTGGCCGACCTGAAGTCGGGCAAGCTGCCGCCCAACACGGATCAGGCCTGGACCGCCGCCTTCACCTGGATGGTGCAGAGCTGGGACGGGAAGCCGGCGGCGCCGAAGCTGAAGGGCTGATTTCGCGCCGGAGCGTCTCGGTCTCCGGGCAGGTCGGGCACTGCGCCATCAGCTGGGCCAGGTTGGCCTCGGCGGCGGCGCGGTTGCCCAGCGTCAGGAACAGGCTGCCCTGATAGGCCAGGGCGGGCGGATGGCCGGGCTCATGCGCCAGCGCGGCGCGATAGGCGGCCATCGCCTGCTCCACCCGGCCGAGCCGACGCTCGGCGAAGGCGATGTAGACATACACGTCCGGGTCGTTCGGCAGCCGAGACAGGGCGCTGCGCAGCAGCGGCAGCGCCAGCTCATAGCCGCCATTCTCGATCCGCCGCACCGCCTCGACCACTTCGGCATCGTCGGCGGCACCGGGCAGCACGGCCAGCGCCGGGCTGGCGGCCAGCAGCAGGGCGGCAAGAAGACGCTTCATGGCGTGCTCTCCTGGGTCAGGACCACATGCAGGGCCAGCACCGCGGCGGCCTGGCAAGGTTCGATCACGGGCAGGCCAAGGGCCGCCTCCACCGCGGCGCGATGGCCGGCCATGCCGGCGCAGCCGAGGATGATGGCCTCGGCGCCCGCAGCCCGGGCCTGCTCGGCCGCTGCCACCAGGGGCGCCAGCGCCGCCGCGCCGGTCAGCGCGGACATGGGCAGGTTGAGCGGGATGTGCCCGGCGATCCGCCCCTCCGCCCCCATCGCCGCCAGGGTGCGCCGCTGGCGCGCGATCGAGGGATCGGCGAAGGCGATCAGCCCGAAGCGATCGACGCGCGCCAGTGCCGCCGCGATCGCCGCGCGCAGCGGGCCGAACACCGGCGCGCGCGTGACCGTGCGCATCGCATCCACCCCAGGGTCGGACACGCAGGCGACGATATAGGCGGCCGCGGGCTCGGCCGCGACCAGGCGGCAAAGCGGCTCGGCCACCGATGCCCAGTCGCGCCAGGTGACGATGGCCGGCGGCCCGCCCGGCAGTTGCACCACGTCGAACCGCGCGCGACCCGGTGCGGCGAAGGGCGCCAGGGCCGTGACGATGCCCGCCGTGCAGCCGGAATCGCTGTTTGGATTGACCACCAGGATGCGCTGGACCATGCCTTGTGTATCACCCCGAGGGGCGCCGTGTCGCAAGGGTTGATCGCCGGCACGCGCGGACCCATGATGCGCCGCACAAAGGGTGCCGCTTCGTGCCCTTCAAGACAAAGCCCGTCACCTAAGGAACCATCCGATGCGCTGGGAGCCCGACCGCTCGGCCCCGCCCCTGCCCTATGCGAAGCCGGCCTCCTTCCTGGAAGCGGCCAAGCGCGGCGTGCGTGGCCGCTGCCCGGCCTGCGGCCAGGGCCAGGTGTTCGATGGCTACCTGAAGGTGGTTCCCGCCTGCGCATCCTGCGCGGCGCCGCTTGGCCAGTTGCGGGCGGATGATGCGCCACCTTACTTCACCATCTTCGTGGTGGGCCACCTGCTGGTGCCGCTCGTGCTGATGGTGGAGCGTGCCTGGATGCCGCCCATGTGGCTGCACATGGCGCTCTGGCTGCCGCTGTTCAGCCTCGTCAGCCTGCTGCTGCTGCGCCCGATCAAGGGTGCCACGCTGGGCTGGATGATGCGGCTTGGCTTCACCGGCGCGGAGCACGGGCCCGATCCCGTGCCGCCCCGCCATGGCTGAGCGCGACCTTGTGCGGGTGGTGCTGCCGGACGCCCAGCCGCTGCCGAGCCCCTATGCCGAGGCGGATCGTCGCCAGGCCGTGGAAGATCTGCTGGCCGGCAATCGGTTCCGGCCGAAGGGCCTGCCCGATGGCCCCTATGGCGTGGCCATCGCGGTGCGCGATGGCCGCCTCATCCTGGACATCCGCACCGCCGAGGACGCGCCGCTGCACGCGCTGGTGATGGCGCTCGGCCCCTTCCGCCGCCTGATCAAGGACTATCACCTGGTCGTGGAAAGCCATGAGAAGGCAGTGGCCGAGGGCGGGTCCGAGGTGCGGATCCAGGCGATCGACATGGGCCGCCGCGGGCTGCACAATGAAGGAGCGACCCTGTTGGCCGAACGGCTGGCCGGGCGCATCGACATTGACTTCGAGACGGCCCGCCGCCTGTTCACCCTGGTCTGCGCGCTGCACCAGCGCATCTGAATGACCCGGCGCCCATGAAGATCCCCGCCTTGCCCTTCACCGTCACCGATTGGGCCAAGGTCGAACCCACCACCCATGCCGGCGAGCGCGGGCAGGCGCTGTGGCGCACGCTCAACATCGGCGACCTGCGCGTGCGGATGGTGGAATACACGCCCGGCTACCTGGCCGACCATTGGTGCGACCGCGGCCATGTGCTGTTCGTCGTGGCAGGTCGGCTTGAAACCGAACTGCGTGACGGGCGGCGGTTCACCATGACGCCCGGGATGAGCTACCAGGTCTCGGATTTCGGGGATGCGGCGCATCGCTCCTCGACCGATATCGGCGCCACCCTGTTCATTGTGGACTGACCCATGAAGATCGACGGCATCCATACGCGCACCATCTGGCTGGATGAGGATGGCTGGTCGGTCCGCATCCTGGACCAGACCAGGCTGCCCTGGCTGGTGGAGCGGCTGCGGCTGACCGATGCGCGCGAGGCCGCGCACGCGATTCGCAGCATGCAGGTTCGCGGCGCGCCGCTGATCGGCGCGACCGCGGCCTATGGCGTGGCGCTGGAGATGCGGGCCGATCCCGGCAACCTGGCCGGCGTCGCCGCCATGCTGGGCGATACGCGCCCCACCGCGATCAATTTGCGCTGGGCGCTGGAGCGGATGGTGGCGCGCCTCGGCCCCCTGCCCGAGTCGCAGCGCGCGGCCGCCGCCTATGCCGAGGCGGCGGCGATCAGCGACGATGATGTGGAGACCTGCCGGCGCATCGGCCAGCATGGCATGCCGCTGCTGCGCGAGATCGCGGCCCGCAAGGGGCGCGTGAACGTGCTCACCCATTGCAATGCCGGCTGGCTGGCCTGCGTGGATTTCGGCACCGCCTTGTCGCCCATGTACCAGGCCCATGATGCCGGCATCGACGTGCATGTCTGGGTCGATGAGACACGCCCGCGCAACCAGGGCGCCGCACTGACCGCCTTCGAACTCGGCGCCCATGGCGTGCCGCATACCGTGATCGCGGACAATGCCGGCGGGCACCTGATGCAGCATGGCGAGGTGGATATCGTGATCGTGGGCACCGACCGCGTGACCCGCACCGGCGATGTGGCGAACAAGATCGGCACCTACCTGAAGGCGCTGGCGGCGCACGATAATGGCGTGCCCTTCTGGGTCGCGCTGCCGCATTCCACGCTGGACATGCGCGTGCGCGACGGCGTCAGCGAGATCCCGATCGAGGAACGGCCCCCAGTCGAGGTCACCGACATGACCGGCCGCACCGCGGATGGCCGGATCGAGACGGTGCGCGTGGTGCCCTCCGGCAGCGCCGCCGCCAACCCGGCCTTCGATGTCACGCCGGCGCGCCTGGTCACCGGCCTGATCACCGAACGCGGCCGCGCGCCCGCGACCGAGGCGGGGATCGCCGCGCTCTACCCGGACAAAGTCTGACGCCGCGCCAGCGCTTCCAGCCGCCACAGCCCGACCACCAGGCTGAGCCCGCCGAAGCCCGCGAGCCCGGCCACCATCAGCGCTGGCACGCGGCCCGGCACGCTGGCATCGCCCAGCACCAGAATGACGGTCGCGAGGATCGCGCCGACGCCCAGCAGCACGAGAAGCAGCGCAAGCCGCGGCATGGGGTTGGATTCTTTCTCACTTGGTGGCCTGGTCAGGGTGCCGGATTGCTGCGGCGCGGAAACGCCGAGGGTCGGGCCGAATTGTGGCAGCCAGCAAGGCGTGGCCGCGCCGCTCAGCGGCCGCCGGGCGCCCGTCGCGGTTCGTACAGGCGGGCGGCGTTGGCCAGCAACCGGGCGCGATAGGCGGCGTGCAGATGCGGCGTGCGGGAATGGTAGTTGCCGATGGCGCGCATCAGGTCGCCCGGCGCCTCGTTGAGGTGCATGCGCACGATCGCGGCGGCCACATGGGCGCTGAAGCACCCATCATGGATCAGGCGTTCGCGCACGATGTGCTCGGGCAGTCCCGTGGCCTGCGCCAAGGGGCCGAGCCAGACGGTGTTGATCTGCATCAGGCCAAGGTCGGCGCTGCCATTGCGGTTGGCGTTGACCATGCCGGGGCGGCCGCCCTCGGTCGCGTGGATGGCGGGCAGCACGCGCGGCGGCAGGCCCTGCATCTGCGACGCGGCCAGCATGCAGGCCAGGAAGGGAGCCGAGATCACGAGGGAAGCTGTTCCATGCGGCGCCCCGGATGAGCGCAAAAAGAAAAGGGTGGCCCGCCATCATGACGGACCACCCGATCTGTGCAAGCAGGTTCCGCCGCCGTGACGGGCACGGCGGCGGAGGTCTGGATTATGAGCCGACCGTGCAGAGCGCCGCGGTGGAGGCGGTGCGGGTGCGGATCTGCAGGTTGGTGCCGGCGGTGCCGGTCAGGAAGTTCGCCACGATCGCCGAGCGGTACGGAGAGGGCAGCAGGGCGAAGCCGTTCGACTCGATGACGGTCTTCACCGCGGCGTTGTTGCCGTACAGCCAGCTCAGGAAGCCGATGCGGGCCTGGCTGATCGCGCGCTGCTTGGCGGCGCTGCTGTAGCAGGTGTAGCCGAGCCAGTTGGTGGTGCCAACGATCGGATAGGCGGTGGCGCCGGCCGGCACGGTCACCGGGTTCGGGGCGCCGCCGACGATGGCGTCGGGCGAGCTGACCCAGGCCAGCGGGTTGGAAACGGCGGCACCGGTCGGCGCGGCGATCGCGGCGAGCGCCGTGGTCACCGAGGCCGGGGTCGGGGCGACGAAGCGGGCGGCCGCGTTCTGCACGTCGGCGGTCATCAGCGCGAAGCCACGGAACGCATTGCCGGTCGGCAGGTTGCTGACGGAAGGCAGGGCGAAGTCCGGGCTCAGATAGGCGATGCGGCCACCGACGGCGACCGAGCCCGCGGTCGCGGCGGGCGCCGGGGTGTTGGTGCAGAAAGCCACGCCTTCATTGCCGCGGCCGTAGAAGATGCGGCTGCCGAGGCCGGCGAAGGTGTTGTTGCCGTTATTGTCGCACACCGTCAGCTGGTCGGTGGTCGAGATGCTGTTCGGCGTCGGGTTGCCCGGGAAGGCCTGGATCGAGCCGGTGGCCGGGATGGCCGGGGTGGCGGAGGCCCACTGCGTGCAGTTGGCGCGCGCCCAGCGGGTGAACAGCGAGGTGGTGCCGGAATCATCGTCGCGGACGACGACGCGGATTTCGCGGCCGACATTGCCGGTGGTGTCGGTGTCGGTGGTGGCCGGCCACAGGGCACGGTTGCCGTTCGCCGCCGTCAGGGCCGCGTCGTTCCACTGGGTGATGGTGCCCGAGAAGATGCCGCAGACCAGGGCCTGGGTCAGGCGCAGGCCGCCCGAGCCATCGGCGCGCGGATAGCGCAGGTTCAGGCGATGCTCGGTCACCGAGCCGTTGGCGTTGCGCACGGCCTTGTAGACCGGGTCGAACGCGATGGTCACCGGCGTGCCGAACAGCGGGATCTGGATCGCCGGGCCGTTCTCGACGCGGGGATTGTCATAGCAGCCGCCCGAGGCCGCCACGTCGGCGCCGGTGCCGGTCGCCGGCGACACGCAATTGTCGCTGGTGTTGGCGATCGCGGTCGGGCCGGTCGAGGAGAAGCTGCCGCCAGCATTGAAGGCGTTCAGCTGCGAGGAGGTCAGCGCCGCTTCCGACACGCCGAAGTTCACGTCGGTCACCAGCGGCGAGCCGCCGAGGCGCACCGGATCCTGGCTGGCCCAGCCGCGCTGGCCGGCGCCCGAACCCACCGAATTGTAGGTGAAGCGCACGGCGGCGTTCACCGCCGTCGTGCAGACGGCCGGGCGCGGGGTGGTGCCCGAGTAGCAGGCGAACAGCTCGCCCAGAGTCACGGACGGCAGCGTGGCGCCGCCGCCCTGGATGGTGGTGATGGTCTGCGCGCTGGCCGGGGCGAAGGCGACGGCAGCCGCCATCCCGACGGCCCCGAGCGCGGCGCGGACGGAGGTCCGCGTCACGGTGCTGTGCATGTTCTGCTCCTGTCTCTCTATTTCTTTGCGGCAAGCACGGCGCCAGGGCGCCCGCCCCTGGTGGGCGGGCGACACAGCACCCCCGACCCGGCACCGCCGGCCCGGGTCTGACCGAGTGCGCCGCCGCAATAGCCAAGGCTTAACCAGCCGGCAAACGAAGACATGGCAACAGTTCCGTGACCATTAAACGACGAATTTGCGTCAGATACGCGTGTCGAGCCCGCTGTTCGGGGCCAAGAAGCCAAAACGAATTTTTTATGTCCAATTGATGAATATCGGCGGCTGCACGCGGCATCGGCTTCTGGCCGGGGGGGCGCAGATGGTATCGCCCCGCCAGGAGATACGGGTGTGGACGGTTCAGCGACGGCGATCGGCAGCAGGGAGACAGTGGCGCCCGGCGGCCGGCATGGCGCGCCCGCTTCCACCCCCCCCCTGTCGCTGGCCGGGATCCTGCTCGGCCAGCGGCGGCTGACCGCCGAGGCCCTGGCCCGCGCGGAACGCCTCCAGGCCGAAAGTGGCGAGCGGCTGGACCTGGTCCTCACCCGACTCGGCATCTTGACCGAGCGCGCCCTGGCCGAGGCGCTGGCCGAAGCGCTCCATCTGCCGCTGCTGGCCGCCGCCGACCTGCCCCGCGACCCGCCACTCGCCCAGCGTCTCACGCCGCGCTTCCTCCGCCATCACCGCGTTCTGCCGGTGCGCGCCGAGCCTGCCGGCCTGCTGCTGGCCAGCGCCGATCCGCTCGACCCCTATCCGGCGCGCGCGGTCGCCTTCGCCACCGGCCTGACCGTGCATCTGGCCGTCGCCTCGGGGGGTGATCTCGACGCGGCGCTGGAGCGGATCGTGGCCGGCGCCGCGCCGACACCCGCGAAAACCATGGTCGCCGCCGGCAGCCTGGACGATGCCGAGCGGCTGCGCGACCTCTCCTCCGACGCGCCGGTGGTGCGCATCGTCAACGCGCTGATCGCCCGCGCGGTCGAATTGCTGGCCTCCGACATTCATATGGAACCGACCGAGGATCGGCTGCGCGTGCGGCTGCGCGTCGATGGCGTGCTGACCGAGATCGAGGGGCCGCCGCCGGCGCTCCGCCAGGCGGTGGTCAGCCGCATCAAGATCATGGCGCGCCTCAACATCGCCGAACGCCGGCTGGCGCAGGATGGCCGGCTGCGCTTCGCGGTGCGCGGCAAGGAAGTGGATTTCCGCGTCTCCACCACGCCGGTCCTGTATGGCGAATCGGTGGTGCTGCGAATCCTGGACCGCGGCGCGCTGGTGCTGGAATTCCCCGCCCTCGGCTTCGCGGCCGACGTGCTGCCGCGCTACCTGGAAATCCTCCACCGTCCGCACGGCATCCTGCTGGTCACCGGGCCGACCGGCAGCGGCAAGACCACCACGCTTTATACCTCGCTGATGGCGCTCAACACGCCCGAGCGGAAGATCCTGACGATCGAGGACCCGGTCGAATACCAGCTGCAGGGCATCAACCAGACCCAGGTGAAGCCGCAGATCGGCCTGACCTTCGGCGCCGCGCTGCGATCCTTCCTGCGGCAGGACCCGGACATCATGATGGTGGGCGAAATCCGCGACCTGGAGACGGCGCAGATCGCCGTGCAGGCGGCGCTGACCGGCCACATGATCCTGTCCACGCTGCACACCAACGACGCCGCCAGCGCCGTCACCCGCCTGCTGGACATGGGGGTGGAGCCCTTCCTGCTGACCTCGACGCTGAACGCCGTGGTCGGCCAGCGGCTGGTCCGCCGCCTGTGCCCGGCCTGCCGCCGCCCGACCCTACCCGATGCCGCGCGGGTCGAAGCGCTCGGGCTGCGCCGGCTGGCCGACATCGCCGGGATCGAGGAGATCCGCCTGTGGGACCCGGTGGGCTGCCCTGCCTGCGCCGGCACCGGCTATCGCGGCCGCACGGCGGTGACGGAATTGCTGCCGATCAGCGATGGCATCGCCCGGCTGGTGCTGGCCCGCGCCGAGGCGCGCGCGATCGCCGAGCTGGCCGAGCAGGAAGGCATGCGCGGCATGTTCGCCGATGGCATGCTGAAGGCGCTCGCCGGCGTGACCACCCCGGACGAGGTCTTGCGCGTGACGCGCGAGACCTGACCGCCATGTGCCCCTAGCCATGCCCCAGTTCCGCTACCGCGCCATCGGTCCCGATGGCCAGCCGGTGACCGGCACCGTCGAGAGCCAGGATCTGCCCGCCGCGCTGGACAGCCTGCGCGCCGCGGGCCTGCTGCCGGTGGATGCGGCGGCCGGCGGCGGCGCGGCCGGCACCCCCTGGTGGAAGCGCGAGATAAGCCTCGGCGGCGGCGATCCCTCGCAGGGGCTCGGCCATGCCATGCAGGAGCTTGCGATCCTGCTGGAAGCCGGCCTCGCGCTGGATCGGGCGCTGTCCATCCTGGCCGGCCAGCGGGAACATCGGGCGCTGCGCCCGGCCATCGACCTCACCCTCGACCAGGTGCGCGGCGGTGCGCCGCTGGCCGAGGCGATGCAGGCCAGCCCCCGCGCCTTTCCCCCGGTCGCCATCGCCCTGGTCGAGGCCGGCGAGGCCTCGGGCGCGCTGCACGCCGCGCTCGCCCGGCTGGCCGAGATGCTGCTGCGCGCCGAACAGCTGCGCACGCAATTGCGCTCGGCCATGATCTATCCGGTGCTGCTGCTGGTGGCCGCCGCGGCTTCCATCCTGCTGCTGCTGACCGTGGTGGTGCCGCAATTCGAAGCCTTCTTCGCCGATGCCCGCGCGCCGCTGCCCCTGGCCACCGTGATCGTGCTGGCGGCCAGCCGCATGGTGCGCGAAGAGGGGGCGCTGCTCGGCCTGCTGTTGCTCGGCGTGCCGCTGCTGCTGCGCACCGCGCTCAGCCGGCCGGCGGCGCGGGCCAGCCTGGATGCGGCGCTGCTGCGCGCACCCATCGTCGGGTCGCTGCTGGCGCGCGTCGAGACGGCGCGCTTCGCCCGCACGCTCGGCACGCTGGTGGAATCGGGCGTGCCGCTGGCCGCCGCCCTGCCGATCGCGCGCCGCACCTTCGCCAACCTGGCGATGGCCGACGCGGTGGACAGCGCCACGCAAAGCCTGAAGGAAGGCGAGGGGCTGGCCGGCCCGCTGGAAGCCACCGGCCTGATGCCGCCCATCGCCCTCACCTTCCTGCGCACCGGCGAGGAGACGGGCCGGCTGGGCGAGATGCTGACCAGGCTGGCCGATGCGCTGGACCGTGATATCCAGAAGACCAGCGCCCGCTTCCTGGCGCTGCTGGTGCCGGTGGTCACGCTGCTGCTGGGCGTGATCGTCGCCACCGTGCTGGGCGCCATCCTGACCGCGATGTTGAGCATCAATGAACTGGCGGCCTGAATGTGCCTCACGCCTTGCCCCGACGCGCCGACCTGCATCCGGCAAGTCCAGGAATATCGACGGGCCTTGAATCCCAAGCCCGATTTCTCCACAGGCCCTGCGCCGATCGGACCCGAACGCTGATGAACCGCTTCCTGCGCCGCCCCCGCCTTCGCCGCCTGTCCGGCCAGCGCGGCTTCACCCTGCTGGAACTGCTGGTGGTGCTGACCATCCTCGGCCTGCTCGGCGCCATCGCGGTGCCGCAGGCCATGCGCTACCTCGGCAGCTCGCGCTCGCAGACAGCGCGGGTTCAGGTGCAGGCGCTGATGTCCTCGCTCGACCTGTTCCGGCTGGATGTCGGCCGCTACCCGACCGAGGAGGAGGGGCTGCGCGCCCTGGTCGACCGTCCGGCCACCGCGCCGGCCTGGAACGGCCCCTACCTGACGCGCCGCAACGGCCTGACCGACCCTTGGGGCAATGCCTATATGTATCGCTCGCCCGGCCGCAACGCGCCGGTCGAGGTCCTGACGCTCGGCTCGGATCGGGCCGAGGGCGGCACTGGCGAGGCGCAGGATGTCGGCAGCTGGCAGTGATCGCCGCGCCGAAGCGGGGCTCACGGCGTTGGAACTCGTCGTGGCGCTCGGCGTGGCCGCGCTGATCGCCGGCATCACCGTGCCCTGGTTCGGGGGGGTGGCGGAAAGCGTGGCCTTCCGCACGGCGGCGCGCGGGCTTGCGGCCGATCTGCGCGCGGCCCGCGGCGAGGCGCTGCGCGGCGGCGCGCCGGTCGCGATCGCCTTCGATCCGGCCGGCCGCTTCTATGGCCGCGCTGTCACCGGCCCCTGGGTGGAGTTGCCGGAGGCGCTGGCGCTGCGCTGGCAGCCCCCCGCCGGCGGCACGCAAGCCACGCCGCTGGCCTTCTTCCCCGATGGCAGTTCCTCCGGTGGCCAGGTCTGGCTGGCCGGCGCGCGGCAGGCGGCAGGCATCGCGCTGGACCCGCTGACCGGGCGCGCCGTCGCCCTCGTGGCGGGGCCTTGACCATGGATCAGCATCGCGGCTTCACCCTGGTCGAGGTGGCAATGGCGCTGGCGGTCGCCGGCGGCGCGCTGGCGGTGATGCTGCAGGTGTTCGGCGATGGCAGCCAGCGCGCCGATCGCGCCGCGGCCGAGCGGCTTGGCCTGCTGGTCGCGCAATCGGCCCTGGCCGGCGCGGGCGCCGAGGCGCCGCTGGCCGCCGGCGCCGCCTGGTCCGGCGTCTCGGCGGGGCTTGGCTGGCAGGTCTCGGTGGCGGAATGGCCGGAAGCCGCCGCCGGCCCGCAGCTGCCGCCGCTGCTGCTGGTGGTGGCCGCCGTGCAGGGGCCGCAGGGGCAGGAGCTGGCGCGACTGGCGACCCTTCGCCTGGGCCCGCCGCCGCCAGGGGGGACCCGTGCGCGCTGACCCCGATCGCGGCTTCAGCCTGCTGGAGATGCTGGTGGCACTGGCGCTGCTCGGCCTGCTCGTCGGCCTGCTGCATGAGGGGCTGACGCTCGGGCATCGCGTCTGGGAAAGGGCGGGGGCGCGGCTCGCCGCCCGGATCGAGGCGGTGGAGGGCGCCCAGCTGGTGCTCCGTGACCGGCTCGCCGGGCTCAACCCCGCCTGGCTGAATGAAGGCGATTCCAGCCGCGTGCTGCTGGAGGGGGCGCCCACCAGCATGACCTTCTTCGCGCGCGGCGCCGATGCCGAGGCCAGTGGCACCTTCCGCCGCCTGTCCGTGGCCGCCACGGTCGAGGGCCGGCTGGAATTGGCCTGGCACCCCGACACCGACCGCTCCCCCCTGCCCGACTGGACCCGCGCGCCGCTGCTCGGCGGGATCGCCGGCGCGGAATTCGCCTATTTCGGGCCGACCCGCACCGATCCCACGCCGCGCTGGCGCGATCGCTGGCAGGGCCAGGAATTTCCGCCTCGGCTGGTGCGCCTGCGGATCCAGTTCCCCGCGGGCGACCCGCGCATCTGGCCGGAACTGGTGGTGGCGCCCCGCGCCACCATCGATGCCGGCTGCACCTTCGATCCGCAGCGCCGCCGCTGTGCGGGGCGGTCATGAGCGGCGCCACCGCCCGGCTCGGGGCCGTCTCGCAGGCGCTGGCGCCGGCGCGCGAGCAGCTTGGCGAATATTGGCGCTGGTGGACCGGCGAATTGGCCGGGATGCTGCCGGCCAGTCTGCGCGCGCGCCTCACCGCGCCGCCGCCAACCCTGCTGGCCGAGCCGGACGGCGCGGGCGGCTTTCGCTTCACCCGGCTCGAACGCGGGATCGGGCGCCCGGCATCGGCGGCCGAAGCGGCACGCCTGCCGGTCTGGCTCAGCCTGCCCGCCGCGTCGGTGCTGGAAAAGCAGCTCGACTGGCCAGCCATGTCCGCCGCCGACCTGCGCCGGGCGGTGCGGCTCGACCTTGACCGCCAGACCCCGCTGCCCGCCGAGGCGCTGTGGTTCGAGGTTCGGGCCGTGCGGCGCGATGCCGCGCGCAAGCGGCTGGTCGCCCGGCTGCTGGTGGCCGAGGATCGGGTGGTGGCAGCGGCGCTGGCCGACCTCGCCCGCACCCATGGCATCACCCGCGTGGCCGGCGTGCTGGCCGCCGGCGAGGCGCTGCGCCCGGCGGCCGCGGCCAGCCAACCTGCCGCCCCCGCGCGCCCCGGCCTGCGCGGCTGGCTGCTGCTGCTGTGCGCGGCGCTCGGCGTGCTCAATCTCGGCCTGCATCTGGACGCGGAGGCGGCGCGCATGGCGCGGCTCGACCAGGCGGTGGCGGAAGCACGCCAGCGCGTGCAGCGGGTGGACGCGCTGCGCACCCAGATCGCCGAGCGGCGCCGGCTGCGTGACGATGTGGCCAGCCGCCGCGCCGGCCTGCCGCTGGTGGCGCTGCTCGACGAGTTGACGCGCCGCATCCCTGACGAGGCCTGGCTGGACAGTATCGAGGTCCGCGGCAGCGCCCTGACGCTCTCCGGCCATGCCCCGGCGGCGGTGCGGCTGGTTGCCGCCATCGAGGCGTCCCCCCTGCTCACCGAGGCGCAGTTCCGCTCCCCGGTCACGCGCGATCGCAGCAGCGGGCGAGAACGCTTTGATATGCAGGTAAAACTGCGCGGCGCGGCCGCCCTGGCCGATCGCGCCCCCCCTGCCCCGCCGGGGCGCGCCCGGCCATGAGCGGCAACCTGACGCCCCCCACCTTGACGCCACCCGGGCTGCCCGCCGATCCGGCCCGCCGCCGCCTGCTGGCGCTTGGCATCCTGGCCGCGCTGCTGGCGGCGCTGCTGTTCGGGCTGGTCGGCCCGCTCGCCGAAGGGCTGGCCGAGCGTGCCGAGCGGGAGGAGCGCCAGCGCGACCTGCTGCTGCGCTTCGAACGGGTGATCGCCCAGGGCCCGGCGCTGCGGCGGGAATTGGCGGCGCTGGACGCCGAGATCGCCGAGCCGGGCATGCTGCTGCACGCGCCCACCGCCTCGCAGGCGGCGGCTTCCCTGCAAGCAACGCTGCGCGCCCTGCTGGAGGCCGAGGGCGTGACACCCGACAGCGCCCAGCCGCTGCCATCAGCACCGCACGGGCCGCTTACCCGGGTCGCCATGCGGATCGAGCTGCGCACCGACCATGAGACACTGGCCCGCGTGCTGGCAGCGATCGAGGCGCATCGGCCGCAACTGCTGGTGCGCGAGGCGCTGATCGTGGCCCCACGCGACTCGCAGGGCGCCCCCCCGCGTGATGGGGTGACCAGCGCGGCTGGCCCGAGGCTGGCGGTACGGATCGACGTCGCGGCGCTGGCGCAGGTGACCGGGGAGGCAAGCCGTGGCTGAGTTGGACCCCGGGCGCAGCCGGCGAGAGACCCGACGAGAGGCGCGGCCAGAGACCCGACGAGAGACCCGACGAGAGACCCGACGAGAGACTTGGGGCCTCGCCCTGCTGGCCGTCACGCTGGCGGGCCTGGCCGGCTGGCAGCTGCTGCTGGCGCCCGAGGATGAGCCGCTGCCCGGCATCGCCATGCCGGTGCGGCCGCCCACCCAGGCCGCCCCCGCCCTGGCCGCCGCCGACCGCCCGGCGCTGACGGACATCCTGGAACGGCCGGTCTTCACGCCAGCCCGCCGCCGCTACCTGCCGATGGCCGAAGCGCAGGCCGCCCCGCCCCCGCCGCCCGAACCGGCCGGCCCGCCCTTGGCCGACAGCTACCAGCTGATGGGCCTGACCAGCGCCGGCGGCCAGGTCACCGCCCTGCTGCGCGCGGCGACCGGCGGCACGCTGCTGCGGCTGCGCAGCGGCGAGCAGGTGGAGGGCTGGACCCTGGCCGGCCTCGCCGGCCGTCGCACCCTTGTGTTTGAACGCGATGGCGAGCGCCAACTGCTTGCCCCGCCCGGCATCGAGCCGCGGGACGGCGACGATCCCGAGCCCGAGACGCCGGAAGCCGGAGACTGAACGACATGAATCGAGTTCCCCTCGCCGCGATGGCCCCTGCGGCCCCATCCGGCGGCGGCCGGTGGCGTATGTTGCGGGCCCTGCCGCTCGCGCTGGTCCTGCTCGGCGCCTGCGACCGGCGCCCGCCCGCGACGCCGCCGCTGGCCAGCGACGCCGCCACCCTGGCGCAGACCGCCCTGCCCGATCGCGCGCCGCGCAGCCCGGTGGCCACGCCACCCGCCACGCCGCTGGCTGCCTCCCCGGCGGCACCGCGAATCCGCTCCGGCGTGTTTCCGGCAACCGGCCCGCTGCTCGGCCCGCCGCCGGCCCGCGGCGCGCGCGAGACCAATGGCGGCGAGGTGGAGCTGAATTTCGTCGGCGTGCCGGTGGCCGACGTCGCGCGCGCGGTGCTGGGCGACGTGCTCGGCCTTGCCTTCACGGTCGACGCCAATGCCGATGCCGAAATCACGCTGGAAACCGCGCGTCCGGTCCCGCGCGACCAGGTGCTGCCGATGTTCGAGGCGGCGTTGCGCGCGGCCGGCCTGGCGGTGAACGTCGATCAGGGACTTTATGTGGTGGGGCTGATCGCCTCGGCCGGGCGGGCGGGCCTGGTTTCCAGCAGCCAGCCCGGCTTCGGGACCGAGGTGCTGACGCCGCGCTTCGTCGGTGTCGCGCAGCTGCGCCGCCTGCTGGAGCCGGTGCTGCGCGAGGGACAGATCGCCCAGGCCGATCCCAACCGCAACATCCTGCTGGTCACCGGCACCGAGGCCGAGCGCCGCGCCGTGCGCGAGACGGTGGCGCAGTTCGACGTGGATTGGATGCGCGGGATGAATTTCGCGCTCCACGCCGCGCGGCATGTGAATGCGCGGCGGCTGGCGGCCGACCTGAACCAGCTGCTCGGCGGCGAGGGCGGCGCGGTGGCCGGGCTGGTGCGGATCGTGGCGCTGGAGCGGCTGAACGCCGTGCTCACCATCTCGCCCCAGATGAGCTACATCCGCCAGGTGCAGGTCTGGGCCGACCGGCTGGACCGGCAGGGCCAGGGCGATGAGCGGCAGGTCTTCGTCTATCGCGTGCAGAATGCGCGGGCCGCCGACCTGGCGCGGGTGCTGACACGCGCCTTCGGCGGCGGCGGCGGCACCGAGAGCCCGGCCACGCGGGGTGGCACCGCCGGGGCGGGCCCGGGCGGCCTGTTCGGCGCCACCGGCGGGCGCGGCGGCCTGTCTGGGCTTGGCGGCTTGGGCGGCCAGGGCGGCACCGTCACCACCCGCCCGCTCGGCGGCGGCGGCTTCGCCCAGGAAGCGGTGGTGCCGCTGCAAGGTGCGGCGGCGCCCGATGCCAGCCCCTTCGAGGGCGGGCCGGGCGGCGTGCCGCCCGTTCTGGCGGGCCCGCTGCCGGGCGGCGGCGCAGCCGCGGCTTCCATCAGCATCACCAATGATGAGGCGAACAACGCGCTGGTGATCGTGGCGACCCCGCGCGAGCATGAGCTGCTGCTGACCGCGCTGCGCCAGCTCGACGTGCTGCCGCTGCAAGTGGTGATCGAGGCGGCGATCGCCGAGGTCACCCTCTCCAGCGAGCTGCGCTTCGGCCTGCAATGGGCGCTGAATTCCGGCCAGAGCACCGGCATCCTCAACCAGCGCAACGTCAGCCCGGGACAGGGCAGCGGCACCAGCGCGCCGATCAACGCGCTGCGCGGCGCGCTGCAGCCCCAGGTGCTGAATGCCAGCGTGCCGCTGCCGAGCTTCCCGAACTTCTCCTATGTCTACTCCGCCCCCTCGATCACCGTGGTGCTGGAGGCGCTGGACGCGATCAGCAGCGTGAACGTGCTGTCGGCGCCGCAGCTGCTGGTGCTGAACAACCAGACCGCGTCCTTGCAGGTGGGCGACCAGGTGCCGGTGCAGACACAGTCCGCGCAATCGGTCATCACCAGCGGCGCGCCGCTGGTCAGCTCGATCGAGTATCGCGACACCGGCGTGATCCTGCGGGTGACGCCGCGGGTGAATGAAAGCGGGCTCGTGCTGCTCGACATCGCGCAGGAAGTCAGCGCGGTGGTGGAAGCGCAGGGCAACGCCAGCAGCACGCAGCTCTCGCCCACCATCCAGCAGCGCCGCATCGCCAGCAGCATCGCCGTGCAGGATGGCCAGACCATCGCGCTCGGCGGGCTGATCCGCGACGGGCGCAGCCGCACCCGATCGGGCATCCCGGCGCTGGCCGACATTCCGATCCTTGGCTACCTGTTCGGCGGCGCCGCCGACGCGACCGACCGCACGGAGCTTCTGGTGCTGCTGACGCCGCGCGTGGTGCGCGGCCAGTCCGACGCGGTGGCGGCGACCGAGGAGCTGCGCCGGCGGATGCGCAACCTGGAGCCCATCCAGGATCGCTTCCCCCGCGCCCCCGGCTCCGGCCGGTTGCGCGACGGGCGGCCGCGCTTCTGAGAGACCGCTTGAGAATGCCGGCGGCTGAGGATCCGCAGGGCATTTTTCGCACCTGCCAGGCGCCGGGCGCCGCCGATGCTGATGGCATCGGCAAGCCCGGCAACGACGCAGGCGTGGAAAAGGCACGCGGAGCCGACCCGTCCGGTGTTCTCAAACGGTCGCTGCGGCGGCGCGCCGTGGCGGCCAGGCCGGGCCAGCGCGGCATCGCCCTGATCGCGGTCATCTGGGTGGTGGCGCTGCTGGCGGCGATGGCGCTGGATGTGCTCTCGATCGCGCGTCAGGCGGACCGCACGGCCAGTGATTTCGCCGCCCGCGCCGAATTGGATGCCGCCGCCGATGCCGGGCTTGCCATGGCCATCCATGAGCTGCTCGGCACCGCTGGCGGCGGCGGCCGTCCGCGGGGCCATCCCGAGGCGCCGCCGCGCGAGGCCAGCTTCCACGGCACGCGCCTGACCATCCGCATCGAGGATGAGGCGGGCAAGATCGACCTGAACGAGGCGCGGCCCGCCTTGCTGCGCGCCCTGTTCCTGGCGCTCGAGGTGCCGGCGACCCAGGCCGACCGGCTGGCCGCCGCCATCGTCGATTGGCGCGACGTGGATGATTTCCCGCTCCAGGGCGGCGCCGAGGGCGCGGATTATCTGCGCGCGGGACAGCGCGTGCCGCCGCGCGATGGCGAATTCCAGTCCGTCGAGGAACTCCGCGAGGTGCTGGGCATGACGCCCGAGCTGCTGGCCCGCGCCGCGCCGGCGCTGACCGTGCATGGCCGCCGCGCCGAGCCGGACCGCGCCACGGCCCCCCCGCTGGTGCTGCGCGCCATGACCGCCGCCGCTGGGCCGGCCCCGCGCCCGCCGCCGCTGGATGCGCGCCGCGCCGACGCCGAGGGCCGGGCCTATCGGGTGCTCGTGCTGGCCGAACGGCCCGACGGGCGGCGGCTGCGCAGCGCGGTGGTGCGGGTCACGGGGGACCCGGCCGACCCCTATTGGGTGCATGCCTACCGGTAGCCAGGCGCCTGTCATGGTTCCGTGCCTTGACCCTGGATGCGGGGCGATGCCGTAAGCGTGGGCATTCGTCGCTGGCCGGATCGGGGACCCTTTGGATAATCTGGCCCTTCTGCTGGGTGGCCTCGGGCTGTTCCTGGTCGGCATCCAGGGCCTGACGGGCAATCTGCAGACCCTGGCCGGGCCGCGCCTGCGCCTGATCCTCGGTGGCGCGACGCGCGCCAAGCTGCCAACCGCCGGCGTCGGGCTGCTGCTTGGCCTGCTCACCCAGTCGACGAATGCCGCCGCCACCATCGTCGCCTCGCTGACCATGGCCCGGGTGCTGACCCTGCCGGCCGGGATCGGGCTGTTGGCCTGGGCCAATCCGGGCAGCGCGGCGCTGGTTTTGCTGGCCAGCCTTGACCTGCGCCTGGTGGTGCTTTGGTTGCTCGGCCTGGTTGGGCTGCTCATGGCACTGCGCATCGACAGCCAGGGCTGGGTGCGGCCGGCATGCGGCGCGATGGTCGGCCTTGGGCTGATCTTCCTCGGGCTCGACCTCATCAAGGACGCTGCCTGGTCCGACGCCGGCCGGCAGTTGACGGCCTGGTTCTTCGCCAACCTTGGCGCCGGCATCGCGGGCGCCGCGCTGACGGGGCTTGCCGGGGCGCTGCTGGTGCAATCCGCCGCCACGCTGGCCATCCTGGCGCTGGCGCTGCTGGATGCGGGCCTGCTCAGCCCTGCGGAGGCGATCTCGCTGGCGCTCGGGGCTTCGGCGGGGTCGGGGCTGGCGCTGCTTTGGCCGGTCCGGGCGATGCGGGGCGAAGCGCGGCGGCTGCTGCTGTTCCAGGCCGCGGCGCGACTTGCGGCCCCCCTGCTGCTGGCCGCCTTGCTCCTGGCGGAGGCGGCCAGCGGCCTGCCCGGGCTGCGGGCGCTGGTGCAGGCCGTGTCGCCGAACGGCGAGGCGGAGATCGGCCTGGTCTTCCTGCTGCTGCAATTGCTGCCACCGCTGTTGCTGGCGCCCTATGCCGATCGGCTGGCCGCAAGGCTGCGCGCGCTGGTGCCCGACGATGCCACCGAGGCCCTGGCCCGGCCGCGCTTCATCTATCCGCGCGCGCTGGATGATGCGCCGACCGCCCTGGCGCTGGTCGCCGAGGAGCAGCGCGCGCTGACCGCGCGCCTGCCAGCCCTGCTCGACGGCCCCCGCGGCGAGGCGCCGCCCGACGCGCCGAGCCGCCTGGCGCTGCTGGCCGCCGCCGCTTCCATCGAGGCGGCCACGCGCGACTTCACCGCCGAGCTGCTCGGCCGCGGCGCCGGGCGCGCGACCATCGCCGACGCGATCGCCCGGCAGGAGGCGCTGGCGACGCTGGGCGCGCTGCGGGAGACAATCGGTGAATTCGGCGAGGCGATGGAGGCCTCGGTCCGCAACCCGGCGCTGGCGCCCCTGGTCGGGCGCCTGGCCGAGGCGCTGCACCTGCTGCTGCTGCAATTGGCGGACCTGCCGGCCGGCACGGCGGAGGACCACGCGCTGCTGCTGGTCCTGGCCGATGACCGCAGCGAGATGATGGAGGCGCTGCGCCGCCGCACGGCGGCCGGGGAAGCGTCGCTCGGCGCGGAAGGGCATGCGCTGCTGTTCCGCGTGACCGGGCTGTTCGAACGCGCCGTCTGGCTGGTGCGCCGCCTGGCGCTGGCCAGCGCGCCAGGTCAGCCCGGCAGCGGCGGCCCGTAGAGCCAGACCAGCCAGATCGCGGCCGCCAGCCAGGTGCCGAAGGCGATGGGCCGCGCCGCCGCCAGCGGCGCCCCGCCCGCCAGCCGTGCCACCAGAACCTCCAGGATCCCCAGCAGCGCGGCCACCAGCACCACGCCCGGCAGCGCCGACCAGCCAAGCCAGGCGCCACCCGCCGCCAACAGCTTGGCATCGCCCAGCCCAAGCCCGTCCCGCCCCCGCACCCGCCGGTAGAGCGCGGCGATGCCGGCAAAGGCCAGATAGCCCGCCGCCGCGCCGATCGCATGCGCCGGCAGGCTGGGCGGATCCAGCAGCGCCGTGACGCCGAGGCCGGCGGCCAGCAGCGGCAGCGTCAGCGCATCCGGCAGCAGGAAGTGCCGCCGATCGATCAGCGCCAGCGCCAGCAGCCCCCAGCCCAGCAGGCAGGAAGCCAGCAGCGCCACCCCGCCCGCCACCATCCAGGCCCACAGCGCGACGCCGAGCGCCGCCAGCTCGATCGCCGGGTAGAAGGAAGGCACCGCGGTGCCGCAATGCCGGCAGCGGCCGCGCAGGATCGCCCAGCTCAACAGCGGCACCAGGTCGCGCGGACCAAGGCGGGTGCCGCAGGCCGGGCAGGCCGAGCGACCGGCCACCACCGGCAGCCCCTCGGGCAGCCGCAGCACCAGCGTGCCGAGGAAACTGCCGACGAAGGGGGCCGCGATCAGCGCGGCCAGAACCCAAGGCTCCATCAGCTGCCCTCCCGGGGGGCAAAGGTTGCGGCACGGTTAAATTGCTGGGCGCGGGCCGCCGGAGGGCGCGACCGACCGAGGATCATGTGAAGAAGGCACCCGTTAGCTGCACCGACCACGCAGGGGCAATGCCGAGCGCACCGATGATATCTTTCCAAAGCCGCCGCGTCCTGCTTCTCGCCTCGGTCAGCCTATTGGCCCTGGCCGCCGCCGCCCCCGCCCTGGCCCAGACCGGCCCCTTCGCCCGGCGTGGCGCCGGTGCCGCCGACCCGGCCGGTGCCGCGGCGCGCGCCCTGCAAGCCCAAACGCAAGAAGCGGCGCGCGCCGCGCAATATGCGCAAAGCTCGACGCAGGTCTTCGCCCGCGCCGCCCAGACGCAGGCCGCGATGGCCAGCCTGCAGGCGGCGGCGCGCGCGGCGGCACAGGCGGCCCCGGCCCCCGGCGTGCCGGATGGGCTGCGGCCCGGCGGCCTGGTGCCGCAGCTGGATGCCGCCACCTGGCGCGGCGCGGCGGCCCCTGTCGAAGCGGCGGGCAGCGCGCCCGGCCGCACCGCCGTGACGGTGCGCCAGACCGAACAGCGCGCGATCCTGACCTGGCAAAGCTTCAATGTCGGGCGTGAGACGGATCTGCGCTTCGACCAGTCGGCCGGCGGATCGCGCGCGCGCGAATGGGCGGTGCTCAACCGCATCGAGGACCCGAATGCCCAGCCCTCGCGCATCCTCGGCTCGATCACCGCCGAGGGTCAGGTCTATGTCATCAATCGCAATGGCGTGGTGTTCGGCGGCGCCTCGCAGGTCAATGTCTCCACGCTGATCGCCTCGGCGCTCGATGTCGGCGGCTGGAACGATTCGCTGGCCGCGCGCAACCAGCGCTTCATCGACGGGCTGCTGACGCAGCCGGCCAACAGCGGCAACATCGCCCCCAACCTGAGCATGGACCGCCCCGACCTGCTGCGCGACGAGGCCGGGCGGGCGCGCCGGATCGCGGTGGACGTGGTCCAGGGCGGGCGAATCACGCTGCATGAGGAAGGCTCGGCCATCCTGGCGGCACCGGTGGTGACCAATGCCGGCACCATCACCGCCCCGGCCGGCCAGGTGATCCTGGCGGCCGGCGCGGGCCTGCGGCTGGATACGCCGACCGCCTCCAGCTTCGGCCCGCGCATCGGGCTGGAGGTGGAGGCGCTGCGCCACGGCGAAACCGCCATCCCACCGCTGCTGCAGCGCTATAGCTACCGCGCGCGCAATTCCGGCCTGATCTCGGCGCCGCGCGGCAACGTCACCATGGCCGGCTTCATCGTCACGAACGAGCCGGGGGCCATGCTGTCGGCCACTACCGGCAGCAACCGGCCGGGCTCCATCACCCTGACCGCGCGGGATTTCGGCGGCACCGAGGATGTCTTCACCACCGGCGACCCGGGCAGCGTGCCCGGCTATCGCTTCGGCGAGATGACGCTCGGCGCCGGCAGCCTGGTGCAGGTGCTGGCCGAGACCGGCGCCGACCAGGTGGTGTTCAACACCGCCACCGCCCCCTTCGAGCAGAGCCGCCTGGCGCTGAACGCCGCCACCATCCGCCTGGCCGAGGGCGCCATCGTGCGGGCACCGGCTGCCAGCATGCGGATCGCGGGCGACCTGCCGACGCGGCTGTTCCCGCGCAACGCCACCAGCGCCGGCCGCCTGCAGCTGCTGCTGATGGAGCCGGGGGCGACGCTCGACCTCAGCGGCCTGAAGGACCTGACCGCGCCGGTCGCGCGCAACCTGGTCGAGGTGCAGACCTTCCGCAACGAGCTGCGCGACGCGCCGATCTCCCGCGAGGGGTTCCTTTACGAATACGCGCAGGGCGGTGGCCGCGTCACCATCGACACGCGCGTCGGCAGCCGGATCGTCGATTGGGCGCCGACCGCCAACGGCATCCCGGTCAGCGTCGCGGAACGCCAGGGGGTGGGCGGTTCGATCGAGATCGCCGCCGAGCGGGTGGTCATGATGGCCGGCTCGCGCATCGACACCTCGGGCGGCCTGCTGGCCTGGCAGGGCGGCGCGCGCCCGTCGGAGACAAGGCTGCTCGGCGCCGATGGCCGCGTCTACGGCATCGGCACGGCGGCGCCCGACACGCAATTCGTGGGCATCGCCGGCGATTTCGTCGCGACCCAGTCGCGCTGGGGCATCCGGGAAACCTATCGAGCGCCGATCCAGGCGCAACGGCCGGTGGCCGAGGCCGGCTATGTCGATGGCTTCGACGCCGGCTCGGTCACCATCTCCGGCCGCTTCTACGGCGATGGCGTGATCCAGGGCGGCGCCTTCATGGGCAGCCGCCAGGCCGCCGCCGGCCGCGCCAATGATGGCAGCCCGATCACCACCGCCGACCTGCCCGGCGGCGGGACGCTGGCCTTCCTCGGCTTCCGCCCGGTCGATTCGAACGGCACCGCGGTGGCGCGCAGCGGCGGGATCGGCGGGCTGGTGAACCCGACCATCGTCACCGCGATCGAGGCGCCGCTGCCGATCGACCTCCCGGCGCGCCTGCTGCCCGACCAGGATGCCATCATCGACCGCCGCTGGCGCCTGGATGGCGACCCGCTGCCGGCCGAGCGGTTCGACACGCTGCTCTCCACCCGCGACGTGCTCGGCCGCGGCTGGTCCAACATCCGCATCCAGGCGGATGGCCGCGCCACCCTCGGCGCCGAGGTGACGCTGGACCTGCCGGCCGGCGGCCGCCTGACGATCGATGCCTGGAGCGCCGACATTGCCGGGCGCATCCATGCGCCCGCGGGCGCGATCACCATCACCGCCAATGCCGGCGACCGGGTGGCCGGGCTGGCCGAGACGCTGGCGGCGCCCGCGCTGTTCGGCCTGAGCGACGGCGCGCCGCGCAGCGCGCTGGATGGCGCGATCCGCGTGGCGCCGGGCGCGGTGCTGAGCGTGGCCGGGCGCTGGGTGAATGATGCGCTGGCCACCAGCGAGGGCGATGCGCCGGGCGGCCCTGCCTTCCTGAATGGCGGCAGCATCACCCTCCAGACCCGCTTCCTGCCGCTGCTGCCGGACGAAATCCCGGCGCTGCCGACAGGCGCCACGGTGGACCAGGATGCGGTGGCGGTCGCCGGGCGGGACATTCTGCTGGGCGCGGGCGCGCTGCTCGACGTCTCGGCCGGCGGGCGGATCGCAGCCCCCGGGCGGGCCCCCACGGGGGCGCGCGGCGGCACGCTGACGCTTGGCACCTATGCCGGCCTGGCCGCGAGCCCGACCGGCGCGCCGGCCAGCGCGGGCGCGATCAGCGCGGGGCTGGTCGGCTTCTACATCGCCGGCCGCTTCGCCGCGCCGCTCGACCAGGGGGCGGTGCTCAGCGGCTTCGGCACCGGGTCCGTCGGGGGTGGCGCGGCCAATGGGCTTGGCGGCACGCTGGCGCTGTCGGCCCCTTGGCTGGTGCTCGGCCGGGCCACCTTGAGCAGCGAGGCCGCGCAGGGCGCGATCAGCGTCGATGCCGCGCGCCATGCCGGGGCAGGCTTCAGCGACCTGCGCTTCACCGCGCCAATCGGCGGGCGGATGCCCTTCAAGGACCTGCCCGCCGGCCGGATCACGGTGGCGCGGGGGGCGGACATCGCGCCCATCGCATCGACCCGCGCCTTCGCCCCCGATGCCGCGGCCGCGGCCTCCGGCGCGGCGCCGGAAGCCTGGAGCGGGACCGCCCGGCTGGCGCAGAGCGACCGTTCGCCGGTCCGCCTGACGCTGGCGGCGGGCAGCGAGCTCGACCTCGGCAGCGCCGCCACGCGCCTGGCGGCCGATCCGGGCGCGGCGCGCACCGACAGTGCCGCGCTGATCAGCCTCTCGGCGCCCCGCCCGATCCGCGTCCGCGGCACGCTGGAGGCGCCGGCGGGCGCCATCCAGGTGACCGGCACCGGACCGATCGGCCCCTATGGGCTGGATGCCGGCGAACTGACCCTGCGCGAGGCGGTGGGCACCGAATTCCAGCTGAGCCATGCGCTGTGGGTGGCCGCCAGCGCGCGGCTGCTGGCCCCCGGCCTGGCCGACAGCGTGCCGACGGCCAATGGGCTGCAGGCCGGCGGCGTGCGCCCGGGCGGCAGCGTGACCTTGCAGGAAAATCGCGGCTACCTGGTGGTCGAGGCCGGCGCGCTGATCGACGTCTCCGGCGCGGCTGGCGCCACCGCCATCCCGGGCGACGGGCTGACGCCCGACCAGGCCGGCACGCTGGCCCTGGCCAGCGACGCGGGCAGCATCACGCTCGGCGGCGCGCGGGGCATGTTCCTGGACGGCACGCTGCGCGGCGCGCCCGGCGGCCCGACCGCGCGCGGCGCGACGCTGACGATCCGTGCGCCGACGCCCGTGACGCTGCTCGAAGCCGGCTTCAGCCAGCCGACGCCGCGCATCAGCGTGCCCGCCAACCTGGCAGGCTTCACCGGCATCGTCCTGCAACAGGCCGCCGGCACGCTGCCGGAGGGGCTGACCTTCGGGCAGGCTATCGATTCGACACTGGTACGGACCGGCCCGCTTTCCTGGAGCGGCGGCGCGCGGACGGGCCGCGCGGTGCTGGCCGCCGACCAGCTGGCCGGCAGCGGCATCGACCGCCTGTACCTGGCGAGCGGCACCGCCGCGGTGCGGATCGAGGGCAATGTCACGCTGAGCGTGGCGCGCGCCCTGCAGATCGAGGCACCCGCCATCGAGCTGGCCGCAGCGCCGGGCGCCCCGCCCGATGCCATCGCGCCCAGCGCACGCCTGGCCGCGCCGCATATCCTGCTGAACGGGTCCAACCTGGCCCCCGAGGCACCGACCAGCGCCGCCGCCGGCACCCTGACCCTGGCCGGCGACTGGATCGACCTGGTGGGCGGCGTCGCACTGCGCGGCGCGGCGCGCAACGTGCTGATCGCCACCGACGATCTGCGGCTGACCGGCGCGCTGCCCGACAGCACCGACATCGGCTTCGGCCGCGTGCGCGGCACGCTCGACGCGCAGGGCAACCTGCTGCTGCGCGCGGGACAGATCTATCCCTCGACCGGCACCGCCTTCACCATCGCGACCAGCGATGTGGCGGGTGCGCCGGACCGCACGCTGCGCATCGAGCCGGCCGGCGCCGAGCCGCCGGTGGCGCCGCTGTCGGCGGGCGGGTCGCTGCTGCTGACCTCGGCGATCATCGAGCAGGCAGGCGTGCTGCGCGCGCCGCAAGGGGCGCTGACGCTGCGGGCCACCCGCCGGCTGAGCCTGCTGGCCGGCAGCCTGACCTCGGTATCGGCCGACGGGCAGGTGGTGCCCTATGGCGAGCTGGTCTCCGACCTCGGGCCGCTCGGCTTCGAACTGTATCCGGGCACGGTTGGCCCGCTGGCCGGCCTGACCGGGGGCCTGGCCGGGCCGCCGGCGCGCACGATCGACCTGGATGCGCCGGGCGTGCGGATCGCCGAAGGTGCCACGGTGGATGTCTCGGGCGGCGGCGAGCTGCTGGGCTTCCGCTTCGTCTCGGGCCCCGGCGGATCGCGCAATGTCCTGGCCCGCGCGCAGGTGAATGCCGGGCCCGGCGGCGATGCGGTGATCGCCGACTACCAGTTCGCCGACCGGCGCGACGTCTTCGCCATCCTGCCCGGCGTGCAGCCCAAGGCGGCGCCCGTCTCGGCCTATATCGTCGATAGCGGCACCTCGCTTGGCCGCGGCGACGTGACGGCCTTGCAGCCGACCACCGGCCTCAACGCCTATGGGCAGCAGGTGGCCGGGCTGATGCCCACCATCGGGGACCAGATCCGCCTCGATGCCAGCATCCCCGGCCTGCCCGCCGGCACCTACACGCTGTTGCCCGGCCGCTATGCGCTGCTGCCCGGCGCGTTCCGCGTCGTGCTGGCCCCCGGCCAGGCGGGCCCGGCCCTGGCGCAGCCCGCCGCAGCGCCCGTGCAGCGGCCCGATGGCAGCTGGCTGCTCAGCGGCCGGCGCGCGGTGGCGGGCACCGACCTGCTTGAGGATCGCCCCCGGCGGGTGGAGATCGCCGACGCGGCCAGCTGGAGCCGCTACGCGGCGATCACCACCACAAGCGCCAGCGATTTCTACAGCGCCCGCGCCGCGCGCACCGGGCAGGCCCTGCCGCCGCTGCCCGAGGATGCCGGACGGATCAGCCTGAACGCGGTCAACGGGCTGCAATTGCGCGGCACGACCCTGTTCGGCCGCGGCGCGGAGGGGCGTGGCGGCGAGGTGGAGATCTCGGCCGGGCGCATTGCCATCACGCCGGACGGCGCCGCCTATGCCGGCGAAGGTGGCCCCTACCTGCCGATCTCCGCCGCCGCGCTGAGCGCGCTCGGCGCCGAGAGCGTGACCATCGGCGGCCGCCGCCGCATGGAGGCTGACGGCCAGCGGGTGGACATCACCGCGGCCGCGGTGGTGGTGGCGGAAGGCGCGGTGCTGCGCGCGCCGGAACTGCTGCTGCTGGCCCGGCGCCCGACCGGCGCCCAGGCGCGCACCGGCGACGGGCTGCGCGTGGAAGACGGCGCCCAGCTGATCGCCGCCGCCGGCGGCGCGGCCCCCAGCGCGGACCTGCTGCTGGGCCGCGCCGCCGCCGGCGAGACGCCGGCATTGCCCGGGGACGGGGCGCTGCTGCGCCTGGCCGCCGGCGACGCGCTCGCGGTGCGTCGGCGCAACCTCGACCCGGCGGATGCGAGCGGGATCACCATCGGCGCCGCCGCGCGGCTCGAAGGTGGCTCCGTCATGATGGATGTGACGGGCGCAGGTATTTTTGCGAACGACGTCAGCTTTGATGTGCAGGTTATTGATCTTACGGCATCTTCCATCCTTCTGGGGGATGCGCCAATGGTGGCGGACAGCCGCGCGCTCGGGCTGCGCCAAGGGATCCTGGCGGGGCTTGGCGGCCTCGATCGCCTGGCTTTGCGCAGCCGCGCCGCCATCGATGTGCACGGCGCCGTGTCGCTGGCCGCCGATACCGTCGTGCTGGACGCCGCGGCGCTGCGCGGCTTCGACAGCGCCAGCCTGACGATCACGGCCGACACGCTGGCGGCGCTGCGCAACGGCGCCGGCGCCGCCGCGGTGGCCGCGGCGCCGACCGCGACCGGCGCCCTCAGCGTCGAGGCCGGCCAGGAGATCCGCGTGGGCGGGGGCGACCTCGCTGTCTCGGGCTTCGGCACCACCCGGCTGGAGACGCCGGGCGCGCTGACCATCGCCGGGCGCGGCACGCTTGGCCTGCCGGGCGATCTTGTCGTGGCGGCCTCCCTGGTCACCGCGGCGCCCGGCGCCGACGCCACCCTCTCGGCGGCCGGGGCGGTCACGCTCGGCGGCAGCGCTGGGCCGGCACCCACCCTGCCCGGCGCCGGCCTTGGCGCGCGGCTGGTGGTGGCGGCCGGCGGCCCGCTGACCATCGACACGCGGATCGCGCTGCCCGCCGGCACGCTCGACCTGACGGCGCTCGGCGGCGACCTGCAGCTCGGCGCCAACGCGGTGCTGGATGCGCAGGGCGCCGCGCTGAGCCTGTTCGACGTGACGGCCCATGCGCCCGGCGGCAGCGTGACGCTGCGCGCCACGACGGGCGCGCTGCGCGCGGCGGCGGGGGCCAGCATCGACGTCTCGGCGCCGACGCCCGGCCTCGCCACCGGCAGCGAAGCGGGTGACATCGCGCTGGTCGCGCAGGCTGGCGGGGTGGATATCGGCATGCTCAGCCTCCATGGCCAGGCCGGGCCGGGCCAGTCGGGCGGCGGCTTCCTGCTGGATGCCGGCGGCGCGGTGGACCTGCCGACGCTGGCCGCCACGCTCGATGCGGGCGGCTTCCATGGCAGGCGGGTGATCCACAGCCGGCAGGGCGACCTCGCGCTCGGCGCCGGCAGCGTCTTCCGGGCGCGCGATATCGGGCTGACCGCGGATGGCGGCAGCCTGCGGCTCGGCGGGCTGCTGGACGCCAGCGGGCCACGCGGCGGGGCGGTGGCGCTGTTCGCCCGCGACAATGTGGAACTGACCGCCGAGACCAGGATCGACGCGCGCGGCCTCGCGGCGGGGCGGGCCGGCGGCACGGTGGAGATCGGCACAAGCCTTGGCGCGCTGCGCCTCGACGGTGCGACCATCGCCGTGGATGGGCAGGATCCGATGCGCGGCAGCCTGGTGCGCCTGCGCCTGCCGCTCGGCGCCCTGCCCGACAGCGCGCTCGGCCTGACGGTGACCGGTGCGCGCCGGGTCGAGCTGGAGCCGGTGGTGGCGCTGCCGGCCAGCGCGCTCGCGAACCGAATCACGCTGAACGACGCCTTCACGGCCCTGGTGCCGCAAGGGCTGCGCGCCCTGTACCTGGCGGACCGGCCGGAGAATTGGCGGGTGACGCCCGGCTTCGAGGTGAACGCGCCGGCCGACCTGGTTCTTCAACGCACGCTGGATTTCGCGCCGCTGCGCACCGCCGAGGGCGATCCGGGCGTGCTGACGCTGCGCGTCGCCGGCGACCTGGAGATCCTGGGCGGGCTCAGCGATGGCTTCAACGGCATCGCCCTGACGGCGCCGCAGCGCGCCGACCGGTCCTGGTCGATGCGGCTGGTGGCCGGGGCGGAGCTGGGCAGCGCCAACCCGCTCGCGACCCTCGATTCCACGCGGCTTGCGGATGGGCGCGGCAGCGTGCTGGTGGGCGCCCCCTGGACCTTCGATGCCACCCTGTTCCAGGCCGAGGCCAGCGGTTCGCCGGTCACCACCCCGGTGCTGGTGCGCACCGGCACCGGCAGCATCGACGTGGCGGCCGCGCTCGATCTGCGGCTGCGCGACCCGGATGCGGTGATCTACACCGCCGGCCGGCCGATCGCCGACCCGACGCTGGTCACCCAGACCCTGGCCGATGGCAGCACGGTCACCGGGCACTTCTTCCTGCCCGTTCCCAGCACCTATGCGGCATTCCGGGGCGCGCGCTACGACAGCTTCACCGATCCCGCGGTGCCCGGGCTGAACACCGACCTGCCGCCATCCTACCTGGTCGAGGGCGGGGATGTGCGGCTGCTGGCCGGGCGCGACATCCGCGCGACCGTGACCGACGCCGGCGGCAACAATGCGGGCCAGGTGGCCAGCGCCTGGCAGTCTCGCCAGGGTGCCGTGGACGCGGCGACGGGGGAATTCATCTACCGGCCGGCAATCACCGAAACCTGGGTGCCGCTGGAGAGCGAGCTGGTGCAGCAGCCGGTGGCCGAGCGCACGAGCCAGACCAGCTGGTGGGTGAATATCTCCCGCTTCGCGCAGAATATCGGCCTGCTCGGCGGCGGCGACGCCACGGTGCGCGCCGGGCGGGACCTGCAGGCCTCGGTATCGATCCCGACCACCGGCCGGGTCGGCGGCGGCCTCGCGGCAAGCTATGATTTCGCCTATACGCCGACCGCCGCCGGCACGCCGCAAACCATCCAGACCGGCGCCACACCGCGTGGCACCGGCCCTGCGGTGCTGTCGGTGGATGGCGGCGGCGACATGATGGTGAAGGTCGGGCGTGACATCGGCCCGGCCAGCCAGTTCCTGGTCGGCCGCGGCGAGGCAACGATCCGCGCCGGTGGGTCGCTGGCCGCGCAGGAGATCGGCACCATCGATCGGCAGTCAGGCACCGATGCGGTGCAGGGCACCGTTGGCACCGTGCTGGCGCTGGGCGACGCACGCTACAGCGTGGTGGCGGGCGGCAGCATCGCCGCCACCATCTACGACCCGATGCAGGCGCCGGTGAATCGCTCTCAGGCGGTGTCTGACGCCTGGGGCTTTGGCGGCAGCCGGGCGGTGGGCAGCTTCAGCAGCTACGGCGCCGACAGCGCGGTCGCGCTGGTGGCGCTGGGCGGCGATGTGCAGCTGCTGGGCGCCAACGGGTCCGGCGATCCGCTGGGCGCGGTGACCACGTTGCGGGTGGCGCCGCGACGCGTTTCGGATGCCGGCACGCTGCTCTATCGCGACCTGGTGCTGGAGGGGCTGTACGGCGCCGCCGACAACGCCTTTGTCGGCAGCGCCGTGCAGACCGGGCGGCAGGATTTGCCGCCCAACCTCGCGATCACGGCGCTGGGCGGCGACCTGGATTTCCAGCGCACCGGGCCCGTTGAGGAAGGGCGAACCATCGAACTGAACCTTGCCCCCGGCGAGCGCGGGCAGCTGGCGCTGCTGGCCGCCGGCAGCATCCGCCAGCCGACCGTGACGCTCGCCGATCCGGCGCCGGGCGCGATCTCAACGCCGCTGCGCCCTGCCTATGACGCGAATTCGCCCTTCTTCGAGGATCGCGCCGGGCTCGACAATCGCAGGCTCCGCCGGTCGGATGATCCGGTCGCGCCGCCATCTGCGCCGCGGCGTGGCGAGGATCCGGACCGGGCGCTGATCTATGCCGCCGGCGGCGACATCACCCGCCCGGTGATCGATGTCGCGAAGCGGATCGGCCTGCGCAGCGCAGGCGACATCACCGACCTGACGGCGACGGTGCAGCATGTCACGCCCGGCGACGTGTCCTTCTTCTGGGCCGGGCGGGATTTCGGCACGGTGGCGGATGCCTCGCTGGCCGGCGCCGCCTTCGGCAACGCCATCGAGCTGCGGGGCCCGGGCCGGCTGCAGATGATCGCCGGGCGGGACATCGCGGCGGTGCGGCGCGCCAGCAACGTGGCCAACCCGGCGCTTGGCGTGCAGCCGGCCGACAATGGCATCCGCACCACCGGCAACGCCGCCAACACGCTCTATCCCGAAGGCGGCGGCGCCATCGACCTGCTGTTCGGCATCGACTCGCCGGAGGGCGTGAACACCGGGCGCTTCCTCGACCGCGTGCTGGGCGAGGAGAATACGCGCCACCCCTATCGGGTCGAGCTGACCGGCTATGCGAATGGCAGCGCGACCTGGGTTGTGCAGCCCGACGCCCCCGCGCCCACCGACGCGCCGACGCTGGCGCGCATCGCCGCCCTGCCGCTGGCCGAGCGGCTGGCATTGTCGGTGGATTTGCTGATGCGCGAATTGGCGGCCACCGGCGCCGATCCGCGCAGCAGCCTGGATGCCGCGCCGGTTGGCGCCTATGCGCGCGGCTACAGCGCAGTGCAGGCGCTGTTCCCCGACAGCCCGGGCTGGAACGCGCCGGCGCGCCAGCTGGTGGGCACGCCGGGCTATGCCGGCAACCTCAACCTGCAATCGAGCTATGTGCGCACCGAGCAGGGCGGCGATGTGAATGTGCTCGGCCCGGGCGGGGACTTCTTCCTGGGCGCCATCTCCAGCGTGGTCGATCCCTATCCCGACCGGATCGGCCTGCTGACGCTGGACTATGGCAGCATCAACATCTTCGCCTTCGGCGACGTGCTGGCCGGGCAGAGCCGCGTGGTGACGGCGGATGGCGGCGACATCCTGATCTGGTCGTCGAGCGCCGACATCAATGCCGGCCTCGGTTCCAAGACCGCGCGCTTCGTGCCGCCCTTCCAGGTGAGCTACCTGGCCGACGGCACGCGGGTGCCCGATCGCGCCGGGCTGATCACCGGCTCGGGCATCTCGGCCTATGCGCCCTTCACCTCGCCCGAGCAGGTGCCTGCGCTGCTGGTGCCGCCCACGACCGAGGCGCAGGCCGCGGCGCAGGCCGATGAAAGGCGGCGCCGCAGCGCGCCCGCCATCACCCTGGTGGCGCCGATCGGCACCGTCGATGCGGGCGATGCCGGCATCAGCTCGGCGGCCGGCAACATCACCGTGGCGGCGCTGGCGGTGGCGAATGCCGCCAACATCTCGGCCGGCGGCGGCACCAGCGGCGTGCCGGTGGTGGCGACGCCCAATGTCGGCGCGGCGGTCTCGGCGGCGGCCAGCGCCGGCGCCGCGGCGGGCGCCGCCAGCGATGCCGCCCGCCAGGCGACGCAGCCCAGCGCCAGCCCGCAGGCCGCGTCGCAGCCGGCGGTGATCAGCGTGGAGATCCTGGGCTTCGGCGGCAACGAACGCGATGCGGAGGCGATCGCCCGGCCGTCCTGAGGCGATTTGCGTCCGCGGCGGCGGCCGCTCAGCGGCCGGGCGGGGCCGCGCGCAGCAGGCCAGCGATCCGGCCGAGCTGGATCTCGTCGATCAGCACCGGCTCGCGCCGCAGCAGGTCCGCCAGCGTCAGGCGCGAGAGGTCCTGCGTCCGCTGCTGGCGCAGCGCGCCCACCAGCGTCTCCCGCACCTCGGGCAGCGGCGCCGGTCCAGCCGGGCGGGTGCCGTGCAGGCGGATCAGGTGCCAGCCCTGGTCGCTGCGCACGGGTTCGCTGATCGCCCCTTCCTCCAGGCCCGCCAGGGCAACGCGGATGGGCTCGATCAGCCGATCCTCGCGCAGCCAGTCGAGCGCCCCGCCGCGCGCGGCCGAGGCCTGGTCCTGGGAATGGCGGCGGGCCAGTTCGGCGAAATCCACGCGGTTGCGGTTGTTCGCGGGCAGCAGCGCCTGGGCCCGCAAGTCGCGGATGCGCCGCAGCGCCGCTTCCTCCGCCTCGCGCGGGGCAGCGGGCGGCACGGCCAGGAACAGCTGCGAGACCTGGAACTGGCGTGGCACCAGGAAGCGGGTGCGGTTGGCGTCATAGGCGGCCTGCACATCCGCCTCGGGCGGGAAGCCCGGGCCGGGCTGCGAGAGGGATTCCAGGAAGGCCTCGGCAATGGCGTCGAGCCGCGCCTGCTCGGCGCGGGCCACCACGTCCGGCCGCTGGTCGAAGCGCTGCGCCCGCGCTTCCTCGATCAGCGCCAGCCGGATCATGCGGTTGCGCACGAACTGCGCCAGCGCCTGGGGGTCGCGCAGCAGCGCATCGCGCACATCCGGCGTCTCGCGCGCGATCAGGTCGCGAAGCTGCGGCTCGGTCAGGGTCACCGCACCGCGGCGCGCCACCACCGCGCCGGCTGTCCCGGGCTGGGGCTGCTGCGCGAAGCCCGGCGCGGCCAGCGCCAAGGACAGGATCAGGGCGAGCCCAGGCGTGGCGCGACCCATCAGCGGGCGGCGCGCCGCGCCGGGGCCTCCTGCGCAGGCATCGGGCTGGCCGGCGGCGGGGTCGGCACCGGATGGGCGGCGCGGTGGAAGCGGCCCTCGCGGATGCGGTCCTCATGCGCCTGGACGATATTCTCCAGCCGCACGCGCCAGATGCCGACCAGCGGCTCGCGGCTGCGCGAGACCAGGGTCTGGAAATCCGGCGTCTGATACAGCGCCAGGATATCGTTGGCCGCGGTGATCAGCTGGCCGTTCTTCACCTCGCAGGCGTCGATCGCGGCGCGTGCGCGGCCGAGCGCCGTGTCGGTGGCCAGCCGCTCGGCTTCCTTCTGGCGGGCGAAGGCCACGGCCTCGGCCTGGCTGGCCTGCCAGCGGGCGAGCGCCTGTTGGAGTGCCGCATTCTGCTCGGCCAGGGCGCGGCCGGCGGCGCGCAGCTGCGCCATCTCGGCCAACTGCTCCGGCGAGGGGCCGGGGGGCGCCGCGTCCAGCTCGGCCAGCCGGGCGCGGGCGGCGGCCAGTTCCTGGCGCAGCGCGTCGCGTTCGGTGCGCGCCTCGGTCACCTCGGCCTGCAGCCGGGCCTGGCTGTCCTGCGCGCTGCGGGCTTCGGCGGTGGCCCGGCGCAGCGCCTCGCGCAGGCGCGCCTCCTGGTCGGATTGCGCGGCGGCCGGCCACGCGCCGGCGGCCAGCGCGAAAGCCAGGAAGCTGGCGACCAGCGGCAGTCGGCGCATGCTCAGAACCTCCCGGTCAGGTCGAGCTGGATGACGTCGGCGCGATAGGCCGGGCCGGCGACTTCCTCGCCCGACAGGAAGCGCAGGCGGAGCGCCGTGTTGCGGGCGATGCCGAGCGTGCCCGACAGGATGTAGCCCTTCGAATTCGTGCCGCCCAGGCGGAAGTCGCTGTCGGTGAAGGCGTCCAGCACCGCGTCCGATTCCAGGTAGCGATAGGTGAAGGCCACCTGCCAGTTGGGCCAGCGCTCCACCTCGGCATGGCCGACACCGACGCGCAGCAGATAGCCCTCGCCGCCGCCGGTGAAATCATTGCCGGCGCCGAGATTGTTGATGATGCCGTTCGACGCGCCGGCGGGGAAGACGCCACGCCCGAGGATGCGGCTGCGGTCGAAGCCCAGATTGTTCACGTAGTTGCCCTCGAACGTCACGCGATACGGGGCGAAGCCGGAGTAGGCCAGGCGGGCGTTGATATCCAGCACCTCGAAGCGGGAAGCGAGGCCGAAATATTGCGGATTGGGTCCCGTCGGATTGGCCGGGTTCGGCACCTGGTTGCGGATCGGCCGGAAGGTGTTGGTGTTCTGCGTGAAGAAGCTGCGGCTGATGTCGGTGTCGCAGGCATCGGCCGCATAGGGCACCGCGCAGGGCGAGGAGACGCTGCCCTCGGCATTGACGAAATTATAGTAGCCGACCGAGACGCCAAGGCCCCAATCCGGCGCGAAGCGCCAATCCGTGCCGGCCTGCACGCCCAGCATGTAGCGATCGCGGGAGCGGAACTTCGCCACCTCGGTCGAGCTGAAATTCAGGTCGGTGTTGAAATAGGGGAAGGCGCCGGCGGTCACGAAGCCGGTCAGGCCCTGCATGATCGGCCGGCGGACGCTGCCCATCACGCCGTCGAAATTCAGATCCTCATCATAGACCAGGTCGGTGGTGGCGAAGGGGTTCGGCATGCGGCCGACATCGAAGGACAGGGTGTCGAGCGGCTTCAGGCGCAGATAGGCGCGGTCCAGCCAGATCGCGTATTTGCCCGAGCTGCCGAATTGCCCCGTGGAGGAGGAGACGGCACCAAAGGTCTGGTTGGTCGAAACCGGGCTGGAATCATTGCCGGTCGCCAGGCGGAAATCGGCGGTCACCCAATCATCCAGCCGCGCTTCCATGCCGAAGCGCGCGCGCAACCGGTAGCGGGTGCGGTCTTCCGACAGGTTCAGCAGCGGCGCATTGGCCGTGCCGTTCAAGTCGAAGGCCGAGCCGTTGTTGATCGACTGGAAGTTCGGGAACAGCGCGCTGGAGGCGTTGCCATCGTCGAAATTCGTCATCTCGGCCCGCAGGCGGACATCGCCATAGGGGCGGATGCGGCGCGTCCATTCCGGCGCGGCGGGCTGGGCGGCGGCGGCACCTTGCGCCTGGAGCTGCGCCACCACGTCGCGGCGCACCTCCTCGCTGATCTGCCGGCGCACCGTCTCGGGCACGAAGGTGACGCGGACGGTGCCGGCCGGCACCTCGGGTTCGGGGGGCGTTGGCAGGGGGACCAGCGCGGGGGCGGGCTGCGGCGCCGGCGCGGGGCGGAGCGGCGCGGGGGCCGGGCGCGGGGCGGGCCGGGCGGCGGCGGCCTCGGTTTCGGCCTGGCGCAGCAGCCCTTCGGCCTGGTCGCGCGTCAGGACGCCATTCTGGATCAGCAATTCGATCAGCCGGACCGTGCTGTTGGCCGCGGGCGGCGTCTGCGCCGCGGCCGGCAGCGCGCCGACCAGACCGGCCAGCGCCAGGGCCGTAACCGGCCGGCGGAGCCCGCGCCGCCGCTTTACCTTGGCACCGGCCGGCATTCCGATCTCTGTCATCCGATCGCTCTCCAACTCTGAAACTCTTTCCTGCGTCTTCATCCGCGCGCCGAGACGCGCGCCACCATGGGCTGCGGCTGGTCGGGCAGCGGCGCCGCCAGCTGGCAGTTCCGGTAGGCCTCCATCACCGCCGCATCGCGCGCCGCGTCGCCGGTGGTGCCGACCAGCTGCACGCGGCCCACGCGCCCGCTCGGTTCGATCCACAGCCGCGCCGTCACCTGGTAGCTGCCGACGCGCGTGCGCTCATTCTGTTGCAGGCAGCGCTGGAGGGTGGCCGCGGCGCTGGCCGCATAGCCGCCGAAGCGCGACCCGGCACCGCCCGTGCCATCGCCGGTGCCCCCGATGCCGCCACCGCCGCCGCCGCCCGGCAGGCCGAAGGGGTTGGCGCCGCCCGGGCCGGTCGGCAGGTTCAGGCCCGCGGCCGGGTTGGGCGGCGGCGGCTGGCGGGGCGGCGGCTGCTGCGGGTCCACGCGCTGGAGCGGCTGTTCCTGCGGGCGCGGCTGCGGCGGCGGCGGATCCACGCGGGGCGGCGGCGGCGGCGGCGGGGGGGGCGGCAGCTGCACGCGCGTCACGGTCGTGACCACCTGGCGCTGCTGCTGGTGGCCGCTCGGCTCCAGCAGCGACCAGCCCAGCACCCCGCCGAGGCCCAGCAGCACCAGGGCGCCGCCGCCGAAGGCCAGGCGCCGGCGCCGCGCGCGCTTTTCCTCCGCCTCCTCGGCCGCGATCATCGCGGCGAAGTTGGCCGATCGGGCCGCGGCGCGCGCCGCCTGATCAGGCGCAGCCTCGTCGGGCTTCATGCGCTCGGCGCCATCCACCTGCGCTGTTCCGCCTAGCGGGCCACCACGCGCTGCGCCGCCAGCCCGATGGACTGGATGCCGACGCGCGCGCAGATGTCGAGCACGGCCATGATCTTCTCGTACTGCGCCGTGCGTTCGCCGCGCAGCACCACGGGCAGGTCCGGCTGGCTGGCCTTCAGGTCGCGCAGCCGCTGCTCCAGCTCGGCCAGCGACACCGGGATGGCATCGATCGAGACGGTGCCGCTCTCCGACACGCTGATCACCTTGGTGCGCGGCACGGCCAGGCTGGTGGCCGAGGAGGCGGTGGGCAGGTCGACCTTCATCCCCTGCACCGAGGCCGTCGTCATGATGATGAAGATCACCATCAGCACATAGGCCAGGTCGAGCATCGGGGTGATGTTGATGTCGTCGTAGGGCTTTTCTTCGTCCTGGACCTTCGACATGGCGTCAGCTCCCGGGGCGCGGCGTGGCGGGCGGGCGGGGGCTCATTCGGCGGCTCGCGGCAGCGGCGCGGCCTGGGCGATGGCACCCTCGCCGATGCGGGTCACCAGCTCCTCGCTGAAGATGCGCATGTCGGCGTTCAGGTCGCGGATGCGCGTCAGCAGGTAATTGTAGGCGAACAGCGCCGGGATCGCGACGGCCAGGCCGGCCACCGTCGCGGCCAGCGCCGCCGCGATGCCGGGCGCGATCGCGTTCACATTCACGTCGCCCGCCGCGGCGACGGCGGCGAAGGTGATCATCACGCCGATCACGGTGCCGAGCAGCCCGATGAACGGCCCGCCGGCGATGGCGATGGTCAGCACCACGATGCCGCTGCTGAGCTTCTGGCCCTCCAGCGTGATCTCGCGATCGACCGCGGCGCGGATCGCGGCCAGCGAGGCGCTGGAGAGGTTGCCCGCGCGCATCATGCCGCCGCGCGTGTCCAGCTCCTCAAGGCCGGTGCGCCACATGCGATACAGCGGTGATTGGCGATAGCGCTTGTGCGCCGCCGCGTCCGACAGGCCCTCCACACCCGCAATGCCCTGCGATCCCGCGTCGGCCAGCGCGGCGCGGAAGGCCGCGCGGAAGGCCCGGTTCGCCTTCCCCGACCGGCCCATGGACATGGCCTTGGCCGCGAAGACCCACCAGGTGAAGGGCGCCATGATCGCGCAGATGCCGATCACCACCCAGGCATCCACGGTGAGGTTCTTGGCGATGATGCCCATATAGCCGGTGCCGAAGATCGAGCCTTCCTCGGCCACGTCGAAGCGCAGCAGGTCGCCGCGCGTGCCCTCGGCCCGCACTGCGGCCTCCAGGAAGGCGCCGCTGCGATCGGCCTTGGCGATGCGGACCACGTCGATGCGCCCGGCAAAACCGGACAGCGGCTCGGCACCGTCGGCCGTGGCGGGGAATGGTCCACCCAGCGTCGCCGCGCCACCACCCGCCGGCAAGGTCGCCGGCGCCCCGGCCTGCGGGCGCGCATCCAGCAACAGGCTGAGCTGGCCGCCGGCGGCGACCAGCGCCACATGCCGCCAGGATTCCGGCTCGATGCGCGTGGTGCCCGTGATGCGCACCGGCGCGGCGCTGGCCGATGTCAGCTCGGCATAGGCTGCGCCATTCGTCAGGCCGAGTGTCAGCAGCCCGCCCTCCACCAGGCGTGCCTGATACAGCACGCCCGTGCTGGCCGCCTGGTCTGGCCGCACCCAGAGCGACCAGGTCATCGCCTCACCGGCGCGCCAGCCCAGTGTCGGACCGTCGACCAGCGCAATGATGTCGCGCCCCGACAAGGCGTGGCCGGCCGCCACCAGGCCATCCTCGCGCCGGCCGCCAGCGCCCGGGCCGGGATGGTTGGCATAGCCGGTGGCGTCGCGCAGCTGGCCGCCATCCTCGCCGAAATTCAGCGCCAGGACGGTCTCGGGGCCGATCGTGTCGCGGGCGCTGCCGGCCGGCGGGGCATTGCGATTGCCCCAATAGGCGTAGATTGGCGTGCCCTCGCCACCCAGCTTCAGGTCGGGGATCGTCACCCAGAACAGCCCGACCTGGTCGGCCAGGCTGTCATACCGCTCAACGTAGAAGCGCAGCGGCGTGCGGTCATCGCCGGCCACGAAGCGCAGGTCGGTGCCGTCTTCCTTGGCATTGTTGAAGTTGAAGACGCCCTGGTGGAGGCGCACCAGCACCGTGGCGCGCCCGGCGTCGCGCGGCGCGCCGCCGCCCGCCTGTTCGGCGCCGACGACGATCCGCATGCGATAGGCCCAATCCTCATTCCACCATGCCTCGGCCCGTGCGGGCAGCAGCAGAAGGCCAGCCAGGAAAATCAGCGCGATGGCTTGGATCGTTCGCATGGAATCAGAACTCACCACGAATGCGGAAAAGGGTGCGCAGCGTGCCGGCCGGGCTTTGCGGGCCGTCGCGCAGGGCCGCCGCGGTCTCCAGCGAGCCTTGCAGGCCGCCCAACATCTGCACCCGCGTGCCAATGCCGGCGGAGAGCAGGGTGGCGCTGCTGCGCTGCTGCGGCAGCGGCCGGTGGATGGCGAAGCTGCCGCCATCGAGGAAGGCGTGCGCCCGCCAATCATTCACCCGCGGCCCGATGCGCTGGGCGAAGGAGGGGCTGCGCACTTCCAGCTGGCCAGACCCGCCATAGTCGCCGAGCGTCTCGGATTCCAGATAGCCGCGCACACTGTCCACGCCGCCGCCGCCGAACTGTTCGTTGCTGATCAGCGGGTCGCGGGCCGCTTGCGCCTGCCCCTGGCCCGACAGCTGGATGTCATTGTCGAGCCGGCGCACATGCGCGGCATCGGCGCGCAGATGCGACCAGCCGGCGCTGGCGAAGGCACGCTTGCGCTCGAACTCGGCGGTGTCGCTGCCCCAGCCGCGGATGCCGGCGGTCAGCGTGGCGCCCAGCTGCGAGGTGGTGCGCTCGCCGCTCCACGCGCCCTGCCAGCCGGCGCTGAGCGGATAATAAGTGATCGGCACGTCGGTGCGGTCGGCGCCGAGCAGGATGCCTTCCTCGAAATGCTTGCGGTCGATGCCGAACAGCGCGGAATGGGTGAAGCCGGCCTCGCCGCCCAGCGGCAGCAGGCCGCGCAACCCGATGATGGTGCCGCGGCCGATCACCGAACTGCCGCCGACGGTCGCGATGTCGCTGTCCGAGCGCACGAAGGAGGCCAGCAGCGCCGGCCCCGCCGGATCGCCCGGCAGGCGCCACAGATAGGAGCCCGACAGCACCAGCGAATCGCGCGTGCGCTCGGGCGCGGTCTGGAAGCCGAGATTGATCGAATCGCCGCGCTGCCAGGCATTGTCGTAGCGGATGTTGCCGCTGGTCCTGAGCGTCGAGGTGTTGGCGCTGCGCCGGTTGTTGAGTTCGAGGTTGGCGCGCAGCGGCAGCCGGTCCTCGACGCGCAGATCCACATCGACCGTGTCGGGCGCGCTGCCGGCGCGCAATTCAGGAGTCACGCGCCGGTCGGGCGAGCGGTTCAGCGCCGCGATGTCGCGCTGCACGGCGGCCAGGTTCGGCACCTGCCCTTCCGCGAGCGAGGGGGCCTGGCGGCGGACCTCGCTCGGCAGCGTATATTCGGCGCCGGCCACGCGCAGCCGGCCGACCGGCCGTTCCACCACCCTGAGGGTGACCACGCCGTCATTCACCGATTGCCGGGGCAGGTCGACCGAGACGGTGGCGTAGCCGGCGCGGGTATAGGCTTCCTCAAGCGCCGCCCGCGCGCGTTCAATGTCCTGCGCGGTGCGGCCGGGGCCGAGATGCGGATAGACCGCCTCCTCGATCACCGCGGGCGGCAGGACGCTGTTGCCCACCACGCGGAATTCCAGGACGGCGAAACGCGGCGTCGTCGCAGCTTCCTGCGCCTGGGCGGGGCCACCGGCGGCCAGGATGCAAACAATCAGGGCCCGCAGACAATCCAATGCGCGCGGCGGTAAACATCCGTGGCGAACCGCCACCGGATCCCGCGACATCGCGTGACATGACAGTATCAAGACAAGATAACTCCGGCTGTCACGGAAGCGTCCGCAAACTCTGCCCCAGCGTCTAACAGGCGGGACCGCCGAGAAATGTTGTCAAAAAGTGAATTTGTGCGCTGCGCCATTGGGCGGCGCCGGGCCGCAGGCCCCCTATGGGGCCGGCCGTGGCTTGCTCAGCCGCGCTCGGCGGCGTTCAGCCAGGCGTTGAGCCGGGCCGGGGCGGCCAGCATCTGCCCGGTCGGCCCGCAATAGGAAAAGCGCAGGAAGCGATGCCCGCGGTCGCGATCGAAGTCCACGCCCGGCGTCGCGGCGATGCCGGCACCCGCCAGCAGGCGGGCGGCGAAATCCAGGCTGTCATTGGTCAGGTGGCCAATGTCGCACCACAGATAGAAGGCGCCGTCGGCGGCGGCGATGTTGGTGAAGCCGGCCTCGGGCAGCCCCGCAAGCAAGCTGGCGCGCGCCCGGGCGTAGTTGGCCTTGTTCGCCTCCAGCTCCTCGCGGCAGTCGAAGGCGGCCTCGGCGGCCACCTGCGCCACGTGGGGGGCCGAAATCACCAGGTTCTGCGCCAGGCATTCCACCGGCCGGACCAGATCCTCGGGCAGCAGCAGCCAGCCCACGCGCCAGCCGGTCATCGAGAAGTATTTCGAGAAGCTGTTCACCACCACGGCGCTGTCGCTGAAGGCGGCCGCGCTGCTTTCGGCGACGCTGCCCCAGGTCAGGCCGTGATAGATCTCGTCGGAAATCAGCCGCACGCCCGCGCCATGGCACCAGCGCGCGATGGCGGCCAGCTCCCCGGGCGACAGCATGGTGCCTGCCGGGTTGCAGGGGCTGGCCACGATCAGCCCGGCGGGGCGCGGATCCATCGCCTCCAGCATGGCAAGCGTCGGCTGGAAGCGGGTGCGCGCGTCGCAGGGCAGCAGCCGCGGCACCATGCCAAGCGCCGTCAGGATATTGGCGTAGGGCGGGTAGAAGGGGGCCGCCATGGCGATCTCATCGCCCGGATCAAAGGCGGCGAGAAAGGCCAGGGGAAAGCCGCCCGAAGCGCCGACGGTCACCGCGATCCGCCGCGCCGGCACGTCCAGGCCATATTGTTCGGCATAGTGGCGGGCGATGCGGGCGCGCAGGCTGGGCAGGCCCAGCGCCTCGGTATAGCCCATGTGCGCGCCGGCCTGCAGGGCGCGGATCGCGGCCTCGGCCGCGCCACGCGGCGCGCCGGTGCCGGGCTGGCCGACCTCCATGCGGATCACGCCGGGCGCACCGGGCGGCAGGCTGGCCGCGCGGGCATTGGCCGCGGCGATCACGTCCATCACCAGGAAAGGCGGGGCGGCCGCGCCGCGCCCGACCTTCAGGCTGGTCATCGATCCGCCGCGCCCAGCGCCAGCCCGGCGCCGCGCGGGTCGGTCGCCGCGGTGCAGCCCACCTCCAGGCCCGGCAGGTAGCGGCTGCAGGTGACCAGCTGCGCCCGGCCCGGATCGGGCACCGTTGCCAGCGCGGCCGCGGCATCGCTGCCGCCGAGCGCCCCGCGCAGCGCGGTGGCGACGGCCACCGCTGCGCCATGCTGGCCGCTGCCGGCCGCGGCAGCGCGGAAGGCACGGATATTCGCATTGTGGACGATGCCGGCGGCCAGCAGCGGCGGCTGCACCTGGCCGATATTGGGCGCGGCGGCCAGCAGGATGCCGGTGCCCGGCGCCATGCGCCCGGTGCCGAACAGATTGTTCATCGTGAAGGCGCAGGCCACCGCCTGGCCGGCATTGTCGATCACGACAAGGCTGGTCGAGGCCGGCAGCAGCGGCCACGCCTCATCGGCCGGCGCCGGCCCGGCCAGCAAGGCAGCCGCCTCGCCCCCGCTGGCCCGCCACAGGCGCGACACGGCCACACCCCGGGCCATCGCGGCCTGCGGGTTGGCTCCCGCCGCCAGGGCCTGGAAGCTGGCCGCCGCCGCCAGGCCGCCATCGATCGGCAGGGGCAGGAAGCTGCCCAGATCGGCCCCGATCTGCACCTGAAGCGGCGCCACCACCTGCGGCACCGCGGCACGCAATTCGGCGATGGTCAGACTGCCGCCGGCCGCCACCGAGGCCGCTTCGAGCCGGCGCGCCATGGCACCCTGGTGCAGGTCACCGACGCCCGCCGTGCGCAGCGTGCCGAGCGTGGCGCCGAGTTCGGGCTGCACCACCCGGTCGCCAACCGTCACCAGCCGCCCGCCGGGGGCGAAGATGGCGGCCAGGTTGGGGTCGGCCAGCAAGGGGCCCGATACGGCCGCAAGGTCGGTCGCGAAGGCGCGGCTGACCTCGCTGCCAAGCCGCGCCGCCTGCTCGGCGGGCACGATCGCTTCCTCGAAGGGCCTGCGGCCAGCGCGCGCATGCAGCGCGAACAGGCCGCGCGCCATCATCGGCACCGCGGCGGGACGATCCGCCCCTTGCGGCACGCCGGCACGGCCCCCGGGCGGGAAGATCAGCGCCTCGGTCGTGTTGCGGCGCGGATCGAACAGCAGGCAGGCGCCGCCCCCCCCCAGCCCGGCGCGCGCCGGCTGCGTGACGGTGAGCATGAAGCCCGCCGCCACGGCCGCATCCGCCGCATTGCCGCCGGCCGAGAGACGTTCCCGCGCGGCCAGCGCCGCACGCGGCTCCTCCGCCGCGACACCGCCCAGGAAGCCGCTGACGAAGCCCTCCCGCCCCGCCTCGACGGGCGGGGCCGAGGCGCTGCCGCCCAGGCCCGAACAGGCGGCGACCATGCCTGCCATCAGCAGGGTGGCCCCCTGTTTGGCCGGACGGGCAAGACCGGCTAACCTTGAGGCCATGCGCTGCCGGGTCTCCATCGCCAGGTTTCGGGCCTCGATAGCCGCGGCTCTGATCATGCTGGCCTTCCTTGCCTCCCTGCTGCCCGGCGCGGCCGCGGCGCAGGGGCCCGTGCCACGGATCACCACCATCCGGGATGCCGAGACGGAAAACCTGATCCGCCGCCTCGCCAACCCCTTGTTCCGCACCGCCGGGGTCGAGCCCTCGCTGGTGCGGATCACGCTGATCCAGAACCGGGCCATAAACGCCTTCGTCAGCACCGGCAACCGCATGTTCGTCCATACCGGGCTGATCCAACAATCCACCGGCGCCGCCGAGGTGGCGGGCGTGCTGGCGCATGAGACGGGGCACATTGCCGGCGGCCACCTGCTGCGCCTGCCCGACGAGATGCGGGCCGCCATGCTGCGGGCCGCCGCCGGGCTGATCCTGGGCGGCGCCGCCGCCGCCGCCACCGGCGAGGGCGGCGCGCTGGTGGCCGGCGCGCTGGGTGGGCAGGCCAGCGCGGCCGGCCAGTTCTTCGCCTTCACCCGCAGCCAGGAACAGGCCGCCGACCAGGCGGCGCTGAGCTATCTGGATCGCCTCGGCTGGCCGGCGCTGGGCCTGGAGCGCCTGCTGGAGCGGCTGCTGGAGCAGGAATTGCTCGCGGTCGGCCGGCAGGACCCCTATTTCCGCACCCACCCGCTGTCGCGCGACCGGCTGGACTTCGTCCGCGAGATTATGGGCCGCGCCGGCGCGCGCACGGGTCCGGGTGCCGTGCTGCCGCCCGGGATCGAACCGGCCTTCGCCATGGTGCGCGCCAAGCTGGATGGCTTCATCGACCCGCCCGCCACCACGCTGCGCCGCTTCCCGGACGGCGATACCAGCGCCGCTGCCCGCTATGCCCGCGCCATCGCGCATTTCCGCGCGAGCCGCATCGACCTGGCCCTGGCCGGGCTGGACAGCCTGCTGCGCGAAGCGCCCGCCAGCCCCTGGCTGCATGAGCTGAAGGGCCAGGTCCTGTTCGAGTCGGGACGCCTGGCCGAGGCCCTGCCCGCCTATGCCGAGGCCGCGCGGCTTGCACCTGGTGAACCGCTGATCCGCCTGCACCATGCCCGCGTGCTGATCGAGATCGGCACGCCGCCACTGCTCCGCCGTGCCGTGGCGGAGCTGGACGTGGCGCTGGCCAGCGAACGCGAAAGCCCGTTCTTCTGGCGCCAGATGGCAATCGCCCGCGGCCGGCTGGAGGAGCTGCCGCTGGCCGACCTGGCGCTGGCCGAGGAAGCCCTGCTGCTCGGCGATCCGCGCGCGGCGCGGGCGCTGGCCACCCGCGCCGAGGCCGCGCTGCCGCCCGGCCCGCAACGCCTGCGCGCCGCCGATTTGCGCAATGCGGCGGCCACCGCCACTGAAGATCAAGGACGCCGCCGATGATCCGTCGCATCCGCCACCTGGCGGCCGCCCTGCTGCTGCCGATCATGCTGGCCCTGCCGGCCGGTGCGCAGACCTTCACCGAAGCCCAGCGCGCCGAGATCGTGGAAATCCTGCGCGAGGCGCTGGCGCGCGACCCCTCCATCCTGCGGCAAGCCCTCTCCGGGCTGGAGGCGGCCGAGCAGCGCGAGCGCGCGGCCGCGCAGCAGGCCGCCATCACGCGGCACGCGACGCAGCTGTTCGAGGATCGCACCGACCCGATCCGCGGCAACCCCGAGGGGAACCTGACCATTGTCGAGTTCTTCGACGCACGCTGCGGCTACTGCAAGCAGCTGCACCCGACCATGGCGGCGCTGCTGGCGCGCGACCGGGGCTTGCGCGTGGTGCTGAAGGACCTGCCGATCCTGGGGCCGAACAGCGTGCTGGCCAGCCGCGCGCTGCTGGCGGCGCAGCGCCAGGGGCGGCACGCGCCGCTGCATGAGGCGCTGATGACGCTGCGCGTCGAGCCGACCGAGGCGGCGATCCGCCGCGAGGCCGAGCGGGCCGGCCTGGATTGGGGGCGGCTGCGGCGCGACATGGATGATCCCGCCATCGCGCGGCGGATCGAGGCCAATCTGAACCTCGCCCAGGCGCTCGGCATCGATGGCACGCCGGCGCTGGTGATCGGCCGCAACCTGGTGCCCGGGGCCGTCGACCTGCCCACGCTGGAGCGCCTGGTGGCCGAGGCGCGCGCCGCCCGCTGACCCCCCGATTGCCCGGCTTCGTCGGCCGGGTAAGCTCCCCTTGGGCGAGGCGGGGCGAATGCCAGGAAAACGACGCGGCACCATCGGCGTTCGGGGGGAATCGGCATGATTCCGAGGGGCCCCGAACTGTGGCCGGACCTGACGGTGCGCGTGCCGTTGCCGGAACTCGGCCCCTGGCGCGCGGGCAATACCGGCACGCCGGGCCTCTGGCGCTTCACGGCGCCCACGCCTGGGCCGCACCTGCTGGTGACCGCCCTGGTGCATGGCAATGAGATCGCCGGCGCCGCGCTGCTGGTCCGTTGGCTTGAAGCCGAGCTTCGCCCGGCGCAGGGCACGCTGAGCCTCTGTTTCTGCAACCTTGCCGCCTTCGACCGCTTCGACGCGGCGGCACCGACCGCCAGCCGCTTCGTCGATGAGGATATGAACCGCCTGTGGGACCCGTTGCTGCTGGCGGGCCCGCGCCGGTCCGCCGAGCTGGACCGGGCGCGGGCGCTGCTGCCGGCGGTGCTGGCAGCCGATGCGCTGCTGGACCTGCATTCGATGCTCTGGCCCTCCGATCCGCTGCTGCTCGCCGGGCGGGGCGCGGCGAGCCTGGCGGCGGAGCTGGGGACGCCCGGCACGGTGGTTGTGGATGAGGGCCATGCGG
>Ga0247843_1000384_pt1 | contig 105778 bp, 102 predicted proteins | sample LaCruzMarch2017__FD_192420 | JGI IMG/M metagenome (GOLD analysis project Ga0247843, IMG submission 192420) | Freshwater microbial communities from meromictic Lake La Cruz, Castile-La Mancha, Spain - LaCruzMarch2017_8m | ecosystem: Environmental > Aquatic > Freshwater > Lake | place: Spain...
CTACTCTAGGTTATTAACAAATAAACACATATTAACAAAAGAAAAAAGAAGCAAAAAAGAAAAAGCTACACAAAATAGTATTAATTTTAAATCATAAAAACATGTCAACCATTTTCAGGAAGAGACAACCAACTAAACGTTAAGACACAAAATCATATATAATATTTACTATTTTTACTTAAAATAATAAAACCTTCGACGACGTGGAGACAAGTTACCACCTTAAAAACAGGGCGACACCGAAAAGCTAAACGAGTAGGGAAATTAAAATAAACTAGTATGAAAAAATTATTTACGGTTTTAATAGTAATATTAATTGGTAACGAATTATTTGCTCAACAAAAAATAAGTGAAATTGCTCCGATTAACAAAGAGCGCCCTGCTGATTTTGAATATTTGTCAGCACCTGATTCTACAGGACATAGGACTTTGCGTAAAGTCCCTTCATCAGCATTAAATAAAACACAATCAACAATGAAATTGCCTTATCCCATACTATTTGTTCATGGATTAAATTCCTTTTGCAGTACATGGGATGATTTCACTAATTATTTAGACGCAACTTATGGATTTACGTTTGGAGGCACTATTGATTATTGTTTAAATTTTGACGGCTCTAATTACACTACTAATAAAAACCGCTATCCAACTGCGGGGGCAGACATAGCATTATTTACACCAACCACATCTTTAGTAGTTGGAGATTACTATTACTTAAATTTTGACGTTGGTATAAACGGTAGCTTTCACCCAAATGGAAATTCGGCTGATGTAATAAGCAATCAATCTGCAATTAGTAAGCAAGGTTTAGCAGTAGCTTATGCTATTCAAACAATATTACAAATGACAGGCAGAGATAAAGTAATATTAATGGGACATAGTATGGGAGGCTTAGCATCGAGAGAGTATTTACAAAATTGGACTCAAGCTGACGGATTTCATCACACTGGTAAATTAGCAACCACCGGCACGCCACACGGTGGCAGTGACCAAGTTACCGGAGGAGTATTATCTGGTGTAGATTGTCAATCAGAAGCCTATAGAGATTTACGTACAACATTTAGTGGTTCTGGGAATTATGGTATTTATTTATTTGGAGGGGTTGAAGATAATATTGTAACTGATTTAAGTTTTTGTAGCAATTTTTATAACGTTGATGCAAACTGCAATGGAACTGTAAATGAAAACATTACAGGATTAAATTATAAAGCAATTCCCCTAGATTTAAGTTACGCGTGTGCCATTGGTATTGGCAGTACTTTAGGCGGTGATGGTTGTGTCGGACATTTGCAAGCTAATCTTAATAATTATGAAACGCTTACATACCCAGCAGACACATTTGTTTTAGAAGAACCCGCTATAATTACAACAGCATGGCACGTAGAATTACCAAAATTAACTGAAGCTAACGTTAATTTATTAGACGAACCGAATGAATTTGTATTGTCGTATGGCATTAGTTATAATACAAATTATACCGCATTTATTACTCGCCAACATGTTGGCGGATATTTATATGATTACGATGATTATAAATTTTCAGTATCTAGTAATAGTACGGTAAGTGTAAGCATCAATAATATTCCGTTAGCTGACTTAGCCGTACATATAGTAGATGCAACTGGTAATACAGTCGGTTCAATAATTCATAGTAATGGGGCGACTAGTATAAATTATAGTCAGAATCTAAATGCAGGAAATTATTATTTAGAAATTTATGGCACACCTACTACTACAAGTTACTTGTATCCATATAATTTTATTCTAAATTCATCTACTGTAAATGGTGTTACAGAATTAAGAAATGAAATTAATTTTTTAATTTATCCAAATCCAGCAAGTGACTTAATTACAATCAAAACAAGCAACTTTAATGCTCTAGGTTCTTTATACACAATTAATGACCAATTAGGGAGAGAAGTTTTAAATGGTAAATTAACTGACAATGCAACAGCCATTGATATTAGTAATTTACCTAAAGGTTTTTATTTAATTCAAATTAGTAAAAACAGTAAACAAACTTTTAAATTTATAAAGGAGTAATTTATAAAAACAAAAAAACAGAACCAACAAAAAGCCCTTACGGGCTTTTTGTTTTTTATAAATTATGGCAACTAGGAAAACATACGACACACGAGTAAAGTATTTAGTTCGTAAAGGCTTATTACCCGACTTGTACAGTAAACACATTCATCGCAGTTTAATTAGTAAGTGGAAACGTGAAGCACCTGATAAATATACAGGCTATGAGCTTAACGACAACATAACTGAAATTTACGAATTAATGAAAACTGTTTCAGAAGATGAAAGAATATTAAAAACGTTAAAAGCGTTTTACCGAATTAACAAAACACTTAAAGACATTATTGGAACTGGCAAAGAATATGTTGCCAAACTAAAAGCACATAAGCATCAAGTAGTAGATGCTATTCATCGAAGTAAAAAAACAATTTCAATTAATCGAGCAATTAAATTAATGGGAATAAGTCGCAGTACATATCGTATTTGGGCAATGGAACATTATTTTAAATGTGGGCAGTCAATAACACAATTATGTAACAATTCTTATCCCCAACAATTAACCGTAAATGAAATTCATAAAATGCACCGACTATTATCAAATGTAAATTATTTACATTGGCCAATAATATCAGTAGCATATTACGGAATGAAAAAATCATTATTAAAAGCGCATCCAAATACTTGGTACAAATACGCTCGCTTAATGAAAATAAAACGTATACGACCACGCAAAATAAAAATCAAATATGAAGTTGGCGTTAGAGCAAATGCACCAAATGAAAAGTGGCACGCTGACATAACAGAACTTAGAACTGCTGATGGTAAATTAGCTTACATTTATTTAGTAGTTGATAATTACTCTCGCTATATAACATCTTGGCGTGTGTCACATAAAATTTGTGCCAAAACTCGTATCGACACATTTAGAGAAACTATTGTTAATGCAGGGCTAAAGCCCTGCCAAAACGAAATAACAGAATTAATTGTTGATGGTGGAACAGAAAACAATAATAAAAGCGTTGAAGCCTTTATAGAAAATAAGCCATTAAAAAAATCTATTGCTGGAAAAGACATTTTAAAATCAAACTCAATGGTTGAATCCATAAACAAAGTTTTAAAATACAATTACTTATTTCCTCGCAACATTCAAAATAAAACACAACTCATTAACGTAATGAAAAATGTAGTTATTCCAGACTACAACGACAAGCGACCTCACGGTTCGCTTCACGGACTAACTCCATTAGAAGCATACGGTAAAAGAAAAGTAAACTTCAAAAAGATTCGTGAGAAAATGAAAGAAGCTTATGTACAAAGAATTGAATTTAATAGAACTCACTCTTGTTTAGGTTGTCCGTTTGGTTGTAAAAGCTAAGACATCAACCAAAGATTAAAAAACTCACAAAGTATTTGTAGACCTATGTTTGAAATCAAAATTATTTTTTGTAATATTGTTTTACAAACTCAATGTTTCTTATAAGAAACAAAAAGTGTTGTAAGACCTTGTTAATTGACAAGGTATAGTTCATTAAAAGCAGAGTGTAAAAACAAACCTAGCCCATAACACACGGTTTATTCAATTTGGGCAGACAGCAAAGTATTTGCAAAAGCGGTAGAAACGTTTTTAATTTTTTCTTTGCAAATACTAGTAACATAGTATCAATAAACAAACATTCGGTAGCACAAGCACAACGGGAAATTAAAAATGTCATTAATATTTATAATAATAAACGACCACATATAAGTTGTGATTATGTAACTCCTGTTCTTGCGCAAATGCAAAAGACTCCGAGTAAAGACGACAATGGAATACGTTGTACAAGTAATTGGGTAAACGCAGTTCTTAGTGGTGGCGATTATTATAATACCGCTGCAAAAAGTAAACTTTTAGGAGTTGGCGCAGGCAAAACCAAATAAGCAAAATCACCTTCCCACACAACAAGGTATGCTTTCAGCATTATTTTGCGCATCTCGCATCCGCTCAGTCAAGGGCGCAATCTCTGAATAATATTTGTATAAATAAGAGTATTTCCATTTTCTATTACTTAATTAGTAATTCACTAATTAATTTGATTTCGTATATTTACAATCAGCCTTGCTAAATTATGAGTAACGAATTACAAATAATACCAAAAACTTTACTTGAAGATTTCCAAAAAAATGTTCCAGATAATCTTTCCATAACATTTGAAAAATTAACAGATGCTGAAATTTCAACAGATTCATTTAGTTTTTATACATCTGTATCTTCTGTATTTTCAAGCAAAATAGAAGGTGAAAATATTGAATTAGATAGCTATATTAAACATAAAAAATTCGGAATAGAATTTCTACCAGATTACACTAAAAAAATAGACGATTTATATAACGCTTACACTTTTGCAAAATATAACAATCTAAACAAAGAAAACATTTCAGAAGCACATAAATTATTAAGTAAACATATAGTGGCGATTCATAGTCAAGGAAAAGTTAGAACTCAAAACATGTATGTATCTACGCCTGATGGAAAAATAGAATATATTGCAGCAACACCGTTCGAGGTGCCAAACGAAATGGCTAAATTTTATAATGATATTGATATACTATTGAAATTAAATTTAACTATTGAAGAGGTCTTTTATTTTGCAGCAATGATTCACTTAGTATTTGTGAAAATACACCCGTGGAATGATGGAAATGGAAGGAGCGCACGTTTAATTGAAAAGTGGTTCCTTGCTCAAAAACTTGGTGAGAAAGCTTGGTTTATTCAAAGCGAAAAAAATTACTATCAAAATCATCAAACATATTATAAAAATATCAGACTATTAGGATTAGAATATTCAGAACTTGATTATTCAAAATCAATACCTTTTTTATTGATGCTTACTAGCTCATTAAATATTTCTATTTAAACACCTTTCGCAAATAAAAAAAGAAAAGTGCCTCATTACTTTAATTACGAATTAATGAAGCAGTTAAATGGTGACAAACAAATGAAAGATGTTTGGAAATTACCCGCTATTGCACCCTGGGAAAAATCTTGTGCAAAGCATCCCACGGCGGACAACTAAGTTAAATGTAAACTGGGTGTGCCCCTACGAAGTGTTAACAGCACCTTTGCGTCAGCGGGCGGAAGTGTAATTTTTTTGCTTGTAATTTTGCCTGCTTCGCAGAAAGTTGTATCTTCCTACAAGCAAAAAAAGAGGCAGCATTTCGGTAACTAATTTATTTTTGTGGGTTTAGACAGTTGAGTGTTCTAAAGCCAGCCGAACGCAAAGCTCCAAACCTTTAATGGCAAGCACAAAAAACGACACATTTGCTTTATACGTATAATATTTATATATTTGTACGTAAAAAAACAAATCATGGACACAAAATTGACACTTAAGCTTGAACAGACAATTATCGAAAAGGCAAAAGACTATGCGAAACATCACGGAACTAGTCTTTCAAAATTAATTGAAAACTACCTGCTAAATATTACTAGTGAAAAAGGTAAGGAAGAAAAAATAACACCATTGGTTAAAAGTTTATCAGGGATAATAAATCTCCCAGAAGAATTTGACCATAAAAAAGGGTATTCTGATTTTTTAATTAATAAATACAAGTAATGGAAAAAGTATTTGTAGACACAGATATAGTTCTTGACTTATTAAGTAATCGTGAACCATTTTATTCTCACTCAGCTCAACTGTTTTCTGAAGCAGACAAAGGTAAAATAAGAATACATGTATCATCTTTAACTTTTTCCAATTTGAATTACATTTTGTCTAGGCAATATTCGGTAGATCAAGCAAGAAAAAAACTGCTTAAATTCAAAACATTAGTTACTGTTTTATCAGTTACAGATAAAATTGTTGAACTTGCTCTATCATCAGATTTTAAAGACTTTGAAGATGGGTTACAATATTTTACAGCAATTGAAAACAATTTAAAGACACTATTGACTAGAAATTTAAAAGATTACAAGACTGCCGACATAACAGTTATGACGGCAGAGCAGTTTTTGAAAGGTAAATAAAAATATGCCAGCCAGTAACACACGGTTTGCCTTATTTGGGCGGACATAAAAGCATTTGCAAAAGCGGTAGACAATTAGTTAATTTTCGCTTTGCAAAAGTCCATTAAACATTTATCTTTATTATTAGCGTTTCGGCAAACAACGGTTTCAAATAGCACTTTCGGTAGCTGCAAAACGTTAGGGGTAATGACATGAAAAACCCGAAATGATAACTAAAGATAAGAATTAATTCTTATCTTTAAATGTATGAAAAAGCAGACAAAATATCGTAATGACTTTATCATTGACCGACTTACAAATTCAATACGGAATTGTATTTCGGGCGACAGCTTACCTACAGAAGTTTTACTATTATCAAAAGAAGACCTTAAACAGGTTCAGATTAAAAACGGATGGTTATTTAATTGGCATTCAGAATTGGTCTTGCCCGACAGGGAAGTTTATAAATTGACAGTTGTAAACAATATACATATTGTTCAAGGAATAACAAGTTTAACTATAAGGCCAGACCACATTTTTATACACTTAATAGAAAACGCACCTTTCAATAAAGGGAAGGGAAAAGTTTACGAAGGAGTTGCAGGAAATCTTGTAGCATTCGCTTGTCGACTTTCATTCCAAAGAGGTAGTGAGGGTTTTGTTTCATTTCACGCTAAGACAAAATTAATAGACCATTATGTTGAATCTCTCGGCGCATATCATTATGGCAATCATCTTATGGTTATTGACACTGAGGCAGCATTAAAATTAGTTGACAAATATTTTAAATCATAATCACATGAAAAAGAAAACCCAAGAACTTGATGTAGACTTTATACAAAGCAAACCATTGACTAAAGACGAGGAGCAAAAATTAAGTGAATATATCAAAAAACTTAAAAAGAAAACTGCGAATAAAAAAGCTGCCTAGAATAAGCCACATACCCCTAACAGTAACTCCTATGTAAAGCAGCAAAAGTGTTCAACAAAATTCGGAAGCAACGCTACACCTCTTTAAAATAGAGAGAAATTCGGCCGAGCGGAGTCTTGAGCGTTTCTCTTTGTTTGAAAGAGGAAATTCTTGAACACAGAATTTACCAACCAATAATTTTATTCAATTTTTTCTTTTTGCTCTCACTCCTATTTGTAGTCCGATAGAATTTCTATCAGCTAGCAGCATATATTATTCAATAAGAAAATAAACGCTTTCTGCTAACCTATGTAGTCATTTTCTGCTATGGCGTATTAACCGAAAAAGAAAATTATGCTGCTGTTGAAAAATGTCCCGACTTTATGCAAACCGATGATATCAATTATCTTTTAAAGATTTTTCAAAAATATAATAAAGGAAAAGGGTTTTTGTATGATGTGACGAAGTAGAAAACTAATTCTCACTTAATTTTTGCAATTTCTCCAACACAATTTGCGCCACTCTTTGCTCCGCTACTTTTTTGGATTTGTGCTCAAACACAGCTTGTTCAACACCATCAATAGATAGTTGAATGGAGTAGGTTTTTTCTCTGCCGTTGTGCTCTTCTTTTAGGATGGTATATTCAAATTGTTTCTTTTGGCGCTGCATCATAATTTGAAACTGCGATTTATAATCGGTATCATTTTGCAATAATTCGTTTATATCCAAATGAACTTTGATGATATTATTTAAAATAAATTTTTTTGTTTTTTCAAATCCTTTATCAATAAAAACTGCACCTATAAAGGCTTCAAAAGCATCGCCGTAGGCGCTAGAACTTAGTTTTTCCTTTTTGGTTAAACGAGAGTTTAATAACGTATCAAAACCAAATTTTTTAGAGAGGGCAAATAAATTTTGTCCGTTTACAATACGGCTTCGCATTTGCGTTAAAAAACCTTCGTCTTTTTTAGGAAATAATTTAAATAAATATTCAGCCACTACAGCGCCTAAAATAGCGTCGCCCAAAAACTCTAAGCGTTCGTTACTTTGTTGATGTTCATTAATTTCGCTGGATGAAGAGCTATGCCTAAAGGCTTGTTTATACAATGCCAAATTATCAGGATAAAATCCTAAGATGTTTTTGAGCTTTTGTTTAAACTCTTTGTCTTTTTTTGAGAGGGGTGTTAATGCTGATAAAAGTTTTATCAAAACACTAAATTAAGCGGTGTATTTTTTTACAACAACCGCTGCATTATGTCCACCAAAACCAAAAGTATTACTTATAGCAACATTAATAGTACGTTTTTGAGCCTTATTAAACGTTAAGTTTAATTTAGGGTCAATTTCAGGATCAACATTCACGTGGTTAATGGTTGGAGGAGCAATATCATTTTGCACCGCTAAAACCGTTGCAATAGCTTCTACAGCTCCAGCAGCACCTAATAAATGGCCTGTCATTGATTTTGTAGAGCTGATATTCATTTTATAAGCTTGCTCACCAAAAATATTGGTAATGGCTTTTAACTCAGCGCCATCGCCTAATGGTGTACTAGTACCGTGTGTATTAATATAATCTACTTCGTTTGGAGAAATTCCAGCATCTTCTAAAGCACGCTTCATTACTAAAGTTGCACCTAAACCTTCTGGATGTGGAGCAGTAATATGGTAAGCGTCGCCGCTCATACCACCACCAATAATCTCCGCATAAATTTTTGCACCACGTGCTAAAGCGTGTTCTAATTCTTCTAAAACTAAACAAGCACCACCTTCGCCTAATACAAAACCATCACGTTCCTTATCATAAGGACGAGAAGCTGTTTCAGGAGATTCGTTACGAGTACTCATAGCTTGGCAAGCATTAAAACCACCTATGCCACTTTCGTTAATCGCCGCTTCAGATCCACCTGTAATAATAGCGTTAGCTCTACCTAAACGAATGTAGGTAAAAGCGTCGATTAAAGCAGTGGTTGAAGATGCACAAGCCGAAACGGTTGTAAAGTTTGGCCCTCTAAATCCAAAACGAATAGAAATATGCCCAGAGCATATATCAGCAATCATTTTAGGAATAAAGAATGGATTAAAACGAGGTGTTCCATCGCCTTTGGCAAAATTAAAAGTTTCTGTTTGGAAAGTATCTAAACCTCCAATACCAGAACCCCAAATAACGCCAATTTCATTTTTATCAATACCTTCAGCGTCAATTCCAGAATCTTTTACTGCTTGCACCGAAGCAGCAATTCCGTAATGAGAAAAAGCATCTAAACGTTGCGCTTCTTTTCTATCAAAATAATCTTCAAGTTTAAAACCTTTTACTTCGCAAGCAAAGTGTGTTTTAAATTTAGATGCATCAAAACGTGTAATAGGTGCGGCACCACTAACGCCGTTAATGATATTTGTCCAATAATCGTTAACATTACTGCCCAAAGGTGTAACAGCACCAAGTCCCGTAACTACTACGCGCTTAAATTGCATAAAGAATAATTTTTAAAAAGTAAAGTTCTTAGTTTTTTGCGTTTGCTTCAATATAAGAGATAGCATCTCCTACAGTAGCAATTTTTTCAGCTTGATCGTCTGGAATAGCGATATTAAATTCTTTTTCAAATTCCATGATTAATTCTACTGTATCTAAAGAATCTGCTCCTAAGTCGTTTGTGAAACTTGCAGTTGGAGTTACTTCTTTTTCTTCTACACCTAATTTATCTACGATGATAGATTTTACTTTTGATGAAATGTCTGACATTGTGTTTTAGTTTTTAAATTCGGGACAAAGATAGTTGTATGAATTAAAAAACAAAAAAAAAAGACATTTAGTAATTAACTGTTTATCAAACAATTAATTAAAAAACATCTTTTTTTACCAAATGATAATGTTAATTCACGAATAAAAAGCGGCTTTTTACCAAATTCAATAATTTAAATTTAGGCCGATTTTTTAATCACACGGTGATGATGATGGCGATTAGAAATTGGTCGCACGCTGTTTTTTTCGTTTTTTTCATCTTCTTTTTCTTATTTCTTTGCAATTTTTAAAATAAAAAAGCCAATACGCCAAGGCCAATTACCCAAGCAATGATAAAAAAACTTGCCTGACTGTCCTTAATAAGGTTATTGTAATTTTTAGTGAAAAAATTTGATGAGCCTTGAGCCTTTGCACAAATTGAGAGCGATAATACCATATGTCAGTAAAATGCCCTTTTTTTCTGAATCTTTAATTGTTGTTGCCATAATTTTTAAAAATTATGTTTTTCAATTTAAAGTAGTGGACAATTTATGAGTTGAAAAACGATTAAACGTTAATTTCGGGGGGTCTTTGATTGGTCTTACGATTAAAGTCATCTTTAGTTTTGTTAATATTATTTGGTTTTTAAGAAAGAAGTGATTATATTTGTACCCGAAAATTAGACGATAGAAAAGATGAGGGACCGATAAGTCCCTTTTTTATTTTACCAAAATGATAAAAAAAGAAACAATAGTTAACCTAATCAATGAGCATTTTGCCGGCACCGATAAGTTTTTGGTGGATGTAAAAATCTTGAAAGGAAGTGTGATTGAAATTTATATTGATGCGCCAAACCATATTTTAATTGCCGATTGCGTTGCGTTAAGCAGATTTGTAGAAGGTAATTTGGATAGAGAAAAAGAAGATTTTGAATTGCAAGTGTCTTCGCCAGGAGCAACAGAAGCTTTTAAGGTAGTTTCTCAATATAAAAAGTACGTTGGCACAAAAGTAAAAGTGGTAACTAAAGAAGGTGCAAAGCACGAAGGAATCTTGATGAGTGCTAATGATAATGAATTTGTGATTGAAGAAACTAGAAGAGAGAAAAAACCAGTAGGAAAAGGAAATCATACCGTAGTAGAAAATATAACGCTAACATATAATCAAACAAAAGAAACAAAATCAGTATTACCATTTTAAAAAAACAAAACAATGGAAAGTGTAAATTTAATTGAATCATTCTCGTTATTTAAAGAAGACAAAAACATTGATCGCGCAACGTTAATGAGCATCATCGAAGATGTATTTCGTGCTATGTTAATCAAAAAATATGGCTCAGATAAAAACTTTGATATTATCGTAAATCCTGATAAAGGAGATATCGAAATTTATAAAAACAGAACCATTGTTGACGATGAGTTTGCTGAAGATTCGTTTGATTATGATCCAAATAAACACATCAGTTTAACCGCCGCTCATAAAATTGAACCTGATTTCGAAATCGGTGAAGAGGTTACCGAGTTAGTAAAATTAGATGAAATTGGTCGTCGTAATGTATTATCAGTTCGTCAAAATTTAGTTCAAAAAATTCTTGAATTAGAAAAAACTAGTATTTATAACAAATACAAAGAACGTGTTGGTGATATTATCAACGCTGAGGTTTACCAAGTTTGGAAAAAAGAAATTATGTTGTTGGATGATGAAGGCAACGAATTATTATTACCAAAAACAGAACAAATCCCTTCTGATTTCTTCAAAAAAGGAGATTCTGTAAAAGCTGTAGTTTATAAAGTAGAATTAAAAAACGGAACACCTTCAGTAATCATGTCTCGTACAGCGCCAACTTTCTTAGAGCGTTTATTTGAAATGGAAGTTCCTGAAGTTTTTGATGGTTTAATTACTATCAAGAAAATTGTTCGTGAACCAGGTGAAAGAGCTAAAGTAGCTGTTGAATCTTATGATGATAGAATTGACCCAGTTGGAGCTTGTGTTGGTATGAAAGGTTCTCGTATTCACGGTATTGTTCGCGAATTAAAAAATGAAAATATTGATGTGATTAATTATACATCTAATGCTCAATTATTAATTCAACGTTCATTAAGCCCTGCAAAAGTAACTTCGGTTAAATTAAACGAAGAAACAAAACGTGCTGAGGTGTTTTTAAAACCTGATCAAATCTCTTTAGCAATTGGTAAAGGTGGTTTCAATATTAAATTAGCTGGTAAATTAACAGGATACGAAATTGATGTATTCCGTGATAACGATGAAGCTGTTGTTGATATTGATGACGTTGACTTGGTAGAATTCTCTGATGAGATTGAAGAATCAGTAATTAATGCATTACAAGCAATTGGTTGCGATACAGCAAAATCAGTATTAGAATTAGACGTTGCAGATTTAGTTCGTAGAACAGGATTAACGGAAGATGTGATTGAAGATGTGAAGCAAGTTTTACAATCTGAGTTCGAAGATTAATAGATTGTTAAGTTTGAAGAGTTAGCTTTCTTTTAGTTAAATAAAAAAGCAATTTTGATACATAAAAAAGACGAGGAATAAGGTATGTCAGACGTAAAAACAATGCGATTAAGCAAAGTAGCTAAAGAATTTAATTTATCCTTAGGGAAAATTACTGAGTTCTTGGCTTCAAAAGGTCGCCCGGTAGAAAACAATCCCAACGCCAAAATTGGCGATGATGAATATTCTTTGTTATCCAAAGAATTTTCGGGAGATAAGTCTGCCAAAGAAGAAGCTCAAACAGTGGGACTTAATCTTAACAAATTAAAACGTGAGTCGTTAGTTGTTGAAGATATTAAGGCTATTAAAGCTAAAGAGCAAGAAGAGCAACGCGAAAAAGAATTAGCTGCAGCTGCCGCTCAAAAAGCAGCTGATGAAAAAAGAAAAGCAGAAGAAGCGAAAGCAGAAGCTGAAAGAATGGCTAAATTAGTAACGCCAGTCGAAAAAACAGAAGCAACAGATAGTACTTCTACGTTAACTGGACCGAAGGTTTTAGGTAAAATGGACTTAAGTGCCTTAAACCAAAAAACCAAACCAGACAAAAAATCTAAAAAAGATAAAGAGGAAGAAAAAGCAGCAGAGGAAAAAGCGACTAAAGCAACAAAAGGTAAAAAGAAAAAAGAAGATGAGCCTGTTGTTGAAGAAATAGCGGCTGTTGTTGTTCCTTCTGTTGAAGTACCTGAAGAAGCTGAAGAGCAAAAAGAGGTATTTCATGAAACGGTTTATCAAAAATTAGAAGGACCAAAAATTATGGGTAAAATTGAATTACCTGTAATTAAAGAAGTTAAAAAAGGTGGTGCACCAAATACAGCTACTGGAAATGCAGCTGATAAGAAAAAGCGTAAGCGTATTCGTAAAGGCGGCATGAGCCAAGAAGAAATTAAAAAAGTAGGTACTGAGCAAGCTCAGATCGCTAAAGATAGAGCCAAAGAAAAATATGGCGACCCTCGTGCTAAAAAACCTGCTGCTCGCGAAGCTCGTCCAGCCTTAACAGACGTTGAAATTCAAGCACAAATTAAAGAAACATTAGCTCGTTTAAGTAGCAAAGGCTCAAAATCTAAAACATCAAAATATCGTAGAGATAAACGTGATGATGTAAGAGAGAAAATGGCTGATGAACAAGAGGCTTCAGATTTAGAAAAGAAAACATTAAAAGTTACTGAATTCGTTTCGGCTAATCAATTAGCGCAAATGATGAATGTTTCTGTTACACAAATTATTTCTACTTGTATGAGTTTAGGGATGTTTGTATCTATCAATCAACGTTTAGACGCTGAAACTTTAGCAATTGTAGCTGAAGAGTTTGGATATAAAACGGAGTTTGTAAGTGTAGAGGTTCAAGAAGCGATTGAAGAGCAAGAAGCAGAAGATCCTAATGATTTAGTAGAACGTCCGCCAATTGTTACTATCATGGGTCACGTTGATCATGGTAAAACATCATTGTTAGATTATATTCGTAAATCAAATGTAATTGCAGGTGAGGCTGGTGGAATTACCCAGCATATTGGTAGTTATAATGTGAAAATGGAAAGCGGTAAATCGGTTACATTTTTAGATACTCCTGGTCACGAAGCCTTTACTGCGATGCGTGCACGTGGTGCTAAGGTAACCGATGTTGTAATTATTGTGGTTGCCGCTGATGATAGCGTGATGCCTCAAACAAAAGAGGCTATTAACCATGCTCAAGCAGCTGGTGTACCAATGATTATTGCAATTAACAAGATTGATAAGCCAGGCGCAAATCCTGATAAAATCCGTGAAGCTTTATCTGCTATGAATATTTTAGTAGAAGAGTGGGGTGGTAAAGTTCAATGTCAAGAAATCTCAGCTAAAATGGGAAAAAACATTGATTTACTATTAGAGAAAGTAGTGTTAGAAGCAGAGATTTTAGACTTAAAAGCGAATCCAAAAGTAAAAGCATCGGGTTCTGTTATTGAAGCAAAATTAGATAAAGGACGTGGACACGTAGTTGATATTATTGTTCAAAAAGGAACAATGCGCGTTGGAGATATTGTTGTAGCTGGTTGCCATAGTGGTAGAGTAAAAGCCATGACTAACGAGCATGGTTTAAATGTTAAAGAAGCAGGACCTTCCATGCCAGTTCAGTTATTAGGTTTAAATGGAGCGCCAACAGCAGGTGATAAATTTAACGTGATGAGTGATGAACGTGAAGCGCGTGAGTTAGCAAACAAACGTTTACAATTACAACGTGAGCAAGGTATCCGTACACAAAAACATATTACATTAGATGAGATTGGAAGACGTTTAGCAATAGGCGATTTCAAAGAATTAAATGTTATTGTGAAAGGTGATGTGGATGGTTCTATTGAAGCCTTATCAGATTCATTATTAAAATTATCAACAGAGAAAATACAAGTTAATATCATTCATAAATCAGTTGGTGCTATTAGCGAAACAGACGTTATGTTAGCAAGTGCATCAAACGCTATTATCGTTGGTTTCCAAGTTCGTCCTTCGGTTACTGCACGTAAACTAGCAGAAACAGAAGAAATTGACATCCGTTTATATTCAATTATCTACGATGCAATTAATGAAGTTAAAGCGGCAATGGAAGGAATGTTGGCTCCTGAATTTGAAGAAAAAATTGTATGTAACATCGTTGTTCGTGAAGTATTTAATATCACTAAAGTTGGTACCATTGCAGGTGCTTATGTGCTAGATGGTAAGGTAATGCGTAACACTAAAGTACGAGTGATTCGTGATGGTATTGTTTTATTTACAGGTGGATTAGGCTCATTAAAACGCTTTAAAGACGATGTAAAAGAAGTAACTGCTAACTACGAATGTGGTTTAAATATTGATGGCTTTGATGATATTAAAGTAGATGATATCATTGAAGGTTACGATATGGTTGAGATTAAAGCGAAGCTTTAAATTACAATTTACGAAGTTTGAAGTACGAATGAAGAAATGGAGTTAACGTTTTCGTCACTCCAAATTCGTAATTCTCCCTTCGCATTGGGGGATTAGCTCATTTGGCTAGAGCGCTTCGCTGGCAGTGAAGAGGTGATCGGTTCGAATCCGATATTCTCCACGTATAAATAAAAAGTCAGAAGTTTACTTCTGACTTTTTTGATTTTTGAATGAACGCAAACCGCATGGCGGATTTACAGTGAAATAAAAAATAAAAAAGCGAGTCGATGGTAAGGACTTTTGTTTTGCAATAATTTAATTATTGGGCTTTCAATCCAAAATTTCCCACTTAATTTTCAGATTTATTTAGAACTTTTTTATTGGATTAACTATCTGGTTTAACATAATTATCTTTCTATAAATAAAGATTATATTATTAACACAATTTAAGATGAATTACCTCTAATATTTGCCATATATCGGTTAAAAGTGTAAATTCGTGACTATTAAATTAATGAATTTAGCTGAGCAAATAAATACACAAAAAGTGCCGCAACACATTGCTATTATTATGGATGGTAATGGGCGTTGGGCTAAGCAGCAAGGCGAAAATAGAATTTACGGACATTACGAAGGTGTGAATTCGGTAAGAGCAGTTGTTGAAGCTGCTGGAGAAGTGGGCGTTAAATACATAACACTTTACGCTTTTAGTACCGAAAACTGGAACCGCCCGAAAGAAGAAGTAGATGCATTAATGGAATTATTAGTTTCTACAATAAGTGCAGAAACACCTCAATTAAATAAAAAGAATGTTCGTTTACAAGCCATCGGTAACTTAAATAGTTTGCCACCAGCTTGTTTGGAAGAATTAAATGAATCTATCGAATTAACTTCAAAAAACACAGGATTAACATTAGTGTTAGCTTTGAGCTATTCTGCTAAATGGGAATTGATAGACGCCGTAAAACAAATTGCTGCTCAAGTAAAAAATGGCACTTTAGCTATTGACGATATTAGTGAAAAACATTTTGAACAAGGTCTTTGTACTAAAAATATTCCAGATCCTGAATTAATGATTCGTACAAGCGGAGAACATCGCATTAGTAATTTTTTATTATGGCAGTTAGCTTATGCTGAATTTTATTTTACAGATAAGTTGTGGCCAGATTTCCGCAAGGATGACTTATACGAGGCTATTTTAAATTACCAAAACCGAGAACGTCGCTTCGGAAAAACCAGCGAACAATTAACTCAACCTTAATAATGACATTTTTAAAATACGCTCTTTTCTTTTTTCTATTAGCTATTGGTAACATGGCTTCTGCTCAGATTATTTCTTCTGAATCATCTTCTGCAGAGCCCATTGATTGGTCTAAGCCAAAAGAATATACACTTGGTCCTATTGAAGTTGAGGCTAAAGAAACCGACAAAAATGTGATCCGACTTTTGTCTGGATTAACAAGTGGCGATAAAATTCAAATACCTGGAGATAAATTGTCGGAAGCCATAAAAAATTTATGGAAACAAGGTTTATTTGAAGATGTTCAAATTTATTTAACTAAAACAATTGCAGATCAAGCATTTTTAAAAATCGTGGTTGTAGAAAAACCAAAACTATCTAAGTTTTCATTTAGAGGTAAGGTTAAAAAAAATGATGCCGACGAAATTAGAGGGAAGATTCGCTTAGTAAGAGAGAAAGTTGTAACGGATTACACACTAGGTTATATTAAAAATATTGTAAAAGATTTTTATGTAAATAAAGGATTTTATAATGCAACTGTTGATATCACAACCGAGCCTGATAAAGCTGCTAAAACTCCGCACGTTATTGTTTACATTAATGTAAATAAAGGTAAAAAAGTACGCATCAAAAACTTAAATATTAATGGTAATACTGTTGTTGCTGATTGGAAATTACGTCGCAAAATGAGCGATAGTAAACCGTTTCGTTTATATACATTTTGGAATTCAGGTAAATACTTAGAAGATAATTTAGAAAAAGATTTGCCATCTATTATTGCAAAATATAATAGTAAAGGATATCGTGATGCTCGAATTAAAAAGGATACTGTTTATTTCGTGAAAAAAAATCGAGTTAACATTGATATTGATATTGAAGAAGGGAATAAATTTTATTTTGGAAACATCAAATGGTTTGGTAATGCAAAATACCGTAGTGGACAGTTAGATACTATTTTGAATATCAAAAAAGGTGAAGTGTTTGATCAATCGTATCTCGACCAAAAATTATTTATGAATCCAACCGGTTACGACATTTCTTCGTTATACATGGATGATGGTTATTTATTTTTTAATGTTACTCCTCAAGAAGTAAATGTTCATAATGACACCATTGATATAGATATTCACATGTACGAAGGTAAACAAGCTACTATTAACCGAGTAACTGTAATGGGAAATACTAAGACGAATGATCATGTTATTTATCGTGAGATAAGAACAAGGCCAGGTCAATTATTCCGTCGTTCAGATATTATTCGTACGCAACGCGAATTAAGTCAGTTAGGTTATTTTGACCCTGAAAAATTAGGCGTTACTCCAACTCCAAATCCTGCTGATGGAACTGTGGATATTGAATATAAAGTAGAGGAAAAACCATCTGATCAAGTTGAATTATCTGGCGGTTGGGGCGGTGGCCGTATTGTTGGAACATTAGGCTTGTCGTTTAATAATTTTTCAATGAAAAATATTTTTAAACCAGGCGCATGGAGCCCACTTCCAACAGGCGATGGTCAAAAATTTAGTATTAGAGCACAAACAAATGGTATTTTCTATCAATCCTATAACATCTCTTTCACTGAACCTTGGTTAGGAGGCAAAAAACCTAACTCATTAAGTGTTTCTGCTTTCTTCTCTATGTTTAATACTACGGGAGCAAAAAAATATGTGAACAATAATGAAGGAAATAAGATTAGAAATCCAAACAGAAGTACCATGAAAATTATTGGTGGTTCAGTTGGATTTGGTAAGCGATTAAAGAAACCAGATGATTTCTTTTCTATTTATACGGAAGCAAGTTATAATTATTACGAATTAGAAAACTATCCTTACTTCATTTTAGCGAATGGTTACGCAAATGATTTTAATGGTAAAATTAATATTACTCGTAATAGTGTGGATGCGCCTATATTTCCTAAAAACGGCTCCAACTTCTCTATTTTAGGGCAATTTACACCGCCGTATTCTTTATTTAATAATATAAATTACGAAACAGCTACAACTGCCGAAAAATTTAAGTTTATTGAGTATCAAAAATATAAGTTTACTGCCGAATGGTTTACTCAGTTAACCAACAAAAAAGGAGGAGAAGGTAAAGAGGCTCGTAATTTAGTTTTAAGAACAAAAATTGGATACGGTATCTTAGGAATGTATAATAGTAAAGTAGGTGTTTCTCCTTTTGAACGTTATTACATGGGTGGTAGTGGTTTAAGTGGTTTTCAAAACTTTGTTGCTCGAGAAATTATTGCTTTAAGAGGATATACTGATAACTCATTATCTAGTACAAGTGGAGATCCACTTTGCGCAAGATATACTATGGAATTACGTTACCCTATTTCATTAAATCCACAAGCTACTATTTTTGTATTAGGTTTTGCTGAAGCAGGAAATACGTGGGCTAGATATAAAGATTTTAATCCTTTTCAAGTTAAACGAAGTGCTGGTTTTGGCTTAAGAGTTTTCTTGCCAATGTTTGGTTTATTAGGTTTAGATTATGGATGGGGCTTTGATAATATTCCTGGTAATAGTGGTTCAGGTAATGGACAAGGCCAGTTCCACTTTACTTTAGGTGCTCAGCTTGGAGAATTATAAATTCAAATGTTGACAAACTAGTATTATTAAATGGCCTGACTTATTAGATATTACAAATGAAAAAGAATAAAAATTGAATATCAAAAAAATGTTAATTGTTAAAATAAATGTATCTTGGCACACGTTATGATTATTACTAGAAACTCTAATAAAACAATAACTATTATGAAAAAATTAACTCTATCATTTTTTGCTGTCATTTTAATGACAACGTTTTCGTTTGCCCAAAAAATTGGATACATCGATTCTGAATATATTCTTTCAAACATTCCTGAATATAAAGCTGCTCAAGCAGAAATGGATAAAATATCTGTGGATTGGCAAAAGGAAATTGAGGCAAAATATGCCGAAATCGATAAATTGTATAAAATATACCAAGCGGAGTCGGTATTGTTGACCGACGATATGAAGAAAAAACGCGAAAACGAAATCATCAATAAAGAAAAAGAAGTAAAGGAGTTACAAAAACAACGTTTTGGAGTTGATGGGGAATTGTTTAACAAACGTATGGAGTTGGTAAAGCCTATTCAAGATAAAATTTACAGTGCTGTTAAACAAGTAGCAGAAAGAGGTGGTTTAGCTTTTATTTTTGATAAAGCTGGCCAAGTATCTTTACTTTATTCAAATAGTAAATATGATAAAAGTGAAGATGTATTAAACTTCATGGGATATAACAAATCAAAAAAATAAATATAACAAATACAAAAACAATGAAAAACTTAGTAAAATCAATTGCAATTGTTGTCTTAACAGTAGGAACTATTTCAATCAGTAAAGCTCAAAAAATTGCTCACATTAGTTTAGATTCTTTAATCACTACAATGGCCGAAAGTAAGACCGCTCAGGAAGTAGCCCAAAAATATTTAAAAGATTTAGAAAATCAAGTAGCGACAATGGATACTGAGTTGCAAACGAAGTATGCAGATTATATGAAAAATAAGGATAGCTATTCTGCCCTAGTAGCAAGCACAAAAGAAAGCGAGTTACAAGATTTAAATAAGCGTATCGAAGATTTTAAAGCTCAAGCTCAACAAGATTACCAACGTAAATACGGTGAATTATCAAAACCAATATACGATAAAGCTAAAAAAGCGATTGATTTAGTGGCTAAGGAAAATGGTTATAAATACGTTTTAGATACAAGTACTGGAAATGTATTGTATTCTGAATCCGCAGATGACATTTTACCATTAGTGAAGAAAAAATTAGACACAATGGAGCCAGCTCAAATACCAGGAGCACCAGGAACAACAAAACCAGCTCCAGGAACTAAACCAGGTGGGGCAAAACCAGCTGGAAAATAGTTTTATCCATTTAGTTATTGAACCCATCTTGCAATGCGAGATGGGTTTTTTGCTTTTAACGATTGACTGTTAATAATCATTTTGTTTCACCTAAATAAAATTCGATAAAAGCATCAACTTTGATTTATTCATTAAATCGTTATAATGCTCATGCTTAAAAGTTGAATTATGGGAAAGTTAAAGTTTATATTATCAGTTCTTGTTTTCTTTGTTTCATTAGCTACAATAGCTCAAAACAAGGATATTCAAGAAGAAGCTGCAATTGCTTTCGATTCAAAAGATTATAAAAAAGCATATGAGCTTTATGATAAGCTGTATACTCAAGTACCCAAAAACTTTGAATATAAGTTTAGATTAGGCTACTCGTCATTATTTTATCCCGAAAAAAAGGCTAGAGCCATCGAAATTTTTGAAGATATTAAAAGAACCGATAAATCTGCCGATGCAGACTATTACCTAGCTAAAGCCTATCATATTAACTATAAGTTTGATCAAGCAATTACTTCTTATGATGCTTATATAGCTGCAAAAGGAAATAAAATAAAAGAAGATGACAAATCATTTATAGCTGATGCTAAAATAGGCGTCATGAATTGTAATAATGGTAAGGAATTAATTGCTAAAAAAATTGTTGCAGACATCAAAAATATAGGTGCGCCTATTAATACTAACGAAACAGAGGGAGTTCCTGTAATTTCAGCCGATGAGTCTATTATGATTTATACATACATAGGCGAAAAAAGTACTGGTGGTTTATTAAACGATATGTTAAAGCCGGATAAATTAGAAGGTACCTATCATGAGGATATTTTTAGCAGTACAAGAAGTAATGATTCTACTTGGAATACGCCTGTCGCCATTTCATCATTAAATTCAAATTCTAATGACGCAGCAGTTGCTCTATCGCCAGATGGGCAAGTATTGTTTTCTTTCGCAAGCGATGTTAAAAATCCAGGAGATTTGTGTGCTAGTAAATTAGTTGGTACAGAGTGGAGTAAGCCCGAAAAATTAAATTCTAATATTAATTCAGAATCATGGGAAGGTAGCTGTTCTATTACTGCTGATGGTAGATATTTATACTTTGCTTCTGAGCGCCCAGGTGGATTTGGCGGTAGAGATTTATATATGTCTGAAAGAGTAAATGGAGATTGGGGTCCAGCAGTAAACTTAGGAGCGTCAATCAATACAGAATATAATGAAGATGCACCATTTATTCACCCAGATGGTATCACCTTATTTTTCAGCTCACAAGGACATAAAAGTATTGGTGGATATGATATTATGTATTCAATTAAAAAAGATAATAATTGGATTGAACCTTTAAGTATGGGTATTCCTTTAAATACAACCGAAGATGATAGATATTATGTAATTAATGCAAAAGGTGATGTTGGTTATTTTTCTTCAAACAGAGGTGGAGCAGGTGGAAAAGGTCAGCAAGATATTTATACCGTAACTCCTGGTATTCTAGGTGAGAAACCAATTTTAGCTTTATTAAAAGGTAGTGTATATGTGGATGATAAACCAACGGAAGCAAAAATTGAAATTACTAAAATAGAAACAAATGAATTAATAGGACCTTATTACGCTAACTCAAAAACTGGTAAATACTTAATGGCTATTTCTCCAGGAAGTGGTTATAAAATTAAAATTACAGTTGCGGGAATAGATTCTATTGAAGAGCAAATTGATGTAGAAAAACTACAAAGATTTGTGGAGATTAGAAAAGATTTTTATATGTATTCTCCAGGTTTTGAAAACAAGAAAAATCAAATTTCTGTAAAAATAATTTTAGATAGTTTAATAAATACGGCAACAAGTGTTGATGCATTTAAAAACGATGTTGTAATTAATAATTTAGTTGATGCTAATACATCAACTCCAATTACAACTACAACTACAACTACAAAATCTGTTGAGCCTGTAAAGCCTATAACTAATGTGCCTTGTGACGGTGCTACTCCTATAGATTTTTCAGCTGTTAAAGGTAAATCATTAAATGATCTAGCAGTTTACAAACAGTTTTTAGATATTGGTGGTAATATGTGTGCCGAAGGCATGGTGTTTAAAATTCAAATTGCTGCCTATCAACATCCCGAAAATTATAAATACGGGCATTTAAAACAATTTGGTAAACCAGAAGAAATTAAATACCCTGATGGCATTACACGTTTTACTCAATTAAGTTTTGCAACTATTAAAGAGGCTGAGGTTGCTCGCCAAAAAATAATCGCAAAAGGACAAAAAGATGCTTGGTTAACTGTATTTATTGATGGTAAACGCTTTACCTTAGAAGAACTTATTTTAGCGAACTTTAATGGTAAAACCATAAACTAAAATTATATTATTTATTATTTAAAAGCGTGTATTTTTAATGCACGCTTTTTTTATGTTAAAAATATACAGTAAGCGTTAAGGATGTTTAAAATCATCAGATGCTTTGTGCGAATCGATTTTTGCAGATGTAACTTTGTAGTAGAAAAATAATAAACCATGAATGATATAGACTGGGAAAATATCGAAGCTTTAGAAACCATCGCTAATCAATGTATTTATAAAGGAAAGGAAGTTGGCCAAGCTAGAGCTGCTTTAAAAGCTATTTATGGATACAACGTTACTTACGAAGACGAATTAGATGAAGATTGTGAGACTATAAATAAGCCTAAAGAAAAGAAAGGGCTTTTTTGATCATAAAAAAAGCGCCTACTAATTAGCAGACGCCTTTGTATTTAATAAAATGTAAATTAGTTATTTAACATCACTGGCATTACTAACATCAACACATCTTCAGCAGGGTTTGCTTTTTGTGTTGGTACAATAATACCTGCACGGTTAGGCGCACTCATTTCAATGGTAATTTCATCGCTTTCTAAATTGGTTAACATTTCTAATACAAATTTGGAGTTGAATCCAATTTCCATATCTTCGCCAATATAAGTGCACATCAATGTTTCGTGTCCTTCGTTAGCAAAATCTAAATCTTCTGCCGAAATAGTTAATTTGCTTCCAGCAATTTTTAAACGAATTTGGTGAGTGGCTTTATTAGCAAATACACTCACACGACGAATTGCTCCTAAAAATGCAGGACGATCTACTGTTAATTTATTTGGGTTTTGTTTAGGAATTACTGCCTCGTAGTTAGGATATTTTCCATCAATTAAACGACATACTAAGTTAATATGCCCGAAACTAAAGTAAGCGTTTGTTTTGTTGAATTCTACTTTCACTGCATCATCAATACCAGCCAATAAATTCTTTAAAACGTTTAACGGTTTCTTAGGCATAATAAAAGAGGCAGAAGCGCCAGCTTTAGCATCGTTACGTGTGTAACGAACTAATTTATGAGCATCCGTAGCTACAAAAATAGAGTTCTCATCTGTAAACTGACAAAACACTCCACTCATTACTGGTCTTAAATCGTCGTTACCAGTAGCAAAAATTGTTTTGTTAATCGCATTTCCTAGTACATCGCTTTTAATGATAACAGAGCTTGCAGAATCTACTTTTGGTAATTTTGGATATTCATCACCATTATGTCCCGTTAAGGTATAGTCACCAGTTTCTGTTTTTAGTTTTGCACTAAATTTTTTATTATCAATGATAAATGAAATGGGTTGTTCTGGTAAATTACTTAATGCTTCTAATAAAGTTTTTGCTGGAATAGCTAGGCTGCCATTTTCTGATGAATCAACTTTAATACTAGTAGTGATAGTTGTTTCCATATCGCTAGCAAATAGTGTTAAATTGCCATTATTAAGCTCAAATAAAAAACAATCTAAAATAGGAATTGTATTACTTGAGTTTAAAACTCCACTGATAGATTTTAAATGTTTTAATAAGGTTGATGATGATACTACAAAGTTCATATATGGCTAGTTTTTAATAAATCAAATTTAACGATATGAAAACGGTAACTAGGTTTAAAAAGGATGTATTTATAAACTACTTTTTAACATTATTTCCTAGGCAAAAAATAGGGATATGTTTGCAAAATTTTACCAAAAACATAAAATTGAGCAATTCCATAATCTTTTTTATTGTTATATCTTACATACAATTCATCAGGATCGTAGGTGTAGTTTTTGTTGTATTCCTCGTTTTTTGCTGCGTTTGAATATTTATGAAAAAATTCACAAACATTTGTGCCATTATTCCTGTCGGTAATAGTTAAGGTGGCAAAAGGAATAGCGGATTTTGATAAAGAATCTACCAAAGGATTTCTTTTATCTAAAACAATTTCGCAGTTCACATTTTGAAAATAAGCTAGGTATTGTTTCATTTTACCTTCGTCAAATGGTTGATTTCCTTTGCTAGTTTTTAATCCAAAACGCTGCATACTATACAAATCAATCACAAAAGATGAGTCTGGAATTTCGTGTAATTCTAATTTTATTTGTTTAATTTGGGGTGGACGATAATTAATTAATAAACGATCTCTCCAGTCAATTTCATTAGTATTGTAGCGCGTTGATAAAAAACCGTCGAAGCCAGGAATATGTGTAATGAAAGGTTCTTCGTAGTTTTCTCCAGTTTCTAAATTAGTTAAAAGCATATAAGTTCCAGTATGGTCTTGGGTATTATTTCCCACATAATATTGTTTTACTTTTTTGCCTTTACTATATATTTCTATTTTGGTAGATTTTGCCGCTAATACTTTTATCACGTTAACTTTACCTTGTTTAGATACAGGAGATTTAACTTCAACCGATTTAATAGTGTACAACAAAACTTCAATAACATCCGGTCTTACATGAAATTTTCCATCCAATACCCATCCACTTTTTGTACGCTCTACTAAAACTTGTTTCCCGTCTTTATCCGCTAAAAATATTTTATCAACAGCTGCTGTGTCTTTAAATTTGAAATCACTGGCTTCTTTATCTAGGGTTGAGGTATTACTTTTTGTTTTATAGATGTAAATTGATATTCCAGAAAGAGCTATTAAAATGGCAAGAATAATAAAGGTTGTTTTTTTCATAAAGAACTATTTTGAATTTATTTACTGTATTTTTTCTTGCGGATGTAAAACTGAATAATGCCAAAACATACAATGATCAATAATGGCAAACCAACGTTGGTTAATTTCCATTTTGAAACTTGAGTAGCTATTTTCTTTTTATCTAACAATCTCAGTTTCACTTCTCGTGAGCGCAAGTTTAGTAAACTTTCATCATCTAATAAATAATTCATACAGTTTAATAAAAATGTTTTATTGGCAAATTGTTGGTTTGAATATCTATCGAAACCAACAGGGTAAATCATCCCTGTATTTATATTAAATTCGTTTTTAGCAATATCGCCATCCGTTATTACAATCATTTTTGTCGGTACACTTTTATCTTTAAAATTAAAAATACTGTCTTCTAAAATAGCTCTCGTAATGCGGTTTTTGTAATTAGACTCAAAACTACCCTCCAGCAAACAAGCTACATTTTGAAATGAATTTTTAAACTGACTCTCTTGTGGTTTTAATTTTACTTGAGCAGCTAATATTCTGGCAGGAGTTGGTAAAGTTTTGGTATATCTTGAGGTTTGCAATAAAATAGTTTTGGTAACATCTTTTGCGAAAACAGTGTCCAATGTTCCAATGTATTCTGTGCGAATTAAATCTAAATTTTTTACGATGGGATGATTGGCAGCTGGTAAAATTAATGGATAGTAATTCCAAGGGAAAGGTTTAAAATCAGGCTGACCTTTCTTTATTCCAACATTTACAGGCACTTGTGCACATTGTAAATCTTGAACTAATACCTGATTTAATCTGACACCATACTTAAATAAAATATCATCTAAGTTAAGTTCGTTTTTAAAACCTAACGAAAACCCTCTGGTTGTTAAAGTATCACGATTCACATAAATAGGTTCAATTAGCCATAATGCTTTGCCGCCATGCATAATAAATTGGTCGATGATGAATTTATCTTTTTCATCAAACATTGAGTCAGGTTGTGCAATAACGATAGCGTCAGCTCCTTTTAAGGCATATAGTTTATGATTGATGTTTACACGTGACACATTGTAATATTCCGTTAAAGAGCGCATAAAATCAGCGCCTCTGATCGTATCTAATTCGCCGTGACCTTCAACAAATAATACTTCAGGTTTTTTTAGTAAAGTTGTTTTTTTGATAGAATTAGTTAAACCATACTCTAGTTCTTGAACTGAAATATTAATGTTTTGTTCTTCAGATTGAGCAGATAATTGACGATTAAATATTTGCCAAACAGATTCTTTGCCTTTATAGGTAACAATAGCTCCAGGCCAAATTAATGTTTCAGAAACTTTTTGATTACTGCGGTCAACAATTTGTTCAGGCATAATGCCTTTATCAAATAATTGTTTTTCAATTTTATCGGTCTCTTCCTTATTTGGATTATCTAAAGGATTGATTAATTCGTATTGCAAATTATCATTCGAATAGGCTCTAAACTCATCTAATATTTCTTTTGTTTCGTTTTTTAAACGGGTGAAGTTTGGATTGAAATCGCCTTGTAAATAAACTTTGATATAAACAACGTCATCTAACTTCTTTAATAATTCTTTGGTAGATTCTGAGAGTGTGTAACGTTTTTCGGTTGTTAAATCAAAACGTTTAAATATAAAAGAAGCTACAAAGTTGATAAGAAATAGAATGGCAATCACCACTAAAACCATGGTGATATCTCTTTGTTTGCGTATAGATTTTTTCTGTGTCATATTACCACTTCCTGCTTTCTAAAACTAGTTTGGATAATAAATTAAAAAAGGCGATTAAGGTCACAAAATAAACCACATCGCGGGTATCAATTACTCCGCGACTCATACTTACATAATGCGCATTCATTCCTAAACCTTTTACCAATGCATCGTATTTGCCAAATATACCTGAAGCTGAAATGAAATCGAAGCCGATATAAGTAATAAAACATAATAGTAAAGCCATAATAAAGGCAATGACCTGATTTTCGGAAATAGCAGATGCAAAAGTACCAACCGCTACAAAGCCAGCACCTAAAAATAATAAGCCAATATAAGAGCCCCACATACCACCAGTATCAATATTACCTTTTGGCGCACCTAATTGATGTACCGAATAATAATATATTAAAGTTGGAAGCAATGATACAATTACCAAAACTACGCCAGCAAAATATTTTGCTAATACAATTTGTAATTCGGTTAGTGGGCGAGTTAAGAGTAATTCAATGGTTCCTGTTTTCTTTTCTTCTGAAAAGCTACGCATGGTAATTGCTGGAATTAAGAACAAATACACCCAAGGCGCTAAAATAAATAAGGGGTCAATATTGGCAAAGCCATTTTCTAAAACATTTGAGCCAGCGCTTTCAGTTGGCACTAACCACATAAAAGTACCAATGCCTGTGATAAAAACTCCTATAGCAATATAGCCAATCAGTGAGCTTAAAAAACTTCGTATTTCTTTAATTAATAAGGTAAACATACAAAAACAAAAATAGCAATAGATTTTAAAATATACTATTATCTTATACTAACTCGATTTTTTTTAATGTAATTTAGCATTCTCTTAAATATGATTAAAACGGCTAATATTATTTCTCATCTGTTTCATCCATTATTAATGGCTACTTACGGTTGTTTAATTGTTTTTTTTGGTCTAACAGATACCATTTATTTTATCTTTACCCCTTTTAAATTAAAGCTGGTTTTAACCTTCACTATTTTTTCTTTTACCTTTTTATTGCCAGTTTTAAATTTGCTTATTTTATATAAATTAGGATATGTTTCTTCTTTAATGGTTGAACATAGAAGAGAGAGAACGTTTCCATTATTAATGACTTCCTTATGCTATTTTGGATTGTTTTATATGATTTATGATTTCAATATTTGGCCTGCTATTAAACTATTTATTTTAGGCGGAGGCTTATGTATTTTTTTTGCAGCTATTGTTACTTTATGGTGGCAAATTAGCGCACACATGATAGGTATTGGCGGCTTAATAGGTGCTTTATTTGCTATTTGTTATTTTATGCAAATGCCTATTTTAATGGCTATTTGTGCATGTTTAATAATAGCTGGTTGTATTGGTTTTGCTCGTTTAAAATTAAATGCACACACACCTGCACAAGTATATGTTGGCTTTATTTTTGGTTGCTTGGTACAATTTTCTTTATTTTTCTTGGCACAAAGCATTACATTTGTTTAGTTAACAAACTATGAACTTAATAACAGGAGCCACAGGATTAGTAGGTGCACATGTTGCTCTGCAGCTTTTACAACAAGGTAAATCGGTGGTTGCTATTAAGAGAGAAGGAAGTGATTTATCAAAAACTAAAAAATTATTTTCTTACTATACGTCTGATTCCGAACAGTTATTTAACCAGATAAAATGGGTAGATGCCGACATATCAGACATTTATTCAATATTGGATGCTTTAGAAGGTATTGAAACTGTTTATCATTGTGCAGGATTTGTTTCATTTAATCATAAGCAAAAAAAGCAAATTCACACTATCAATACAGAAGGAACAGCAAATGTGGTGAATGCCTGTTTAGAGAAAAAAACAAAAGCCTTATGTTACGTGAGTTCTATTGCTACGCTTCAAAATCCGGATATCACTAAAAACATTGATGAATCAGTTTATTGGAAATCATCTCCATCAGCCAGCGATTATGCAATTAGTAAATATAATGGTGAACGTGAGGTTTGGCGTGGAATGGAAGAGGGATTAAATGCCGTAATTGTAAATCCAGGAATTATTTTAGGCCCAGGTTTTTGGTATCAAAGTTCAGGTAAATTAATTGATACTTGTTACAAAGGAAATCCATTTTATACAGAAGGTTCTAGTGCAACCATTGATGCTAAAGATGTAGCGGCTTGTATGGTTCAATTAACAGAACAACATCATTTTGGAAAACGTTTTGTATTAATTGAAAATAATTATTCTTTCAAAGAAATATTATCTGAAACACACAAAGCCTTGGGTAAAAAAGAACCATACATGAATGCTGGAAAAGGATTACTAGTTCTAGCTAAGTGTATGGATAGTTTTAGGTGTATGATTAGTGGTAAAGAACCAATAATTACGAAAGAAACAATTACAGCAGCTTTAGAAAAAAACACCTTCATTAATATGCGTATTAAACAAGCTCTTAATTATTCATTTACCCCGTTAAAAGAAACTTTAAAATTTGTTTCCACTGCGTTTTTAAATGACCTTAAAAAATAAATTCATGTCTAAATATTTTTATAGTTTAATTTTCATTTTAGCAGCGTCTGTTTTTTTTATTGCATGTAAAAGCAATGAAAAAACAGTGGTTAAGGAAGAGTCACAAACAGTTGCTACAGAAGTGCCAAAAGAATTTGAAGCTCCAAAAACCATCACCTATTTGCTGCCACCTGCCGATTCTATTTCTGAAATATCCATTAATTTAGTGGGCGATTTAATGTGTCATTTACCGCAAACTAATAACGCTAAATTAAGCGATGGCAAGTTTGATTTTAATCCAAGTTTCGAATACATTAAACCCTATTTGGCAGATGCTGATTTAACCATTGGTAATTTAGAAACAACTTTTGCGGGAACTAGTCAGCCTTACGCTGGATACCCCGCTTTTAATAGCCCCGACGAGTATTGTACAGCTGTAAAAAACGCAGGTTTTGATTTTTTGGTAACTGCTAATAATCACAGTATGGATACAAGAGAAGCTGGTTTATTAAGAACGATTGAAGTCATCAAAAAACATAATTTAGGTTATGCTGGCACTTATTTAAATCAGCGCGATCACGACTCTATCCGCATCTTAACTATCAAAGGAATCAAATTAGGGATTTTAAATTATACTTATGGAACTAATGGTTCTTATCCCATTTCAGATCACAAATACATGCTTAATGTAATTGATTCTGCAGGAATTGTAACTGCCGTTAAACAAGCTAAAACACTAGGAGCAGAGATAGTTTTAGTATTCTATCACATGGGTTTAGAAAACATAACAGAACCTACTCAAGCCCAAAAGGATGCTGTTCGTTTTGCTTTAGACGCAGGAGCTACATTGGTTATTGGAGCACATCCACACGTTATAGGACCAACAAAACAAATGTATTCACAAGCCATAAATGATACGGTATTTGTAGCCTATTCGTTGGGTAATTTTTTATCAAATCAGTACTGGAGGTATACCGATGCGGGCGTTATTTTAAAGATAGTGATTCAGAAAAATTACACTAAAAAAAGAATTTTTTTTAAGGAGGCAAGTTTTACTCCAACATGGGTGTATAGAGGCGATGGAGCCAGAAAAATGCATGTTTTATTTCCTGCTCAATGGGGCTTAGATAGCATCAAATTGCCAGTTTTTATTAGTAAATCTCATCAACAAAAAATGAAAGAAGCCTTTGATGATACTAAGTCAATTATGACTAAAACAAATTCTGAATTAAAGTTGAATTTGTTAAAATAATTGGGTTTTTAAAGAAAATTGAAAAAAAAGCACTTTTTTTTTGGTTTAATAATAGAAAACTGTACATTAGTATATTATAAACCGAGATATTTTTAGAGAGAAATTTATGCATATAGCAATTGCCGGTAATATCGGTTCAGGAAAAACAACATTAACATCGTTACTAGCCAAGCACTATAAGTGGACCCCTCACTACGAGGATGCCGACGATAACCCTTATTTGAACGATTTTTATGACGATATGCAGCGTTGGTCGTTTAATTTGCAGGTATATTTTTTAAACTCTCGTTTTGGTCAAGTTCAAGAAATTAGACAAGGCAAACAAAAAGTTGTTCAGGATAGAACAATTTATGAGGATGCTTACATTTTTGCACCAAATTTGCATGCAATGGGTTTAATGACAACCCGCGATTACGAAAACTATTTCAGTTTATTCAAATTAATGGATAGTTTAGTAAAAGCACCAGATTTAATTATTTATTTAAGAGCTTCCGTTCCTACATTAGTAAAACAAATACAAAAACGTGGTAGAGATTATGAAAACTCTATTCGTTTAGATTATTTGAAAAGATTAAATGAAAGATATGAGGCTTGGATTACAACATATGAAGGTGGTAAATTATTAATTGTAGATATTGACGAGGTTAATTTTTCTGAAAGTAAAGAAGACTTAGGAAAAGTAATTAGAATGATAGATGCAGAAGTAAACGGACTATTTAAATAAGATATTTTGAGCGACAACTTACATAGCGAAAAAGAATTTGTTCAAGAACAATACGAACAAATGTTGCTTGCTCACCAGCAGGATGAAACCGTTTTGGTTTCTCATTATGGAGAATTGTCACAAAGTGTTATATCTAATTTAGAAGGAAATGTTGAAGAAAAAATTACTTCATTAGAAATATCAAAAGGCCCAATTAAGAAAATATTTTTTATTAGTGTAGAAACATTGCAAAACATGTTACTTCACGGGCATAAAAATAATAAAGGGGAGCAGCATAACTTTTTTATTTTAGTAAAAAAAGGAGAAAATTTAAAAGTTATTTCTTCAAATTTAGTATCTAATACTTCTATCCCAGCTCTTGAAAAACAAATTAATACAATCAATTCTTTTGATGATGAAAAAGCATTAAAAGCATATTATCTAGAGCATTTAGAAAATAATACCATGAGCGATAAAGGTGGTGCGGGTTTAGGTTTTATTACTATAGGCATGAAGAGTGGAAACAAACTAAAAGTTGATTTCAAAAAAATTAATGAGCAGTTTTCTTTATTTACTTTAACTTCTTCAGTTAATTTAAGCTAGTTTTTTTGCCAAGTAATTTCCTGAGGATCCTTCTATTAAATTAATTCCTGAATTTCTGTTTTTTTCTATTAATCCAAATTGGGTTTCTATTCCCAAAAATTGCGCTCCATTAAAGGTTGCTGCTTGCAATAGAACTTCTATTGAAAAATTTACTTGTTGTTTTAAAATTGTATTTATCTCATCAATAATTGATAGTTGTGAATTACTTGCCAGACTGTCTGTTCCAATTGTAAGCTGGCAATTAGTTGAATGAAGTAAGGCAATATCGGGCAAAATGTTTTCTATATATAAATTAGCATTTGGGCATAAACACCAATATAAATGCGAATGTGTTTTTTGAACGTTTTCAATATCATCTTTATTAGTAAATGTATTATGAACTAAAAGGGTATTTATTTTTTTATGAAATTCTGATACGATACTTTGTAAGCTACTTTTTCCTGTCGCTTTAAAATAATCTATTGGAACGTTTATAGTATCGTATAATCTTAAATAATCTCCCGATTTAGAATTAAAAAAATCATTTTCGGCATTACTTTCTTGATTATGAATACTGGTAGGTTTATTTAATTTACTGCAATCTTCTGATATTTTTTTTATCAGTTCCAAAGAAGCGCTGTAAGGTGCGTGTGGAGCTAGAGATGCTGATAATTGTGCTTTTGAAAATTCAGATAATAAGTGTTTTCCTGCATCAAAAACTAAATCAGCACGCTCGGGGTTTAATGCAATTAATTCAATAAATGTGTGGTAAAATAAATCAGATTGTTTTTTTGCTTCAATAGATACGTTTGTATTGCTTATGTCTCCAACTGCTACAATACCTTGTTCACGCATTTCTCTATCAGCTTGCCTAATTGCTTCTAGTTGAGCTTCTGGAGATTGATTATTTCGATTTTTAATAACTGATAAGCCAAAATCTACAATACCTGTATGTTGCTTTATAACGTTTTTTAAATGACTTAATTCTAAATGACAGTGCGTATTAATAAATCCAGGCGTAATTATGCCTTTAAAATGTTCTACATTGCTTTTTTCTATAGAATCTAAAGATGTTATATCGCTAATTGTATTCTTGTCATCTAATACCAAAACGGTATGAGATGGGAAGAATACTTTTCCTGAAAAAATCTGGTCGGCAGTAATGAAGCGCATGACCAAATTTAAGAACTTATTCATCTAAAATCATGCATCTTTTTAAGTATTTATAGATAACTTTGTAAAACGGATGACATCAACCAAAAAAGATATACGCGCCTTAAGCGAAGCACAAATTATAGATATCCTAAAAGAAAAGGGAGAGGCTAAATTTCGTGCTAAACAAATTTATGAGTGGCTTTGGAAAAAAACAGCTCATAGCTTCGACGATATGTCTAATTTATCCAAACCATTACGCGATTGGTTAAACGAAACTTTTGTAATTAATGCGGTTACTGTTAGTGACATGCAAGTGAGCAACGATAAAACCATTAAATGTGCTATGAAATTAGCAGATGGTAATGTGGTAGAAAGTGTTTTAATACCAACAAAGTCACGTATGACAGCTTGTATTTCATCGCAAGTAGGCTGTAGTTTAACTTGTAAGTTTTGTGCCACAGGTAAATTGAAGCGTTTGCGTAATTTGAATGCTGATGAAATATATGATCAAGTTGCTTTAGTAAAGAATTTAGCAGAAACAAAATATAATCAAGCGCTAACTAATATTGTATATATGGGTATGGGCGAACCTTTGTTAAATTATGCGGAAACCATTCGTTCGGTTGATAGAATAACATCGCCAGATGGTTTAGGCATGAGTCCTTCTCGTATTACAGTCAGCACAGCTGGTATTGCTAAAATGATTATGAAGTTGGGCGATGATCAAGTGAAGTTTAATTTAGCTTTATCACTACATGCAGCTAATGATGAAAAGAGAAATCACATCATGCCGATTAATGAAACCAATTCATTAGATCATTTAGAAGAAGCTCTGAATTATTTTTATGAAAAAACCGGTTCACGTGTAACCTTTGAATATATTGTGTTCAAAGATTTTAATGATGGTATTATTGATGCACGTGAGCTAGGAGACTTTTGTAAAAAGACAACTGCCAAGGTAAATATAATCGAATATAATCCTATTGATGATGGTGAGTTCAAGCAAACAACTCCAGAACGATTAGAAGCTTTTGTAAAACATTTAGAGGGAAGAGGAATTATTGTAAACGTTCGCAGAAGTAGAGGAAAAGATATTGATGCAGCTTGCGGGCAATTAGTTAATAAGAATAAATCAACGGTTCAAGTGTTTAAATAAATGAAAAAGTATATACCATTCAAACAATCAATCATCGAATGGTTTAAGGCTATTGGTATTTCTTTTGTGTGTGTATTAATGATTCGTACTTTTTTATTCGAAATTTCACCTGTAGGTTCTCCGTCAATGGAAAAATCACTGATGACTGGTGATTATATGTTTATCAATAAATTATCGTACGGACCACGTTTATTAAAAACCTTATTTAGTATTCCTTTTATCAATCAAAGTTATTATTCGGATGTGGTTTCTTTACCTTACATGCGTTTATTTGGAAGTCCTGATGTGGAAAGGAATGAAGTGGTTGTTTTTAATTATCCAATGGAAGATGAATTTCCGGTAGATCATAGAACGTATTTTGTAAAACGTTGCGTAGCCATACCTGGTGATAGTTTTAAAATTGCGGATGGTTTAGTTTATGTGAATAATAAACTAATGGATGATGAAAATAGTTTACAATTTAATTATCACTTAAAATCGGATAAAGTTTTAGATTCAGTGTTTACATCTCAATACAACTTGGTTGAGGGAGGGAAAATATCTGACAATAACGATTATTCATTTACACTTACAAAGTCATTGGCAGATAATTTGCGAAGCAAAACATTTATTACTGAAATCCAAAAAAACAATGAGAAAAAGGAAATGTGGGATGAATTTGTATTCCCATTTAACGCTCACTATAAATGGAACGTAGATAATTACGGCTCTTTAAAAATACCAGGAAAAGGAGATACTGTGAGTTTAGATTCATTGAATTTATGTATTTATGAAAGAATTATTTCCACTTATGAAGGCAATACACTAGAATTGAAAAGTGATACAATTTTTATAAATGGCGAATATAAAACGAGTTATGTGATTAAACAGAACTATTATTTTATGATGGGCGATAATCGCCATAACTCGCAAGATAGTCGCCATTGGGGATTTGTACCTGAAGATCATATTATAGGAAAAGCAACACGTATTATTTTCTCTAATGATAAATTATACCACAAAGGTATAAGGTGGGATAGATTATTTCAAGGCATAAAATAAGATGAAAACGGTTTTATTGTCAACAGCTTATTTGCCTAATGTTCATTATCTTTCTCAAGTAATTAATTGCGACACTATTGTTATTGAAAAACACGAAAACTTTGTCAAGCAAACCTACCGTAACCGTTGCGATATTGCAACGGCTAGTGGCAAATTAAGTTTAAGTATTCCATTAATTAAACAAGCTGACAAAGAACTGATTTCTGACAAAAAAATTTCTTATGCAGAAGATTGGCAAAAACAACATTGGCGAACTATAGTAAGTGCTTATAAAAATTCACCGTACTTTGAGTTTTTTGAAGATGAGTTTAAACCATTCTACGAAAACCAATTTGAGTTTTTATTAGATTACAATACACAGTTATTACAAACTATATTACATATTCTTCGAGTTAAAAAACAAATAGAATTCACTCAAACTTTTGAATTGAATCCACCGCAAGTAATTGATCTCAGAAATTTATCAGACATTGAAAAAATAGATGTTGTAGTAAAGTCCTACTATCAAGTCTTTGCAGATAAAATTGGCTTTACACCAAATGTAAGTTGTTTGGATGCATTGTTTAATATTGGTTTAACTACAATTGACACCTGTCAGGTTTCAAAAATCTGACAGGTGTTTGTTAAACTCTAATCCCAACAACCAACACATCATCTGTTTGGTCTAAATCCTGTTTCCAGTTATTGAAAGAGTATTCTAAAAAAGCTTCTTGCTCATCCATATTCATCTCGTTAATTGTACTTAGCAAGTCTTTAAAATTTGTTTTATTTAGTTTTTTATTTTTCTCTCCTCCAAACTGATCGATGAATCCATCTGTAAACAAATAGATGCTGTCATTTTTTTGCAGCTGCATGAGTTGTGTTTCAAACGTTTTTTCAATACCAGAATAAAACCCAATAGGGTAGCGACTTCCCTTTAATTCGGAAATGCCCAATTTATTAGCTATTAGTATAGAACGAAATGCACCAGCAAAAGCTAATTCATGTGTTTGTTTATCAATACGAATTAACGAAACATCCATGCCATCATTAAAAGTAGCGTCTTGATTTTTATTGATCGATTTTGCTAACTCTTCATCGAGTGCTTTTAGTATTTCAGAAGGATTAGTTGTTTTTCGATTGATAAAGACTTCTTTAAACATGGAATTTGCTACCATGCTCATCATAGCGCCAGGCACACCATGTCCAGTACAGTCAACTACAGCGATATATTTGTAAATTTCATCTTCATAAAACCAATAGTAATCTCCGCTTACAATATCTTTTGGTTTGTAAAGTAAAAACGATTTTTCAAAATACTCACTCAACTGTTTTTGAGTTTGAAGTATAGATTGTTGTATACGTTGTGCATAATAAATACTATCAGTAATATCTTTATTCTGTTCCAACAACTGCTTGTTGCTTTCTATTAAACGTTTTTCGCTTTGTTTAGCATCGGTTATGTCATAACCAATGCCAATTAATTGCTCTTCGTTTAAATAAGAAACATTCCAACGCACCCATTTAGTTCCGCCAGCCGAGGTTTTGAGTTTATGCTCAAAGGTTTGGGTAGTGATGGATTGATGATCAAATGCTTTTAAAATTTTGTGTTTTACTTCTTCGCCTTCAGGCTTCGAAAAGCGAATAATTTCCCACCAAGCATTGCCAAGTAGATCCTGAGGATTATAGCCAAAGAGTTGTTGTGCTGATTTACTGACGTATTCTATACTGCCGCTTTTATTTAGCACGACTATTAATGTATTTAATTTGTCCAGGATTTGATCCTGTATATCAATGGCAAACATGATGGAAAATTTTAAAATTTTAAAATGTGAAAACTGTTGGTACGACTAGCGCATAATAATACACCAAATTCTATTCGGGCAGAATCGATTCATATAATTACAATATGTTGTGGTGTTTTTCACAATACAAATATAAACTAATATTTATTAGTTGTATTAGTTTTCGCGAAAAATTAAGATTTTGATAATATTAAAAAACCTGACAAAATAAATTGTCAGGTTGAAAAGCATTGATTTTAGTGAAGTTTAGTTCCAATCAAACTAATAAATTCTTTTCTTGTTGAATCTTTTAAAAATTCTCCCGTAAAAGCCGAAGTAGTTGTTGCACTATTTTGTTTTTGAATTCCGCGCATTTGCATACATAAGTGAGAACATTCAATTACAACTGCTACTCCTAATGGGTTTAATGTATCTTGAATACAGTCTCTTATCTCGTTGGTTAAGCGTTCCTGAACTTGCAGTCTGCGAGCAAAAGCATCAACAACACGAGGCAATTTACTTAAGCCAACAATATGTCCGTTAGGTATATAAGCAATGTGCGCTTTTCCAAAAAATGGTAATAAATGATGCTCGCATAAACTGTAAACTTCAATATCTTTTACAATTACCATTTGGCTATAATCTTCTTTAAACATTGCCGAGCGTAAAATTTCAGCGGGATTCAAATCATAACCTTGCGTTAAAAATTGCATGGCTTTAGCTGCTCGCACAGGTGTTTTCAATAAACCTTCACGAGTTGGATTTTCGCCAACATCGTCTAAAATATTTTTATACATATCAGAGATCGAATCAACTAACTTATCATTGTATTGATCAATTTTTTTGTAACCAGTTATATCGTGTTCAAATTCTTCGTTTAGCATGTTTTAGTTTTTTAGGTTTCGATCGTTGTTGTAAAAAAATAACCACATAGGCACATAGTTTTTAAAAGAGAATTGTTTTGAGTAAAAAAATAGAAAACATAAGCTTGGAAGCGATGCTTCTATCTATGCTAACTTATCTAATGACTCCAACTATTTCATAACCATTTTCTATGTTTCTATGTGGTTTAAAATTATTTATATAACAACAGAAATCAGCAAAAGTTTATTCTCCAAAATATTCAACGTAATTACTATCGGTTTCGTAAAGTTTAATGCCATGTAAAGCAGCACCCATTTCTTTGATTTTAGGTGCTAAAATGGACCATATAAAAATCGCCACATTTTCGGTAGAAGGCATAATAGGCATTCCCTTTACGTCCAGGTTTAGGTTTTTATGATCTAAAACTTTAGTTACATCTGTTTTTATCAATGTACTCAAATCTTTTAAATTCACTACAAAGCCAGTATCTGGATTAATTTCTCCTTTAACAGTAACAAATAGTTCGTAATTATGTCCATGCCAATTTTTGTTAGCGCATTTGCCAAAAGTGGCATTATTTTGTTCTTCACTCCAAGCCGGGTTAAATAATTTGTGTGCGGCGTTAAAATGTTCTTTGCGGGTAATATAAATCATAGTAAATTAACGGTTGTAAAAATACTAATTATAAATGAACATTTTAGTTGTATCAGCCACAGAATTTGAAGTAAAACCATTACTCGGGTTTCTTGGAATTGCAATCCCAACTATAGGTATGCATAACGCCAATATCGATTTTGAAGATAAAGAAATTCAGGTGCTAATTACTGGCGTTGGCATGGTAAATACAGCACTCATGATGGGAAGGCATTTAAAAGATGGATATGATTTAATTATCAATGTAGGAGTTTGTGGGGCTTTTGATAAAAATTTGGAGTTAGGAGAATTAGTTCATATTACCGAAGATGTTTTAAGTGAAATGGGCGCAGAGGATGGCGGAGAATTTCTAAAATATGATCAATTAAATATTCTCGGACAGCATGTTTTTTCTGAAAATTCCAAGGATTCTTATTTAATGATTGATCTCTTAAAAAAAGTAAACGGTATAACGGTGAATACAGTTCATGGTAACGATGTAAGTATTGAAAAAGTAAAACAACTGTATCATCCTGATGTAGAAAGTATGGAGGGTGCTGCTTTTTTTGCAGCTTGTTTAGGAACGAAAGGAAACTCTATTCAAATACGAGCGATTTCAAATTATGTGGAGAAGCGTGATAAAGATAAATGGCAAATGCCTTTGGCTATAAAAAACTTAAATGATTTTTTAATAACATTTATTAAAAATGTGTAAGTTTTTATCTGATAAAATGAATAACTAACTTTACCATGCTTAATAACTCATAACTTATATCTCATAATTCATAACTATCATCATGAACTTCTCTCTCGGTTTTTCTCCTTGCCCCAACGATTGTTTTATTTTTGATGCTTTAGTGCATAAAAAAATTGAAACACAAGGCATTGATTTTACAGTTGTGATGGAAGACGTAGAAGCCTTAAATAACAGAGCTTTTAAAGGGGAATTGGATATTACAAAATTAAGCTACCATGCCTTTTTATACTTAACCAATCAATATGCTTTATTAAATAGTGGCAGTGCTTTGGGTTTTAACTGTGGACCACTTTTAGTAAAAGATTCAAAAATCAAAATTGAAAATATCGATACCGCTAGTATTGCTATTCCTGGTAAATACACAACGGCTAATTTTTTATTATCGTTGGCATTTCCAAATGCAAAAAATAAAAAAGAAATTTTATTTAGCGATATTGAAGGAGCTGTGTTATCACATCAAGTGGATGCAGGTTTATTAATTCATGAAAATCGTTTTACTTACGAAGAAAAAGGCTTAGAAAAAATCATTGATTTAGGGGAATTTTGGGAAGGCTTAATTCATGCACCAATTCCACTAGGAGGTATTGTGGTTAAGAGAAATGTTGATACTAAACTTCAAAAAACAATTGATGCTTTGATAAAGCAAAGTGTTGAGTTTGCTTTTGCTAATCCCGAAAGTTGTATGCCATTTGTAACACAACATGCACAAGAAATGAGTGAAGAGGTGATGGAAAAACACATTGCTTTATATGTCAACCAATTTTCGGTTGATTTAGGAAAAATTGGAAAAAATGCCATTCAGTTATTATTTGATAAAGCCAATGAAAACGGCTTAATCGAGGGGGTAGCCCCTCAAATTTTTGTAGGCTAATTCCGTTCATCAACAGAAATGAACGATTCATATAAAAATTGACCATTTCTTGATAAAATCCTTTTATATTTATAAAAAATACATTATGCAAAAATTAGTTTTAATAGCTTCTTCTCTTTTTTTGGGAGCTAATGCGTTTGCTCAAACGCTTACGCCCGGTATTAATTTAAGTTATATCGATTCATCGGTAAGTCCTCGCAACGATATTTATAAATTCGCCAATGGCAAATGGTTAAATACTCAAAAAATACCAGCAAGTGATGGTAGTTGGGGCAGCTTTAATGAAATCAACGAAAATAACGTTGCTAATTTGAAAGCTTTGATGTTACAAGTTTCGAAAGATACAAAGGCATTGCCTGGAACTAATATTCAAAAATTACGTGATTTTTATTCAACAGCTATAGATTCAGCAAAAGCTGATAAAGATGGAATTAAACCAATTAATGCTGATTTAGCAGCTATTGATTTAATTAAAACTAAAGATGATTTATTAAAAACAACGGCAGCTCTTAATAAAAAAGGTGTTGGTGGTATGCTTGGTTTTTATGTGTATTCAGATTTTAAAAATAGTAATGCCAATACATGCTATTTAGCGCAATCTGGATTAGGCTTACCTGATAAAGATTTTTATTTCGAAGCACAATATGAATCTGTAAAGAAAGAGTATAGCGAACACATTGCGCGTATGTTTGAATGTTTGGGTAATTATCCTGAATCTGCGCAAGCAAATGTAGCAACTATCATGAAAATTGAAACGGAGTTGGCAAAAAATTGTCAAAATGCTGTTGAGCAACGCGATATACAAAAACAATATAATCCTTTTACAAAAGCTGAGTTAGTAAAGTTGACACCTAATGTAAATTGGGATGTGTATTTCGCCACTACAGGAATTGCAACCCCTGAAAATATTGTCATCAATCAGCCAAAGTATTACGAAGGTTTAAATACGTTAATTAATTCTATTTCAATTGCGGAGTGGAAAGTGTTTTTAAAATGGAATTTAATTCAAACAGCGGCACCTTATTTATCTAGCAAGTTTGTAAATGAAAATTTTAAATTTCAAGGAACGGTTTTAGCTGGTAAAAAAGAAATGAAGCCTCGTTACAAAAGAGTGCAAGGTTCTACCGACGAAGCATTAGGAGAAGCATTGGGTAAATTATATGTAGAGAAATATTTTGATGATAAATCAAAAAAACGTGTGAATGAGATGGTAGATAATTTAATTGCTGCTTATCGTGTACGCATCGAATCTCGTGATTGGATGAGCGCAGAAACTAAAGTTCAAGCTCAATTAAAGTTAGATAAGATTATTAAAAAACTAGGTTTCCCAGATAAATGGATTGATTATACAGCCTTAACTATTACAAAAGATTCGTATTGGAAAAATATTTCAGCTGCACGTGAATTTCAATATAAAAGAATGTTAGATAAGATTGGTAAGCCAGTTGATAGAATGGAGTGGGGCATGACTCCTCCAACAGTTAATGCGTATTATAATCCAACATCAAACGAAATTGCATTCCCTGCAGGAATTATGCAAGTGCCATTTTTTGATGTAAATGCAGATGATGCCTTTAATTATGGTGTAATGGGCTCTATTATTGGTCATGAGTTAACGCATGGCTTTGATGATCAAGGTTCGCAGTTTGATGCTGATGGAAATTTAAAAATGTGGTGGACAGAAACTGATTATAAAAACTTTACAGATAAAACCAAGTTGATAATTGAACAATTCGATGCTCTTGTGGCGATTGATACATTGCATGTTAAAGGAGAATTAACGCAAGGAGAAAACATTGCTGATTTAGGTGGTTTAACGATGGCCTATTATGCATACCAAAAATCATTGAACGGAAAAAAATCACCTGTAATGGTTGGTTTTACTGGCGAACAACGTTTCTTCTTAGCATGGGTACAAGGTTGGAAAACCTTAATGCGTGATGCCTATTTAAAACAAATGATTGCTACTAATCCACATTCACCAGGAAATTTCAGAGCAGTTGCTCCATTAAGCAACATGCAAGAATTTTATGATGCCTTTGGTGTAAAAGAAGGTGACGGTATGTTTAGACCAGTTGCTAAACGCGTAAATATTTGGTAATCTATAATGATGCTATTGTAATTTAAAGGGGACGTATGTCCCCTTTTTTTGTTTATTATTCTAAAACATGGGACACAGATGACGCTGATAGGTATGATTACACTAAGGGTTATGATTTGAATCAGTGAAAATCTGCTCAATCAGTCCTATCCGTGTTCCAATTGTCTTCTTTTCAGGACTACTAACCCGCATTCGTTAATAAGTTTGATTGATTTACTGAACAATAGCCCTCATTATAAATAAATTTAATCTGTTACAATAACGATAGCTAAAATTCATTATGAGCGATATACAACATTTTTTTAAACCTATTGAACTAGAAAGAGATTCTTATTCCGAAAATCAAATTGGTAAAGCGGTTAGTGCTTATACAGCAGATTCTGATTTTCCTGATTTACAAGATATAGACATGGCAATTGTTGGTGTATGCGAAGATAGACGAGCTTACACAAATGTAGGTTGTGCAACAGCGCCTGATAAAGTAAGAGATTATTTTTATTCATTATATCCAGGTAGTTTTCGTCCGCGCATTGTTGATTTAGGAAACATACAGCCAGGACACGATGTAGAAGATACTTACTATGCTGTAAAATCATCGGTTGAATATTTAATTCGTAATAATGTTATTCCTATTATCATTGGCGGAAGTCAGGATTTAACTTACGCTCAGTTTTTGGGTTACGAAAAATTAGAACAAACCATTAATATTGCTGCCATTGATTCTACTTTTGATTTAGGTAATCCAGAGGAAGATGTAACTAATACAGCCTATTTAGGGAAAATCATTTTACATCAACCAAACTTCTTATTCAACTATAGTAATATTGGATATCAAACCTATTTAGTGGATCAAACTGGCTTAAGTATGATGAATCGTTTGTATTTTGATACTTATCGTTTAGGGCAAGTTCGCGACGCGATTGAAGAATCAGAGCCAATTATTCGTCACGCTGATATGTTAAGTTTTGATATTACGGCAATCAAACATAGTGATGCACCTGCTAATCCAAATGCCTCGCCAAACGGATTTTATTCGGAAGAAGCCTGCCAAATGATGCGTTACGCTGGTATGAATGATAAATTATCTTCTGTAGGTATTTATGAAATTAATCCAGAATATGATACACAAGGCAAAACAGCTAACTTAGCAGCACAAATGATTTGGTGTTTTATGGATGGTTTTTATAATCGTAAAAATGATTTCCCTTCTCGCACAAGTCCTGATTATGTTAAATTTCATGTTGTATTGCATGAAGAGAAATATGAAATTAATTTCTTTAAGAGTAAAAAAAGCGACCGTTGGTGGATGGAAATACCTTACCCTCCAACCAAAGGATTAAAGTTTGAACGACACACATTATTACCTTGTTCCTATAAAGATTACGAGATGGCGGTGAATAACGAAATTCCTGACCGTTGGTGGCAAACTTATCAGAAACTAGCTTAAAATAGTTATAAATAGAGCCCTTTTTAAACATTAAAAAGGGCTTTTTGTTTCTCTATATAAAACGTACTTTTACTGAGTAAAATTACCTCCTTCGCTAAAGCTATGGAGGATAAAATAAAATATAATGAATGTTCAGTCACTTTTAAAACGCGCCCTTAATTTGGATTTTTTATCCATTGAAGAAGGGGTGTTTTTATATGAAAATGCTTCTACATCAGAATTGACTTTTGTAGCAAACGATATCAGAAAAATCAAGAAACACAATTCTAATAAAGTTACTTGGCAAATTGATCGTAATTTAAATACGACTAATGTTTGTATCGCTAACTGTAAGTTCTGTAATTTCTATCGCATTCCAGGTCACGCTGAGGCTTATATCACAGATATAGAAACTTATAAAAAGAAAATTGAAGAAACCATTAAATATGGTGGCGACCAACTATTATTGCAAGGAGGTCATCATCCTGATTTAGGTTTAAGTTTTTATGTAAATTTATTTAAAGAATTAAAAGCTTTATATCCTAGCATTAAATTACATTCATTAGGACCACCAGAAATAGCACATATTACTAAACTAGAAAAATCTACTCATACCGAAGTTTTAAAAGCCTTAGTTGAAGCTGGTTTAGATAGTTTACCTGGTGCAGGTGCCGAAATTTTAAATGATCGTGTGCGTCGTTTAATCTCAAAAGGAAAGTGCACAGGACGTGAATGGTTAGATGTGATGCGTGCTTGTCACCAATTAAATATTACCACATCTGCAACGATGATGTTTGGGCATGTAGAAACTATTTACGAACGCTTTGAACACTTAGTATGGTTGCGCGAAGTTCAATCCGAAAAGCCAGCTCACGCAAAAGGTTTCTTAGCATTTATTCCATGGCCATTTCAAGATGATGGAACTTTATTGAAACGTGTAAAAGGAGTTTCTAATAATGTGAGTGCCGATGAATACATTCGTATGCTAGCATTAAGCCGCATTATGTTGCCAAACATTGAAAACATTCAAGCAAGTTGGTTAACTGTTGGTAAAGCAACAGCACAAATTTGTTTACACAGTGGCGCTAATGATTTTGGCAGTATTATGATTGAAGAAAATGTAGTAAGTGCTGCAGGAGCCCCGCATCGTTTTACATACAAAACTATTCAGGATGCTATTAAAGAAGCAGGATTTGAGCCTCAGTTAAGAAATCAACAGTATGGTGAAAGAGAATTACCAGCAAACATACAAGAACAGGTTGTAAATTATTAAGAGCTATGAATGTTATCATTACAGGAGCAAGCAGAGGAATTGGTTTTGAATTAGTTCAGCAGTTTTTAAATACTGGTGATACCGTTTTTTGTTTGACAAGAAATTTAGAATCTTTAAAAGCTATTTCACATCCTAATTTAAAATCTATCTCTACCGATTTGAGTTCTCAAGAAAGTATGGATGATGCTGTTGCTTTTATAAAAAAAGAAGTAAATCAAATGGATTGTATTATTCATAATGCAGGTTCTTTAGTAAATAAACCCTACGAAACTATTTCTTATAAAGAATTAGGGGAAGTTTATAAGGTAAATGTATTTGCACCTTATTATTTAACCCAACAATTATTGCCTTTACTAGGAAAAAAATCGAAAGCACATATTGTTAATATTAGTAGCATGGGAGGCTTTCAGGGTAGTTCTAAATTTGCAGGGCTATCAGCGTACAGTTCATCAAAAGCAGCTTTGGTTGGTTTAACGGAGTGTCTAGCTGAAGAATTAAAAGAAAAAAATATCTCCGTTAATTGTTTAGCTATTGGTGCAGTGCAAACAGAAATGTTAGCAGAAGCTTTCCCAGGTTATCAAGCGCCTTTATCTCCAAAACAAATGGCTGAATATATTTTTGATTTTGCTGCTAAGGGGCATCTATATTATAATGGAAAAATATTACCTGTATCTTCTAGCACACCATAATATATCAAGTGAAATATTTTTTTGTCTACATATTTCTAATTGTTAATTTATTTTCTTTTTCACAGTCAAGAAAAACGAAAGTAAAAATAGTTCAGTATATGCCATATTGTGGAGGTGCAAGGCCAAACAATGATTTAAAAAATACGCCTAATAAGGGAATTGCTTATTCTAATAAGAAATTGATTTACATTTCTGATAAGCAAAAAATTGATACACTTATTACCGATAAATATGGCTATTTGAAATTGAATTTGCCTTATGGAACTTATTTTGTTTATGAGCCTTGGAAGTATTATATGAAAATACCAAAGGGGATGGATGAACAAAATCTAAATAGACAATGTTTAAAGGAAGAGTGGGTAAGAGAAGATATGAAAATTACTATTTCTAAAAAAACCATCACAATTGCTGATAATTTGAAACTCCCAAAATGTCCTTATCAATTTCCTTGTTTAATTATTAAGCAATTGCCTCAGTGAGTATGAAATATTTTTTGATTTTACTATCTATCTTTTTGATTAACACGGTTTTCTCTCAAGAATTAACACAAACTATTCGCGGAACTGTTTTAGATAAACAAACGCAAAGTCCATTGCCTGGTGCTGTTATAAGCATTTTAAATTCAGAGCCAACAAAAGCAACAACTACTGATGAAAACGGGAAATTTCGTTTTGATAATGTGTTGTTAGGTAGAAAGCAATTAAAAATTTCCTTAATTTCTTATAAAGAAAAATCTCAAACAGTTGTTTTAACTACAGGAAAAGAAACCGTTTTAAATATTGAATTAGAGGAAAGTGCGGTGCAAGGGCAAGAAGTTGTTATATCAGCGGAAATTGATAAAACAAAATCTAACAATAAAATGGCAACGGTTAGTTCTCGTATTTTTAGTACGGAGGAAGCAAACCGTTATGCCGGTAGTAGAGGCGATCCAGCTCGTATGGCAGCAAACTTTGCTGGTGTAAGTGGCGCTAACGATAGTCGTAATGATATTATTGTTAGGGGAAATTCTCCTTTAGGAATTTTATGGCGGTTGAATGGTTTGGATATCCCTAATCCTAGTCATTTTGGTAGTATGGGTTCTTCGGGTGGTCCAATCAGTATTTTAAATAATAATACGTTGGATAATTCTGATTTTATGACAGGTGCTTTTCCTGCGGATTATGGCAATGCAACTGCAGGCGTATTTGATTTGAAAATGCGTTCAGGCAATAATGAAAAATATGAGTTTTTGGGAATGGTTGGTTTTAATGGATTCGAATTAGGAGCAGAGGGCCCATTTAGCAAGAAAAAGAAAAACGCATCTTTTATGGTTAATTACCGTTACTCAACACTTTCTGTTTTTAAATACATAGGGTTGGATTTTGGAACCGGGAGTGCCGTGCCACAATATCAGGATATCACTTTTAAATTTGATTTGCCAACAAAAAAAGCTGGCAAGTTTTCTATTTGGGGAATTGGTGGTTTAAGTTATGCTGAGTTGTTGCAAAGCCAGCAATCAAAAGACAATAACTTATATGGTTATAGTGGGCGAAATATGTTGTTCAGATCAAATGTTGGTGCTGGCGGAATTTCACATACTTATTTAATGAGCAGCAGTTCTTATATCAAAACAAATATTGGTGTATCTGGTCAATACAACTATATTTTAGCTGATAGAGTGGATACAAGTACGACTCCTGAAACAATCAGACCAGAGTATCGAAATACATCTTATACAACTAGATATTCTATTAATACTACCTATAATAAGAAATTTAATTCTCGTAATTTCTTAAACGCAGGTGTTTATGCCGATTTGTATAATACAACATTTGTAGACAGTATTGATAGTTATGGAACTGGCTTTGTAACACTGCGAAACTATAAAGGGCAAACTGCCTTAACTCGTGGCTTTATTCAATTGAAACATAACTTTAGTGAAAAGTTTTATGCAAACATTGGATTTACGTATCAGTACTTGTTGCTAAATGGCTCTCAATCGCCTGAACCACGCTTAGGCTTAAAGTATGAAATTAATAAAAAACAATCTCTAAGTTTTGGCGCAGGATTACATAGTCAGGTGCAGCCTTTATATGTGTATTTTGCCACGGCAAATATAGGTAACGGCAAAGTAAAAGAAACCAATCGTAATTTAGATTTCACAAAAGCAGCACATGCAGTGCTAGCGTATGATGTGAATTTATTCAATAGTGTACGTATTAAAACAGAATTGTATTATCAATATTTGTATCGAGTGCCAGTTAAAACACGTCAAGATTATTTTAGTACGGCTAATTTGGGTGCAGATTTTAATAGCCCGAATGTTGACAGCTTGGTAAACAATGGAACAGGAGAAAATTATGGGATTGAATTGACCTTAGAGAAATTTTATAGCAAAGGCTACTATTTTTTAGTAACGGCTTCGTTATTCGAAAGTAAATATACTGGCAGCGACGGCGTTTATAGAAACACGGCTTTTAATGGTAATTATGTGTTTAATGCGCTGGCAGGTAAGGAATTTAAAATAAAAGAAAAACATATTTTAGCCTTAGATGTAAAGGTGACTTATGCAGGAGGCAAACGTTATGTACCAATTGATATTCCTGCATCTATTGCTTACCAGGATGAAGTAAAAGATGGAGCGCAGGCTTACAATCCTCAATATGATCCGTATTTCAGAATTGACGTAAAACCTTCTTATAGAGTAAATACCAAGCGTTTTACTCATGAGTTAAGTGTGGATATTCAAAATGTAACCAAACACAATAATATTTTTCAGCAACAATACGATTTAAATACTCAATCAATTAAGACAGATTATCAGCTGAAGTTTTTTGTTATTCCTCAATACCGATTAACTTTTTAATAAATTTATTTTTAGAACTCTTTTCAAAAAAGTTCAATTTTCATTTAACAATTTCTGTTTTTAATTGTTATGTTTATGCAGTCAAATAATTTAATTTAAAATACTCATAATAATGGTACAAATTAGCACAGATAACGATTTTGAAAGTTTACTAAAAAGTAATAGTAAGGTTATAGTAAAATATTATGCCGATTGGTGCGGCTCTTGTAAATTATTTGCACCAAAATTTAAGCGTCATTCAAACGATGAGCAAAATGCAGATATTTTATTTTTAGAAGTAAATGCTGAGGAAAATGAAAATACTCGTAAACTAGGAGGAGTTGATAATTTGCCCTATTTAGCAAGTTTTAAAAATGGTGTTTTATTAGAAGGCACAGCTACTAGTAAGGAAGAGTATTTACAAAAAATGATGGATGATTTAAGGGGATAATTGTGAATTTGATGCGAATATACGAATCTGTGTAAGAGCTAGTATACATACATAGCAAACCCAGATGCACCCCTAGATTCGTATACTCGTAAATAATTCCTAATCATTTTTTACAAATAAATAACCTTTCAAATAAATAAAAAATGCAAATTCCAATAATAAAAAAAATAGTAGAGCAATATTCCTTAGCTCAACTCCAATCTGCTGAAGAAGCGATGATGGAAGAACAAAAACCTGCTATTGAAGTAGATGGTAAAGATGAAGGTGAATGTTTAACTCATGTACTTGCCTCTATTTACATTAAAGAGAAGATGGAACAAGGCAGTGCTTTTAATCAGGCTTTAAGAGATTTTAGCCAAAGAGTTAGAAAAAGTATTAGTTAGTTTATTCAGTTATACTTGTGGCCTAAAATTCGTTTTTTATTTAAAGCACATTAGGGTTATCATACCTTTGTAACGGTGCGGTTGTTCAGATAGTATTGGGATTGACAATTCGGAGCGAACCATCATTCATGTTGTCTGCTGAGGGGCAAATGGAGGGTAGCGAATTGTCTTGAATTTTTAGTTATTTTTTAAAAGAAAAGAACAAGAAAATAAATTTACTTTCTGAAGAAATATTATTATTTAACCAACTCAAACACTTTTTTCATATCTACATCTTCTCCATTTAATACATTCTTTTTTGTATAGTTTGTTGGATAATCTGGCATTAAGCCTCTTCCTTTATTTTTCACATCAATATCATGATACAAATGATATAAGGGAATGTGAACTATAACCTTTGAATTAGGTAGAATTATTTTTCCACTGATAGCGGCGTTGCTGCCAGCAACATTCGCACCTGTTTCTTCGCCTATAATAATTGCGTTGCTTTTGTGTTTCAAGTAAGTAGAAGTGACTCCACTCATCGAAAAAGATCTGCCGTTTGTTAACACATAAATTTGGCCTTTAAATTGTTTTCTTTTTTTGGGAAACGCCATGAAATAATGCCTTAACCTGCCATTTTTAAATCGTTCTGGTGGTCGCAATGCAAACATAATTGGAACAACGCGCATCCCAAAACCCATTTTATATTTTGGATTAAATGCGGTTGTATTTATTTTTTTGTCAAAGGGCAATACTATTTTTTTATTTATTAGGTAAGATAATAAATTTAATCCCAAATTTATCTGCCCTCCACCATTATCTCTTAAGTCAATCACTAAATGTTCAATATTTTGATGATTAATATCTTTAAAAGTTTTTCTAAAAAAACTTCGCCAACATTTTCCTTTAAAGGCGTTAATATCTATAAGGGCAATAGGGCTGCTATTTTTAATAACAAAGTAACTGCAGGTTTTAGTTTTTCTTAATGGAACTAATGAATCTTTTTTTGATAGAATGAGCGTATCTTTTAACGATGAAATACCTCTTAATTTATAATCATTAATACGATTATTTTGATGTTTTATTTTTACTGAATAATCAAATTTAAAACCGTAACAAAAAGAATAATAGTATTTAAATGAATTATAACGCGCGCTCTGTTTTTTATAAGTTTCGTTATATCCATCAGATGTAGTGATTGAATAGATGGTTTTTAAAATAGAATTAATTGATCGTTTGTCGATATTTAATATTTCATCTCCCGGCTTAATGGCTGTGTCAGAGGAAAGATTATTCAATACAATTACTCTATTGGAATCTGTTACAAAAACATTAAGTGGTAAAATTGGTCGATTTGTTTTTTTTATCGCCTTAGCATATTTTTTTGATGCCGCTGCGTCGGTATGACCGCAGCCTATTTTTGCGACAATACGTTTAATATAAAAACGTATTTGCATTTCAGTTAATGGTGTATCAATCTTTGCTTTTTGATTTAAAACAAAAGCATGTAAGCTATCTTTACTAATATACCTAAAAGGATCTGGATGAAATTTGATAAGGTATTTTTCAGTATAATCAATATCTGCTAATACCTCTTTTACAGAATATTTTTTCTTGATATCAAATTCCTTTTTTTGAGAAAAACTACTCAAGCAAATTATAAAGCATAATATACTTAAGCAGCTCTTCATTAATCTTTCACTAAAACACCCATGCGTTTTCCTAATCCGCTCATGTATTCTCTTAATTCTTTTACAGTAGCTTCATCATTAGTGGCACGCAAATAAGTGTCTGTTAGTGTTGTAATGTTTTGGTGAAAAAATTTCTTCATTTCATCCACACTCATGTCTTTAGTCCATAAATCAATACGCATGGTATTGTTTTCTTTTTCATCCCAAAGTGCAAGCATCATGCTTTTGCAACTGCTGCCTTCGTTAGCGTCGGGCGCTTCCCATTCAATTTTATGTGGTAATTGGTTTTCGTCAACCGTAATTTTTAATTTTATTTCAGATGTTGTCATAATAAGTTATAAGTTATAAGTTATAAGTTATAAGTTATAAGTTTGGGCTTAAATCTTAAACTTGAATTTGTTTGCTAATTTAAATAAAAAATTAGGTTTAATTGGCTACAAAAACTAATAATAACGATACATTTGTACCATGATAGAATATCCAAGATTAACTTTACATAATGGCAAAGAATTGCCTGTATTACGCTTTCACCCATGGATTTTTTCGGGAGCTATTAAAACTCAAGATTCTAACATAGCTGATGGCGATGTTGTAGAGGTTTATTCGGCTAAGCAGCAGTTTTTAGGAATGGCACAATACCAAAAAGGAAGTATTACTGGACGCATTATCTCTTTCAGTAAACAACAAATTAATATTGATTTTTGGGTAAAAAAAATCGAAAGAGCTTTTGCTTATCGTCAGTTTTTAAATTTGGCAAATAATGCTCACACAAATGTATATCGTTTAATATTTGGCGAAGGCGATGGTTGTCCTGGATTGATAATGGATTATTATAATGGCCATGTTGTTTTTCAAGCACATAGTATTGGAATGCATAAATGTAGGGTAGATATTACAGAAGCTTTAAAAAATGTATATGGTGCTAATTTAAAAAGTGTGTACGACAAAAGTTCCGAAACACTTCCAAAAGATTATGCTTCAAATTTACCTAATGAGTTTTTATATGGTTCTTGTGATGAAGAATTAGTTGTTATTGAAAATGATGTTAAATTTTATATTGATTTTATTAATGGTCAAAAAACAGGATTTTTTATCGACCAACGAGAAAACAGAGCCTTGTTAGGTCATTATAGTAAAGATAAACGTGTTTTAAATACATTTTCTTACACTGGAGGTTTTTCTATGTATGCTGCAAAACATGGTTGTTCAATTGTACATTCAGTTGACTCGAGCGCAAAGGCAGTTGAGATGTGTCATAAAAATGCCATTTTAAATAATGTTTCTAACCACGAAGGTTTTGCAGTTGATACGTTTGATTATTTAAAAGACCACGGAAAAGATTATGATATTATTATTTTAGATCCACCCGCTTTTGCAAAAAGTAGAGATGTATCACATAACGCTGTTATTGGCTATAAGCGTTTAAATCAAATGGCATTGTCAAAAATAAAAAAAGGGGGGATTTTATTTACTTTTTCTTGCTCTGGCGTTATTGATAAAAAATTATTTTATAATACAGTTACGGCGGCGGCAATTGAATCAAGGCGACATATTAAATTGTTACACACCTTGTCGCAACCTGCCGATCATACCATTACTCCTAATTTTCCGGAAGGAGAATATTTAAAAGGATTAGCATTTTATGTTGAATAATAAAAAATTATGCAAATGAATGAACAGATAGAAAAAATTAGAAAGAACATCGAACCACTAAGGCAAGAAATTATGAATCACAAAGTGTATTCTGTGATTAATGATTTAGATGATTTAAGAATTTTCATGAAATATCATGTGTATGCTGTGTGGGATTTTATGTCGTTATTAAAAGCACTGCAAAATAATTTAACATGTACTTCTATTCCATGGTTTCCGAAAGGTTCAGCGGATACCAGATTTTTAATAAACGAGATAGTTGTTGGAGAAGAATCGGATGTTGATTTATTTGGAAACCGAAAAAGCCACTTTGAATTGTATTTAGATGCGATGTATCAATGTGATGCAAATACTGTTCCTATTCAAAAATTTATTGAGGCTTTAAAACATACTGGTAATTTTAATGAGGCTTATCAATCTTCTGAAACACCTAGTGAAGCTAAAGATTTTGTGAATTTTACATTTAAAATTATTGAAAGTAATAAAGACTATTTGCAATCTGCTATTTTTACGTTTGGACGAGAAGATTTAATTCCGGGAATGTTTATTTCTATCATCAACGATATTCATAAAAAATTCCCTGATAGCATTTCTATTTTTAAATATTATCTCGAAAGACATATTGAGGTGGATGGTGATCATCATAGTCATTTAGCTTTACAAATGACCTCAAATTTATGTGGAACAAATGATGCGTTTTGGCATGAAGTTGAATTAGCAAGTATTGAATCTCTTAAAAAAAGAAAAGCTTTATGGGATGGCGTTTATAATGAAATTTCTTTAAAAAAAGCAGTTTAACTTTTAATAATTATGATTTATAATAATTTAAAGCAACATCTAAATTTGTTTTACCACCCATCGTATTTGTCTAATTTATTAAATCTTAATAATTAAATTCGCTTATCAAATTGTAGTATGAAACCAATTTTAGAAGTAAAAAATATACATAAGCACTATGCAAATCATGTTGCTTTAAAAGATGTTAGTTTAGTAGTTGAACCTCAAAAAATATTTGGTCTATTAGGTCCAAATGGTGCCGGCAAAACATCTTTAATTAGAATTATTAATCAAATTACAGGACCTGATAGCGGAGAAGTGTTATTTAATGGCGAACGTTTATCGCCAAAACATGTTGATTATATTGGTTATTTGCCTGAGGAACGAGGTTTGTATAAAAAAATGTCGGTTGGTGAGCAGGTTATGTATTTGGCTCAGTTAAAAGGTTTAAAAAAATCTGACGCTAAAGCAAAATTACAACACTGGTTTAAAAAATTTGAAATAGAAAATTGGTGGGATAAAAAAATTGAAGAGCTAAGTAAGGGAATGCAACAAAAAATTCAATTTATTGTAACTGTTTTGCACGAACCAAAATTATTAATTTTAGATGAACCATTTAGTGGCTTCGACCCAATTAATGCTCAACTTATTAAAAGTGAAATTTTAGAACTCAGAAATAAAGGCGCTACCATTATTTTCTCTACGCACAATATGGGTAGTGTTGAAGAATTGTGCGATAACATTGCCCTCATAAATAAAGCAGAAAAACTGTTAGATGGCTCCGTTAAGGAAATTCGTAAAAATTATAAAAGCAATACGTTTCATATAACTTTCAGAGGAAACTTAGTTGGTTTTATTAATGCTTTATGGGCTGGCGCTGAATTGTTGGATAAAAAATCAGACGATGATGTGCATAGTGTTACCGTAAAAATGTTACGTCAAAATAAACCAAACGATTTATTGCAAGCTGTTTTAAATCATGCGGAAATATTATCCTTTCAGGAAATTGTTCCTTCCATGAATGATATTTTTATTTCTGTAGTAGAAAATAAAACAACTGTTAATACTCAAAGTACTTTTACTGAATAAATTTTATACAATGAACAAATTATTTTTAATCATTCAACGCGAATATTTTTCTCGAGTTAAGAAAAAATCATTTTTAATAATGACAATCTTAGGCCCTTTGCTAATGGCTGGTTTAATGATTGTTCCAGTTTGGCTAGCAATGCGCGATCAAACTGAACATCAAATTTTAGTATTAGATCATAGCGGTTTATTTATTGATAAATTGCCAAACACAAAGCAAATTAAATTTACGTATGGTGCAGAATCTATACAAACTGCTAAGGCAAAATTAAAAGATGGTCCCTTTGATTTAATTATGGAAATTAAGGGAGATGCAATAAACGATTCTAAAACAACGCCTGTTTTGTATTATAAAAAACAACCAGGCATAAATGTGGAACAATATATTACCAATACAATGGAAAATATATTGTTTGATTACCGTTTGCAAGGCGATAGTATTGATTTAAATAAAATTGATAAGGCACGCCGTCCGGTTGAAATTTTAACGCTTAAAGTTACCGAAGAAGGAAAAGATGAAAAAACCAATACAGAAATTAATATGGCTATTGGTTTTGGCTGTGCCATTGCTATTTATTTTATGATATTTTTATATGGCTCGCAGGTAATGCGCGGTGTTATTGAAGAAAAAACCAATCGTATTGTGGAGGTCATTGTGTCATCTGTAAAACCATTTCAGCTCATGTTGGGTAAAATTATTGGTGTAGCATTAGTAGGTTTAACACAATTTATTTTGTGGATTGTGTTAACTTTATTTATTAGCACTGCAGTTAATACTTTTTTATTCAAAGATCAAATTGCTGATACGATGAAACATAATTCACAAATAGAAAAAGTGATGAAGGATGATTTAACGGCAGGCGTTGATAAGATGGAAAAAATTAGTTCGCCTAATGAAGTCATAGACTTATTTAATAATTTTAGCACAATTAATATCAGTAAAATTTTAGTTTGCTTTGCATTTTATTTTTTATTTGGATATTTGTTGTATGCAGCTTTGTTCGCAGCTGTTGGTTCTGCCGTCGACAGCGAAGCAGATACACAACAATTTATTTTACCAGTTACAATACCATTAATTGCAAGTTTTATAATTGCGCAAAGTGTAGTAACAGATCCTGATAGTTCGATGGCGCAGTTTTTCTCTATCTTTCCGCTAACGTCTCCTATTGTAATGATGGTGCGTTTGCCTTTTGATGTGCCTGGTTGGGAATTAGCCTTATCGATGTTTTGTTTAATAGTGGGCTTCCTATTTTTTACATGGATAGCCGGAAAAATTTACCGCACAGGAATTTTAATGTATGGTAAAAAAACAAGTTGGAGAGAACTAGGGAAATGGTTGTTTTACAAGGGGTAGGGTTTTTCGATAAAAAGCCTATTTTTTCACAACCAAAAACTTTGCTATTGATTCAAATTTCATATATTCGTAGTGATATATTATGCAAAAAGAGGTATTACTAGAGGTTAAAAATTTAGTTACTGAGTTTAAATCAGATGGCGAATTAATGAAAGCAGTAAACGATGTATCGTTTACACTTCATAAAGGCGAAACTATTGGTATAGTAGGCGAGAGTGGTTCAGGTAAATCTGTAACTTCTTTGTCTATCATGCAATTAATTCCCAATCCTCCAGGGCGCGTTTCTGGTGGTGATATTATATATCATTCCAAAAGTAAAGGTGTTGTTAACCTTAGAAATATTCCTGCTGAAGAAATGCGGTCGTTTCGTGGAAACGAAATTGCGATGATTTTTCAGGAACCAATGACAAGCTTAAATCCTGTTTATACATGCGGTAATCAGGTGATGGAAGTAATTTTATTACACCAAAAAATATCAAAAAAAGAAGCTAAAAAGAAAACGTTGAAGTTGTTTGAACAAGTTCAATTACCCGATCCAGAACGTATTTTTAGCGTCTATCCTCATCAAATTTCAGGCGGACAAAAGCAACGTGTGATGATTGCTATGGCAATGAGTTGTAATCCACGTGTATTAATTGCCGATGAGCCTACAACGGCTTTAGATGTTACCGTACAAAAAACCATTTTAGATTTAATGTTGCAATTGCAACGCGAACACGAAATGGGCATTATGTTTATTACCCACGATTTAGGTGTTATTGCTGAGTTGGCTGATAAAGTAATGGTCATGTACAAAGGGAAGGTGGTGGAACAAGGCCCCGTTTTAGAAATATTCTCTAATCCAAAGCATCCCTATACAAAGAGTTTATTAGCTTGCCGTCCTCCTTTAGATAAACGTTTAATGCGTTTACCTGTTTCAGCTGATTTCATGAAAACAGATGATGCAGGTAACATGATTGAAATTCCGACAACGGTTAGTGAAGCCATTAATAGTGTAATCATTACCAAGGAACATCGTGACAATGAACACAAAGAATTATATAGCCGTTCTAAGATTTTAGAAATTCAAAACATTAAAACCTATTTCCCTAAAAATAAAACATTCTTTGGTAAAACTATCGACTACGTGAAAGCGGTTGATGATGTGACCTTAGATGTGTATGAGGGAGAAACATTAGGTTTAGTAGGTGAGAGTGGTTGTGGTAAAACGACTTTAGGAAGAACAATTTTAAGGTTAAACGAACCAACTGAAGGAAAAATATTTTTTCAGCATAATGATTTATTGCGTTTGAAACCAAATGATATGCGTCAACTGAGAAAAGATATGCAAATCATTTTTCAAGACCCTTACTCTTCTTTAAATCCTCGTATTACTGTTGGAGAAGCACTTATGGAACCAATGCAAGTGCATCATATTTTATCAAATAATAATCAGCGCAAAGATAAAGTATACGAGTTACTAAAAAAAGTTGGTTTAGAAGAAAAACAATTTGGTCGTTATCCGCATGAATTTAGTGGTGGACAACGTCAACGTGTATGTATTGCTAGAGCCTTATCCTTAAATCCTAAATTTATAATTTGTGATGAAAGTGTAAGTGCATTAGATGTGTCCGTGCAAGCACAGGTATTAAATTTATTAAATGATTTAAAGCGCGAATTTAAGTTTACCTATATATTTATTTCGCACGATTTGTCGGTTGTTAAGTTTATGAGCGACCGCATGTGTGTGATGAACAAAGGAAAGATAGAAGAGATGGGCGATGCCGATCAAATTTATTTAAATCCACAATCAGATTACACGAAGAATTTAATTAGCTCTATTCCAAAAGGTCAGTTAACCGACATCAAAGCCAGCATTGAAAAGAAGAGAATGACCTTTGATTTAGCTTAATGTCATGCTGAACTTGTTTCAGCATCTCCTAAGACCCTGAATTGTAAAATCGTCGGAGCCAAACAAGTTCAGGGTGACGGACAATTAATAAATCATTAACTCCTTATTTCTAATCACTGCTCTTGTGAATTTATTTTACCTTTGCCTATGTTCGATTTCCTAAAACAACTCACAGACCCTCAAAGCATTATTCATTATGGTGGTTTATGGTTATTGTTATTTGTTGTGTTTGCAGAAACAGGTTTATTGGTTGGTTTTTTTCTTCCTGGTGATTCATTGATTTTTATTTCAGGATTATTATGTGCAACTAAACCTGATTTGCTAAATACCTCACTTATTGAGTTACTTATTTTGTTGATGTTAGCTGCAATTATTGGTAATGTTTTTGGTTATTGGTTTGGAAAAAAAGTGGGCGAAAAACTTTATGCCAAAGAGGATAGTTTATTATTTAAAAAAAAGCACCTTATCACCACTAAAGCTTTTTATGATAAGCATGGTGGTAAAGCATTAGTATTAGGAAGATTTTTACCAATTATCAGAACCTTTGCTCCAATTTTAGCAGGTGTTATTAAAATTGATTTTAAAATTTTTATGGTTTATAATGTGGTTGGTGCTATTAGCTGGATTGGTAGTATTGCCAGTACGGCTTATTTTTTGGGAAAACAATTTCCACAAATAGAAAACTACATTGGTTATATCGTGATTGGATTAATCGTTATCACAGCTATTCCTGTTTTGATAACGTATTTAAGAAATAGGAAGAAAAGTTAATCCTACTAGCAATTTGCTCTTAAGTAATAGGAACGCTGATGATTCGGATTTAGAGGATTTGCATGGATTTTTTTATGATATAATAATCTTTGGAAATTCTCTAAATCAGTTTTATCCGTGTTGCAATTTTTATTAATATGGAACAAATAGAAATGATTTTATTGTTTTGTGTTTTCCCTCACAAATACCTCAATCTTTTTCCAAACTTCTTCGTTATTCATAATCGAATTATGATCTTCATTGACTTCTAAAGCATCTGTCTTACCTTTCCAAGCCTCTTTTAATTTGTATGCATGATGTTTTGGAATGATTTGATCGTTTGCAGAAATAAGCGCTAGCATAGGACTAGAAATGTTTGGCGCATAGGTGTCCGATTCAAAACGATGTTTGATCAATAAACTGATTGGAACAAATGGATATTTTTCAAATGCCAAATCAATCATGTTTTCGTAAGGTGTAATTAAAACAGTAGCATTGGTTTTGCGTTGCGATGATAAGTAAGTAGCCACACCAGTTCCAATGCTTCTACCAATTACAATAATGTTATTAGCATCTATCTTAGGATTTGTAATTAATTCATCATACACTTCCAAAGCATCGCTAAACATTGTTTTTTCTGAAATAGTACCCTGACTTAATCCAAAACTTCTGTAATTAATTAATACCATTACTGTATTTTGGAAATAATTTTTCTTTTCCGAAAGGTGTGAAACCTCTTCGGCATTGCCACCAAAATAAAGTACCAATGGTAATTTTTCTTTAATGGTATCTTTAGAAATATAACCACAAGTTCTGTTGCTATCATTCATTACAAAAGTTAGCGTATCAAACTCCGGCGCTGCTTCTAAAATTTTTGAAACATCCTCTAATGTTTTTGGTTTTGGATGAAATAATAAATCATCTTGATTTAAATATAACAGAGTGCAAATACCAATATACATTATCGCTAAAACAATAACAGAAATTTTAAAGAATTTGATGAGTTTTTTATTCATACTTAAAGATAGGAAAAATGCCTGTAAATAAAAACACCTATCAGGTTTCAAAAACCTGACAGGTGTTTATGAATAAATTATTTCGCATAAGTCGTAGTTCGTACTTAACTTTATTTACTTATTTTCTTCATTTTTTGTGGATTTTGTCTACAATCGAAAACATCTGTTATGTATACATTACTATCAATTACTCGATAAATTATTTTATAATTTCCTTCGACTAAATAACGATGTTCTTGTTTTAACTCAATCAAGTTTTCTTCTATTTGCCCAATAAATGGTTGTTTGATCAAGGGTTTAGTAGCATTGAAAATGGATTTTCTTATTTTATCAGCTACTGTTTCATTTGCGACCATGCGATAGTATATGTAAATACTTTTAAGTTCAGAAATAGCTAGATTGGTCCAAATAATTTGTCCCATAAAAATTACCAGTTTTTTGATTGAATCTCTAACTCTTTTTGAGTTAACACATGCCCTTTTTTAATTTGCTTATTCGAAAATTCAGCTCTTTCAATTAGGTCTTCTTTTGTAAATACAATATCGTTTGGTTTAACTGATTTGAAGGTTTTATGAATTGTAGCTTCTACTTTTGTAAATATTTTTTCATCCTGAATCCCTAATAGGTATTCTATAAGGCTCATTTTTCGCAATTGAAGATTTGAAGATTTCATTTTTAAAAATTCTTTAATCAAAGGTACAAAAAATGACTGTAAATAAAAACACCTATCAGATTATAAAACCTCATAGGTGTAATTTAATTTGTTCTCGACTTTGCTCGAACTGAAATTATCTATTTCGCATAAGCCGTAGCTCGCACTTCTCTGATTACAGTGACTTTTACTTGTCCTGGGTAAGTCATTTCAGTTTGTATTTTTTGAGAGATATCGAATGCTAATTGTTCTGATCCTTTATCATCTACTTTATCAGCCGATACTAATACACGTACTTCACGTCCAGCTTGAATAGCGTATGTTTTTTCTACGCCTTCATATGATAAAGCTAAAGCTTCTAAATCTTTTAAACGTTTCATATATTGCTCAGCAACTTCGCGGCGAGCACCTGGTCGAGCACCGCTAATAGCATCACATACTTGTACAATAGGAGAATATAAAGTCGTCATCTCAATTTCATCGTGATGCGCACCAATAGCATTACATACTTCTGGTTTCTCTTTATATTTTTCTGCCAACTTCATACCCAAAATTGCATGTGGTAATTCTGGTTCTTCATCAGGTACTTTTCCAATATCATGTAATAAACCAGCACGCTTCGCAATCTTAGGATTTAAGCCCATTTCGCTAGCCATAATCGCACAAAGGTTTGCAACTTCTCTACTGTGTTGTAATAAGTTTTGTCCGTATGATGAACGGTATTTCATACGACCTACCATTCTAATTAATTCTGGGTGTAAACCGTGAATTCCTAAGTCGATACAAGTACGCTTACCTGTCTCCACAATCTCTTCATCAATCATCTTTTTAGTTTTCTCCACAATCTCTTCAATACGAGCTGGGTGAATACGACCATCAGTAACTAATTGATGTAAGGATAAACGACAAATTTCTCTTCTAATAGAATCAAAGCAAGATAACGTAATAGCATCTGGTGTATCATCTACAATAACCTCTACGCCAGTTGCAGCTTCCAAAGCACGGATATTACGACCTTCACGACCAATAATACGTCCTTTAATTTCATCACTTTCAATATGGAAAACGGTTACTGAGTTTTCAATAGCTGTCTCTGTTGCTAAACGTTGAATAGACTGGATGATGATTTTCTTTGCTTCTTTATTCGCATTGATTTTTGCCTCATCCATGGTATCTTTAATAAAAGCCATTGCTTCGGTTTTAGCCTCTGCTTTCACGCTTTCAATTAATTGAGCTTTTGCTTCATCAGCACTTAAACCCGATACTTTTTCTAATAACTCTACTTGTTTGCGGTGCGATTTTTCAATCTCTTCGCTTTTCTTTTTGTAAAGCTCAACTTGAGAGTTTAGTTGTGTTTTTTGATGTTCTAAATCTTTATCCTTTTTAGTAGCTTCTTCTATTTTTTTAGATAATTCGCTTTCGCGTTGTTTAGCTTTATTTTCTAAAACAACTATTTGTTGGTTACGCTCGTTTACCGATTTATCGTGTTCTGCTTTTAATTGTAAGAACTTTTCTTTGGCTTGTAAAATTTTCTCTTGCTTAAACGCTTCGGCTTTTACTTCGGCTTCTTTAATTAAGTTTTGTTTTTCCTGAACACTGCTTTTGTTTAAGCGAGAGTTGGCAATCACAAAACCTGCTACTACACCGGCAATTAATGCTACGGCAATAAATATAATGGCTAATACACTCATAATTTTTGTTTGTTGCACATTGTTTATACTATTTAGCTAATGTCTAGGGCAACTATCCAAACAGTAACTAACAAAAAACGCACAAACCTTTGAATTGCTTCAATGTTTGTGCGTTAAAAAGGGTCTTAATAAAAGACGTTATATGTTTATTCTTCTGTTTTTTGTATGTTGTCTCTATGTTGAACTAACATTTGTTCTACATCTTCTAACACCAATTTTAGAGTGCTTAACTCTTGTTCGGCTTGGTTTTTTTCCTTTGCTAATTGGCTTACCAATTGTAAAGTAACCATTGCCATCACATCTTTTTTATCTTTTACCCCGTAATTTCTTTCAAATTCCGAGATTTTCTGATTTATTAATTTAACCGCTTGTTTAACGTTGCTTTCGTCTTCACTATTAATTTTCAGCGTATAAATACCGCCTGCAATTTCTACTTTTACACTTACATCGCTCATTAAACTAAGCTAATTTTCTTTTTTAAGCACTCAACAGAGCTATACATTTATCAATTTCACGCACCAACTCATTTATTTGTTTCTTCATAATGGTCTTTTCAGAACCCGCATTATTAGAACTTCCTGCTAAAATAACATTTTTTCTGTGATTATCCAATTCTGTTGTATCAATACTATGAGAATCAATGTGTTGCGATATTGAAGCAACCGTTTCATTCATCTTTAATAATTGATTTGACATTTCTTCTTTTTCATTCAACAAACTTAAACGCTCATCCGTCAATAAATCAATTTGTTTAAATAAACGATCTATAAACGCATCTTGCTCAGCTGCTTTTGTTGATGATTTTAAGTCGGAAATTTCTGTTTCGTATTTTGAAATGCTAGTATTTAATTCAGAAACCTGAGCATTTAACAATAAGATGTTTGATTGATAAGAAGCTAACTGATTTTCTAATTCAGCTTTAGCCGACAATAAGTTGTTATAGTCTTCTTGTAAAGATGAACTTCCTTCGTTTAATGTAATAGCTGATTTTAATTCTGCACGCACATTATCTAATTCAGCTTTTAACAAATCCAACTCCGTTTGCAGAGCCATATTATTTGCACTCAAAGCTGTAATTTCAAAATTTTTGCTTTCTAAAGTTTCTTTTAGATCAGATGCTTTACCTTCTGTAACTGATTTCAACTCATTTAATTCGGTTTGAACTAAAGTTAATTCAGATTCAGTAGCTTCTAATTTATCAGAAGTGGCATCAATTTCCGAAATCAGTGATGTGTTTTCTACTAGTAACTTATTAAACTCAACATCTTTGCTTTGTAATAATTGAGAGTTAGAAACTTCTAATTCATTTTTAAACGTTTCAAAGTTTTCTTTTTCTTGATTAAAAGAAACAGATAATACTTTAAATTGCGCTTCTAATTCAGAGTTTGAATTGGTTAAGCTCGAAATTATATTACCTTTTTCTTCAACTAAATAAGTTAATTCAGAAATACTATTGTCTTTTTCAGAAATCAATACTTCTAAATCAGAGATTTTAGAATTTAAAACGCTTACTTGTTCGTCAATACTTGATAATTGAGATCTTTTGTAAGCTTCAAAATCTGATGATAAGGTATTGTAGTTATTAATTTGACTGGTAATTTCTTCAGATTTTACATTTGCGCTCAATGTTAAATCTTCAATTTGAGTATTTTGTGCATCGATATGATACACCATTTCTCTAATTTTTTGTTTAAAGTGTTCGTTCTCCACAACCACTTTGCTCATGTCTTCTGATAATTTAGAATTTTGAGCTGTAGAATGTAGAACTGTATTGGCTAATTTCTCTTCGTACTCCGCTTTTAATGTATCTAATAAAGAACCCGAAGAGCTAGAAGTATTTAATAATTCGTTTTCGTAAAATGCTTTTAACTCATTTTCTTTTTGAGAATAAGATTGATTTAAAGATTCAATCGTAGAATTTAATTCAGTTTCAAACTCTGTTTGTTTGTTTGACAACTCTGTATTTAAATCAGCAATTTTTGATTCGTAAGAATTCGTTAACTCTTCTTTTTCGCTAGCATATGCTCCAGATAAAGAAGAAATTTGGTTTTCGTAAGAAGACGTAATTTCTGTTTTCTCAATATTCCATTGGTGAGTTAAACCACTAATTTTTAATTCGTATTCAGAAGATAAGTTAGAGATGATTTCAGAACTTGAACCAGATAAGGAAGCGACACGGTTTTCAGATTCTTGTTTCACAGATTCTAACTGAGCGCTGAAATCAGATTTCAATTGTTCAATTTGAGATTCGTATGAAGTAACCGTTTCCTGGTAAGTGGTATTGTAAGTATTTGTTAGATCATTAATCTTTGTTTCTAACTCTGTGCGAATACCACTTTGTTGGTAAGTTGTGTTTGATTTTAATTCGTTTAATTGAGTTTCGTAAGACGATTTTAAATTAGAAATTTCTTCTTGGGAAGAAGCTTGTAATTCTTCAATTTTAGCTTCATACTCAGATGAAATAGATGCTAACTGACCGTTTAACTCTTCAATTTTGCTCAACAAACCGTTAATTTCATCTTGCTTTTCCTGCAATTGCTCACGGATGTTGTTACGCAATTCTTTAAAAGAGCTTACTTCGCTTTTGTAGTTGGTGTTATCACGTTCCATAACCACCAATTTGGTGTTTAAAACGTCGATAGATACCTGCAAACGTTTGTAATCCTCATCACGTTGGATGAGTTGGTTACGGTAGTCGCTTAATGAACGTTTAATTTCATTATACTCCTTACGCAGCGCCACGTCGCTATCTAACACTTGTTGTAATTCCGATTTGATGTTTTCTACATTCATGCTCAATAAACAGTTTGTTGTTTGTTAAAAATAGACTTTAGACGAACCCATTTTACTTAACGGTTTAACTTTGCATCAACAACGCGTTGTTAATTAACTTCGTACAATTTAACCTTACCGTAATGATAAATTTCACAACCCTATTTTTTCTTTTTTTTGTATGTTTCTCTTCAGATTTTTATGCGCAGTATAACGGTTTGGGGTTTATTTATCCTTTGGACAGAGAGGTTGTAGTTACTGGTAATTACGGGGAAATCAGACCAAATCATTTTCATGCTGGATTAGATTTTAGCACAGACCCAAGCCTTAATTTACCAATCAAAAGTGTAGCAGATGGATATGTGAGTCGTATAAAAATTGGAAGTGGAGGTTATGGAAGAGTGCTTTATATTACACATACTAACGGATATGTATCAGTGTATGCACATCAAAAAAAGTATGCACAAAAAATTGATGAGTACATTAAAAAAATACAAATAGAAAAGAAACAAAATGAAATTGAAGTCTATCCAAAAGCTAATGAGTTACTAGTAAAAAAAGATGAAATAGTTGGTTATACTGGTAATTCTGGAAGTTCAACTGGTCCGCATTTACATTTTGAAATCAGAGAAGAAAAATCCGAAATCCCTATTAACCCTTTATTACTATATGATGTGAAGGATGATGTAAAGCCAGAGCTAACACATTTAGCCATTTATAGTATGACTGATACAAACAATATAAAACGTATTTCCTCAATTCCAGTTAAATATATAGGAGATAAATTATCCTTACCAAAATATACGCAGGTCTTAACAGAAAATACGTTTGCCATTGGTTTTGCTGGATTTGATAGAGCTAATGGCAATACAAATAAAAATAATATTTACGAAGCTAAAGTGTTATTAGACGATAAAATCATCTATCATCATCAACTCAATAACATTAGTTTTGATAACGGACGTTATGTAAATGTGTTTAGTGAAAAAGAAGGTGGAGTTAAATTTCAAAAATGTTTTTCACCAACCTGTTATGATATTGCTATTTATAAAAGCTTGATAAATGGCGGTAAAATACTATTGAACGATACACTGCCTCACAAAATATCTTTACAAATTAATGACGAAAAAGGAAATAAAAATGCACTAACCTTTTTTGTGAAGACTAGAAACTTAAAAGGCTATACTGTTAATACAATAAAGCATAATGTGTTTTGTAACCAAGATGTTAATATTAAAAAAGAAGATGTAGAAGTATTAATTAAATCGGGCACATTGAGTAAACATGCTTCGGTTAGTGTTTACATCAATAAATTGGGTAAAGCTTTTGTTGGTAATAAAGACGAGGATTTGTTGAAAGCATTTACTCTATGTATAAAAATACCAAAAGCAATACCAGGAAAAGAAAATAAGATGGTATTTATAAATGAAACTCACTGCATGGTGGGAACGTATGAAAATGGATGGTTAAAGGCCGAAAGTAAATCCTTTGGTATATTTAGTTATGGTTATGATACCGTTGCGCCAACAATTGTTTTACCATCTTCAAAAAAGAAGGCTTCGATAAACTCCGTAAGGTTTAAAGTTGCTGATAATTTAAGTGGTATCGCCGATTATCATATATATGTAAATGGTGTTTGGCAAATAGCCGAATACGATGCGAAATCAGCAACGATAAGTTGTTACTTTACTGAAGCAAATCCTAAAACTTTAAAAATTGAAGTGATTGATAGAGTAGGGAATAAAGCAATTATTAATAAGGAGTTGTAGTTTTTAAATTTTAACGCCTATCACGCAAACATCATCTACTTGTTCTAAATGACCTTTCCAACTTTCAAATTTTTCATTTAATAAATTAGACTGTTCAGACAAGGTTAAGTTGTTATGGTTTAACAATAGTTCTTCTAATTGTTTATACTTAAATTTTTTTCCTTTCTCACCGCCAAACTGATCCGCAAATCCATCGGTAAATAAATAAAAGGTTGTGCCATTATTATATTCTATCTCATGAGTTGTAAAGGGAGATGGTTTTTCTGTTATTCCAATAGGTTGTTTGTCGGGTTTGATAATTAGAAGTTCGTTGTTTAGGATATACCATAATGCATTATTGGCTCCGCTCCAAGTTATCTTTTTGTTTTTTGTATCGATACATAAAAGGGAAATATCCATACCATCTTTTACTTCGCTGGCACTTTTTTCAAAGGTTTCTACGACTAACTCTCTTGTTTTATCTAATATTTTTCCAGTTTCGATTAATCCAAATTCTTTTACGGTTCTGTTTAAAGCATTTGAACATACTACCGAAACCATAGCGCCAGGAACACCATGACCCGTACTATCTGCTGCAGCTATAAAAAATAAATCTCCAATACTCTCGGCCCAATAAAAATCTCCTGCTACTAAATCTTTTGGTTTATATAAAATGAAATTATTAGATACATGCTTATTAATAAACTCTTGAGGAGGCAAAATGGCTTCTTGTAAACGTTTAGCATAAGAAATACTATCTATAATTTCTTTTTGTTTTTCTTCCACTAAATGTTTTTGTGCTTCTACTTCCGATTTTTGAGATTCAATAATTTCTTTTTGTTGAAGCAACGTTTTGTTAGTTTGTTTTCTTAAATAGTTACTGCGAATGACAAAAAACACTAATATTAAAAAAACCATAATAACAAGTGAGAAATAAACAATAGTTTGCTTCGAATCGTTTAACTCAGAATCCTTGGCATTAAGCAATTCCATGCCTTTTACATTTTCGCTTTGTAATTTGGCAATCTCTTCTTGTTTTTTAATAGCGTCATATTTTGAATTCAAATCAGAAATTTGACTAAATAGTGCTGTATTCAAATCTTTATTGCCAGAGTTAATAATGTCGGTTAAAGCCTGATATTCAGCATTTTTTATTTCGTATTGAATATTGGTGAGCGTATTAAATACATGAACTAAAGGCATCGAATAAAAATTAGTCATTTCCCAACTAATAGGTTCTCCGTCTTCGCCGCTGTAGTTATCTGTGTTTAAGTTTAAGCCTTCTTTAATAATTGCTCTGTTCTGCTCTTGTATCAAACTTAATAAAGTATCTCTATATGAATTGATAACCGATTTTAATTTTAGAGCTGAGTATTTGTCTTTATTTGGACTGTATTCATTGCCAATCATAATCATTGTTGGAACATCAAAATTCACTTTATTTTCAATGTATAAGGAGGATAAAGTATCTGCTTTTGCTTTTGCGATTTTATCGGTACTGATCAATAAATTTGATTTTAGATCTTGAATATGAATTATAGCTGAATCAGCTATGGCTTTTAATCTAGTGGTTCTATATAAAATATCGTTGTTGCCATCTAATTCAACATTGTTTAAAGTAGCGTATAATTGTTTGTTTCTTGAAGTGGCTGTTCTAAGGGCTTCTTCAGTATTTAAGCCTTGCTGAAGAACGGTATCAATATTTATCCTTCCTGTATTTGAATTCATTAGTGAACCAAAACAGTGACACAAAAAATAAACAGCTAATAAAATACCATGCGTTTTATGGATACTTATTTTTCTTGCTTTTGCTAAATGGTATAATGCAAATGGCACCACAATAAACAGCAGGATGAAATTATTAGAAAAATAAAAAATACCAGCGCCAGGCCAGTGCATAATTTTAAATAAAAAACCAACAGAAAAAATGAGTAAAATGAAACTTTGAAAAAATAAAATCAGTCTTGATTTTTTTGTTTCTTTGGATCTCCAAGCTTCTATAGTAAACAAAGGGAGATAAAAAAACGCAAAAATAAAAGTACCAAACATCATTAATATTGATGCAAAAGGCCAGTGTTGAATTTTAAAAATTCGCCAATTAAAGTTGGAATAATGGCAAGCCAAACAAGTACATTTAAAATTTTAGAAGGCTTAATTTCACTTGTATTCATAATCAATGTTTTATTAAAGGTATAAAAAACTGATTAACTTCTTTATTTTGAGATTTTTTTCTGAAAAATTAATCCTCCAACATCCAAATAGCTTCATTTAATTCACCTAAAGCCTTATTGTTATTTTGTGATTTTGCTATATCAACGCCTTGTTTATAATAGGTTAAGGCAATACCAGTATTGCCTAACTTTTCATTAACCTGACCTAATTGGTAATAACAAGGAAGATAATCAACTTTGATGGCTAAAACTTTTTTTAATTGTAAATCGGCTTCTTTAAATTCTTCCGCAGATAAATGTTCCATAGCTAAGGCATAATTTAAAAACACATCGTTAGGTTCTTTTAACAACATGTCAAAAATTAATTCTTTTCTTGGCAGTTTTTCCATGATTTACTCGCCAGAGAATTGTTTTAAAAATCGCACATCATTCTCGAAGAATAAACGTAAATCTTTAACTCGGTATTTTAACATGGTAATACGTTCAATACCCATTCCAAATGCAAAGCCGCTGTATTTATTACTGTCAATTCCACAATTGTCTAATACTTGCGGGTCAACCATGCCACAGCCCAATATTTCTACCCAGCCAGTGTGTTTACAAACATTACATCCTTCTCCTTTACACAACGTACAGCTTATATCTACTTCAGCACTTGGTTCGGTAAACGGAAAATAACTTGGACGCATTCTTATTTTTGTTTCTGTACCAAATAATTCTTTAGCAAAGAAATTTAAGGTTTGTTTTAAATCAGCAAAAGAAACTTTTTCATCAATATACAATCCTTCTATTTGATGAAACTGACAATGTGCACGAGCACTGATAGCTTCGTTACGATACACACGTCCCGGAGAAATAGTACGAATAGGAGGTTTTTGATTCTCCATGATATGCACTTGCACCGATGAGGTTTGTGTACGTAATACCATTTCAGGATTTAGTTCCACGTAAAATGTATCCTGCATATCACGCGCTGGATGATTTTCAGGTGTATTTAAAGCCGTAAAATTATGCCAATCATCTTCAATTTCTCTACCATCACTTACTGTAAAACCAATACGAGCAAATACATCAATAATTTGATTTTTAACCAATGATAAGGGGTGACGAGAGCCAACCTGAATGGTTGGATCAGCAGGTAATGTTAAGTCAATTTGTTTATCTGTTGCTGAGCTACTTGAAGCCTCATGCTTTTCTTTTAATTCATTAATCTTATCTTGAGCTTTTATCTTGAGCTCATTTAACTTCTGTCCAACTTCACGTTTAATCTCAGGAGCCACCGCTTTAAAATCATCAAACAAAGAAGTGATTTCACCTTTTTTACTTAACCATTTAATACGGTATTCTTCTACCTGCTCTTTACTTTGAGTAGCAAACTCTTCAACTTCTTGTAACAGAATGTTTATTCTTTCTAGCATAATAATTTGATAATGATGGCAAATTTAAGCAATTTTAGCTAGTGAAAAGTCATCTTTTTATACATATCCTTTTTATTTATGCTTTGTTTATGGGCACCTTTTCTTATGCTCAAAAATTATTGAGCTATAAGGTTTATCAAAACGATACTATTAACATCATTGATAAGGATAGCTTGAAGCAAGGTATTTGGAAGGAGTTTTGGAGCAATGGCGATTTGAAAAGTGAAGTTTTTTATAAAAACAATAAAAAGCAAGGGCTCGAAATTAATTGGTATGACGAGCCGGATTGTGTAGAATTAGAAGCTTATTATAAAGATGGCATGTTAGATGGCCCATCAATTTATTATACCAAAAAGTGTAAAAAAAATATATTTCAAACTTTTAAAAATGGCTTAAAAGAAGGATTGGAACTGGAGTATTATCCTAACGGTCATATAAAAGCAGAAGGCAAATATAAAAAAGGAAATTTGGACGGCTATTATAGAGTGTATGATAAAAATGGCGTTTTTGCATTTGAGAGCCGAAGCAGTGAAAATGAAACTAATTTACAACCTAATATTGCCGATACAGCCAATAGTGTAGTGTTTAATGTTTTGAAACGCAATAAAAAATGGAATAACAAATTAATTGTGGCGGATTTAACGGGCAGTATGTATCCTTATGCACAACAAGTAAGTACCTGGATGAAATTGCATTTCATGAAAGATACCACGAGTCAGAATTTCGCATTTTTTAATGATGGAGATAAAAAACGAGACGAAGATAAAAAGATTGGAGCAACAGGAGGTATTTATCATTGTAAAGCAAAGACAGTTGAGGAGTTAGTTGCAACCATGGAAATGACTATTAAAAAAGGGCAGGGTGGAGATGCTCCAGAAAACCCAATTGAAGCCATTATATATGGTTTAAACAGAAGCGGAAAGGTAGAAGAGGTGATTTTAATTGCAGATAATTGGGCTAAAGCCAGGGATATTAAAATTTTGGCACGAATTAAAGTTCCTGTAAGAGTTATTTTATGCGGAGTTTTTGATGGTATGGAAATTAATGAAGATTATTTAAATATTGCTTATAAAACAAAGGGTTCTGTGCATACGATTGAACAGGATATTACCGATTTGATGAAACAGAGTAAGGATAAGAAGTTCAACATTAATGGCGTAGATTATATTATTAAAAACGGAAGCATTAAAGTGTTTTAATTCTGTTATCTTTATACTCTATTTTTGTGCTCATCTATCATCATATATCTGAATTATCTAATTTAACAAATTCGATTGTTACCATTGGTACATTTGATGGCGTTCACTTAGGACATCAACAAATTATTAAGCGTTTGGTGGAACTAAAAAAGAAGCAAGGTGGTGAAATTGTATTATTTACATTTGCACCGCATCCTCGTAAGGTTTTATTTCCAGAGCAATTAGATCTAAAATTAATAACCACCACTCAAGAAAAGTGTGAGTTGCTGCAACAGTTTGGGGTTGATCATGTATTAGTTTATCCTTTTACTAAGGTATTTTCACAAATGCAAGCCCAAGATTACATTTCAGATATTATCGCTAAAGGCTTAAAAACAAAAACCTTAGTAATTGGATACGATCATCGTTTTGGAAGCAACCGCGAAGGAAATATTGAAACCTTAAAGCAATTTGCATCTTCACATCATTTTAATGTAGAGGAAATTCCTGCTCAAGAAATTAACCAATTAAATGTAAGTAGCACGCGCATCAGAAAAGCAATTGATGAAGGTGATGTGAAAACAGCGAACGAATTTTTAGGCTATTCTTTTTTTGTTACAGGAACGGTTATAAAAGGAAAACAATTAGGAAGGACTATCGGCTATCCAACCGCAAATATTTTTATTGAAGATACTGATAAGTTAATTCCTAAAATTGGTGTGTATGCCGTAAATGTGATTTTAAATGGAATTACTTATATAGGCATGTTGAATGTTGGCAGTAATCCTACAACGGATGTAGATCATAAAATTAAAATTGAAGTAAATATTTTTGATTTTGATAAAGATATTTATGGCGAGACTTTAAAGGTAGAGTTTGTTAAATGGATACGAAATGAAGAAAAATTTGCTAATTTAGATGAACTAAAACAAGCTTTAGCAAATGATAAAATTGCCTGTGCTCATGTGTAGATTTTTATCGAAAATAACTTTAGTTGTACTTTTCACTGTTTCAGTGTATTTTGTTAATGCTCAAGTTCCTTTGATGGATTCATTAACGTTAGATACTTTAACGGGATTTACTAATTTGCAAGAAGCGCTTAAAAATCCAGATGCAGTTACTAAATTGGTTTTAAGAAAACAACACCTAAAATCTTTCCCAAAAGAAATACTACAATTTAAAAATTTACAATACTTAGATATTAGTAAAAACTCTATTGCTGAACTGCCTGATAGCATCGATAAATTAATCAACCTACAATATTTTGCTTGTAGTAAAACAGGTTTACAACGTTTGCCTAAAGAAATAGGGCGTTTAACAAATTTAGTTTTTCTTAATTTTAATCAAAATGATTTGGAGTTGCTTCCACCACAAATTGGTAATTTAGAAAAACTAGAAATCCTCGATTTATGGAGTAATAATTTTAGTGAATATCCTTCAACGCTTGGCGGTTTAAAAGCTTTAAAAGTAATTGACCTTCGTAATATTTTAATTAGTGATGAAGTGCAAACTTCTATTACTAATATGCTTCCAAATTCTAAGGTTTACATGTCGCCTAGCTGTAAATGTAAGTGGTAGCTTCGACTCCGCTCAGCTACCAATAATCACTACCGATTAAGCTCCCATTGCTTTTAATTGTTCTTCCAAAAATTTAATACCTTCTACAAAGCTGTGAGGATTGTATCCTAAATCGCGTTTGGCTTTATCAATAATAAAACCAGTAATGGGAGGACGTTTAGCAGGTTGTTTAATGTCGGCTGATTTGGATGGTTTGATTAATGATTTATCTAATTTATAATAATCAGCAACTAAATGTGCGACTTCTAAAATATTTAAAAAATCTTTTCCCGAAATATTATAAATACCGCTTGCTTTTTTCTCAGCAATTAAAATACAACCATCCGCTAAATCTTCGGCTAAGGTTGGTGTACGGTATTGATCGTCAACTACATTTATTGTTTTACCTTGCTCTAAATTTTGCTTAACCCATAATACAATGTTACTTCTGCTCATATTATCTACAATTCCATAAACTAAAACTGTGCGAGCCATGGCCCAATGTAAGCTTGAAGCTTGAACAATTTTTTCAGCCTCTAATTTTGTTTCGGCATAATAGCTTAAAGGATTTGGTTTTTCAGTTTCATCTATGGGGCCGTGAGTCCCATCAAAAATAAAATCGGTTGACAGATGAATGAAATGTGGTTTATAGTTTGGATTTTCTTTTTGTAATTTTTCTAAAACAGTTACTTGATTTTTAACAGAGGTTGTATTTAAAAGTAAAGCACCTTCTTTATCGGTTTCACAAGCATCTACATTGGTCATGGCCGCTGTATTGATAATTACATCAGGCATATATTTTGAAAATACTGAGTCAACATTATCGTAATTTGTAATATCTAATGGCGCATATTCATAACCTGATGTGTTTACTAATCTGTTTTCGCCACGAGCGGTAGCAATACACTGAATGTTAGTTTTATCTTTTAGTTTATAAACTAATTTTTGGCCTAATAAGCCATTAGAGCCTGTGATTAAGATTTTTTGCATAGGGTAAATATACAAAAACAATAAAATGTGGTTACTTTGAGTTACCTTTTATTTGTAATAAAATATCAAATAATTTAGCGGTGGCTACGGCATCTCCTTCGGCTCTATGTCTTGCATCATTACTAATACCAAGGCTTTGGCAAAGTGGGCCTAAACTATATGTTTTTTTGCCAGGAATTAATTTGCGACTTAATCTTACTGTACATAGTTTTTCTCTTTCATACTCATAACCTAAAGCCGCAAATTCTCCTTTAATAAAATTGTAATCGAAGCTTACATTATGAGCGACAAAAGTTCTGTTTTGAGTTAATTTCAGAATTGTATTTGCTACTTCATGAAATTTTGGTGCAGTGGCAACCATTTGATTAGTAATACCTGTAATGTTAGTATAGATTGGAGCAATGTAACATTCGGGATTGATGAGTGTTGAAAATTTCTCAGTGACTTGCAAGCCATCATGAATCAAAATACATATTTCAGTAATACGTCCTCGTTGAGGTTCAAATTTTCCTCCACAGGTTTCAATATCAATAATGGCAAACATGAATGTAAAAATAGTTTTATTTATTATTCTTCACTCAAAAAGTTAATTTTATTGTTCTTTTTTCTTGAAAAAAAAGAACCAAAAATTCAAGGCGAAAGACCAACTCCAATCTTTTTCTCGCTCGAAAAGTCTTCGCAATGCCACCGAAAAAATTGTAGTTCGCTCTCTTTCGCCAAAGCCAGCCGCACTATTACCAACGTATGATAAATGTGATAAAACCTAAATTGTCTATTTAACTTAATAGGTTATAAATATAAAAGCCTGAGCATTTGCTCAGGCTTAAGTTTTTAAAGTGTAATTTTAATTAGTTGAACATTACTTTTTGAGTAGTAGATTCACCGTTTTTAGTAGTTACTTTTAAGAAATAAAGACCGCTAGCTAAATTATTTTTTTTGATGTTGAATGTTGCTTGCTCTGTGCTTTCAGATGACATTAGTTTTCCAGCAATGTCAAATAATTCAACCTTATGAGAAGTATTTGAATTTGCAAATTCAATAACCATTTCATTATCTGAAGGATTAGGAAATACGCTTCCAATAATAGCGGTATTTGTTAACTCGTTTATTCCTATAACACCAGGTGTTGCACAAGTCATTGCAACGTTAGTTGTACAAGTTGTATAAGAGTATAAATTTGCTGTTTGTGCAGGAGTGTTTTGTAGCAATAAAGCTGGATCAGTACAACCTAATCGAGTTATTAAGAAATCTCTAACAAAATTGACTGTAGTATCCATGTATGCTGCATTAGAAGCATAAGGCACGTGATCTTTTCCGTACCAAGTATAAAACGGATTATTTAAACCGATAGCATTTGCTTGCTCTTTAAGCATTCGACTTCCATCGAGAAGTATTAATTGAATTCCTAAAGGCGCAGCAAAACCTCTATTATATTTAACAGTAGCATCGATTGTTCCATGTAATGAGCAGAAAGGAACATCTCCTGGTTGTATCCATCCATATCTTCCAAGAGCGCCACATAAATTGATAACACCTTTAATTTTTGTAGAATAGCATTGATTTCCACTATATCCTTCCATGCCTCCTAATGTAACTAAACTTGAAGGGTTGATATAATAATTTACTTCACAAGATTTATCTAAGCAAGCAGTGTGCAATGCTGTAATAGCACCTGCTGAACTTCCCCCTATGAAAATATTATTGGTATCAATTTTATATGTATCTGTCGTTAGTTTGTCTTTATAAAAGAAACGGATAGAAGCTTTCATATCTTGAACCGCTCTTAAAACCGCTCTAACAGCACCTACAGAATCAAATGGTGTTAATCCTAAACGATAATTGATAGAGGCACATACATAACCCTTTTTTGCAAATTTTTGAGACAGGGTAACCATATCTCCATCTGTTTTTGAACCTCCAATAAAACTTCCACCATGAGCCCAAATAATTAATGGTCGGTTAGTTTCTACATCACCAGTTGGTTGGTAAATATCCATGGTTAATGTATAATTAGAACCACTTGCAGTGATGTTAGAACCAAAGGTAATGTTGCTAGTGGTTGTATAAGCCGTAAATGTATCTGCGGCGTATCTACCCGTAGCACATGGACTTTGCGCTTTTACAGAAAGTGCAGTAATTAATGTTGAAAAAGCCAATAAGTAGATTTTTTTCATAAGTGAGTTTTTAATTGTTTTTAAATTGTCTTATGGTTTATTTATCATTTGTTCAGAGCTTAGCTCGCAACATGATGAATATTTCATACGATGTATAGTTTAGGTTATATTAAATTTAATAAATTAAATTAAATCTATTTAGCTATTCGTCTAAATTTAACAATCTAAATACTAAAAGGTTTAGTTATGGAAAGGTTACCGCAGGATATTTCATGGCATCCACTTCGGGAATGCTTGATTGGTAGGTTGAGTTGATGGCTTTTATAAATTCGTTAGCTAATAAAGCATTTCCTCTTGCTGTTAAATTTAATCCATCTAATGAATAAGCGCCACCAGATACAAAAGCTGCGTTAACGGTAACTCCATTATAGATGAAGCCAGATTTTACTTTTGAGAAAAACGCATTCACGTCTACAAATGCTAAACCTTTACTAGAAGCAATGTTTCTTAAAATGGTGTTGTAATTAGTAATGGCAGTTTCAATGGCGTTAATTTCTGATAAGGTTAACGAATATCTATCTGGTATTGGAATTAATGAACCCCATTTATGGCACTTGATAGAATCTAAAGGAACATTTAATAAAATATATTCTCCAGCAACTGCTTGGCGGAAACCTAAAAAGGGATTATTACTGTCCATAATAATAAAGCCATTATCACCTTCATAAAATTTTGTTGAATCTAGATTGGCATAAAAGTTTGATAAGTTGGTGGCAGTAGCTGCGTCTAATTTTAAAGCGTTCCATGCAATAGTATTAAAATAAGCCATGGTTTTAATACTTGGAATATTAGTTACAACTCCTTTAGCGCCATTTGCCATTAATTTATCAATCACATTATTAATACTGGCTTCAAATCCAACGCCAATTGTTCCTGCTATTGGAGTAATGCTATCTGAGGCACCTCCTTTTAAGGTGTATTTTAATACATCCTGTAAACCTAAATTAACAGAAAAAAATGTAGGGTTTTTAGCAATCGCATCTGATAAAATAGAAGATGAAGCGCTGGATGACATTCGCTGATAAAAAGGATTAGCATAACCATTTACTTCCATATCAATTACTTTTGCATCAGGTACTGCCATATTATTAAACGAACCTTGACTAGAGTATATGTTTGTAAATACAGATGCATCACCTTGCGTCGCAATTTTTACTGGACCCAATGAAACAACCCCTTGACAATCGGTTCTATTCCCTAAAATGGATGGGGCATTGTTAGCATTGCCCATACCTATTGAACTTTGAGAAACGTTAGGAATTTTAAACTCACCACCGCCAATTAATTTAAATTGTTCAGCTAATATATTAGCGTAAGAATTTTGTTGTGCATCATAATACAATGCTCCGTTACTATATCCAGCCGTCATGGAGCTTCCTAGTGCAACGTAGTTAGATACATCAATGTTTCCATTATCAGGATCTGGAACATCAAACTTTGGTTTACAACTTACAACTACAGTTGTGGTAATTGCTAATGTTATTATTTTATATAATGTTGTATTCATTGTCGTTGAATTAAAATTTATATCCTATAGAAATGCCAGGGGCGATAACGTTAGTTTTAAACGTGCCGCTTAAATTAGTTTCTGTATTGGTATCGGTTCGTTTTAAATGCGTAAATAAAAATGACGCATCTAATTTTAAATGCTTGGTTTCGTACCCAATGCCAGCAGTGTAGTTTACACGATTAGCATCTGGTGTTTCGGGAGTTACATAGCCGTTTTGCACTGGCGTAATTCCATAAGCTAAACCAAGGCGAGCTGCAAAATGCGAATCAATTTTATATTGCGCGCCTGCTCTAAAAGCAAAAGTATTTTTATACATACGCGCAGATTTTGTATCAATTAAGGAAGTGGTGTTGTTTTCATAATCAAATGATAAAGTATCATACGCTTTCCAACCAACATAATTAATATCTAAGGCAAAATTTAATTTATCAGAGGCTTTAAATCCAAAACCTAAAGTAGTAACACTTGGTAATGGTAATTTTGATTTAAATTTTCCATTCGGGAAATTAGCTGCTACTGCTTCAGGAACAGTAAAGGTTGCATCTCCATCATTTACTGCCATTTCTACTTTTGAGCGATAAGTTAAACCAATACTTAACTTTTCTATCGGATTAAAATAAATTCCCGCATTAAAGCCATACCCTTGTGCTTTGCCATTTAATTCGGCACGTGCATAGTCTCCATCTGTATTTATAATTGGAATGTCTTTTTGTAAATTTACTTTACCAGTGGCATATACAAAGCCCGCACCAATTCCTAATTTATCGGTAATGCGGTAGCTTACGGTTGGTTGAATAAAAATGGCTCTTAATTCTAAACGGGTTAATGCAAAACGTCCTGTCCAACCATTTTCCCATTGCACGGTGCTTCCAAAAGGGGTATAAATCGCTAATCCTAATTTTAATTTAGAACTATCTTTAATTTCAAATAAACCATAGGCAGCAAAAGGCGTGCTTACAGGTGAGTTGGTGCGAGACACCTCTTTTGTATTGGCATCCATAAATGCTCCACGAGCAAAGGTTGGTGTTACACCTGCAATGATAGAATTGCCATGTACAAAACTAGCACCTCCAGGGTTAAAGAATAAACTGCTGGCATCTTGCATATAAGCAGTACCTGCACCGCCCATACCTTGCTGTTTTTGCCCTTGTAAGTTTACCTGAAAGCCTTGCGCAAAATGCAATGCCGGAGCTGAAAGAAAAACGAATAATAGTAATCTGTATAAATAGTTCATATAATGTGTTTACAATTTAATAAGGATAAATTTACTAAAATAGTTTAATAAAAAAAGCCGCCTGATAAGGAGACTTTTAAGTAGTACAGAATTAAATATTTTTAAACAGAAGAACTAAATATAGCGGCTTCTGGTTTTTTGGCCCAATAACGTGTATCAAAGCACAAGCAGATATTTCTTAAAAATGCTTTGCCTGTTTCCGTAACTATCAATTTCTCTTGATTTACGATTGCTAAGCCATCTTTTTCTAAATCTTTTAATTGCTCTAATGCTTCGGGAAGGCTGCTGAATTTTTGTACATCATCGCGCCAACTCGTTTCGTTTTTGCACATCATATTTAAAATGTGCTGACGAATTATCAAATCTTCATCCGTTAATACATGTCCTTTAAAAATAGGGAAGTGCCCTTCGTTTACCACCTTTTGATATTCTTCAACTGTTTTAATGTTTTGTGCAAAAGCATCCCAACTATCGCTGATAGAAGAACAACCTAGCGCCACTAATAATTTTGTGGTGTTGGTGGTGTAGCCCATAAAATTACGGTGCAGTGCTCCTTTTTTAGAAGCATCAAATAACGTATCATCTGGTAATGCAAAATGATCCATGCCGATATCATCATAGTTAGCGGATAAAAACAAATCTTTACCAGTTTCATACAAACTTCGTTTATAAGAATCTGCCGGTAAATCTTTTTCCGAATATTTTCGTTGTCCCGGTTTTAACCAAGGCACATGCGCATAACTATAAAAGGCGATGCGTTCGGGTTTTAAAGAAATGATTTTTGTAATCGTATCGTTAATGGATTCAACCGTTTGATAAGGCAAACCATAAACTAAATCAAAATTAATAGACGTGTAACCAATTTGGCGCGCATCATCCAACACTTGTTTTACTTCTTCAAATGTTTGGTAGCGGTTAATGGTGTCTTGCACTTTTTCATCAAAATCTTGAATGCCAAAACTCACACGTTTAAATCCTAAATCATATAAGGCTTGTAAATGTTCTTTCGTAGTATTGCCCGGATGTCCTTCAAAACTAAAATCATACTCTTTTGAAATTTCAACGGTATTTAAAATGGTACTTAGTAAATAGGTTAAGTTTTCGGGAGAGAAAAAGGTAGGGGTGCCGCCTCCTAAGTGTATTTCTTTAATTAAAGGTTTTCCTTGAAATTGATTTAAGTATAATTGCCATTCTTTTAAAACGGATTCAATATACGGCAATTCTACTTTATGATTTACAGTAATTCTTGTATTGCAAGCGCAGTAGGTGCATAAACTTTCACAATAAGGCAAGTGAATGTATAAACTGATTCCATCTGCATTATATTCTATAAATGCTTTTTGAATGTGATCAATCCATTTTTCTTCTGTTAAGTTGTTATCCCAATAAGGTACTGTTGGATAGCTTGTATATCTGGGAACCGCTTTATTATATTTTGTAACTAAATCCATAACTATTTGCCAAAGATAATTTGGATGTCAGAAGCAAAAACTGACATTTATCAGTTATAATTTTGATAAAAAATAGCTGCACTAAAACAAAAATAGCGAGAAAAAGAAAGCGACAATGATTACAGTTATTCCTGCACTAAGCTTGATTAGATTTTAAATTGCTGAATTGTTCTTCTAAAGCTATCACTTTAGGAAATAAAATGTTGTTTTCAATATGTAAATGCACATGAAATTCTACTTCAAATTCTTTTAAATGCTCCATTAATTTTTGATATTCTTTAGGCGCATTTGCTTGACTTGAAAAATTTTGAGTAATCTCTTTTATCTCTTTTAAAACACTTGAGGCTTGAACGTGCTCTGCTTCTAATAATTGAATCGGTTTTTTGACAAATGAATTTTTTTGAGAGGTGTTTGTGAAAACTTTATCTCGTCTTAATTCATATAATTTGCGCATGTATGGAAACAATATTTTGTCTTCCTTTTCGCAATGTTTTGTTAACTTATCTTTGAAGTCTGTAAACTTCTCATCCATTTTTTGAAGTATGGATATTAAAGCTTTGTCGCAGTTAGGATTTGTGATGAGTTTTTTAATACTCTCTTCGATAAAGTCTAACACTTCTGCTTCATTTGAATGGTGCTGACCATTGATGAAATCAATTAAACGATCTACACTCATATCCTCTAAAGTTAACATGGTGTTAGTTTTTGATAATTTTTGAAGTTGATTTAATTCAGCATCTATTTCAGAAAAGATAAGTCCCTTTTCTTCGCAGGCATCTTTAAATTTTTGAGAACCATTTTGGTAGTAATTGAAATTGTATTTTTCAAACAGTTCAATAGAAGCGGGAATATGTATGGCTAATTCTGCTAATGTCATGGTATTTATTTTGAAAGTTGTTTTTGTTCGTTTTTTAATTCTGATAAAAAATTATCGATGATGCCTTGTTTAACGTGTGGCATTACTACAATTTTATACCACTCAGGATCTTCGTGATTGTCTGGTACTAAATGGTATTTCATGGATAATTCACGACTCATGTAATTGGCGCGAATGGTCACGATATTTAGATTAGGATGCCTGAAATAGTTTACATTCCATTCGTCTAATTTTTCGCAAATAGAAGTTGTTCTATCCACTAGTTGGTGCATTTTTACGGTCCAACCAACAGATCCATGAATTCGTAAAATCATCCATACACAAACAGCGTTAGCGCCTGAGCGACTTCCGCATAAGGTGTAATCTTTGCCTTTTACATAACCCGCTTCGTTAGTGCAAACATATTTCATGTATTCTTTTCTAATTAAAAATATGCCAGTTCCATAAGGTGCTTGCAGCATTTTATGTCCGTCGATGGAGAAAGAAGTAATGTTTTTGTTTTTAAAATTGAAAGAGTTATTGGTGTTAGTAAATGGGAAAATAAATCCCCCGTAAGCACCATCTATGTGCAATTTGTAATTGATGTGCAATAAATTTAAAAATGAGGTGATGCTATCAATATCATCTACAGAGCCAAACATCGTAGTAGACATATTGATATTGATGATGAAATATTTTACTCCTTTAGCTAAGGCAGCCTCAATTTTTTGTTCAAAATCTTTAATTAAAATTTGACGCGAGGTTTGATTTACTGCTAATTCTATTCCTTTAATACACAATAAATCTAAGGCTTTAGGAATAGAGTAGTGTGTGTCAGTAGAATATACGACTGCAATCTCACTCATTTTCGCTTGATGTTCTTGCAGATAAAAATTTCTGTAAATCCATAAAGCTTCAATGTTTGCTTCAGTTCCACCGCTAGCTACGTATCCATCATAAGAATGAGGTTCGGCACCAAAAATTTCTTCAGCACAAATTTTTAAAAGGTCTTTTTCTATTTCATGCGTGCCTGCAAAAAAATCTTCGTGTTCATCACCTAAAGTATGAACGCCAATATGATTTGGGTTGGCGATTAAAGTCGATAAAAAAGGCGCATCTTTTAAAAAAGGTGCATCATCATAAAAGATATCTGTATCTAAAAAAGTTCCAGGTATACCAATGATGTTTTCTGTTCGGTAATTTGTGTTTTTACTTAGCGATTCAAACACTTTACTTTTAATTTGTGAATATGTATATTTTTCCCAAAACATAATTTAATGACATTTTTTTGGTGAACATTTAATGGTTTCTTTTCCTGTTGATGGTTTTTCGCAGCAACTTACTTTATGAGTTTCTTTTTCAAATTGAGGACTTAAATAAGGAATCCCTAAATTCAATCCTCTAACAATTAACATCACTGCCATAATAGATACTATATAAGGCATAGCATGACGAATATGATTACGATATTTTAAGGTGATGAATTGTCCTAAAAATGCTACGGCATACATAATAGGAACGGTGCCAATGCCAAAGTAAAACATAAACTCAGCACCTTTTATATAGTGCCCTGTTGCAATGGCTCCAGCAATCCCAAGGTATACCAAACCGCATGGTAATAAGCCATTTAATAAACCAATAAAGAATAAAAAGTGTAAGCCTTTTTTATTAAATAAATTACCTAATTGATTTTTAACTGAGTTGATAAATGAATAAAGGAAGCCTAAACTTTTTGCGCTATGTAATGATTTTGAATTTGTAAAGATTACTGAAAGCAAAAGTAATGCTCCGATGACGATAGAAAGTATTTGTTGAAAGCCTCCTAAGAAAAAAGATTGACCTAATAAACCAAATATAACACCTAAGAAAGTGTAGGTAGCAACTCTACCTAGATTGTATAAAAAAATTCCGAAGTATTTTTTTAATGGAGAGTATTGGTGAACTGGAAGAGCTAATGCAATTGGACCACACATGCCAATACAATGGAAACTCCCTAGGAGACCTAATGATATGGCAGCAATGATTAATGTCATATGTCCTTATTATTGTTTTTTGATTGCCATATGGTTTATCCAGGTTAGTTATTTGCGTTTGTTCGATAGAAGAAACCTGGATATTTCATAATTAATTAATAAAAATAACTTCTTCTTTAAAATATTTTTTTTGATTGCTTGTCCATGATAATTGTAATTTGTATGCACCGTGTACTAATTGTTTTGAGTCGATTGCTTGCGTATTGTTTACAAAGTTCATTTTTAAATGAATGTCTTTACTAGAATCAGACGGTCGGAAAAAATGAATGGTTCCTTCAAAATCCGCACTTAATAAACTTGAATCTGCAATTAGAGTAATTTCATTTCCATTGATGGAATGGTGAATGGAACCAACTAGTTCTTTTTCGTTATTAATTGCATCAATTTTATCTTGAAATTTCATTTCTTGAGCGTAGTAATCATCACTCACTAAATCTACTTTTTGTCCGTAGCTCATCACAACTAGTGCTACTATGAGTGCTACAAAACTTAAATACAATACGACTATTCTTCCTCCAAAGTTCATAATTAATTTATTTTAGTTGTTACTTTTAAATTTAATAGGGCCTAAAAAATTGGTTTTTATGGTTTTTATTTTTTTACCATTTGAATAAACGCCAATTTCTAATTTTACTTTTCGGTCTACAATATCTTTTTTGTTTAAGAATACAAAGAATTCGCCCATGGTAACTGCTTCGGGTTTTACTTCAATGTCTTTACCAATCAATTGAATTTTGTAATCTTTAAAATTTTCTACTTTCAATTCTACAGGTAATTCTTCTCTTGTCTTGTTTACCAGTTTAATGGTAAATAAATTACTTAATTGATCGTTCGGTTGTTCTTGATATAGCATGCCTTTTGCTCTTAAAATAGTGGCATCATAATCAGAACGAGTTGTTAATAAAACAGTTTCTACTCCAATTAAAATTAGCAATACAACTGAGTAAGCTTTCATTCTACTGGTAAAGGTCAGTTTTACTTTGTCTTTAATTCCATTTTCAGAATCGTAACGAATCAAACCTTTCTCAAGACCTACACTATCCATCATGTGATCACAGGCATCTATACAAGCTGTACAACTAATACACTCTAATTGAGTCCCATTTCTTATATCAATACCCGTTGGACAAACTTTTACACATAAATTACAATCGATGCAATCACCACCCGTTCTTACTTCATTCTTTTTAAAGTGATGTCTATCTTCACCTCTTACATAATCGTAAGCAACTACAACTGAATTTTTGTCTAATAAAACACCTTGCATTCTTCCATAAGGACAAACTATTAAGCATACTTGTTCTCTAAACCACCAATACACAAAAAAGAAGACAGTGGTAAATAAAATGATTCCTAAAAACGCGCCTAATCTTTCGCCTATGTTGCTTAAGATATTAAATACATGATCGATACTAATAACATAACTTAGTAAAGTAAGGGCAATAATAAAAGAGATACTATAAAATGCTAAAAATTTTAAAACACGCTTTCTTATTTTTTCGGCATTCCACGGCGCTTTTTTTAATGCTTTTTGATAGTTTGCATCACCATCAATCCAATATTCTATTTTACGGAATATCATTTCCATAAAGATAGTTTGAGGACAGGCCCAACCGCAGAATAATCTTCCGAATACTACAGTAAATAAAGCAATGAATACTATAAAGATTAGCATTCCTAAACCAAAGATGAAGAAATCTTGTGCCCAAAAAATAGAACCAAATAAAATAAATTTCTTCTCAGGAACGTTAAATAAAAATAATGGCTCACCATTATATTTTATAAATGGAACAGAAAAGAATACAATTAAATAAAACCAAGTAAAATAAGTTCTTAAATCGTAATACTTTCCGAATGGTTTTGTAGGATATACAAATGCTCTTTCTCCTTCTGCATTAATGGTGGTAATACTATCTCTAAAAGATTCATCATGATGATCGTTATGTTTATTGTTTTGAGAGTCCATTATTGTTATAGTGCTTAAACATGTTGATTAAGAAATGAATCTTTTAGAAAATAGGTTTTATTTTTTAGCAGCAACAGTTGCGCTAACAGCTGCTTTTAAACTATCTGCTTTGATTTGAATATTTAAACTATCATTTACAACCATTGTTGAATCGCTTATTGGAGCTGCTCCAGCTTCTGTATACAAATCACCTTGAGGTGCTTTTGGATTTGGAGGATTAGTTCCTTTTAAGGTTTTGATAAATGATGCAATTTGTGCCATTTGCATTGGAGATAAATCTTCTTTCCAAGCCTTCATTCCTTTTTCAACCCAACCATATTTTAGAGTTTTAAATAAGTCTTGAATACTAGCGCCATGCAACCAATAATCATCTGTTAAATTTGGACCAACAGTACCTTCGCCACCTTTACCATGACAAGCAACGCAGTTTAAGATATATAAATCTTTTCCTGTTGCAATATCAGTCGCTTCAGTTAATAATTTCACTGTGTTTTCATCTACATTATTTGCGGATGTTTTCATGAATTCATCAACTTCTAGTTTTGCTTGAGCAATTTCTTTTTCGTATTCTTTACCTTGCAAATCGCCAGTGCCTATTACGTGGTAGTTTATTAAATATACGATTGCAACAACTATTGTTAAATAGAAACCATATTTCCACCAAGGTGGTAAATTATTATCTAATTCTTTAATTCCATCATAATCATGATCTAACATAATACTGTCTTCTTCTTCAATAGCAACAGCATCAGTTAAACTCATCATAATTTTAGACTCAGTAATTTTAGTTGCTTTTGTTGTTGTTTCAACTGCAGTAACTGTTTTTACTAAATAATTAAATTGATAGATGATTAATGCTAATACAATTAATTCTATTAATATAATTGTAGCCATAAAATAGAATGTGAATTGATCTAAACCACCAATTCTGCCATCATCTACTTTTACAATAGCAGCCACCTTTTCTTGCGAAAACATAGAGAGTGAAAGCAATAATAAAATTATAGAACTTACATTTCTAGTAGTTGAAGACTGGTCATCTTTTTTATTGTTGTATTTAGTGGTTAAGTAATCACTATCTGCAATGTTTTTAAATACGCTACTAAATGCGGATATAACCACAGCTAAAATAATAATTGTGGCTAACAAAGTTAAAAACAATACATTCGAAAAATAAGATGAACTTTCTTTGGTTGCTTGTTCCTGACAGAAACTCACTGCAGGAATTAACATTGCAACAGCAAGTGTTTTTAGTTTATTGAAATTGTTCATAAGCATAGATTAATTAGTTTCGTTATCGTTGATTGGAAGATTGCTTAATTTTTCGAAATGTTTTTTATTTCCTTTAATTACATAAAAAGTAACTAAGCCAAAAAACACAACAAATATTAGTAATGATATGAGTGGATAAATCCCGATTCCGGTGATACTTTCCAAATAGTTTTTGAATTTCATTTTAATACGTTTAAATAGTTATAAATTATTTTTGTGCTTTTAAACCTTCAGCTTTAATGTCTTTTCCTAAGCGTTGTAAGTAAGAAATTAACGCTACAATCTCTCTGTCAGGTAATGTTTCAATACCATCTTTTTTCAAGTTAGCAGCAATTTCTTTTGCTTGTGCTTCCATGTCTTTTATGGCATTATTTTCATAACCCTCTGGATAAGGAACACCTAAACGTTTCATTGCTTTTATTTTTGCGATAGTTGAATTTGCATCTAATTGATCTTCTAACAACCAAGGGTAAGTTGGCATAACAGAACCTGGTGACATTGATGTTGGATCTAACATGTGATTATAATGCCAACTATCTGGATATTTACCACCTTCTCGAGCTAAATCTGGACCAGTACGTTTTGAACCCCATTGGAATGGATGATCGTACACAAATTCTCCTGCTTTTGAATATTCTCCATAACGAGCAGTTTCACTTCTGAAAGGACGAACCATTTGTGAGTGACATGTATAGCAACCTTCGCGGATATAAATGTCTCTTCCTTGTAATTCTAATGGAGTGTAGGGTTTAACACTTACAATTGTAGGAATGTTTGATTTAACTAAGAACACTGGAACAAATTCAATTAAGCCACCAATAGCCACTACTACTAAACTTACAATCATTAACTGAATTGGTTTACGCTCAATCCAACGGTGCCAGTGATCTTTAGAGTGAGATTGATATTCCCCAACTAATGCAGGCGCTTGATCTTCTTCAATTTCTAAGAATGTACCAACTTTAATTGTTTTAATTAAATTGTAAGTCATTAAGATAGCTCCTACTAAGAATAATGCACCACCAACTGAACGAGCAATATAAAATGGAATCATTTTAGTTACTGTGTCCATGAATTGCCATTTTAATTGACCTTCAGGCGTAAAATCTTTCCACATAGATGATTGCATGAAACCTGCCCAATACATTGGAACGGCATATAATACAATACCTAATGTGCCAATCCAGAAATGCATGTTAGCTAATTTTTCGGAATATAATTTTGTTTGAAATAATCTTGGTATTAACCAATATAGGATACCAAATGTCATAAATCCATTCCATCCTAATGCTCCAACGTGAACGTGAGCAACAATCCAATCTGTGTAATGCGCTACAGCATTTACATTTTTTAAAGATAACATTGGACCTTCAAAAGTAGCCATACCATAAGCGGTTACAGCAACTACTAAGAATTTTAAACCTACATTGTCACGAACTCTATCCCATGCGCCACGTAATGTTAATAATCCATTAATCATACCACCCCAAGATGGAGCAATTAACATCACAGAGAATACAACACCTAAAGATTGGGCCCAATCAGGAACAGAAGTATATAACAAATGGTGAGGACCAGCCCATATGTATAAGAAAATTAATGCCCAAAAGTGAATGATTGATAAACGATAAGAGTAAACGGGACGTTGTGCAATTTTAGGTAAGAAATAATACATTAAACCTAAGTATGGTGTAGTTAAGAAAAATGCCACCGCATTGTGTCCATACCACCATTGCACTAAAGCATCTTGCACACCTGCATACCAAGAGTATGATTTCCAAAATGAAACAGGGATTTCAATTGAGTTTACAATGTGTAACATAGCTACAGTTACAAAAGTTGCAATGTAGAACCAAATTGCTACGTATAAATGGCGTTCACGACGACGAATAATTGTACCGAACATATTCCAGCCAAATACAACCCATACTAAAGTGATTAAAATATCAATCGGCCATTCTAACTCTGCATATTCTTTACCAGTAGTTTTACCCATGATTAAAGTAGCAGCTGCTAATACAATGATTAATTGCCAGCCCCAAAAGTGAATTTTACTTAATAAATCACTGAACATACGAGCTTTTAATAAACGTTGCAACGAATAATAAACACCCATAAAAATACCATTACCAACAAAGGCAAAAATTACTGCATTTGTGTGTAGTGGACGTAAACGACCGAAGGTAGTATACGGTAATGACATGTTTGCTGCTGGTAGATAAAGTTGTATAGCAGCGATTAATCCAACTAGCATACCAACTAAGCCCCAAAGAATGGTTGCGTATGCAAACATCTTAACTGTTTTGTTGTCGTACTGAAATTTTTGTAGTTCCATATTATTTTGTTTTTTTGGTGTTATTATTTGTTTCTTGTTTAGTTTCTTGGATTGTGGTGTTATCAAATAATATTCTTACTGAAGGAGTGTAATCGTCTTCATATTGATTACTTTTCACCGACCAAATAAAGGCTATCAAAAACCCTATTGCTAGTAGCAGGCTGGCTCCTATCATGATGAAAATTGCGCTCATATCGGGTGTAAAATTAGGTAGTTAACATTTTTTGTAATTGATTATAGTCAGTATCAAAACTGACTTTTATCAGGATTTAGTTTTTTGAGTTTTAACTCATAAAATGAGCTCAAGCCTGTAGTTAATAAAACAATACTGATAGAGCTGATTGGCATAAGAATAGCGGCAATTACAGGTTTTAAATCGCCCTGAACAGCGAAGAATAATCCTACAAAATTATAGAGTATTGATAAAACAAAACTTGAAAAAATAATTGTTTTTTGTTTTCTACAATAGTTTACCAATTCTTTTAATAAAGTGAAATTTTTTCCAGATAAAACAGCATCACATGCTGGAGAAAAGTTATTTGTATTATCACTTATTGCTATACCAACATTACTTTGTTTTAAAGCACCAGCATCATTTAACCCATCACCAATCATTAATACTTTTTTATGATTATTTTGAAGGTGTTTAATGAAGTTTAATTTATCCTCTGGTTTTTGCTCAAATAGCATTTCTGTTTTATTTCCGAAAATAGTTTTCAAGTAATTCTCTTCAGAAGAGTTGTCGCCTGATAATATTTTTAAATCGAATTGAGTATGTAGTGATGAAACAATTTTTTCTAACCCATTTCTGTAGGCATTTTTTACAATGAAATAACCTATAAATTCTTCATCAATACTCACATACACTCTACTTCCCGAAATTAGTTGAGCACTGTCTTTTCCTAAAACAAAATCAGAAGATCCCATTTTGATAAAATGTCCGTTGATAGTAGCGGATGTGCCAAAACCTTTAAATTCCTTATAGTTTTTAATGTTCAATCTTTTACTAAATGGTAAGAAAGACACAATGCTTTTACTTAATGGATGATTAGATTGATTGGCTAATGAATGAATTAATTGAGATTGCGTTTCAAATAATTCAATTCCTTGAAAAGAAATCTCAGATTTGCCTTGTTCTGTTATAGTGCCAGTCTTGTCAAACACAACAGTGTCTATTTCCGACATGTATTCAATAACCGAAGCATTTTTTACATACAATTTGTATTTATTTAAAATGCGAATCATATTGCCATTTGTAAAAGTTGCACTCAATAACAAAGCACACGGACAAGCAACAATTAATACGGCAGTTACAGCGCCCCACACTTTTGAAGGGTCATTAATAGACCAATAAATAGCCGCTATGGCAGCAATTGAAAATAGAAAATAAGTAAAGTATCTGCTTACTCTATGAATAAAAGAAACTTTAACCTTTTCTTTATTTTCTTTAAAGGCTTCATTGTTCCATAATTGAGTTAAGTAACTTTGAGACACTTCTTTTACCACCTCTAATTCAATAGCGCCAGATGTTTGTTTACCGCCAGCATAAGCTATTTCGCCAATGGATTTTTCAACTGGTAAAGATTCGCCTGTTACAAAACTGTAATCGATAGTTGCCTTACCTAAAAATAAAATAGAATCAGCAGGAATAATCTCATCATTATGAATTTTTATTCTGTTACCTACTTTTAAATCAGCTACTGATATTTGTTTCTCAGTTCCATCTTCATTAATAACGCTTACACCCAATGGAAAATACGAAGTGAAATCTCTATCAAATGAAATACTTTGGTAAGTTCTGTTTTGAAAATACCTTCCAATTAACATAAAGAATACTATTCCACTCATCGAGTCCAAATAGCCAGCGCCTGTGCCAGATAATATTTCATATAAGCTTCTTCCGAATGTAATCAAAACAGCTAATGCTATAGGAGCATCGATGTTTAAGAATTTTTGACGAAGGCCTTTATATCCAGATATGAAAAACTCAGAGGCTGAATAAAAAAATACAGGAAGTGCTAAAAATAAATTCAAGTAATTAAACCAAGTTTTTAATCCAATATCATCCGATTTTGCCAACGAAAAATATTCAGGAAAACTTAACATCATGATATTACCAAAACAAAAACCAGCAATTCCTAATTTTACAATGGCAGTCGTATCATATTTTTTTACTTTGTCAGTACTTACATCATTTAAGCTGATATGGGGTTCATAACCAATAAGGGTTAATGCTTCTGCTACCTTTTTTAGAGAGGTTTCCTGAAAATTATAGATAATAGTTACTTCTTTCTTAATGAAATTAACTTGAGATTTAATAATACCTGAATTGATCTTATTTAGATGTTCTAAAATCCAAATACAAGATGCGCAGTGCATTTGAGGCAAATAGAAAATAATATGTTGATGCGTATCATCTTGAAAGTGGATTAATTTTTTGATGATTTGTGCGTCATCTAAAAAATCGAATTTACCTTTTCTTATTTCTTGTTTTTGATTAATGCCAGGATTTTGTTCTAAATCATAATAGGAGCATAAATCACTTTTATTGATTATTTCGTAAACCGTTTGGCAACCTCTGCAACAAAATTCTTTTTCTTTAATATGGTAATGTTTTTCCACTACATCCTCACCGCAGTGGTAGCAGGTAACTTTAGTTTGCGTAGCATTTGAATACATGGGGCAAAAGTATATGGGCTTGCCTTTTTTGCTGGTGATGAATCTCATTCTGAAATACTGACATTTATCATGTTTTTCTAACTAATCCCATTTTTAATAATTGCTGTATTTTATCATAAAGTAGATGTGACTATTGTCATTTTTAATCCACCTCTTCTGTAGTTCCTTTGCAAATTAAATTTTGAATTAAATCACATCTTTAAATAGCGATTATGTCCCACATTAAATTTCCCCATCACAACAAGCACGAACAGCAATTTGTAGCCACTTTAAGAAAAAAAGTAAACCTTTATTTTAAAGAAAGTAATATTTCTAATAAAGCCAATGCTAAAATGGTTATTAAAACCATAGCGTTAGTATCAATGTATTTATTGCCATTTGTTTTAATTTTATTAGTGCCAATGAATAACTGGATGGCATTAGCTTCGGTTGTGGTTATGGGAATTGGTATTGCAGGCGTTGGAATGGGTGTTATGCATGATGCCTGTCATGGCGCATACTCAAAAAAGGAATGGGTTAATAAGTTATTATCTGGTTCATTATATTTATTAGGAAGTAATGTACTCAATTGGAAAATTCAGCACAATGTTTTGCATCATACTTACACTAATATTTCTGGACTGGATGAGGATATTGATTCAAAAGGACCGATTCGTTTATCAGAACATAAGCCATTTAGAAAGTTTCATAAATATCAATTTTTATATGTGTTTTTCTTTTACGGATTAATGACCTTAGTTATGTTAACTAACGATTTTACGCGTTTGTATAAGTATTCTCAAATGGGATTAATCAAAAGTCAGAATAAAAAACTAAGCACAGAGTTTTGGAAAATGTTATTTAGAAAAGTGGTTTATCTAACTGTTGTTTTTGGATTGCCATTATGGTTAACGCGTTTTAATTTTTGGCAAGTATTATTAGGTTTTGTGATTATGCATTGGGTAGCGAGTCTTATTTTAAGTTTTGTGTTTCAAATGGCACATGTTGTTGAGGGGGCTGAGCAACCCGAAAAAGAAAACGAGATGCAGACAGATTGGTATGTTCATCAATTAAATACAACAAGCGATTTTGCTCGTGATAATAAAATATTAAGCTGGTATGTTGGAGGTTTAAATTTTCAAATTGAACATCATTTATTTCCAAATATATGTCATGTACATTATAAAAAATTAGCACCAATTGTTCAAGAAACAGCTGCTGAATTTGGTTTTACATACAATATTAAGCCAACATTTCGATCAGCTTTAATTTCTCACTTTCATCGATTAAGAGAATTAGGTAAAGCATAGTTTTATGATACATCAGAAAATTAGGGTTACAAAGAAGTTTACTTTTGATATGGCACATGCTTTATATGGTTACGACGGACCATGTAGAAATATTCATGGTCATACTTATCATTTTAGTGTAACATTGATAGGCGAAGCAATTCAAGATAATACACTTCCTAAAAATGGAATGGTGATTGATTTTACAGAGCTAAAGCAAATTGTTTCTGAAAATGTGATACAAATTTTTGATCATGCTTTAGTTTTAAACGCCAATTCACCTCATTCAAAATTGAATGAATTAAAAGATACATTCGAAAAAGTTATTTATGTGGATTATCAACCTTCTTGCGAAAATTTGATTTTAGATTTCTTAAATCGAATTAAAAATCATTTACCATCAGCAGTGAGTATACATAATTTGAGATTGGATGAAACTCCAACATCTTATGCGGAATGGTTTGAATCTGATAATAATTAAACAAATGAAGAAAGATATTCAAGATAGAATTGATATTGAAATTTTAGTAAATAACTTTTATGATAGAGTAAAAGACGATGAATTATTAGGTAGAATTTTTGATAAGGTGATGAAAGTGGATTGGGATAAGCATTTACCTAAAATGTATGATTTTTGGGAAAACATTGTATTTCAAACAGGAAATTATAAAGGCAGGCCATTTTTGCCTCATATAGAGGTAAATGCAAAAGAAACGTTGACATCCAGTCATTTTGATCAATGGCTGAAATTATTTCATAAAACGATTGATGATTTATTTGAAGGTTCAATCGCAAATCAACTAAAATTTAAATCTCAAAATATTAAAGAGGTTTGGAATTATAAGATGGACTACATTAATAATTATAGTCCAGATACTTTATAGTATATAGTTTGTAAGTCTTTCTCTTGCAATTACACTTTCTATTGAATAGCTTTAAACAATAATTACGTATTATGAAGATTAGATTTATTGGAGCAACAGAAGCTGTCACAGGCAGTAAGCATTTAATTATAACAGAAAGTGGATCTCAGGTTTTATTAGACTGTGGCTTATATCAAGGTATGGGCAAAGAAACAGATGAAATGAATAGAGCCTTGGATTTAGATTTAGATCCTTCTGGTATTGAAGCTGTTATTTTATCTCATGCTCATATCGATCACTCTGGGAATTTACCAAGTCTTGTGAAACTTGGGTTTACTGGTAGCATTTATTGTACAGAGGCAACTTTAGACGTTTGTAAAATTTTATTATTAGATAGTGCTCATATTCATGAAAGCGATATTAAGTATATAAATAAGAAAAGAGAAAGAAAAGGGTTGTCGCCATTAAAGCCCTTATATAGTATTAAAGATGCAGAAAGATGTTTAAAGCACTTTAAAGCTGTTCCTTATAAAACAGATGTTTTTATTAATAAAGAAATATCTTTTCAATTTACAGATGCAGGTCATATCATTGGAAGTGCAGCTGTTCATATTACTTCAAACGAAAATGGAAAAGAAACAAAACTGACTTTTTCTGGAGACGTTGGTAGATACACTGATCTGATATTGAAATCGCCCGATGTATTTCCTCAGGCAGATTATATTATCTGCGAGTCAACTTATGGTGATAGATTGCATGATGTGTCTGTAAATGCAGAAGCAAAGTTATTGGATATAGTTAATTATACCTGCGTAGAGAAAAAAGGGAAATTAATTATCCCTGCTTTTAGTTTAGGTAGAACTCAGGAAATTGTATTTGCTCTGGATAAAATGAAGAATGAGAGGTTGTTGCCTAATATTAAGATATATGTAGACAGTCCATTATCAACCAGTGCTACCGATATCATGCGTCATCATACCGCTAGTTTTAATAGCACTCTTCAAAAATATATTTTAACTGATCCAGATCCCTTTGGTTTTAATAATTTAGAATACATTCAAAGTGCAGAAGAATCTAAAGCACTTAATACTATTTCAGGACCTTGTATTATTATTTCTGCCTCAGGTATGGGAGATGCAGGTAGGGTGAAGCATCATATAAAAAACACCATCAGTAACCCTCAAAATACGATTCTTTTATCTGGCTATTGTGCACCAGGAACTTTAGGTAGAAGGTTATTAGATGGCGAACAAAGCGTACATATTTTTGGAGAATATTATAATGTAAAAGCTGATATTGAATCAATTTTATCCTACAGTGCACATGCTGATTATAGTGAATTACTGAGATTTCTCTCTTGCCAAGATGCTTCAAAAGTTAAAACGATATTTTTAGTACATGGTGAAGATGAAGCTAAAGTATCTTTTAAAGGAAAGTTAATTGAAAAGGGTTTTAACGAAGTGATTATACCCGAAAAATTTAATGAATTTATTTTAGATTGAAATTATTAGTTTTTTAAGTCGATTTTTATTCTTGACTTTTGTTATGCTGTTTTCTAAGATTAATCAATTTTGGGTTGTATTACAAAGTATAACTTTAAATCATGGAAACTATATTAATACCTACCGATTTTTCTGAATCTGCAAATAATGCCGTTAAACATGGTATTGAGTTAGCTAAGTATTTTGATGCGAAGTTAGTGTTTGTAAACGCGAATCCTATTCCTCCTCCTAATTATGAGTCAGTAACTTCTTTTGATTTACTTAATAGTTTAAAGGAGGATTTGGAGCAAGCATATATAGTTAAAAATCAAACTATCCCTAACATCGCATAGAATGTTTTTTGGAAATGGGTTATCCCTATGATGTTATTGAGAATGCTGCAAGTAAATATAATGCTGACTTAATTGTAATCATAGGAGAAGCTGGTGGTCTTCAAAAGTAATCGGAAGCAATGCTATACACGTAGCTCGAAATTTAAAATTACTTGTCGGTATTTTCACTTAATATTTGACCTTGTTCATTTTGTTTTTCAAGTGTCCAATTATTTGTAATATTTGTTTTAATCCAACTCTTCTCTGATTTTCTTGATACATTAATTTTTAAACCATATTCGTTGTTGAATAGACTTTCTAACTCAGCCACAGTCATATTTGGGCTAATAGTAACCGTTCCTTCTTTATGAGTTGTTCTGCAATCTGCAATAGTTTTGCTGCTTTTTTCTAAAATTTTTTCGGATGCTGGTCCACCATGTCGATTCGATTTTGCGTAAAAATCTATTTTTAAATATGGAAATTCTTTATTGAATATCTCTTGAATACTGAAAATTTTACGTTTATCATTTATAACGGATTTCATAACTTGTAATATTAATGTTCAAAGGTATTTCGATATACTTATTTATTTAATGAGTATCATCAACGTTATAATTGATTATCATCATAATTAAATTACTGTTTTATAGTAATTAAATTATGAAATATGACTTTTATCACATTTCAAATTGATAATAGTCAGCAAGTTCCGTTTTCGCTCAAATATCTTTGATTTTTATTAAGAGTAAAATGGCTATATTAGAAACTAAAAATAAATTTGATATGGAAAGTTTAAATGCTCTTTTTGAATATGCAACAGAGGGTATTATTGTATCTGATAAAACCGGTACAATCATAAAAGCCAATCCTAGTGCCGAACGTTTATTTGGGTATTCAGGAAATGAACTTTTAGACAAAAAAATCGAAGACTTAGTTCCTCGCCGTTATTCGGAAAATCACGTTAAGCATCGTGAAAACTATAATGCTCATCCACACGCTCGATCAATGGGTAAAAACATGGATTTGTATGCAAAAAGAAAGGATGATTCAGAATTCCCTGTTGAAATAAGTTTATCCTACTATAAGCAAGATGATAAACAATTTGTAATTGCTTTTATTATTGATGTTACAGAAAGAAAACGACAAGAGGAAAATATCAAAAAATTAAATCAGGATTTAGAACAAAAAGTTGATGAGAGAACAAAAGTGTTGCATGAAGCATTAATTGAACTCGAAAACTCAAAAGAAAAATTAAGTGAAGCTTTAGAAACTGAAAAAGAATTAAATGATATGAAGTCGCGATTTGTAACTATGGCTTCTCATGAATTCCGTACACCATTGAGTACTATTTTATCATCTATTTCTTTAGTTAATAAATATAGTGGTGGCGAAAATGATGAGAAAATACAAAAGCATGTTCACCGAATAAAGTCCGCTGTTACAAATATGACCTTGATTTTAAATGATTTTTTATCTGCCGAAAAATTAGAAGAAGGTAAAGTAACTCTTAGAAATGAAGATTTGAATATACAAGAACTTTCTGAGGAAATTATTAATGAAATAAATGGAATTTTAAAATCTGGGCAAAAGGTTATTTATTCTCATTCAGGTTTACCATCAGCTAGTTTAGATAAACAAATGGTAAGAAATATTTTGTTGAATTTGATTTCGAATGCAATTAAATTTTCACCAGAAAATAAAGTAATTGAACTTGTCACTGCCATAGATTCTCAACAAATAAAGATTACTGTTATTGATCAAGGAATGGGAATACCTTTGGAAGAACAAGAACATTTATTTCAACGCTTTTTCAGAGCTCGTAACGTAACTAATATTCAAGGTACAGGCTTAGGTTTAAATATTGTTGGCAAGTACCTCGAAATTATGGATGGTAACATCACTTTTGAAAGCCAGGTTGATATTGGCACAACTTTTAAAATAGTAATACCAAATAAATAATATAAAAATGAAGACAATTTTAATTATTGAAGATAATTTAGATGTACGAGAAAATACAGCTGAAATATTAGAACTTGCAAATTATAAAGTTTTGCAAGCCGAAAATGGTAAACAAGGAGTAGAATTAGCTCAACAAGTGAAGCCAGATTTAATTATTTGCGACATTATGATGCCAGTGCTGGATGGTTATGGGGTTATACATTTGTTAAGTAAAAACTCCGAAACTGCTAGTATCCCTTTCATTTTTTTAACTGCCAAAAGTGAGCGTATGGATTTTAGAAAAGGCATGGAAATGGGTGCCGACGACTATATCAGTAAGCCTTTTGATGATATAGAATTATTAAAAGCAGTAGAGAGTAGAATTAAAAAAAGTGAAATATTGAAAGCCGAATTCTCAAAAAATGTTGATGGATTAAATAAGTTTTTTGATGAAGTAAAGAAGAATGATGATTTAAAAATGTTATCGGCTGATAGACGTATTAAGACATTTAAAAAAAAGGAAAGTGTTTTTAGTGAAGGAAGTAGTCCGATTTATTTATATTTTTTGGTGAAAGGGAAAATTAAAAACTACAAATCGCATGAGTACGGCAAAGAGCTTATAACAACCTTGTATAAAGAAGGAGATTTTTTTGGTTATACCGCTTTATTAGAAGAGCAACCTTATGCAGAAACTGCCGAGGCGATGGAAGATTCGGAAGTTTGTTTAATTCCTAAAGAAGATTTCTTTTCATTGATGTATAACAATTTGAATGTGATGAAAACGTTTGTTAAGATGCTTTCTGATAATATCGTTGAAAAAGAAAATCAATTGGTGAACTTAGCATATAGTTCTGTGCGTAAAAGAGTAGCGGAAGCTTTAGTATTATTACAAAGCAGATATGATAACGAAAAAGCTAAGAATTTCAGTATTTCTATTTCTCGCGAAGACTTAGCTAATATTGTTGGAACAGCTACTGAATCATTAATTAGAACCTTAAGTGATTTTAAAGAAGAAAAATTACTAGAAGTAAAGGGCAGTAACATTACTATTATCAATCTTGAAAAATTGAAAAAACTAAAAGCGTAATCTGATTAGATTACGCTTTTAGTTTTTATTGCGTATGAAAATGGTTTAATTAGATTGTATTCGCTAATATTAAAAGTAGGCATACAATCACTTCTAAAGCAAACAGATTAAAAATCCATTTTGTAGGAGCTTGTCCAATTGCCACCACGTTGTTTGTCATTGCTACACTCATGCACAAAATTAGTTCCCAAATAGGAGCATCATTTTGTAAAATCATCATAGCTGTAATACCACCCAATATACTTCCGATTAGGATAGTCATACTGATTAATCCAAAATAACTGAAATTTAATTTGTCAATTAATTGATTGTAAGATTTTGTAATTGCTGTCATAGTTTTAAGGTTTTTATGTTTTTCTGAACCAAATTTCGAAACAAACAAGCTTTATTTCATTGATGAATATCAGTTTTTTGAGATGATTTTTGTCATAAAGGACTTGCAGCTAGTATTTAAATTTGTGTTTAAATTTCAGTAATGACAGATATTGATTATAAATACTATCTAATAGAACTTATTCCAAGAGTTTTTTGCGGAATCATTTTCCTTTTTCAGGGATATGATAAGTTGTTTAAAGTAAAAATACAAGGAGTTGTTGAAACCTTTTTATTTGAAACTCAACATCGTTATGTGCCAAAGTTTTTATTGCAGGGGATGGCAGTTTTTGCCTCTAATGTTGAGTTTATTGGTGGCGCTCTTTTAATTGTTGGTCTTTTTAAAACCGCTGTTTTAGCATTATTTGGACTTGATTTAATATTTGTTGCAATAGCCTTTTCTTATATGAATCCTGTTTGGGACATGAAACATGTTTTTCCAAGATTGATTCTTATTCTGATGCTATTTGTAATGCCTGACCGCTGGAATTACTTTAGTCTTGATCATTTATTTTTTAATCATTTATAATCATTTTATTTTTCTATTATGCAATTAACTATTAACGACGACCGAACAATTGAGGATATTAACAATGATTTTATGGCAGTTTTTCCTTATCTGAAAATTCAGTTTTTTAAGCATTGTCATAAGGAAAATATAGGTTCTCCTAAGAAGGAGATGATTCCTACTTCTACAAAATTAAATGCTATTAACCATACGAATGGAGTAATGGTTATTTCAGAAGAACAAACTGTAGAAGAAGTTGAGCAGTTCTTTAAGGCTCATTTTAATCTAAATGTGCAAGTGTTTCGAAAGTCTGGAAACAACTGGTTAGAAACTACATTAACTGATAGTTGGACTTTGAAAAAGCAAAATCAAGAAGGTATGGAACTAAGCAATTTAGGCAGATAGTTTTCGATTTTATTCTATTTCTTTTATTTTTTTTAAAAATTGATTTGTAACAAATATAACCTTTACTGAATATATTTAAACAGATCATTGTTCTTGTTTTATTACAAATCTAATTATGAAGAATCTCTTTTGATGGAAACCTAAAAATCCAACGATTATTATAAAAAAGTAACCTAATGTTTTTCTGATTTTTAAGTATATCAAACAAAAGGCATCGTTTTCAATAGAAAACGATGCCTTTTGTTTGAAATTTTAAATTTATTTTGGCATTACTACTGAGTCAATAACGTGCACTACACCGTTACTTGCAGTTAAATCTGTTGCTGTAACAACTGCTTTCCCACCTTTTTCGTCAGTTAAAATCACCTTTCCGTTTTCTAAACTAGCAGTTAAATTTTCTCCTTGTACTGTTTTTACAACTGCTTTACCTTTTCCAGCTTTAATAGCTGCTAAAACATCACTTGCTTTTAAATTACCAGAAACTACATGATAAGTTAGTAGCTTTACTAAAGCTTCTTTACTTTCTGGTTTTAACAAATTTTCTACAGTTCCTTTAGGTAACTTATCAAACGCACTATTTGATGGAGCAAATACTGTAAAAGGTCCTTTACTTTTTAATGTAGTAACTAAGTCAGCTGCTTTCACTGCTGCAACTAATGTTGTGTGATCTTTAGAACTTATTGCAATATCAACTACATCTGATGTTTGAGCATTAGCAAATCCTGTGAAAATTAAAGATAAAGCTACTAGAACTGGTTTCAAAATTTTTTTCATGTCTTTTTTATTTTAGTTAATTTATAAATACAAACTTGTATTTTCATCTATATAACATCATTTCTTTGATATAGTTTAAAATATTATTGAAATTTCTCGAATACTTAAATATGTTACATTTTCCTGGCACTCTAGACAAGTTGAATTTATTACTCTTTCAGATAATTGATAAGATCAACGAATTCACGTAAAGTATATTGAGATTATTTACGAGTCATCTGATTAGTTTTTTAATCGTCTAAGAATAAATCAAATGATGATTGTATTGGCTTAAAACTTTATTTCTATTCATTCAATAATTAAAATCATTGCTTTTGATGATTATTGTCAGTAAGTAAAACTGCTATTAGAAAATTTTATATCTAAATTTATCTTATTACAGTTCATTTATATATAGTACATGATTTAACACAATTATTATGGAATTCATCGATTACTATAACATATTAGAAATTCAAAAAACCGCTACTGAGGCAGACATTAAAGCAGCTTATCGCAAGTTGGCTCGAAAGTATCATCCAGATTTAAATCCGAATGATGAAAATGCTAAAAAGAAATTTCAGCAAATAAACGAAGCCAATGAAGTTTTAAGCGATCCTGAAAAAAGAAAAAAGTATGATAAGTACGGTAAGGATTGGAAACATGCTGATGAGTTTGAAAAAGCAAATCAACAACAATCACAGTCACGCAGCAACGATGGCGGACAACAATCTTACGGCAGCAGTGGCGGGGATTTTTCTGGAGACTTCTCGGAATTTTTTGAATCGATGTACGGTTCTGGTGCAGGTGGCAGAAGCAAACAAACTAAATTTAGAGGTCAGGATTTGAGTGCCGAATTACATTTGAATTTAATGGATGTTTATAAATCACAACAACAAACATTAACAGTTAATGGTAAAAATATTCGTTTAACTATTCCTGCTGGTGTTGAGAATGGGCAAGTGATTAAAATTGCGGGTCATGGAGCTCCTGGCGCAAATGGTGGACCAAATGGGGATTTGTATATTACGTTTACGATTGCAAATCATCCCAAATTTAAACGAGAAGGAAGTAATTTATATGCGACCGTTGATTTAGATTTATATACGGCTTTATTAGGGGGCGATTTACAAGTAGATACTTTGGACGGAAAAGTAAAGTTAAAAGTAGCGCCAGAAACTCAGGGTAACACAAAGGTTAAATTAAAAGGAAAAGGATTTCCTGTTTATAAAAAAGAAGGTGAGTTTGGTGATTTATATATCACTTATAATGTTAAGCTCCCTACTAATTTGACCGAAAAAGAAAAAGAATCATTGACTGAATTATCTAAATTAAGAGCTAATGGAAACTAGAGATTTAATTTTAATAGAACATTTTTGTAATAATCATGGCATTGAGTTTTCGTTTATTGATTCTCTACAAACATTTGGATTAATAGAAGTCATTATTCAAGAAGAACAGAAATATTTACAACAAGACCAGTTAATAGAAGTAGAAAAGATGATGCGCATGCATTATGACTTAGATATTAATATGGAAGGAATAGATGTTATTTCTCATTTATTAAAACGTATCAATTATTTACAACAAGAGTTGATAGTTACCCAAAATAAATTAAGATTATTTGTCGGAGAAGATTAATCAATCCATTTTGGATTTCTTCTGTCACTAGCTGCATCTTTAATTTTAGTGTGGTAAAATTGTTTTAGTTTTTCAGCTAAAGAAAATATTTCTGCTTTGTCTTTGCTTTCGTGAATTATTAATTTTCTGTTTTTATTATATACCAAGCTTACTTGGTAAACCGCTCCATGTCCGTTATCAAAATCTTCAGGAACACAGTCTTCACATTTGATATATAGCGTTTTGAATAATAAGATGTAGTTAAACTTTGGTGTTTTTTTCCATGAACCTGATGTTATTCCTAAAACACTTTCATAAGCCTTATATAAACCGTTTTGCAAATCTAATTGAGTTCCCATTTTTCTAAAAAAATTGGAACTTGCTCTTTTTCCAATGATGATAGTGTCTTCCATGGTATGTAAGTTTATACAAATTTACATCATCAATTTGCCTTTAATGTGTAACGTTTGTTACCAATCTTTCATTAAATAATAAGTTTCTTTGAAAACTGATTTTCATCAGCAGAACTTTCAATTAGCAACACGAAATTTGTACTATTAAATTAAAAAATTATGCTATCAATTATCATTTTCCTTATTGTTATTCTGCACTTAGTTGCTGGTTTCGGATATTTAGTATACAAATTATCACCAACTAAAAAAAGTGACAATCCATCTCATTAATTTATTAATTATATAAACATTAGTATCATGAAAGTAGAACAAATTTATACAGGATGTATTGCTCATGCAGCATACTATTTAGAGAACAACGGCGAAGCTGCTATTTTTGATCCATTAAGAGAAGTACAGCCGTATATTGATAGAGCAAAAAAAGATAATGCTAAAATTAAATATGTGTTTGAAACACATTTTCATGCCGACTTTGTAAGTGGACATTTAGATTTGATGAAACATGAAGGAGCTGAAATCGTTTTTGGTCCAACCGCTAAACCTGCTTACAAAGCAACAACAGCTGAAGATGGTCAGGTATTTAAAGTAGGGAATTATAGCGTCAAAGTTATTCATACTCCTGGTCATACGATGGAAAGTACAACTTACTTATTAATTGATGAGAATGGAAAAGACCATGGTATTATTAGCGGTGATACTTTATTTATTGGCGATGTTGGTCGCCCGGATTTAGCACAGCATGTGATTGCAGATCTAACTGAAGAAAAATTAGCAGGCCATTTATATGATTCGTTACGAAATAAAATCATGCCTTTAAGTGATGATTTAATTGTATATCCAAATCACGGCGCTGGCAGTGCTTGTGGTAAAAATATGAGTAAAGAAACAACCGATACGCTTGGTCATCAAAAGCAAGTGAATTATGCGTTGAATCCTAAGTTAACTAAGGAAGAATTTATAAAAGAAATTTTAACTGGATTAGTACCGCCTCCAGGTTATTTTCCTCAAAATGTTTTATTAAACATTAAAGGCTATGAAAGCATCGATCATGTGTTGCGAAAAGGTTCAAGAGCTTTATCTGTGATTGAATTTGAAGCAGCAGCCAATGAAACACAAGCGGTGATTATTGATACTCGAAAATCGCAAGTATTTAATAAGGGATTTATTCCTAACTCTGTTAATATTGGCATCGACGGTAGTTTTGCTACTTGGGTAGGAACATTGATTCCAAGTGTAAAACAAGAACTATTAATTGTTGCTGATCCAGGCAGAGAAGCAGAAGTGATTACTCGTTTGGCACGCGTGGGATATGACAATGCCATTGGTTATTTAAAAGGTGGATTTGATGCATGGACAGAAGCTAATAAGGATATTGATCAAATACATTCAATAAGCGCACAAGAGCTAGCGGAATTAACGAAAAAGGGAAGTATAAATATCATTGATGCCAGAAAAGCAAGTGAGTATAATAGCGAGCATGTATTAGATGCAATGAATGCACCTCTCGATTTTATTAATGATAGTATGACGAAGATTGATAAAAATAAAACCTATTATGTGCATTGCGCATCGGGTTATCGTTCTATGGTTTTTATTTCCATATTAAAAGCTAGAGGTTATCATAATTTAATAGATGTTGCAGGAGGATTTAATGCTATTAAAGCGAGTAATTTGTTTAAAGTAACAGACTATGTTTGCCCTTCTACTTTATTGTAGTTTTATATTTTCTCTTGTTAAAAGCGACTAAATATGTCGCTTTTTTTCTTAATAACGCTTACTTGTATTAGGAATTGTATTTTTCCTTATAAATAATTATTTTGTAGTTTATATTTTAAGTTAATTTAGACTATATTTTTTTTAGTTATATATTTTGGAAGAAGAATCAACATCTGATAATCATTTAACGCCTGTTGTCAGCAAATTAATAAACTGCATTATTATGCTTGTATTATTGGTAGTAGTGCTGGTTGTTATTTTATTAATATATGTTCCAGCTCCTAAAGAAGATGTGGATTCTAAAATAGAAAGCCCTGTGCCCGACAAAAATGGAAATTTTACAGAGGTTGCAAAAAAAGCAGCGCTTGCAGAGAAAGACGCGAACAACTATTGGTCAGCACCAGACATTACAAGTTTAGATCATGACAAAAACAAAGATTTAATTTTATATGGTAAAGATTTGATTGTTCACACGTCTGATTATTTTGGAGAAAATGGAAAACTATTTAAAAATAATACCAATGGGATTAACTGCCAGAACTGTCATTTAGAAGCTGGGACAAAAGTATTCGGGAATAATTATTCAGCTGTTGCTTCTACTTATCCTAAATATAGGGCAAGGTCCGGTTCTATTGAAAGTGTTTATAAACGAGTGAATGATTGTTTTGAAAGAAGCTTAAATGGTAAGGGATTAGATACTAATTCAAAAGAAATGCAAGGCATAGTGGCATATATCAAATGGCTTGGAAAAGATGTAAAGAAAGGCGATAAGCCATTGGGATCAGGATTAAAAGAGTTTGCTTTTTTAGAAAGAGCTGCTGACCCTGAAAAAGGGAAAAGTGTGTATTCAGAAAAATGTCAATCATGTCATCAAACAAATGGATCTGGTTTATTGAATGCTGAAAAAACAGCTTATACCTATCCACCATTATGGGGTAAAAACAGTTACAATGACGGTGCAGGATTGTATAGAATAGCAAGCTTTGCAAAGTATGTGAAGTATAATATGCCTCAAGGCACTAACCATTCTTCACCTCAATTATCAGACGAAGAAGCGTGGGATGTAGCTGCTTTTGTGAATTATCAAACACGTCCGCATATAAATATAAAATCAGATTGGCCGAAAATAGAAGAAAAACCTTTCGATTATCCTTTCGGTCCTTATGCTGATGGTTTTGATGAAAATCAACATAAATACGGACCATTTAAACCAATTAAAAAAAAATTGGAAGCAATGAAAAAAGTAAAAAAGACTAAAGTGTAAAATTGAGTTTATATAAATATTAAAATGAATAAAAATAATAATAAAGAATTAGTATCGGATAATCGCAGAGACTTTTTGAAAAAATCTGCTTTACTTGGTTTAGCAACTGTTTTCAATCCTTTATCAGAAGTGATTGCTTCTAACACAGTTTCAGAAGAATTAATAGATGATGCAGCCGCTCCAACAAAAAAAACGATCACTGTTTTAATCACAACGGATATACATTCGCAAATTAATACGCATGATGAGTTCTTTTGGGAAAACAATCAAGCGGTTTATAAAAAGCGTGGAGGTATGGCGGTTTTAAAAACCATGATTGATTCTTATAAAAAGAAAAATCCAGCAAATACTATTGTGTATGATGGAGGTGATTATTTTCACGGACATGCTGTAGCATCTTTAACGGAAGGCGAAGCATTAATTCCTATTTTTAATAATTTGGGTTATGATTTAATGTTGCCAGGAAACTGGGAAGTAGTGTACAAGAAAAAGAAAATGTTGTACGATATGGGACATGCCAACGCTGCTAAAATTTGCGCTAACATGTGGCATAAAACTACTGATGCTGATAATGGAGAATTAGTCTACCAACCTTATTGGATAAAATATATTGCAGGAGTAAAAGTT
>Ga0247843_1000385_pt1 | contig 105609 bp, 72 predicted proteins | sample LaCruzMarch2017__FD_192420 | JGI IMG/M metagenome (GOLD analysis project Ga0247843, IMG submission 192420) | Freshwater microbial communities from meromictic Lake La Cruz, Castile-La Mancha, Spain - LaCruzMarch2017_8m | ecosystem: Environmental > Aquatic > Freshwater > Lake | place: Spain...
TTGCAAAGTTACGCTACTTCGCTGCCGCATGGGGCGGAGGTTGGTGGGTGGGTTCGGGGGTGTCGGGGTGTGGTGAGGCGCCAGAAGCACGCAACTTGCAAAGTTACGCTACTTCGCTGCCGCATGGGGCGGAGGTTGGTGGGTGGGCTCGGGGGCGGCGGGGTGTGGTGAGGCGCCAGAAGCACGCAACTTGCAAAGTTGCGCTACTTCCCGGCTACTCCGGAAACCGGTCGGCCACAACGCCGTTGGCGCAGGAAATTCACCGTGCGCGGCCCGGGGTAGCTCGCTGGCGCTCGCAATGCCGGGCTTTGTTGCGGAGTCCCTTTGGAACAGGAGTCAGACCCGATGATGGATTCCGGGCTTGATCGTGGCGTGGGTATCGGGAACGGTCGTTCCCGTAGCCCCCACCGCGGTAGTCAGACTGTCGTTTCTCACCTGCTTTTTACAGGGTTATCCAACAGCCGTCGACCGTCAAAGCGGACCTACCCGCACATCAACCATCGAAAAATCCTTATGAAGATCAGCAACAACAAGTTCTCCAACGAAGAAGTCGTCCTTGATTTCCACGAATACAACACCTGTGAGTTCACCAACTGCCGGTTCGTGGTCCTCGGTTTCGGCCCGTTCTCGTTGAACCAGTGCGAGGTCAAGAATTGCGAATTCACCTTTGCCGGACCGGCCGCCAGCGTCATCCAGACGATGTCCACCATCTACAACATCGGCGATCAGGGGAAAAACCTCATCGAGGGCACCTTCGACCAGATCCGCAAGGCAGGCGGTGGCAACCCGGCCTGATCCGGGTCCAAGCCATCAACCAGCAATACCTTCCCGGCGGGCCTTTAGCGAGGCCCGCCGTTTTTTGGCTCCGGGGTTCGGTAACTCCCGGCTGCGGCTATTGCGTGACCTTGAGCCGCGCGAAGCCGGTGGCCCCGAGGGCCGGAAGGGTCACCTCCACGCGGTCGGTGTCGCCCTGGGGCGTGATCGCCACGTTGGTGGTGCTTCCGGCCGGGATGGCCAACTGCGTCCAACCGGTTAGAGTGTCGCCGTATTCGACGATCTGGGTGGTGCCGGGCGGGCGCGAGGCGACGCTTCGGTTGTAGGTAAAGGTCCATGAACCGGTGGCCTTGGTGAGGGTAGGCAGCGGGGCCTGCGAGGAAACGGTCGGCGCACCGCCGAGGACGAACTCCAACTGGTTTTCAATGCCGTCAAGGTCAGGATCATCCGCAGGGCCGTCGTTGACCCCGGCGGCGAGGCCTTGTGCGGGATTGGCGGCCCACGCTTGGTAGGGAGTGAGCGTGCCGATGGCCACGTCCGCGAAGGTGAGCGCGGCGACGCCGTTGTAGCCATACAGGAGGTTCGACTGCTGCCAGGAAACGAGTCCCTTGAGGTAGGTGATGGTGGCGGCGGACGAAGCGCCGGAAACCAGCAGTTTGACCGTGTTGCCGGTCGCGCTGCCGGAAGACACGCTGCCGGAGGTGGCACCTGCGGAGTTCGCAAGGAACAACATCGTCGGTGCACCCGGACTCCAGGCAACGTTCTGGTCGAACACGAGCGCGATCTCGGTTTTCGCCGGGGTGGTGAAATAGGCCTGCCGGAGATTGGGCGCAGTCATCGGGCCGGGGGGCACGTAGCCATACACATCCTGTTCGACCAAGGGGCCGATGCGGTCGGAGAACACCTGGTAGCCGGCCGGTGTGTAGTGGCAGCTTGATCCCGGCACGATGCCGTGGGTGCTCATGATCTTCATGTTGGAATAAAGACGCGGCAACGTGCGCTGCACCTCGCGAAGCTGGTCGTTGCGCGAGGTGTCGCCGCAGGCGGCGGGCCAGATTTGGAAGAGGTAGTAATTGCGCAGGTTCGGGAAGTCCTGTTTCCAGGCCGCGGAAATGTCCACGAAGTACTGCTGATAGAACTTGTAGTCGTAGTCGGGGTCGATGCCGCCGGAGCCTTGGTTTTGTTCGCCCTGGTGCCAGAACAGGCCGCGGATGCCGTGGGTGAGCCTGGCGCCGACCACACGGTTGTAGAGATTGGCATAAATCGAGTAGAGGCTGCCCGCGGTGCCGCGGCCGGCGGGATTCGGGCGGTGCTGGTCGATCCGGGTGCCGCCGGCCGCTCCGTTGATGATGCAGACCGGCATGTTGTTGTTTAAAACCAAGCGGTTTGCGAGATACCAGCCCCAGAGGCCGAGTTGGAGATCATTGCCTTTGCTGATGGCATAACCCCAGCCCGAGGTGAGGCCGTAGGTGCGGACCCACTTGTTGTTGGTGGTGGTGTCGTTGGGCGCGGAGTTGTCGGTGGCCAGGGCATTCGACTGGCCTTCGATGATGAAAGCATCGCCGCAGACGAGGTCGGTCACGGTGGCGAGCGGGGCGGAATCGATGCCGCCGCTGGTGGTGCCGTAGCTTACCTTGTAGGTCACCTTGCCCGCAGCGATCGGCGCGGCGAAGGAGTAGGCACCGCCGACGGGCGCCTGACGGTGGGTGGCGTAAGGCACATCGGATCCGGTGTCGGTGGTGAAGACCTTCAGATAGACCTCGGTGGCACCCGCCTGGGTGCCGCGATAGTGGATCGTGCCGAGGCCGGTACCCGGATCGCGGGCGAAGAACTGCTTGGGCACCGGCTTTTCGTTGGCATCCGGTGTGCGCTGCAACCACGGGTCGCTGGCGGGTTCCTGCACCTGGATGGCCACGCTGTTGGAAACGGGCGTGCCGCCGTTGTCGATCGTGAGGCTGACGGTCATCGGGCCGCTGCCCTGCGAACGGGTGAGGGTGAGCGTGCCATTGGTTGCCTGCTTGATCACGGCGACGCCGTTGACCGACCATTTGTAGTTGAGGGTGCCGAAGCCGGCGGCCTGCATGGCGGCAAGGTTGCTGATGTTGGCGGTGACGGTCATCGTTTGCCGGCCGTCCCACTGGGTCGTCGAGGGGACGAGGGTGAACGCGGGGTCCGGCACGGTGTCGAGCACGGTGAGCGGCACGTCGATGGTCTGGGTGTCGCCGGCGAACACGGCCTTGAACTGGATGACGGCCGAGTCATCCGCGGAGATGCGGCTGGAAGTGTAGTTGAGCGTGAGCTGGTCGGTGGCCAGCACGATTTCCTGGCCGTTCTTCTTGTAAATCCAGTAAACCTTCCGTGCGCCGCCGGCCTGGGCGGTGAGTGTGGTGCTGGCAGCCTCGTTCATCGTCACCGAGGTGGGCGAGACGGAGAAATCCGAGCCGGATGGCACAATGCCGCCCACCAAAGTTTGCAGGGGCTTTTGGTTCTCGTATTCGAGTTTCACCCAATCGGCGGAGCGCACGACGTTGGAGATGCGGACCTCGTCCATGTCGCCGACGAAACTGTAGCCGTCCGTCGGTACAAAGCCACCGATGTCAAAGCGGCTCGTCGTGGGGATGGTCATGGCACCTCCGCCGGTGGAGGTGTCGAGCACACCATTGACGTAGAGTGTGGTGGAATTGCCCTGGAATGTATGCACGACATGGGACCATTCGGAAGGCGGAATCGGTGCGGTGCCATTGATGTTCGCTCCACCGAAAAAGCAATCCATGTTGATGCGCGGCGGACTCGCGAGATTCATGACCACCTTGCTCTGCCCTGCCTGAGCGCCCCAGCCGAGCACCACTTTGCCGAAGGTCGATGTGCGAATCCAGACGCCCGTGGAAAACGGACCCGCTCCGCTGGGCAGGCCGGTGATGCTGGTGCCGCACTGAACACCTTGGCCTGCGGTGAAACTTCGCGCCCTGCCGATCAAGCCGTTGGTGGCGGTGGTGTTGATGTTGGTGGGCGTGGTCGTGCCGATCACGTCCGCAAGCGTGTCACCCATGTGGTGTACGCTGGCGTAGCCGTTGGTGGAGTTGAAAACACCCGAGCCGCTGGAAAGAGTGCTTACGCCGCTCTTGCCCCAATACATGACGATTTCCTGGGTCGAGTTGCCGGCGATGGTGGGGATTTTCACCCACACGGCGGCTTTGCCTCCGGCTGCATCCCATTGCTCGATCTGATAGGGAAGCGCGGCACCGGCGGCGGTGGTGAAGCGGATGTCGCGGCCATCGCCCTGCGCTTGGGCGAAGTTGAAGTTGTTCGAGTTGAAACGAAGCAGCAGCGGGAAGTCGGTGACCAAGCCGGGCACATTGGCGCCGCTGGCCGTGGTGTCGATGAACAGCGATCCCGAATGCGCCCATGCGGCGAAGGTCTGCACGGAGGCGGTGTAGTCCTTGAACGAGGTGCCGTTTTCCGCAGTGACGCGATAAACGACCGGGTTGGTGAAGTCCTGCGTGCTGCCCGACGCCGGGTTGATGGTGGCATTGGCGGAGAGAGTGAAAACCGGTGCCAACGCGGTCACCGGCTGGCTCGGCGGCACGGTCAGCACGACGGTGCCGGCGGCTTCGTCGATCGCCGCGAGGCCGAGCGCGCCGAAGTTGCAGGTCAGCATGGTGCGGGCCGAGCTCGCCGGGGTGACGGCGACGGTGACGGCGTAGTTGTTGACCGTGGCGCCGTCGGTGACGGTGTAGGTCGCGGGATTTGCGGACGCAAAGGTCGGCGAAGGCGGTGAGCCGCTGGTCTGATTGCAGGTGCCGGTGGTCAACGTGAAGGTCGGCGCGAGGGACGCGAGGCCGGAAACGCCCCAAGGGGTGTAGGGCACGGTTAGGGCGATGGTCTTATTGGTCTGGTTGATGATGCCGGCGAAGTTGGGAATGCCGAAGGTGGTGATGATTGCGCTGGACGAAAGCGCGAGCATGCCGGTGGACTTGTTGAAGGTCCAGGTTTGGCCGGCGGAGGTCTTGGTATAGACATTGCCGACGGGGCCGGTGAAACCTGTGAGCCCGAAGGTGGCGCCGAAAGTCCTGGTGGTGGTGTCCACCAAGGGCCATGAGCCGCTGGTGTTGGTCACGGCGGAGGTGTCGAGGGTGAAGGTGCCGTTGAGCGTGGCCGAGCCGGCTCCGGTGACTTTGTTCGACGTGGAGTTCGTGACGACGAATTTCAAGCCCCCTGTATTGGCCAATACCAGCGAGCCACCGCTGTCCACGGTGGTGTTACCGGAGCAGGTGTTGACGCCCGATAGGGTCAGGGCACCGCTACCTGCCACCCGCAAGGCGCCGACGCCGGAGATCACGCCCGCCATGTTCTGTGCCGCCGAGCTGGCGTAGACAAACGTTGTGGCATTGCCGAGGGCGACGTTGCCGGGATAGTTCGTGGCAAGACCGCCTGAGCCGGGAGTCACCGCGAAATTGGCGCTGGCGGGTTTGTAACCTCTGCCGCCGACGGTGAGGTATCCCTGTGGTGAAGCATTGCCTTGAGTCAGCGTGATATTGCCGGTGAAGGTGTTGGCGCCCTTGAGGTTGACGTAGTCGAAAGACGCGGTTTGCGAAGCGAAGGTCACGTTGACCGACAACGCGCTGCCGCCGCTGGCATTGGGAATGGCAGTGTCCAACGTGATTTCCTCACGGTCGCCGTTGCCAGCATAACCGGTGGTGATGGCAAGGGTTTGCGCGGCGCTTGCGGTGGAGGTGAAGGGGCCGGTGAAGTTGTAGATCGTGTCGTTCCGGTTGCATTTCAGGTTGATCGTGCCCGCGCCACCGCTGAGGATGAAAGCGTTGCTGATGTTGTAGGTGCCGTTGCTGCCGGGATTGACCTGGAGCGTGGTGCCGCTGGGAAACGTGATGATTCCCGCGCCGCCGAAGTAGGTGGCGGGATCCGTCACCGTGACGGTGCCGCTGATGGTGGTTTGGGCACTAGCCTGCCGGACCAGACCCGGAAGCATGGCTGCGGTTAGAGCAAGCCATGTCATCGCTAGGATGATGCGGGCGCGAGGTGGTTTGTTCATGTAAGGAAGAAACGGTGTGTTGGCCTACCGAAGAATCGATGGCCTATTGGGTGACCTTGAGGCGTGCGAAGCCCGAGTTGCCGAGCGCCGGGAGAGTCACCTCCACGTGATCCATTTGCCCCAGCGGGGTGATCGTCACGCTGCCGGAAGTGGTCGCGGGAATGGTGATCTGCGTCCAACCGGTGAGATTGTCGCCATACTCGACGATCTGGGAGCTGCCGGGCGGGCGCGAGGCGACGCTGCGGTTGTAGGAAAAGACCCAGGAGCCGGTGGACTTGGTGAGCGCGGGCAGCGCGGTTGTTGAGGAAACGGTCGGCGCACTACCGAGGACGAATTCCAACTGGTTCTCAATGCCATCGAAGTCGGGATCATCCGTGGGGTCGTCGTTGATGCCGGCGATGAGGCCTTGTGCGGGATCGGCCGCCCAGGCGCTGTAGGGTGTCGAGCTATCGGCGGGTAGCAATGCCATCATCGCCTTGGCCATGCTCTCGCCGATATTGTAATAGCTCTCGGCATTCCAGTTCCAATGGTAGCCTTCGTCGACTTCTCCGAGCAAAACGCCGTAGTCGAAAGGGATGGTATTCACGGTGGTCACGGTGCCCGCAAACTCCGGATGCAGCGCGGGATTGCCCACGTTGTTTTGCGCTTCGATCAGCGAGCCGGGACCGGTCGGGGCGTTGGCCATGCCGGTGTTGCCGATGACGACCGGCATGTTGGGAACGCTGAACTGGGTGCGGAGGTCCTGGATCAAGTTGGTCATGTTCGCCTCGTATTCCGCGGTGTAGGCGCCATTGCTGCGGTCATTCCATCCCTGATGCCAGCCAAAGCCCGCGATCTCATAGCCGCCGCCGGTGTAGGCAGGGTAGTAGGTGGAGAGATTGGCCAGCACCTGATTCACCTTGGCGACCATACCGGTGTAGTAGGGGCCCACGACGCCACCGCGGGCGGCAACGGCACCGGGCGGGCGGAACTCCACCGCCAGCGACTTACCGCCGAAGGCATACTTGATGAGCAGCACCTGGTCGCCGAGTTGACTGCCGACTTCCAATCCAAAGGCGTACTCGAGACCGATGCGTCCGTTTCCGGCGGTCGGGCCTTCGCCGTTGTTGCCGAAGTAGGGATCGAGATTGCCATTTCGTGCCGGTGCCGAGGGACTTGGGACATCGCTTGCCCCTCCCCCGCTCCAGTAGGTGACACCCACGTCGCTGCGGGTGATCCACCCCGGGCTGCCGCCGGGGAGGGGATTCGCCGGGTTCGGGAGGAAGCCATATTTCGCGGGGTTCTTGTTGAGCATGTTGCGCAGGCTGCCGAGCCCGCCTGCAACACCGGTCACCGTCAGGTTGTTAGGGTCGCGACCGGTTTCGACGAGTGCCTTGCCCTGCATGTTGGATTGGCCCGCGAGGATGAAGACCTTCAGTTTGCCATTCCCGGGTGCCGGATTGACGGTCTGGAACAAGGGAGTCGCCGTGGTGCCGGGTGCGTGAGTCGCGCTCCCGAGATAACGTGCGGAAACAGGACGCCATCCCACGGGCAGACTTGCGGTGGTGAGCGATGCCTGTCCGGAGCCATTCAAAGCGACGGTTCCCAGTGCGGTGGCACCGTCATAAAAGATCACCGAACCGGTGCTTGTCCCGCCGGAGACGGTGGCGGTGAAGGTGACCGGTCGCCATTTGTTCGATGGATTGGTTCCGCTGGTGAGGGTGGTGGTGGTTGCCGCCCGCGTTTCGACCACGGTCTGGGTGAGCGGTGCGGAGGCGCTCGGCGCGTTGCCCGCGTTGCCGCCATACTGCGCGGTGATGGCATGGGTTCCGCCATCGAGAGTGGTGGTGGTCAGGTTCGCTTGGAAGGAACCGTCGAGCGTGCCGGTGCCGATCAGCGTGAGGCCGTCGAAGAACGAGACCGTGCCGGCGGGCGCGCTGCCCGCCACGGTGGCGGTGAAGGTGATGGCCACTCCGCCGTTGGACGGTTCGGTGCCGCTGGTCCGCGCCAAGGTGGTGCTGCTGGGAGGGGAAGCCACGCCGATGGTCAGCGTGCCGGGTCCGCTGAACCGGGTGTCATCCTTGTTCGATGCGATCGAAGCGGAGGAACCGTAGGTGCCGGCGGGCAAGGGCGAACCGGCATTGTAGCTGAGCGCGGAGATGGGGCGGGTGCCGATGTAGTCGAGGCGCACTTTTGCTCCGCTGGTGATGTCGAGGGTGCCTGCGCCCAAGGCTTCGGGCCGGGCGATGGCGAGCGTTCCGGCCTGAACCTTGGTGGCACCGCTGTAAGTGTTGATTCCGGAAAGCGTCCAAGTCCCGGGGCCGGCCTTGGTGAGGCTGGTGGCCCGCTGGCCGGCGGTGCCCGTGAGGCTGTCACCGATACTGCCGCTGATTTCCCCGCTGCCCGGATTCGCACCGGTGGCGGCGGATGCCACATGGGTGAGGGTGAGGGTCTTGCGGTTGTCGACACCCGCGGTGCCCGGAATCGAAAGGTCACTGGTGAATTTCAATAATCCGCTGGTGCCGCGAGTGGTCGCGAGGCCGGCAGGCGTGCCGCTTTGGCTGAGAATCGCACCGCCGGTGGTGCCGGCCAAGCGGAGCACGCGGTCCGTGGTTTCACCGAAGCCGGAATAGTCCAGGGTGGTGGTCGTGGAGGTGAAGCCCAGCGAGATCGTGCCGCTGGCGGCATCCGCGGGTGCCCCGAGATTGCTGGTGGCGGTGCCGCCGCTGACACTGTTGAGAGAGCCCACCGAGATCGATCCCCCTTGCACGGACACCGTGCCGGTGAACGTGCTGGCACCGGAGAAAATGAGCGGGCCTTGGCCGCTGCCCTTTTTTACCAGATTGCCCGCGCCGCTGATGCTGCCGCCGATCCTCATGTTGCCGGTGGTGCCGAGATCGATGGTCGTGGTCCCGGTGAGGGCGACCGGTCCGTTGAGGTTGGCCGCGAAGCTGTTACCGTTGGTGACGGTCGCATTGTTGAACGCGAAGGATGTGGTTAGATTGTTGTTGCCGTTGAGGCCGAGCGTGGCGCCGGAGTTGACCGTCACCGATCCTGCTCCCAGCAGGTTGTTGGCCGGGGTGCCCAGTTGCAGGGTGCCGGTGGTGACGATCGTGCCGCCGCCGTAGGTGCCCGTCCCGTTAAGCGTCAGCGTTCCGGTGTTGCTCTTAGTGAGGCTTCCCGCGCCGGAGATCGCGCCGGAGAGGGTCATATTGCCATTGCCGCTGCCGCCGACGGTCAGGTTGGCGGCGAGGCTCAGAGGCGGGTTGATGGTGACGGCGTTGGAACTGTTCTGATTGATCTGCGGCAGGTTGCCACCGTTGTTGGATAGCGCTAGGGAGTTGGTGCCATCAAGGGTGGCCGCGCCCGCGAAGTTGAGTTGGTTCACGAGGAATCCGCTGCTCAGATTGTGCGAGGCGGTGTAAGATCCAGCGATGAAATTGAGGACGTAGTTCGCTTGGCCGGCGGTCAGCGGCCCGTAGTCGATGCCGCTGGCTTGCGCCCACTTCGTCGCATCGTTCCAGTTGCCGTTCACCGCACTGCGCCAGGTGAAGCTGGTGGGCGGAACCCACACGGTGATGGCGGACTGCGTGCCGGTGATGGAAGTCGCGGTGTCGGTGGCGGTGATGGATTGCACGCCCACCGTGTTCATGGTCACGCCGTTGGTGAAGGTGCGGACGCCGTTGTCGCCGGCGGTGAAGGTGTAGTTGGCAGGCAATGACGCGCTGCCATCGCTGCTGCTGAACTGGATGGTGCCGACGTAGGTGGGCACCGTGTTGTTGAAGGCATCCTTGGCCGTGACCGTCACGCTGCCCGCCAAGCCCGCCGCCCGCGGGCTCGGGTAGCCGGAAACCACGAAGGCTGCGGCGGTGGCCGGAGTGATGGTGATGCCGGACTGGGTGCCGGTGATCGAAGGTGCCACGGTGTCGGTGACGGTGATCGATTGCGTGCCGACGGTGTTGAGGGTCACGCCGGTGAAGACGCGCACTCCATTGTCACCGCTCACAAAGGTGTAGTTGGCCGGCAGTCCCGCCGATACCGAGGAACTGGCAAACGCAACGGTGCCGACATAGTTGGTGGCGGTCGCTCCCACCGCCGTCTTTGCCGTGACGGTCACGGTGCCCGGAGCACCGGATGCTTGCGGACTGGGAAAGCCGGTCACGGTGAGATACGTCGGTGTGGTGACGGGCAGCACGGTGAAGGCCGCGCTATCACCCGCTGTTAGAGGGTCTCCGCTGGTGCGGGTGGCGGTGAGCACCACGCCGCTTTCCGCGGTGCCGTAGGTGACGCCGCTGATGGTCACGGAAGTGCTTCCTGCCGGAATGGTGCCGGTGAGGGTGCCGCCCAAGGGGCCGCTGCCGGTGTTGAGGCTCAGGCTGACGTCGGTGTTCGCCGATGCCAGACGGGACGCGCCGTTGGCATCCTGCGCCTGCACGACGACGCTGAAGCCAGCCGTGGCGACCGGGCTGGAGCCGCCGTTGACGGTGGTGATCGCCAGTTGGGTCGGGGTGGTGGGCAGGCCGTTTACCGTGAGAAGGAGCTTCTTGCCAGCGGTGTCCAATGAGACCACGGCGCTGGTGAATCCGGCAGCGTAGGAACCGCCCAGCACCACCGGGGTCGCCGTGACGGTGCCCGTCGGAGTGGCGCTGGAGGTGGCGAGCGTGTAGGTGCCCGAAGGCAAGTTGGCGGGCAGGTTCAGCCGCACCTCGGTGGCGTTGAAGGCCATCACCCCGGCAATCGCCAGCGGCGTGGTGTTGGCTTGGGTGACGGGATCGCGGGTGACGGTGAACTCGGCTTTGGCACCGGTGCTGAAGGTGGCCGCGCCGGCGATGCTGCCGGTGCCGCCGAGGGTCGCGCCGGAGTTCACGGTGACCAATCCCGTGCCGCTCTTGGCACCATTGACCAACAGGGTGCCGGCGCTGACGGTCGTCGTTCCGACATAGTTGTTCGTGCCGCTGAGAGCGAGCGTGCCGAGACCGGTTTTGGTGAGGTTTCCGCCGGAAGCCCCCGTGATGTTGCCGCTCAATTTCGCATCGATGGTGGCGGCTCCATTGTCCACTTGCACCGTGCGGCCCGCGGACCCCAGATCGAGCGGGTTTTGGAAATCCACCGTGTGGGTCGCGGTCGTGTTGCCGAGAATGAGCAACTGGCCGTTGAGACCGGTGCCAGCCGTTGCCCAGGTGATCGAGCCCGAGGCACCGCCGAGGTTGACCGCGCGGTCCGCACCGTAAGCAGCCCAGCCGCCGGCACCGGTAAAGGTGGCGGCGGTGACCGTGCCCGCGGCGGCCAAGGGGCGGGTGAAGTCGCCTGCCCCCAAGCCGATGACGCCGCCGCTGAAGGTGAGGGCGGTCAGGCCGCCGGTGGTTCCGATGCCGCCGGCGAGCGCGGTAGGATGGGCCAGCACCAGTGCCCCGCCGCTCACCGTGGTCAGCCCGGTGTAGAGATTGGCTCCGGAGAGCGTCCAGGTGCCGGTGCCGGATTTGGTGAGCGCGTTCGGAGCGGTCGATTGGCCGAGCGGAAGCGCGCTGGCGATTTCACCTGCTCCCGCGGTGGAGCCTTGAAGAATGATGGTCTTTACCCCCCGGTTATCGGTGATGGTGAAAGTGCTGGTGAATTTCAGCAGGCCGGAGCCGGATTGATCGAAGCGGTAGTTCGTGCCGTTCGCGCCGCCCAGATTGATCACGCGGTCGGTGGTTTCGCCGCTGCCGGTGTAGGTCAGGCTGCCGCCTTGGAAGCTGACGTTGGACCCGAGTTGGATCGTTCCGTTGGCGATGCTGGTGGGGCGTCCGAGACTGCTGGTGGCCAGGGGGGGCGAGCCGCCGTTGACACTGTTGAGTGACGATACCTTGATCGTTCCGCTGCGATCCACGACGGTCGGCCCGCTGTAGGTATTGGCACCGGTGAGTTCCAGCGTGCTGTTTCCCAGGGTACCGTTGCCGACATAGCGGAAGCCGACCGAGCCGCCGCCCGTGCCGGAGGAATCGATCAGATTGTCGGGGATGGTGAAGTTTCCGCCCGAGGTCCGGGTGTCCACGCCGAAGGTTGAGCCGGCCCGCAGGCCGTTGTTGTTCACGACTCCTCCCAGTTGGGAGAACATGGTGCCGGCCTGGCCGATGTTGAACTCGCCCGCGCCGCGGACATTGAGGATCAGGGAGCCACCGCTGTTCACCGTGATGTTCGCAGGGATCCACAAGGCCGTATTATTGCCATAGATCGAGGACTTGACGGTCAGCCCTCCGCCGTTGACGCCGATGGTCGTCGGGCCGGTGTAGTCGTTGGCGGTTCCGTTGAGCGGTATGAAAGCGCTTCCTGTCTTGGTCAGGCCACCGGTGCCGCTGATGTTGCCGTTGATCGTGAGGTTGCCCGTGACGTTGATCGTCGAGGTGGCGCCCAAGGTCACAGGTGCGCTGATGGTGCTCGTGAAACTGTTCCCGGAAGTGACGATCCCGCCGTTCAGGGCAATAGAGGTTGCGGCGGAGAACGTCGTGGCGCTCAAGGCCAAGGTGGCCCCGCTGTTCAACGTCGCCGTGCCCGTCCCCAGGGGATTGGTCAGGTTGGCGGCGAAGCCCAGAGTGCCGACATTGATCGCGGTGCCACCGGAGTAGGTTCCGGCGGTGTTGAGGGTCAGGGTGCCGGCGCCGGATTTGATGACCGCGCCGGTGCCGCTCAGGACGCCGCTCTGAATGGCGGAGCCGGAGGCGATGGTGAGCGTGGTGGGATCATTGGGCGCGGTGCTGTCGTAGTTCGTGGTATCGGTCTGCCCGTTGGTATAGGTCCGGGTGACCTGCGCGGAAAGTGGGGGGAGCAGCAGCGCGGCGACGATGCCGGCGAGCACGAGCGGGTGATTGCGGAAGTTCATGCCCGGGCGGCTGGATGTTCTCATGGGTGGAAAATGGCGGGTTATGGGAAAAAGGGTGAACGCCGGGGTCCGGGATGGGGATAAACCCCGGTTCCCGGCACTCCGCGATCGTTACAGTTGGGACAAAGATGCGAATCGAGCAGTAGCTTGCGAGCGGTTGCTCCAAACGCAACAACGCCGGGGGAGATACCCCCGGCATTGTGGTTGGTGGATCCGGAAACTTTCCGCCGATTTACTGGCAGCACCGGAAGCGTGGGCGACTTGGCTTTCGCCCTCAGTAGCGCCCGGAGCGGATGGCTTACGGGGTCTCGGTCACCTTGGCGCGGAGGAAGGCTTTCGAGACCGTCGGCACCGTGCCCGGCGCGCGGAAGGTGCGATAGGTCCAACCGGTCGAAAGCGGCGAAGGAAGGCCGGCGGTAATGGCCGGTGTGACTTCGCTCACTGCGTCCGCAAAGGTGGACAGGTTCACGTCGCTTTCGATGCGATAGTAGATGCCGTCGATCAGCGCGGAGAGCTGGTCGCCGCTATCCGCCGCGAAGATTGCTCCGTCGCGGACCGGAAGGGTGAGGGTCATCACCTGATCCGGGCCGACCGTGGCGATCTTGCCGACGATCTGGCCATCATTGGCACCCGAGAGCGGATTGCCATCGAAGGCGAATTCGTAGAGGTTGTCCTTGCCGTCATTGTCCGGGTCCGCGGTCTTGGCGTTTTCGAAGCCGGGAGCTCCGGTCAGGCCCTTGAGGGCGGCCCAGGTATCGTAGGCGGATCCCGACGCGTCGGTGTAAAGAACGATGTCGTTACCACCCGTGATGGCGCTGGTGCCGGAGTCGCCGGTGTAGCTGATCTTCAGATCGGTGCCGCCATAGTTGCCAACCACCGCGTCCTGAGCCAGGCTGGCGAAGGTGCCAGAGACCGCATCGACATCATTATTGACGACGATGAAGTATTCCTGGCCGCCGGCAAGCGATCCCGTCAGCGAGACCGTGAGGGTGGCCGCCGGATCGATGGTAACCGTACCGGTCACGTTGGTGACATCGGATGTAACCGAAGTGCCGTTCAGTTCGACGGCGTAGCTGCCGTCGCTGTTGAAGGTCAGATTGCCGGTATCGATCGACTCGATGCTGTTGCCTGGTGCCAGGATGGCATCCGCGCTGCCGGCGCTGTTGCCGATGGTGACGGAGCCGGTGATGGAGCCGCTACCACCGAGGGTGCCGGCCGTGACGCTGACATTGCTGGTGCCGGTGCCCGAACCAGTCGTGTTGTTGACCAGCAGGGTGCCTTGGTTGACGGTGGTTGCACCGCTGTAGAGGTTGGCACCGGAGAGCGTCAGCGTGCCGGCACCGGTCTTGGTCAAGGCCCCGTTGGTCGCAGTGGACGCACCTGACAGGGTCAGGTTGTTGGTCGTGACATCCAGGGTGGCAACCTTGCCCGCGTTGATCGTGAAGTTCCGGTTCGTGCTGGCGGTGGCACCGGTGTATTGGAGCGTGCCGCCGTTGAAGACCAAGTTGGCCGCGGCGCCGGAACCGAGTCCGAGGTTGCTCGGCGTGCCGACCGTCATCCCCCGGTTAGTGGCCGCACCCACACCGGTTCCGCTGTTGAGCGTGAATTGTGTGGCGCTGATGATGCTGGCAACGGTGCGGCCGATCGGAACGGCGGTGCTCACCACGGTCATCCCGACGGTCAGGTTGGCGGTGGTGCCGGTGGTCAGGGTCACCGTGGCGTTGTTGGCGGTGGTGGTCGTGAGCAGGCCGCTGGTTCCCCCGTCGCTGATGGTGGCGACGCTCAGGACGCCGGCATTGAGGGTGGTGATGCCGCCAAAGAGATTGGCCCCCGAGAGGGTCCAGGTGCCGCTGCCCGATTTCGTGAGGCGGTTGGTGTTGGCGCCGTCCCCGGCGGGAAGCACGTTGGCCATTTCACCGGTGCCGGAGGTGGAGCCTTGAAGCACCACGGTCTGGGGACCCCGGAGGTCGGTCATCGTGAAGTCACTGGTGAACTTCAGCAAACCGCTGGTCAGGGCCATGGGGTCGGGGCCAGGACCCGATTGGTCGAAGGTATAGACCGAGTTGTTGGCCCCGCGGAAACTGACCACGCGGTCGGTGGTTTCCCCCGTGCCGGTGTAGGTCAGGTTGCCCCCGGTAAAGAAGACGTTGGAACCGAGTTGAATGGTGCCGTTGGCGACGGTGGTGGGTCGTCCGAGGCTACTGGTGGCCAGCGGCAGATTCGGATCGAGGTCAGCAATATCAACACTGTTGAGGGACGAGACCTTGACCGTCGCGGCCCGTTCCACGATGGTCGCGCCGCTGTAGGTGTTGTTTCCGGTGAGTTCCAAGGTGCTGCCACCTGTCGTGTTGGTTCCGACCATGCGGAAGTTGATCAAGCCGCCGCCGGTGCCGCTGGAATCGATCAGGTTGTCGCTAATGACGTAGGTTCCGGCCAATGTCCTGAGGTCCACGCCGAAGGTGGACCCGGCTCTCAGGCCGTTGTTGTTCACCACGCCCCCCAGTTGGGAGAACATGGTGCCGGCCTGGGCGATGGTGAATTCACCGGCACCGCCGACATTCATGACCAGCGAGCCACCACTGTTCACGGTGATGTTATCAGGAATCCACTTGAGGGTATCGTTGCCATAGATCGAGGACTTGATGGTCAAGCCGCCGCCACTGATGATCGTGGGGCCGGCGTAGTCGTTGACGGCGCCGTTGAGTGGCACGAAGGCGGCCAGGGTTTTGGTCAGCCCGCCCGTTCCGCTGATGTTATTGGAGAGCACAAGGCCTCCGCTGACACTGACGGTCGTGTTGCCTATCAGCGTGATGGGTCCGCTCAGGGTGGAGGTGAAGGAATTCCCCGAGGTGAGCGTAGCATTGTTGAAGGTGATGGCGTTGGCCAGTTGGGTCCGGCCGCATGCAAGCGTGGTCCCGGGGTTGAACGTCACCGGCCCGGTGCCGAAGCGTCGAAGCAGAACCCGTTGCAGCGTTTGTAAAGGTGCCAGAATTGATCACCGTGCTGCCGGTGTAATTGTTGAAAGAGTTGGTCAAATTCGCCACGCCCAGCGTGAAGGTTCCACCGCTATAAACCACAACGCCCGCTCCGGAGATGTTGGAAGTGATGTCCATCGGCTGACCATTGCTGGTGATATTGAGCACACCGCTTGCGCCGATCACGATACCGGGGCTGGCCGGGGTGCCGGAGATGGTGAGTTTGCCGGTCCCGGCATTCATCAAACCGTTCAGAGTCAGATCGTTGGCTCCCAGCGCCGTGGTCGTGGCACCGCCGGTGTAACGCAGCGTGTTGCCGGTTTGGGGTCCAGCGATCGTGGCAGCCGCCCCGTAGCTGTAGTTCGTGGTCGCACTGGTGAGACTGGCGAGGTCTCCGACATCGGCCGTTGCCCCGGCGTATGCGGAAATCGCACCCGCGGTGCTCGTCACGTATTGGAGCGCGGCGCCGCTGCCGGTCGTCGCCCAAGGGCCGAGGATGCCGCTGGCATCGTTGGCGAGCGTGCCTAAAATCGCGGTGGGATTGAAATTGGTGAAATCGACCGAGGCACCGCTGCGGGTGAAGGTGCCGGCCACGTCAAGCGTGATGCCCGCGGCAGCTCTCCAGTTTTGGGCACCCTGCAGGGTGAGGCCGCAACCGAGGGTCAGGTTCTGGGTCGCCGTGCTCAGATCGATGCCGGAAGTGCCGATGGTCAGGGTGTTACCGGCGCCAATCGTAACCGGTTCAGTGCCGGGGACCGTGCCGGGGTCGACGATTTTGATGCCGGCCCAGCTCAGATCGGCACCAAGCAAGGTGCTGTTGGCACCGGTGACGGTGATGTCCCATTGGGCGATATCGGCGGCGTTGGGCAGGGTATCCCAACTGGATGCTTGGTTCAGAGGGTCGGTGTTATCCTGCTTGATTCTGGTGGCGGCATCCGCGGACGGCACCGCCAGCAGTGCGGCGATGGCCATGGCGAGCGGGAAGGCGGGCGAGAAACGGGCGGTCAGTTTTATTTTCATCGGATCTGTGGAGAGGAATTTGGAATCGTGGCGTGTGAAAATGGAGCGAGGATAACGGTCAGTAATAACTCTTGAGAGGTATGGTTTCCTGATTCAGGCGTCGAGGGAATTCTAGGTCTTGCTATTAACATGGATTTCACGATGAATTGATATCAGAAGACTGCTGATAATCTTGTTTCCGGAAGCAATCGCGGGTTTCGCCTCATGCTGAAGCCGTCCGGGAGCCATAAGTCCGGTCGGCCACGCGGTCGGGAAGAGCGGGCCGGACTCCTTCTACACCCCGTTTGACCGGTCATTCGGGCCTCGCATCGGGGATGGGCCCGCCCGGCGCTCGCAAAACCACAAGAGGGCAACGCAAAGTCGCAAGGACAGTGGGTCCCGATCTGGAGCTAAGGTGTCGGGTGGAACGCGCTTCGGCGCATTTTTAGCTCTCAAAAAAAACTAATATGAAACTGAACCTCAAAAATCCGCTGTTGTCCGTCCTCCGTTGTTTCTCCACCACGGCGATGGTCGCCGGCTTCATCGCCAGCGCCCGCGCCGCGGATCAGACCTACCAGGACGCGAATCCGTTCAACACTTGGAACACCCTCGATGCCAACTGGGATGCCGGGGTGATTTGGGTGAACAACAACAACGCCATCTTCGGCGGCACCGGGGAAGCCGTGACGGTGGGCACTGTGGCGGCCGATGCCATCACCTTCGACAGCACCGGCTATTCCCTCGGTTCCGGCACGATCACCCTTGGTGCGGCCACCACTCCCATCACGGCGAATGCGAGCGCGACCATCAACTCGGTTCTCGCCTTCGGTGCCAACACGCTCAGCACCGCGGGATCGGGCACCCTCACCCTCGGCGGAGCCAACACCGGCACCGGGCCGATCAATGTCACCGCCGGCACGCTCAAGCTCGGTAGCGCCGGTGCCCTTGGCACATCTTCGCTCGTCACGGTAAGTCCCGGTGCCACCTTGGACACCGCCGGATTTGCCACCGCGAGGCCGATCAACCTTTCCGGAACCGGCGTCTCCGGCAATGCTCTTTTCAACAGTGTCGCTGCCACCGGGTCCAGTTTGACTGGCGGGGTCACGCTCGCGGCAAATGCCAGCATCGGGAATGCCGCACTCATCACCGGCAGCGCCGGGGGAATCACCGCCCCTACCATCACCCTTGGCGGCAACACGTTGACTTTGACTGCCGGGCGCTTGGATACCACCAACCTCACCGCGGGTGACATCATCATCAGCAGCGGTGCGGCGGTGATCCTTCGCAACGGCACCGACAGCACCGGCACGCTGACCATCAACGCGGGCGGCATCATGGCGGTGCGCGACTACAACAACACCTCGCAGACCAACACCCACAACATCACCCTGAACGGTGGTACCATCGGCAATGCCCTGGCGGTGGAAGGCAACGGCGGCGGTGCCACTGGCCAAACCTTGAAAAACGCCATCTTTGTGGATGCGGGAGGCGGCACTCTCACCGGCAGTAATACGGCATTCGGGAGCACCTTTGCCAACTACGCTTTGAATTTTTCGGGTAGCTTTTCCGGTTCAGGAGCGCTCGCATTGACTGGTAGCAGGGGCATCATCCTGAGAGGAGATACTTCAGGCTATTCTGGCACCGCGACCAACAGCACCGCCCTTTCGTTCAATGCGGGGGCTGCCAGTCAAATCTTCAACGGCATCCTCGCTGGTGCCGGGTCGATTGCTCAGAATGGCACCGGCGTCCTCACTCTCGCCGGAGCCAACACCAACACCGGCACGACCACGGTTGCCTCTGGCACCCTGGTTCTCGCAGGAGCCAACACGGGCAACAGCGCCGTCACGGTCGCCTCCGGTGCGACGCTGCAGCTGGACTACGACACTCAGGACAACAGCAAGCTGCATGATTCTTCCGTGCTGACGCTCTCCGGCGCCACCGTGAACCTCAGCAGCGCGACCGGTTCTCACACTGAAGTGGTTGGTTCCACCACACTTACCGCCAGCACGATCAACACCATCACCCGCACGGGGGGCAACAGTGCCGTGCTCGCGCTGAACACCATCACCCGCGGTGCCGGTGCCACTCTCAACTTCGGTGCCAGCGGCATCGCCACGACCGACAACCTCAACAATGCCAACGGCATTCTCGGAACTTGGGCTACCATCGGCGGCACCGACTTCGCGGTGAACTCGACCAATTTGCCGGACGGACTGATCACCGCCTTGTCGAGCTACGACCTGACCTCGGTGGCGCTCGATACGGCGGCCAACTACACCGACCGCCATATGAGTGTGGACAGCAGCCAGTCGCCTGATGCCGCGATCACGCCTCTCACCCTCAACTACAAGACCGCCGGAGCCTACACGCTCACCCTCACCGGCACCAACACCATCAAGGGCGGCGGCATTCTGGTCACCTCCGAGGTGGGCGACAATGCGTCCACCCTCACCGGTGGCTTCCTGCAAGCCGGCACAGCCGGTGGCGATCTCGGGATCTTCCAAAGCAACACCGCCAACACCCTGACCATCGGCTCGGTCATCCAAAACAACACCTCCGCCAGCACCCTGACCAAATCCGGTGCCGGCGCCTTGGTCCTTAGCGGTGCCAATACCTTCACCGGAGCCGCCAACATCGCTGGCGGCACGCTCCGCTTCGGAGCCGCCAACGCCCTCGCCACCACGGGGGTGATCATGAGCGCCGGCACCTTGGATCTCGCCGGATTCAATCCATCCATTCTCGGCCTGCGCAGCGATGTCGCCTTGGCCGGCACCGTCACCAACTCCGCTGCCGACACCGGGACCAACACGCTCTCGATCACCGGAGGTTGGTTTGGTAGCTTCAGTGGCTCGATCCAAAACGGAGCCACGGCCAAAACCGCTTTGATCGTGTCCGGCACCAACGCCCGTTTCTCCCTCTCGGGGACCAGCACCTTCAGCGGCGGCCTCACGATCAACGGTGCGGGAAATACCAACGGCGCGGATTCCGGGGTGATTCTCGCCATCGCTTCCGACGCTGCCCTGGGAGCCACGGCGAACGTGGTCACGCTCAACAACGGCGGCACGCTGTTCAACTCGAACTCCACGACCGCAGGCTGGACCACCGGCACCACGCCGACCCTGGCGGCGGGCCGCAGCATCGTGCTGGGCTCCGGCGTCGGCGGTGTGTTCCGCGTTTATGGCAGCACCGTCTTTACCGTCAACAGTGTGATCAGCGGCAGCGGTGCCCTCGCCAAAACCGACGGCGGCACATTGGCCCTAGGCGGGACCAACACCTACACCGGAGTGACCACCGTGTCCGTCGGCACCGTCCGGATGGATAACATCCAGGCATTTGGGAGTTTCATCGCCGGGCGTCCCGCGACCCAGGTCGTGGTCGCTTCCGGCGGCGCGGTTGATCTGAACGCAAGAGCTGCCACCTACGGCTACACCATCGCCGGGACCGGCGTGGGCAGCACGGGGGCATTGGTCAATACCGGTGCTGCCATCGGCAACAACCTGGCCCAGACCTCGAACCTCAAACTCTCTGCCAACGCCACCATCGGCGGCGTTAACAACTGGTCCTTGCTGACCAACGGCTTCGCTGCGACGGCACTGGACCTCGGCGGATTCACCCTCACCAAAGCCGGTGCCAATACCATCGCCCTGGTGAGCACCACCACCACGGCAGGTGCGATATCGGTGAATGCGGGGACTCTCGCCTTTGGAGTGACCAATGGTGGCACCGGAGTGGTTGGCGCGGCCTCCTCGCTGTCGCTCGCAAACACCGCGGGCGCTGCGCTTTCCTTGGTCCGCGACTCATCGATCGGCTCGCTGGCAGGCGGCGGTGTCACCGGCGGCAACGTGGCGCTGGGTTCCAGCACCCTGACCATCGGCGCCCTCAATGCCAACACGAACCTTTCCGGCGCAGTGGGCGGCACCGGGGCCATCGTGAAAACCGGCACGGGCACCCAGACGTTCTCTGGCGCCAATACCTACGCCGGAGCAACCACCGTGAATGGCGGGACACTGGCGCTGGACTATGCGACGCAGAACAGCACCAAGCTCTCGGACAGCGCTGCCCTGATCTTCGGACCCGGCAGCACCACCGTTTCCCTCGCCGGTGGATCGCACACCGAAATCGTCGGCTCCACCACGCTCTCCGCCGGTGCCTCCGCTAACATCACCCGCCCGTCCGGCACCGCCGTGCTGGCGATGAATGCCATCACCCGAAATGCGGGTGCCACGGTGAACTTCACATCGTCCGGTATCGCCACCACGGATACTCTCAACGATGCCAGCGGCATTCTCCCATGGGCGACCGTGGGTAACGATTTTGCCACCAACTCGACCAACGCCGCCGACGGCCTCATCACCGCCTACACCGACGTGATGCGGATCCCCGGGGCCCTGCCGGAAACCGGAGTCATTGCCGACGCCACCAACACCAATGTCCGCATCGTCGAAGGCACAGGCAGCACGCTGTCCGACATCACACTCGGGGCCCTCACCACCAACATCAACACCCTGATGCAGAGTGCCGTGGGGGGCGCCAGCGCGGCCACGGTCGCCTTGCCTGCCCAGACGCTGCGGCTCGGGGCCATCGGCATCGTCACGGCCCTCCCTGGCTCCGGTTCCCTGACGATCGGGGCAAGTGCCGGCGAAGGCATCCTCACCGCGGGCGGCAATACCGACAATGTGGCGGGTGGCATCGTCATCGCAGCCAACAGCACCAATCCGGTCACCCTCAACTCCGTCGTTTCCGATAACGGCAGCGGCGTGGTTTCCCTGGCGAAGACCGGCAGCGGAACCGCCGTGCTCGCGGGCACGAATTCCTTCACCGGCCCGCTCAGCATCACCGGCGGCAAGTTGAATGTCGGGGTCATCGGGAATGGCGGCGCGGCCTCGCAGGTCGGACAGTCCCCCAAGGCAGGTGCCAACCTCCTGCTCAACGGCGGAACGCTCGCCTATACCGGAGCCACCGCTACCACCGACCGTGGATTCTCCACCGGCACCTTGGGCGGAACGATCGAAGTGCCCGCCGCGACCACCCTCACCTTCGGCAGCGCCTCGGCGGCCTTCGCCTTCGATGGCACACTGACCAAGACGGGTGCAGGCACGCTTAGACTCACCAACTACTCCGGCTCCACCGCCGCCGCCGCTTCGGACATCGTCATCAACCAGGGCGTCGTCGATTTCGGCACGGGCTACTTTGCCGGCAACCCGTTCGGCTCCCAAACTCTCGCCATCACCGTCAATCCTACCGGGATTCTCCGCACCTCGGCCAGTCACGCTTTTGGTGGTAGTAATCTCAACGGTGGCTCATGGGGTCAAGTAGTCGTAAATGGTGGCACGATCGAGTTCAATGGAGAACAGTATATCTCCGGCGGCACCGTCAACGGCCAAGGCCGCGTTGTAATGAACGGCGGTTCCATCATCGGCACTGCCGACATGCGCGCGCTGAATAGCACCATCACCACCCTTGCCTCCGCCACCCCATCGACGGTTTCCAACGCTGGCGGCATCACCCTCGCGTATGGAGGGATCACCTTCGACACGGCCGAAGGAGCTGCTGCCACCGACCTGCTGGTATCATCGGCGATCAGCGGCCCCAATGGGGTGACCAAAACCGGTGCCGGCTTGGTGGTGCTGGGTGGCGTCAATACCTATGCCGGCTCCACCAACGTCAGCGCCGGGACCCTGGAACTCGCGGACAACGCGCGCCTGGCCTTCGCCATTCCCGCGGCGGGTGCCAGCAACAAGCTGACCGGTGCCGGCACGGCGACGTTGAAAGGCGATTTCGCCATCAATATCAGTGCCGCCGCCGCCCTGACCACCGGCACCTGGGTGCTGGAGGACGCGGCAGCCGGCTCCTACGAAAGCACCTTCTCGGTCGTGACCACGGCCGGTGTTCCGTGGACCGACGCGGGCGGCAACAAGTGGACCACGCCGGGAGCCGTTTCGGGCACCGCCTGGACCTTTGACGAAGCCACCGGCATCCTGACCCTCGCCGCCGCCAACGATTACGGATCCTGGGAAACCCTGAACGGCATCGCCGGCGCGGGTGCCGGTGTCGATTCCGATCTCGACGGCATCCCGAACGGCATCGAGTTCGTGATCGGCGGCGATCCCTCCGGCCCCGGCTCGGATTCCAGCAGCTTGCTGCCGACCGTCACCACCACTGCCACCCACCTGGTGTTCGTCTTCCGCCGCAGCGACGACTCGGCCGCTTACGATCCCTTCGTCGAATACGGCAGCAACCTCACCGGCTGGACCTTGGCGGAAGGCGGGGTCAATGGCGTGACGATCCTTGAAGAGGACGACGCCTTCGGAACCGACATCGACCGCGTGACCGTCTCCATTCCGCGGGCCCTGGAAGTCGGCGCGAAGATGTTCGCCCGCCTCCGGGTCGACATTCCCTGACCCGATCCCTGCGATCTACGAAATCAAGGCCGCCCGGGATTCCCCCGGGCGGCTTTTTTGCGGGTGGGCTGGGGTCAATTTCCTATTGGGATTGCCTCGCGGAGCCGGGGCCGGGACATGTCTGGCAGGACGTCGCTGCGGAAAAGCGGGAGCAAGGAGGCGTTTGATGAGCGAGGCGCGGGACGCGAAGTAGCGCAACTTTGCAAGTTGCGTGCCGGGGGCGTGTCGATTCGGGGTGCGGTTGGTAGGGGAGCTTCCGGCCGTCCACGAGCGAGAATGGAAAGTTGCAGTTGGTCGCTGCCGCATGGGGCGGAGTTTGGACGGTGGATTCGGAGCGTCCGGGTGCGGTGGGACGCCCCAAGCACGCAACTTGCAAAGTTGCGCTACTTCGCTGTCGCATGGGGCGGAGGTTTCGGGTGGGTTCGAGGTGCCGGGGTGCGGTGGGACGCCCCAAGCACGCAACTTGCAAAGTTACGCTACTTCAGCGTGCCGCTGCCGAGGCGGTATTCGCCGGGGCGGAGGCGGGCTTTCTCGGGGTTCTGGCGGATATATCTCCGGAAGCCCTCGAGCGATCCGCTGTGGCGGACCAGATGATCGAAGCTTTCGTGCTGCCAAAGACTGCCTTCGCTGCCGGTCAGCTTGTTGATTTCGCGCGAAGCATGGCGCTTCCACGATCCGGTGATGCTGCCGAGCGTGTGATCCGGGGCCGGAGCGAGAAGGATGTGGACGTGATTCGGCATGACCACGTAGTCGCCGAGTTGATAGCGCTGACCGTCGAAGTGGCGAAAGGCGCTTTCGACGATGGCGGAGTGCGCCGGATTGCGCAGGAGGCAGGACCCGTGACCGGTGTCGAGCAGGTCATGGAACTGCTTGCCGAAGCGGCGGAGGTAGGCGCGGCGGTCGGTCTCGCTGAGCTGCGAGAGGACGTCGGAGAGATCGCCGGCTGCGGAGGGGAGTCGGTGAAGGAGCCAGATGCGGCGTTCGTTGTCCCAGACGTGGAGGGCTTTGGCCGGGATGGAGTCGCCGAGGCGGAAGGTGATGAAGGAGATCGCGTCGGACTGTTGCCAGTGGGGGAGGTTGCGGCGGTGGTGGTCGATGTTCTTTTGGGGATCGTAGAACATCGGGGGAGGATGGGGAGGCGGAGGGAAGTTTGCAAGTTGCGATCGAGAGTGGTGGCTCGGAGTCGCCGCTGCCGCAGGCGAAGTAGCGCAACTTTGCAAGTTGCGTGCGGGGGCGGGTCGCTTCGGGGGGGGCGGGTCCGAATCGGTGCTTCAGGCTGTCAGTGACGGCGAGGGGAAAGTCGCGAAGAGCCGCTGCCGCAGGGGGCGGGGGGGGCTTGTGGATGGGTTCGGGGCGCCGGGGTGCGGTGGGACGCCAGAAGCACGCAACTTGCAAAGTTGCGCTACTTCGCTGCCGCGTGGGTTCGGTCCTACCGCTGCGTCACCGGCAAGCCGCTTGTGAGAGCGGTGACGACGGCCTTGTGGGCGGTGTCGATCTCGTCGGTCTTGAGCGTCTTGTCGGAAGCGCGGTAGTGCAGGCGGTAGGCGATCGACTTGCGGTCGGCGGCGAGCTTCTGGCCGCTCGGGTCGCGGAAGACGTCGAAGCATTCGAAGCCCGTGAGCAGGGGCTCTTTTACCTTGGCGAGCACGCGTTCGATCTCGGCGTTCGCCAGCGAGGCGGGGGCTTCGAGGGCGATGTCGCGGGACGAGCCGGGGAACTGCGGGAGGTCCTCGATGGCCCCGCTGCCGGCGGCAAACTTGCGGAGCTTCGAGAGGTCGAGCTCGGCGACGAAGATCGCCTGCGGGGCATCGAGCTCGCGCTGGCGGGACGGCAGGATCATCGCGAAGCTGCCGAGATTCTGGCCGTCGGCCTGGATGTCGGCGGCGAGGGCGGAGCCGTCGCGGGCGCGCGGGACGAGCTGCACGGAAGCGGTCGGGACCAGCGCGGCGACGATGGCTTTCAGGTCGTAAAGGTCGGCGCTGGCGTCGGGGCGGGCCCAGCCGGACGGCACGGCGTCGCCGGAGAGCAGGATGCCGAGCGAATCGGACTCGAGGTCCTTCGCCTTGCCGCCGCCGGCATTGCGGAAGACGCGGCCGAGCTCGAACAGGCGCAGGGCTTTCGCGCCCTGGCGGACATTGCGGCCGGCCGAGGCGACCAGGCCGGGGATCAGGCTGGGGCGCATCACGGCGTGGTCCTCGCTGAGCGGCAGGCTGACGCGGATGGTGTCGCCGGGCAGCAGCGGCTTGAGCGGCAGCGCGTCGGCGAGCTGGGCGTCGGCGATCAGCTTGATGGTCTGGCACTCGTGGAAACCGAGGCCGGCGAGGCGCTCGCGGATCCGCATGTCGGCGTCGTAGGCGGCATCGACCGGGCTCGACGGGACGAAGCTCCCGCGGAGCCGCGACGGGATGGCGTCGAGGCCTTTCACGCGGACGATCTCCTCCACCAGGTCGATGTGGCGCTGGAGGTCGGCGCGGAAGGCGGGGACGGTCCAGCTGTCGTCGGCGTTGCTGGCGAGGCCGAGGCGGGTGAGGATGGTCGCGGCTTCCTCGTAGGAAACGCTGCCGCCGGTGAGCTGGTCGAGCTTGGCGAGGTCGAGCGCGACCGCACCGGTGAGCGAGGGGATGCCGCCGGCCATCATCGTCACGGCTCCGGCGGTGCCGCCGGCGACTTCGAGGATCAGCTTGATGGCGAGGGCGGAGCCGGCGAGGACGCCTTCGGGATTGATCCCGCGTTCGAAGCGGTAGGACGAGTCGGAAGAAAGCGCGGTGCGGCGCGAAGTACGGCGGATGCGCGACGGCGTGAAGTACGCCGATTCCAGTAGCAGGTCGGTGGTGGCCTCCGTGACGCCGCTGTCCGCGCCGCCCATCACGCCGCCGAGGGCGAGGGCGTGGCCGGCTTCGTCGGAAATCACGCAGTCCTCGGGCAGCAGTCCATAAACCTGGCCGTCAAGCGCGTGGAATTCCTCATTGTCCTTCGCTGCACGGATCACCAGCGCGCCGCTGACTTTCGCGGCGTCGAAGGCGTGCAGCGGCTGGCCGATCTCGTGGAGCACGAAGTTGGTGACGTCGACGACGTTGTTGATCGGGCGCAGGCCGATCGATTCGAGGCGTTCCTTCAGCCAGGCCGGGCTTTCGCCGATGGTCACGCCGGAGATGCGGACGGCGGTGTAGAAGGGGCAGGCTTCCGGGGCTTCGATGCGGACGCCTTCCGCGGTGAATCCGTCGCGCTCCGGGATCTCGAGGTGCGCAAGCGGAACTTCGAGCAAGGTCGCCATTTCGCGGGCCATGCCATAGTGGCTGAGCAGGTCGGGGCGGTTCGGGGTGACCTCGACTTCGAGCAGCACGTCGTTGTCGAAGAGCTCCTTCACCGGCTTGCCGATTGGCGAGTCGGCGGGGAGGATCATCAGTCCGTCGACGGCATCGACCATGCCGAGTTCGCTGGCGGAGCAGAGCATGCCCTTCGATTCGACGCCGCGCATCTTCGCCTCGCCGATCGTGAAGCCGCCGGGCAGCGCCGCGCCGGGCAGGGCGCAAGGGACCTTGTCGCCGACCTGGTAGTTCTTCGCGCCGCAGACGATCTGCCGGAGCTGGCCCTCGCCGGCATCGACCTGGGTGACCTTCAGCTTGTCGGCGTCCGGGTGCTGGACGGCCTCCATGATCTGCGCGACGACGATCTTGTTCGAGGCGATGCCCTTCACTTCGATGCCTTCGACTTCCACGCCGGCGAAGGTGAGCAGCTTGTCGAGTTCCTCGGGCGATTTGCCTTTGAGGTCAACGTGCGTGGCGAGCCAGTTGAGGGAAACGTTCATGGGAGAAAGATAGTGGATCGTTGATTGTAGATCGTGGATGGAAGAGTCCGGTTAGCGATCCTCGTTGTGGTGGGTTTCCACGCTGCGGGTGAAGAGATAGATGGATTTGGAAAGTTGGGTGAGGCGCTCGTGCAGGGAAGCGAAGAGATCTCCATCGCGCAGGGATTCCGTTTCGTGGAGAGTTTCGAGGTGATCGATGGTCTCGAGTGCGGAAGCGTAAGAGAAATCGAGAAAGCGAACATATTCCGCCTTGTGACGGCGGCGGCCGTAGCCTTCGACGATGTTGGACTTCACCGATTTCATGCTGCGGCGAATTTGAGATCCCTCCTCATACATCTCGAACTTCGGCAGAGTAGACAAGGTCATGCGATGAATCTCGATGACAAGCTCACGAGCCTGCTCCCAGATCCTCAGCTTCTTGTAGCCAAACGATGTCGTTTCCATGATCTTCTATCCACAATCCACAATCCACGATCCTCCATCTCGTCTTCACGCGAACTGCTTGAGGAAGCGGGCGTCGTTCTCAATGAGCACCCGGATGTCCTTGATGCCCCAGCGGATCATGGCGAGGCGGTCGAGGCCCATGCCGAAGGCGAAGCCGGTGACTTTGTTAGGATCGTAGGCACCGTCCTTGCGCGAGGCGCTGATGGCGTCGAACACGGCGGGGTCGACCATGCCGCAGCCGGCGACCTCGATCCAGCGCGGGGCCTGACCCTTGGCGTGGAGCTTCACGTCGATCTCGAAGCTGGGCTCGGTGAAGGGGAAGAAGTGCGGGCGGAAGCGGACCTCGGTGCCGGAGCCGAACATTTCCTGGAAGAAGTATTCCAGCGTGCCCTTGAGGTCGCCGAGGGAGACGTCGGTGTCGATGTAGAGGCCTTCGAGCTGGTTGAAGACGGAGAGGTGGGTCGCGTCGATCTCGTCGCGGCGGTAGGCCGAGCCGGGGGCGATGATGCGCACCGGCGGGACCTGGCTTTCCATGGTGCGGACCTGGACCGAGGAGGTGTGGGTGCGCAGCAGCTTGCCGGAATCGAAGTAGAAGGTGTCCTTCTCGTTGCGCGCCGGGTGGTCCTGCGGGGTGTTGAGGGCGTCGAAGCAATGGAACTCGTCCTCGATCTCCGGGCCATCGGCGAGGGCGAAGCCCATCCGGCGGAGGATGGTGATCGCCTGATGGCGGAGCAGGGTCAGCGGGTGGAGCGAGCCGTGGGGAAGGGCGCGGGCGGGGAGGGTGAGGTCGATGCCTTCGAGCGCCTGCCGGTCCGCGATGTTTTGGAGGGCGAGCTGCTTTTCCTCGAGGGCGGCGGTGATCGCGTTGCGGGCGGTGTTGAGCAGCGCGCCAACGGCGGCCTTGTCCTCCTTCGGCACGTCGCGCATGCCGGCGGAGACCTCGGTAAGGCTGCCCTTTTTGCCGAGCACGGCGACGCGGGCGTCCTCCAGCGCGCGGATGTCGGCGGCGGCGGCGATGCACGCCAATGCGTCGGCTTGGATGGCTTCGATCTGGTCCTTCATGGGAAAAGCGGGGCGCAGGGATTAGCCGACCGGGGGAGGGGAGTCAAAGGCTTGTCCGGGAGGGGAGGGGGAAATTCGGAGGGATTGAGTATTGCTTCGGTGACATCTGGGTATTACCTAGGACTCATGAGAACGATCACTTTGAAACTCCCCGATCATTTGGCGGATCGGCTCGATCAGTCCGCGGCGGCGGCCAAGACCACCCGCTCGGCGCTGGTCCGCGCGGCTTTGGAGAAATCGTTGGGCGACGATAAGACGGAGAACGGCTCGTGTTTCGATCTGGCGGGAGACCTCATGGGGTCGATCAAGGGCCTCCCGGCGGATCTGGCGACAAATCCGATTCACATGGAGGGCTTCGGCCGTTGAGCAAGGTCGTGATCATCGATACGGGCCCGCTGGTCGCGTTCCTCGCGGAAGGCGCGGAGCATGGCAAGTGGGTGGCCGGGCAGTTCAAGCGCCTGCGCCCGCCGTTGCTGACCTGCGAAGCCGTGCTGACCGAGGCTGCCTTCCTGCTGAAACGCGAAGGCGCAGAGGCGGACAAGCTGTTTGCCCTGTTAGAGCGCGGGGTGCTGCGGCTGAATTTCACCTTGGGAGATCAGGAACCGGACGTGCGCGAGCTGATGCGGCGCTACCGGGACACGCCGATGTCGCTGGCCGATGCCTGTCTGGTGCGGATGGCCGAGCTGCACGCTGGCGCGACCATTTTCACCCTGGACGGGGATTTCCGGGTCTATCGCAAGCATGGCCGGCAGATGATTCCCGTGCTGATGCCGGGAGACTGAGCGCTGGCTTGCCATCCGGCGCCCGCCCCGTCTGAATCCGCGGCGCATGGCCCGTTCCGGATTGATCCTCAAGCTCAGTTGCCCCGACCAGGCGGGGATCGTCGCGAAGATCGCGAGCTACGTCGCCGGGCACCGGGGGAACCTGATCGAGTTCGCGCAGTTCACCGACAAGCTGTCGCTGCGCTTCTTCGCGCGATTGGAGATCGAAACGGGCGAGCTGGACGTGGATCCGGAGGATTTCATCGAGGGCTTCGGCACGCTGGGGCGCTCGATGAAGGCCGACTGGCACTTCCGGCGGCTGCCTTACAAGATGAAGACCGCGGTGCTGGTCACCAAGACCGACCACTGCCTGAACGAGATCCTGTGGCGGGCGGAGATCGGCGAGATGCCGGTTGAGATCACCAGCATCATCGGCAACCGCGACACCTGCCGCGGGATCGCCGAGCGGGCGGGGATTCCGTTTCACCTGGTGGAAATGGATGGCGGTAAAAAGGAGGAAGGCTTCACGAAGATCCGCGGGATCCTGGCGGCGGAGAGCGTCGAGCTGGCGGTGCTGGCGCGCTTCATGCAGATCATTCCGGATGACTTCTGCCGCGACTTTGCCGGGCGGTTGATCAACATCCACCACAGCTTTTTGCCGGCCTTCATCGGTGCGAATCCTTACCGCCAGGCTTACGAGCGCGGGGTGAAACTGATCGGCGCGACCTGTCACTACGTCACCGCCGACCTCGATGCCGGGCCGATCATCGAGCAGGAAGTCGAGCGCGTGCAGCATTTCCACGCCCCGCAGGACCTCGCCCGGCTCGGCCGGAGCTGCGAGCGGATCGCGCTGGCGAAGGGGATCCGCTACCACGTCCACGATCGCACGATCATCGACGGCTCGCGGGCGATCGTGTTTCCGGATTGAGGGTGCGGCTGGTGCTCCGCGGGTGCGGTGAATGTCCCCGCCTTTCGATAGTCCTTGGCAGGAGTTGAATCTTCAGCGAGTACAGCGATTGGCCCAAACCCATTTCCACCCAAAAGCGGGCCAACCCCTCGTGGCTATGAAAACCCTAATTCGTCTGTTTCTCGTCGCCGCAATCGCGGCATTTTCGCCGGGCTCTGCCTTCGCCCAGTCCGCGCCGCTCCGCATCATGCCGCTGGGCGATTCCATCACCGATGGCACCAGTGCGGGCACGGCGGGCCGGGGCGGCTACCGGGGACCGCTCTACGATTCACTGACGACGGCGGGCTACAATGTCGACTACATCGGAACGCTGTCGAACAACGGGGCACTGCTGGCCGACGTGAACCACGAGGGGCACGGCGGATGGCGGATCGATCAACACGACGCCAACATCGAAGGCTGGTTCAACACGATGGAGGACCCGGACGTGGTGCTGATGCACATCGGGACCAACGACTTCGGGCAGAGCTTGGACATCACCAACGCGATCAACCGGCTGGACGCGCTGATTCTGAAGATCGCGACCTTGCGGCCCTACGCCCACATCATCGTCACCAACCTGATGGCGCGCGCGGAGCCCCGCAACACGGAGATCCAGACCCATTTCAATCCTTTCGTGGAGGACCGGGTGGATGCCCACGCGCTGGCCGGGCGTCGGGTGACTTTCCTCGACATGCGGGCGGCGGTGCCGATCACCGACATGCCGGACAACCTGCACCCCAACCAGACCGGCTACGACAAGATGGCGGCGGCCTGGCTGCCGGCGATCCAGGCGGTGATCGGGGTGAATGGCGACTCGGCCGCTCCCGTGGTCGTGCGGGCGCGCGGGGTGACCGACGCCACCCAGGTGAAGATCACCTTTTCCAAGCCGGTGGCCGATAGCGCGGCGAACATCGCCAACTACGCGATCAGTGGCGGCTTGACCGTGACGGCGGCGACGCTGGATGCCGCGAAGCGGTCGGTCACGCTGACGACCGGCACGCAAAGCCTAGCGACGACCTACACCGTGACGATCAATGGCGTGGAAGACCGTTTGACGCCCACCCCGAATCCGCTTGCGGCCAACAGCACGGTGAATTTCCAGCCGGTGATCCCGCGCGGCTACCTGAACCATGTGCCGGAAGCCGCGGGCTACACGCTGGCCGCGACGCTGGACATCCCGAACGCGGCGTTCTGGCGGAACGCGCAGCCGGCTTACAGCCTCGACAACCGCGGCTTCATCGGGGCCTTCGACCGTGTCGCCTACTACGTGGAGCTGCAAAGCGGCGACGGGCAACTGCGCTACTTGTGGGCGTCGATGGATGCCTTCACCAGCGACGTCTCGAAGATCGCGGTGCCGACGGTGCTCAGCGGCGCGCAGTTCCAGCAAGCGGTCACCAACCTGAACGTCGTGTCCAACGCGGCGGGCATCGTGAACGGGACCGGACTGAGCGGAAACCTCGAGTTCTGGCCGACCAACTACCAGCAGCCGAACGGCGCGGGCGTGCCCGGCGCGAGCGGCACGACCTATGATTTCGGCGATACCGCGACGGCGGGGACCTACGGTTCGATGCAGCTTCATCATGCGGCGTCCGGCCAGACCCTGTTCGCCTTGAACAACTGGGGAGCTGCGAGCGGCACGCCGGGCAACCTTGACCTTGGCATCGGCAATGATCCGGCGCCCGTAACCTTGGGTGTGGACTGGACCTTCCATCACAACGCCGCGGATTACACCGTCAAATCCCTGCAAGTGCTGGTGCGGACCAGCGGCGACCTGACCCCTCCGGCTGTCCTTTCGGCGGCTGCGACCTTCAGCGGGTCGAAGGTAACGGTGTCCTTCAGCGAACCGCTGGCACCGGCTTCGATCGACATGGCGAATTTCTCGCTCGACGGCGGCGTTTCGATCCTCGGCTTCACCCTGCAGCCGAATCAGCGCGACCTGATCCTGCTGACCACCCCGCAGCCTGCCGGAACTCCTTTGACGCTGACGCTGAGTGGAATCCGCGACACCTCGCCGAACGCGAATGTCATCCCGGTGAATTCCACCGTCGCGGTGGCCGCCGCCGACTTGCCGCCGGAGATCGTGGCGAATGTCGGCGCGCCGGCAGCGGGCTACCATCTGGTCTATTCGGCGAATTTGCCGACGATCGGGAACTTCGTCTCGGCCGGGTCGGCCGCCTACACGCTGGACGACAGCGCGGCCATCGGGCCTTTCACGCGGGTGGCCTACTACCTGGAACTCCAGCAGGGCAACGGTCCCGTGCAGTATGTCTGGGCCTCGATGGATGCCTTTACGATCAACCGCGCGAAACTCGGCGTCCCGACCGCCGCGAGCGGCGCGGTGTTCCAGCGGAACGTGAGCAACCTCGACGTCCGCTCGAATGTCGCGGGCGTCACCACCGGCGCATCGGCGGCGGGCGGCAACATCGAGTTCTGGCCGAACGACTACTCCGTCCCGAACGGACTACCGGTAGCGAATGCCAGCGCGACGACCTACGATACCGGTGACACCCGCACGAGTTCGGGCGGCAGCAACTACGGCTCGATGCAGATTCACAACCATGATTCGAGCCAGACCTTGCTGGCGGTGAATCATTTCGGAGCCGATGGCAGCGTGCTCGACGTCGGCATCGGCAATAACCCGGCTCCGGTCAACAACGGCGTCGACTGGACCTTCGCCGCGAATGCCGGGACCTACAGCCGGCGCGTCCTGCACGTGCTGGTGCTGCCCGGCACGACCACCGACCCGGTGGTGGTGGCCAATGCCCCGGAGGCTGTGGATTACCAGCTTGTCTACTCCTTGACCCCGCCGACCGCCGGCAACCTGGTGAGCGGCGCCGGCTTCACCAACTACTCGGTCAACCACTCCGCGGATGTCGGCGGCTTCTCGCGCGTCGCTTACTACATGGAGCTGCAGAAAACCGGCGACGCCACGCCGCGCTACGTCTGGGCCTCGATGGATGCCTTCACCACCAGCGCCGGACGGATCGGAGTGCCGACCCCCGCGAGCGGCGCTGTGTTCCAGCAGATCCTGTCGAACATGAACGTCGTGTCGAATGTCCCGGGAGTCGTGAACGGCAGCGGGATCGCCACCGGCAACATCGAGTTCTGGCCCAACGACTATTCGCGACCGAATGCCATCAGCATTCCCAACGCGAGTTCCGCGACGAACAACTCCGGCTTCGACTTCGGCGACACCCGCAGCACGACCGGCTCGCACGGCTCCATGCAGATCCACAACCACGGCGCTTCCCAGACGCTGTTCGGGATCAGCAACTGGGGCACCGCGGCCAACACCACGAACGTCCTCGCGATGGGCATCGGCAACAACCCGACCGCCGGCGAGGCATTGGATTACACGCTCACTTCCAACGGCCCTTCTTGGAACATCAAGCGTCTGCTCCAGGTTTACGTGCTGCCTACCCCTGCCGATGTCACCCCGCCGACACTCGTGCGGGCGGTCGGTTCGACCACGCGGAACCGGCTGGTCATCACCTTCAGCGAGCCGGTCGCCGACAGCGCGGTGGAAGCGGCGAACTACAGCATCGCGGGCCTGACGGTGGCGCGCGCCGAGCTGCTTCCCGGCAAGCGCGAGGTGGCGGTCTTCACCTCCCCGCAGACCGGTGGAACCGCTTACACCGTGGGCGTCAGCGGCGTCCGCGACCGCTCGCCGCGCGGCAACGGGATCGCTCCCGGGGCGAACGTCGGATTCACCGGCTACAGCGCGCCGGCGGTGCTCGCCAACGTGGCGGAGACCAGCGGCTACGAATTGGTTTACCAGTTGGAGATCCCGAGCGCGTCGCCCCGTTGGAACTTCAATACGATCCCTTACGGAGTGGAAGAGCCCAAATACGGCGAGCGGCTGTTCGACCGGGTGGCCTATCTCATGCAGCTCGATTCGAACTGGGTCTACGCCTCGTTCGACCGGCACACCGGCCAGCTTGCCAAGACCGGGGTGCCCACGCTCGGCGTGACCGCCACGCCGTTCCAGCAGTTGGTCTCCAACCTGAATGTCGCGTCGAACGTGCCGGGCATCGTGACCGGCAACGGGATCGCCACCGGCAACATCGAGTTCTGGGGTGGCAATTTCAGCGTGGCAAACGGCATCGGGATCCCGGGGGCCAGCACCACGGTCTTCGATTTCGGCGACACGATGACATCCGGCGGCCACGCGTGCATGCAGATTCACAACCATGGTGCTGGCCAAGTCGTGATGGCTTATAACAACTGGGGCGCCAATTCGGGCCAGGTCAGCGAGACGGGGATCGGCAATTCCACCGGCGCGCATCCCGACTGGACCTTCAGCTCGAGCGCCAGCCTGTCGACCGTCCGGAACCTCTACGTCCTGGTCCGCCCCGGCGGCATCGCGGTCGGCAGCGCGCCGGTGTTTTACTCGCATCCGACCTCGCGCAGCGCCTCGCCGGGAAGCTCGACGACCTTCGCCGCCGCCGTCACCGGCACCGCGGCGGTGACCTTCCAGTGGCGGAAGGATGGCGAAGCGATCGTCGGCGAGACCCGCCCGTGGCTGGTGCTTTCCGGGCTGACCTCGGCAAACGACGGCGTCTATGACGTGGTGGCCACCGGGGCGAATCTCGTGTCCGCCACCAGCCGCTCCGCGACCCTGGTCGTGGGCGGCTCGCTGAACTTCGCAGGCTACAGCTACGGCACGTTGAAGAATCAGCCGGCGACCCTCGGGTCCGCCGCGATCCTCGCATCGGCGAGCGGCGGGGAAGGCCCGCTTTCGATCACCGCGTTCGATGCCGTCACCGCGCAGGGCGGCAGCGTGGCGACCACCGCGGGCGGGTTGCTTTACACGCCGGCCGGCGTGTTTTCGGGGTCCGATAGCTTCGGGCTGACGATCGGGGATGGCAGCACCAGCGTGGCCGGCACCGTGACCCTCACCGTCAGCGACCTCGTGGATCCCTTCTCCTTCCCGACCACCATCGTGAACAACGGGGACGACACGGTGGACATCGGCTTCCGCGGCATTCCCGGTCGCCGCTACGAGATCAGCCGGAGCGTGGATCTGTTCGACTGGATCGCGCTCGGGACGCTGACGCCCGCGGCAAACGGCACGATGCCGTTCGAAGATCCGGAAGCACCGGCGGGCAAGGCCTTCTACCGGACGGAAGAGGCACCGTGAGGCCGCCGCTAGCTCCGCGGCTGCTTGGTTCACGACGGATCGCAGCGGCTGCGGGGCGTCCGATGCGGCGCTGGGTCGATGGGAGCGCTGACTTTAGTCGGCGTGGGTAGGGTTTCGCGCTTGGTCTCGCCGACTAAAGTCAGCGCTCCCATGCTCCATTCGGGGCTTGCCGCAGCGAGCGGGGCGGAGTTGCGTGCGCTCATGATCAAATTGGCGATAGCAACCCTGGTGTTCTCCGCGGCCGTCTCGGTGGATGCGGCGGAACGGCCGAACGTGCTGTTCATCGCGGTGGACGACCTGCGGCCGTGGCTCGGTTGCTATGATCCGAAGCTGGCGGTCTCGCCGAACATCGACCGCCTGGCGAAGGAGGGCCGGCGCTTTTCCCGTCACTACGTGCAGGTGCCGACCTGCGGGGCGTCGCGCTGTGCCTTGGTGTTCGGGCGCTACCCGGGCCGCCTTGGCGGGGATGCCGACAACAACGCGATTCTCAAAAACGCGGCCAAGCAGCCGCTACCGGCCTTGCCCGCCTTGTTCCGGCAGCAGGGTTACCGGACGGTGTCGGTCGGAAAGATCACCCATTATCCCGGCGGTCGCGGCGGCAAGGGCTGGGCGGAGGGACCGGAGGAACTGCCGGGCGCGTGGGACGAGGCGCTGATGCCGAGTGGCCTTTGGCAGACGCCGGAAGGGGCAATGCACGGCTACGCGAACGGCCTGACCCGGCAGCAGGCGGGGAAGGACCCGGTGAAGAAGCCCGTGAGCCAATCGGTGGCGGGCGACGACCGCGTCTTTCCCGACGGCTGGATCGCGGACGAGGCGGTGAAGCAGTTGAACGAGCTGGCCGGGGACGGGAAGCCGTTCTTTTTGGCCGCGGGTTTCATCAAGCCGCACCTGCCCTTCGCGGCACCGGCGAGCTACTTCGAGGCCACCGCGGGGATCGGCCTGCCGGTTCCCAAGGCCACGGAAAAGCCCGCATTTCCGACCACCTGGCACCCCAGCGGCGAGTTCCGGCAATATCGGGCGAACGAGGGCGATCCCTTTCGCGAGCCCGCTGCAGCCGAGGCCTATCGCCGCGCCTATCTCGCCTGCGTCCGCTACACCGACGCCCAGGTCGGCAAGCTGCTCGCCGCGCTCGATGCCTCGGCGGCGGCGAAAAGCACCATCGTGGTGCTGTGGGGCGATCATGGTTTTCTGCTCGGTGAGCACGCGATCTGGGGCAAGCACTGCCTGTTCGAGGAAGCGCTGCATTCCCCGCTGATCATCCGGGTGCCGGGGCAGCAGAAGCCGGGCGAGGCGGCAGACGCGATTGTTGAAACGATCGACATTTACCCGACCCTCGCTGCGCTGGCCGGGCTGCCGTTGTCGGAAGCATTCGACGGCCGTTCGCTGGTGCCGCAGCTCGAGAATCCGGCGGCGGCTTCGGACGGGATGGCGGCGGGTTTTTGGCAAGGCAGCGCGACCCTGCGGACGGACACGCACCGTTTGATCGTTTCAGGCAAGGATCGGGCGACCGTGGAGCTTTACGATCATCGCGGGGATCCGGCGGAATCGATGAATGTGGCGGCGAGGCAGGAGGGGACGGTCGAAGTGCTGCGGTCGCGGTTGGAGAAGATCTTGCCCGAGTCGTGAGCGGGCGGAACGGAGTGTCGCCTTGAAGGCGACATGACCACGGGCCGGGCGCTTTCCAAGCTCCCGTCTCGCACTAGCCACGGCAGGCAGGCGGGCGGCGGGCGGCGGGCGGCGGGCGGCAGGCGGCAGGCGGCAGGCGGCAGGCGGCAGGCGGCAGGATGCCGCCTGTCCATCGTTATGTCGCCTTCAAGGCGACACTCCGATCAACGGCACGCTGCGAGCGCACGAAAAACGCCGCACGGCACGGGGCCGGGCGGCGTTTTGGGAAGCAAGTGCTTTCGCTTATCAGGCGGCGGCAGCGGCAGCCTTCTTGTCGAGGGCGGCCTTGGCCTGGGCGACGATCGCGGAGAACGCGGCTGCGTCCGTGACCGCGAGGTCGGCGAGGATCTTGCGGTCGGCTTCGATGCCGGCGGCATTGAGACCCTCGATGAAGCGCGAGTAGGTCAGGTCCTCACTGCGGACGGCAGCGCTGATGCGCTGGATCCACAAGCGGCGGAACTGGCCCTTGCGCTTCTTGCGGTCGCGATATTCGTAGGTCATCGCCTTCCGCACCGCGTCCTTGGCGTAGCGGAAAAGCTTCGAGCGGAATCCGCGGAAGCCTTTCGCACGATGGAGGACGCGCTTGCGGCGGGCACGGGAGGCCGGGCTGTTGGTTGCGCGTGGCATGGTATCGTTTCGGGTCGGACAGGCCGTTGGTTGTTCTTACCTCCCGCAGTCTCGCTTGTCCGGTGGTACCCTTGCGGGTCAGGCTGCGATGGAGGCCGTCCGAGGCGCGGACGGGGGCGCGGTTTGTTGCTTCTGCGTTAGTGGAAGGGGAGATTCTCCTTCACATTCTTGATGTCAGCGTCGGAAACGAGGGTGGAATGGGTAAGATTCCGTTTACGCTTGCGGCTCTTGCATTGCAGCAAGTGCCGGGCGCCTTGTTTACGGCGCAGAACCTTACCGGTTCCTGTCACCTTGAACCGCTTGGCAACAGCCTTTCGGGTCTTTGCTTTTCCTGAGACACGTGGCATGGGGCGGCGAAACTAGGAGGCCGACCCGACTTGGCAAGGGAAAAGTGGCTCTTTCCCGCCCCGCCGCAGGATCGGGGATTTTAAAATTCCGGGACTTTCTGGCACAGGTTGATGTTTGACCAAGCCGGAAATTTTGGATATTCGAAGCGTCATGATCGCGCAGCAGCAACAGCAATGGTTTTTTTCATCGGGTGGCGAGCGCTTCGGCCCGGTGGGTTTCGACTACCTGCTGGAGTTGGCCCAGCGGGGCGGGCTGGACCCGCGAAATGACCTCGTTTGGAGCACCTGCCTGAACGACTGGGAGCCGGCCGGCGAGGTGGAAGGCTTGTTTGAACGGCGGGCGGTCCGGAAGGACGAGGCATCACTGGAAAGCTCGAATTCGCTCGCGCAGACCGGCGACTACTACACCGCGACGCCGATCCCCAAGGCGCGGTTTCAGGGAGCTAGCCGCGTGGGCTACGTGATGGGGACGGTGGTGATCCCGCTGTTGATGGTCGTCGGCTGGCAATTCGCGGTCCCGCTGATGATCCCCTGCGCGCCGGAAACCTACGCCGGCCTCATGCCACTGGTGGTCTGGCCGCTGGCGGGATTCCTCGCGCTGATCACTTCCTTAAACCGCTTTCAGAACTTGGGCATGTCCCGCTGGTGGGTGCTCGGCTTTGCGATCCCGGTGATCAATCTCTGGCTCGGATTCCGCTGCCTCGCCTGCCCGGTGGGCTACGCGGTGCGCAAAAAACTCGATGGCATGGGCAAGCTGGTCGCCGTGCTGTATTGGGTCGCAATCCTCGGCGGCGTCGGGCTGATGGCCGCCGGTATGGTGGGTGCCTTCGGTGAACTCAAGGATTCCGGAGTGATCAGCGATTTCACCAAGCAGTTCGAGGACCTGCGGAAGTCCGCCGTCCCCGAACGCTGAGCGGCGGCTACTCCTTGGGTGGGGCGACCTTGGCGGCGGGCCTGGCCGGCATCGCCTCGCGGAGCCAGCCGGTGAATTCCTCGTCGGTGGGCATCTCGCCCTTTTTCAAGGCCTCGGCGAAGCGCTCGAAGGGGGCGGCGGTGAAGCCGGACCTGCCGGACTCTGGCGATTTCGCCTGGTCGGCGGCGCGGACGGCGGTCGCGATGGCCTCTTCTTTCTCGCCCAGCGACCACTGGAGCTTTGAGAGCAGCTGCAAGAGAGAGGGGTGGGACCGCTTTTCGAGACTCACTGCGAAGCGGGTCGCGACCGACTTGCGGACGCCGGCCGGCGCTTCCGGGTCCGTGAGCAGTCCGCGTGCGGCGCTGCTCATCAGCATTTGAAATGACGGATTGCCTTCCAGCTTTGCGAGCGATGACTCCACGGCGGCCCAGTCCTTTTTCGCAAGCAGGACCTCGAACTCCATCATGGCGAGGTAGCGGCTTTCGGCATCCAGGACCTTGAGGTCGGCGATCGCCTGCTCCATTCCGGCGATTTCCTTCTTCATCGAAGCCTGGCGGAAGGCCTGCATGACTTTTCCGGTTTCTTCCTGATTCTTCTGGGCGGTCTTGATGCCTTCTAGCGCCTTGGCTTCCGCGTCGCCGCCGGCGAGCAGCCCTTCGATGACCGGCTCGGTGAGCTGAGACGGGTGGGTGGTCAGCAGGACCTTGCCATCCTTGACCACGAAGGCGTGCGGGATGCCGCGGACTCCAGCGGGCTTGAGCCAGGTGTTTTCGAAATCACCTCCCTTGCCGACATAGGCGACCGGGTAGGACATCCCGTCGCCCTTGGTTTTGACAAAGCCGGCGACCTTGTCCTTGCCGTCTTCCCAGACGTTCATGCCGATCACCCGGAGGCCTTTTTCCTGATACTTGTCGTAGAGCTCGTCGACGTGGGGGATGACGGCGATGCACGGGCCGCACCAGGTGGCCCAGCACTCGAGAATGTAGAGTTTGCCGGGCTCCCAGGCGGCCGGAGCGGTGCCGGTGATCCATTCGGCCTTGCCGAGGGCATCGGGGGTGACGGCGTCACCTGGCTTTTGCGCGAAGACGGCGGGAGCGAGCAGGGAGGTCGCGACGATTGAGCGGAGGATCGTTTTCACGTTCCTAAAACGAGGCCGGGTGACGCGTTTGTGAAGCCTTTTCTTCAGTCGAGGCCAGGCACCGATTCCTGATGCAGAAACGACTTTCGGCAGAGGTCGGCGTATTTGCCGTCGCGGGCGAAGAGTTCCTCGTGGGTGCCCTCCTCGATCACCCGGCCTTTTTCCAGCACGTAGATCTTGCTGGCGTTGCGGATGGTGGAAAGGCGGTGGGCGATGACGAAGGCGGTGCGGTTTTCCATCAGCCGGTCGAGCGCGTCCTGGATCTGCCGTTCGGTCTCGCTGTCGACCGATGCCGTGGCCTCGTCGAGCAGCAGGATCGGCGCGTTTTTCAGCAGCGCGCGGGCGATCGAAAGGCGCTGCTTTTCCCCGCCGGACAGCTTCACGCCGCGCTCGCCGACGTTGGTGTCGAGTTGCTTCGGCAGTTCCTTGACGAAGGCTCCGGCGTGGGCGGCTTCGAGGGCTTGCCACATGTCGGCGTCGGTGGCGTCGCGCTTGGCCAGTGCCAGGTTTTCGCGGACGGTGCCATTGAAGAGGAACGGCTCCTGGGTGACGTAGCCGAGCTGCTCGCGGAGGGATGATTTCGCAAGGCCGGAAATGTCGGTAGCGTCGATCGTGATGCTGCCGGAATCCGCTTCGTAGAAGCGGTTGAGCAGCGACAGCACGGTCGACTTGCCGGCGCCGGTGGAGCCGACCAACGCGATGGTTTTGCCCGGCGGGGCGTCGAGGTGGACCTCGTGGAGGGTCGGCTGGCCGCCGTAGGAGAATGACACGTTTTCGAAGCGGACGTGGGCGCGGATTTTCGCGGGCAAAGTGTCGCCGTGTGCGGCGTTCGGTTCATCCTCGGAGTCGAGGATTTCAAAGACCCGATCCCCGGCGGCGCGCGAGGAGTAGATCATCTGGTTGAGCTGGCGGAGCTTGCCGACCGGCTCGTAGAAGAGGTTGAGCAGGAGGAAGAAGAAGACCAGGTCGCCGACTTCCATCCGTCCCTCGATGACCGCCTGGCCGCCGAAGCCGAGGACCAGCACGTAGCCGAGCATGCTAGCGAAGGACATGCTGGGATTGTAGATCGCCCACCACTTCATCAGGTAGAGCGTGGCGGAGCGGACCTTGCCGGACAGGCGGTTGAAATTGAGATGCTCTTCGGACTCCGCGGAGTAGGACTTGATCTGGCGGATGCCGGCGATGTTGTCGTGAAGCAGGGAATTCAGGGCGGAGGTGGCGTTCCGTTCCTCCTTGTGACGGTGGCGCGCGTCCTTGGAATAGACCCAGGCTCCGGCGAGCAGGATCGGAATCGGAAGGGTGGCCCACAGGGAGACTTCCCAGTCGGTGAAATACATGACGATGCCCACCGCGAGGAGCTGGATCAGGGCGACCAGGCCGAGTTCGATGCCGTCGATGAGCACCCGCTCCATCGAGGTCACGTCTTCGACCACGCGGGTCATGATGTCGCCGGTGCGGCGGGAGTCGAACCAGTTCAGCGGCAGGCGCTGGATCTTGCGGTAGAGGTCCGAGCGAATGTCATAGATGACGTTCTGTTCGAAGTGGTTGTTGACGAAGATCCGGGCGCAATTGAGGCCGTCTTTCAGGAAGAAGCTCCCGAGGCCGAGCAACACCCACATCGTCATCTCAGGATGCCGCTCCGGGGCCGGCAGGATGTCGTTGAGGACGATCCGCACCACCGAGGGGAAGAAAATGACCGATACGGCCATCAGGGTCGCGCAAACGAACTGGGTGAGGGCCAGCCCGGGGTAGCGGCGGAGGTAAGAAAAGACTCGGAGGACGGAATTCATCGGTGGGTGGTTGATGCCCTGTGCATCCTTTGTAAATCCACGACACACAATCGCGAAATTTGATGTTGCCGGGGCGGAGTCACCCTCCCTAGCTTGCGCTCTAGAACAAGACCCAACCCCGCCACCTTCAAAACCTCATGGCCAACGTTTTTGCCATCCTAAGCGCCCTCGCCCTCGCCGCCGCAGCCTTCCTTGCCCTGAAAAACAAGGAGGCCTACGTGACGGAAATCAGTTCACGACAAAACGAGGAGAAGCGCCTCGCCACTTCCACCGCCCGTCTCAAGGACCTCCAAGGTCAGTTCGCCGAGACGGAAACGGACCGGAAGTCCACCGAGGAAGCCACGGTCGGCCTCCGCGAAACGGAAGCCGCCCAGCAGAAGAAGAACAAGGGAATCGAGGAGGACATCGCCTCGAAGAAGTCCGAGACCGATGCGAACGCGACCAAGATCTCCGAGATCGAGGACAAGCTGAAGGAAATCGGTAACATCGAGGAACTCGTGGGCAAGGTGAAGCGTCTCGCCGCCGAAGTGGAGCGCCTGACCGGCGAGATCGCTTCGAACGACGCGTCGCTGGCCGATCTCACTTCCGAGAAGACCCGCACCGAAGGGGTGATCGGCAAATATCGCGAGATCGACAGCAACTACTCCAACCAGCGTTCCTTCTTCTCATCGACCCGGATCGGCTCGATTTTCCCGGCATACGGTTTCGTGACCCTGCCGATCGGCAATTCCGGCGGGGTGGTCTCCGGTTCCTCCCTTGACGTCGTCCGTGACGGCGAGGTGGTCGCCAAGCTCCGCGTCAGCTCGGTCGAAGCCGGTCGCTGCGCCGCCGCAATCGTTCCCGATTCCCTCGCCCAGGACACCGTCCTGATGGTTGGTGACCGCGTGGTGCCTTCCGCTGCCAAGTAATCGAACGATCCGGATTTCCAGCACTACTTTTCAAACCCGCATGAAAGCAATTTTTTACGTTCTCGCCCTTCTGGTCACTGTAGGAGCCGCTTACTTCTCCTACGATAACCTCAAGAAGTTCGAGCAGCAGAAGACGACCAAGGAGACCGCGATCTCGAACAACAAGGTGATGTCCGAGAAGGGCAACAAGCAGCAAGAGCAGCTTGACGCCGAGAAGGTCCTGCTCGAAGCCGCCAGCAAGGACAAGGCGGACGCCGAGGCCTCGATCGAGAACCTGGTGGCCAAGGAAAAGACCCTTCGCCGCGACCTCGGCGAGTTGGAAGGCACGCTCGAAGAGCAGAAGGCGAAGTTTGCCGAACTTGAAAAGGCTCGTGCGGAACTCCAACGCATTCTCCAGGGTGCCGGTGAAAACGTAACGGAAGACAATCTCCCCGAGACGGTCGAGGCGATGGAAGCCGACAAGGTGGCCAAGACCAAAAAGCTCGGTGAGCTCGAGTCGCTGGTCGAAGCCGCCAAAAAGGCCGTTGAGTCCAACCAGGCCGAGATCGGTCGCCTTGCCGACCGGTCCGCTTCCCGGGACTCCCGCATCCGCCTCAACGCCATGGAGTCGGTGGTCTCCGCCGTCAACGACGACTGGGGCTTCGTGATCATCGGCGCGGGCAGCAGCACCGGCTTCACCCCGCAGACCAAGCTGCTCGTCAAGCGCGACGGCCGCCTGATCGCCGAGGTCAAGCCTTCCTCGATCGAGCCTTCCCAGACCATCGCCGAGATCGATCTCGAAACGGTGGCCCCGGGTGCCCGCATCCAGCCGGGTGACCGCGTGATCCTCGCCAACCCGGCGACCAACTGATCAAACGATCCGCCTCTGATTTCTCCGCCTCCGCGAGCTTGCAAGCCGCGGAGGCTTTTTTATGATCCCGGCATGCGCATGATTCTCGCCGCTGTTGTTCTGTCCGTCTTCCTCCCTTCCTGTGCGACGGAGGACGATGAAGAAAGCCGCAAGCCGGTCGGGCCGCCGTCCAGTTCCAGCCAGCTTCCTTGGAACAAGCCGGTGCCCGGCCAGGGTGGTGGTGCTTTCGGAGCTCTGCCCCAGCAGCCACGGCGATGAAGGCGTTGCGGATGCTTTTGACGGGTGCGTCGGTTTTTGTCCTGACGTCTTGTCCCTCGACCGCGGAAAAGCCGGTGGGACCGGTCTCGGAGAAGGATCCGAAACCGTGGAACCCGCCGGTGGCAGGCCAGGGCGCGGGCGCCTTCGGGGCGATGCCCCAGCAGCCGCGGCGGTGATACGAATGTAGCGGCGCGTCTATGACCGCTGCACTTTGTAATGAAGCCACCCCAAGTTCCCACCGCGTCTTTAGGATGAAGCAGCCTCGCCGGTGCTTCATTTACAGCCAGCGGCGGTCGCAGACTGCCGCTACATTTCACGCGAAGGCCGCGGCCACGTTTCGGAATGAAGCCGCCTTCCCGTGCTTCGTTACAGTCAGCGGCGGTCGCAGACGCGCCGCTACATTTTAGGGGGGATCACCGGTGATACGGCTCGCCCTTCCGCAGGGTCGCCACCCGGTAGATCTGTTCCAGCAGGACCACCAGCGCGAGCTCGTGTTGCAGGGTCAGTTTCGACAACGACCACACCGCGTCGCACGCCGCGCGGAGTTCCGGCGTGTGGCCGTCGGATGCCCCGATGAGAAAGCTCACGGCCTTGATGTCGCCGCGCATCTCCAGCGAGGCAAACTTGTCCGCCCAGGCTTGCGTGACCAGGGTCTCGCCGCGCTCGTCCATCGCGATCCGGAAGGTCCCGGCGGACCGCTCCAGCAAGGCGGCCGACACGCTTTCGGAATCCCCCGCCTTGAGGTATTCCAGCTCGTGGCTGCCGTAGCGGCCGAGGCGCTTCAGATACTCCTCCACCCCGCTCTTCGCATAGGCGAGGGCGGGCTTTCCGGCGACGAGGATGCGGACGCGCACAACGGCAGCATCCCCGGCGGCGACCTCCGGTCAATCCGCTTTCCGGCTTGTCGCCACGATGCCTTTCACGATGATCCGCGGCAGATGAAATTCCTTCTCCCACTACCGATCCTGTTCGCCGCCTGCGCCCACCATTCGGACCCACATGGCGAGGCCGCCCACGGCCGCAAGATGATGGGCCTGCTGGAGAAGTTCGACCGTTTCGATTACGACGGCAACGGCAGCCTGACCCGCAAGGAAATCGATTTGGGCATCAAGGAAGCCGCCGTCGTGCAGCTCGAGCCGGCGGAAGTCGACGCGATGATGAAGCACTACGATGTCAATAAGGACGGCAAGATCACCCGCTGGGAAGCCGAGCGCGTGATCGACCTGCCGGTGCCGGAGGCGCATTGAAGTTGGAGAAGAAAAAGGACGCGACCCGTGAGGATCGCGCCCTGGAAAAGGCAAAGCTCCGTTTGCCGGGCTATCGCACCCGCTCCAATAGCCACGCCAGCAAGGCATCGACCGGCATGCGCTCCTGCTCCATCGAGTCGCGGTGGCGGACGGTGACGGTGCCTTTGTTAGAAGGCTCGTTTTCGCCGAGCGTGTCGAAGTCGACGGTGATGCAGTAGGGCGTGCCGACCTCGTCCTGACGGCGGTAGCGGCGGCCGACGGCACCGCCGTCGTCGTAAAAGACGTTCATCCACGGCTGGAGCTTTTTCTGGATCTCGCGGGCGATGCGGACCAGCTCCTCGTTCTTCTTGATCAGCGGGAAGATGCCGACCTTCACCGGAGCCATGCGCGGGACGAAACGCAGCACGGTGCGGAGGTCCTTGTTGCCCTTCTCGTCGGTGAGTTCCTCCTCATCGAAGGCCTCGCAGATCAGCGCCAGCACGGTGCGGTCGCAGCCGGCGGACGGCTCGACGACGTGGGGCAGGAACTTCTCCTTGGTCTCCTCGTCGAAATACACCAACGGCTTGCCGGCACCCTTCTGGTGCACGCCGAGATCGTAGTCGGTGCGGTAGGCCACGCCTTCCAGCTCCTGGATGCCGAAGGGGAACTCGTATTCGATGTCGTAGGTCTTCTTCGAATAGAACGCGCGCTCGCCGTCCGGGACGTCGAGGATGTGCAGCTTCTCGCGCGGAATGCCGATCTCGCCGTAGAAGTTGAGCCGGGTTTCCAGCCACTCGTCGGTCAGGCGCATGCCGTCGTCGGGGTGGCAGAAGTATTCGATCTCCATCTGCTCGAACTCGCGCGAGCGGAAGGTGAAGTTGCGCGGGTTGATCTCGTTGCGGAAGGACTTGCCGCACTGTGCGATGCCGAAGGGCAGCTTCACCCGGTTGGAATCGAGCACGTTCTTGTACTGCACGAAGATCGACTGGGCGGTCTCCGGGCGGAGGTAGGCGATCTGGTCGCCGGTCGCGCCGAAGTTGGTCTGGAGCATCAGGTTGAACTGGCGGGGTTCGGTCAGCAGGCCGCCGTTGTCCGGATTGAAGGAAGTGCTGCCAGTGACCTCCTCGCGGCGGTCTTCGGTGAGTTCGAGTTCCTTCGGGGAGATCTTCTTGTCCGGCATGTGGTCGGCGTAGAATTTCCGCGCCGTCTTGTGGGATTCGATCGGGTCCTTGCCCGGGGCGACCAGCACCGCAAAGGGCTTGTCGGAGGACCAGCCGGTGGGCTCGTGCTTCGCGCCGGAGAAATAGACCGCGGTGCCGTCCTGGGCGGGGATCTGGTCAGCGCGCAGGCGGGCTTTGGAAAGCAGGCAGTCGCACATCGGATCGCTGAAGCCGCCGACGTGGCCGGAGGAGACGAGGACCTGCTCCATTGTCAGGATCGCGCCGTCCATGCCGAGCACGTCGTCGCGTTCCTGGACGGTCTTGCGCCACCAGTAATCCTTGAGGTTGCGCTTCAGCTCGGCACCAAGCGGGCCGTAATCCCAGCAGCCGTTGAGCCCGCCGTAGAGTTCGCCGGCTTGGAAAATGAAGCCGCGGCGTTTGCACAGCGAAACGATTTTCTCCATGCGGGCGGGGTCGGTGAAGTCCTTGTTGGCCATAGGGGTCGGGAGCGGGTCGGGGCGCGGATGGAATCAGGGCGGCGGGCGGGCGGCAAGGCGGGATTCAGCGTCCTCCCGGGACCGCGTGCCACCGGCTCGCTGAACGGTCCCCAAGCGCCCGCTGCCCGTTCCCGCCTGCATCGCCGAAGAGTGAAGTTTCCGGTGTTTCAGCGGGGTGAAGCCTCCCGGTCCGGTCCGCAGCCCGTTCAGGTCCTTTTTGGCGATACGGATGCACACGGTGCTTCGGCGAGCCGGTGGCACGCGGTCCCAGGGCGCTCATTCCTCGATCGCCTGGATGCTGATGCCGTGCTCGTGGCAGAGGCGGAAGACCGTCTCCCGTTCTAACAAAAGCGTCTTGCCGGCTTCGACCGCGATGGCCTTCACCCCGGCACCGAGGCAGGTCTCGATGGTCTGCGGGCCGACCACCGGGACATCGAAGCGGAAGTCCTGGTCGGGCTTTGACACCTTCACCAGCATCACGTCCTTGCCACGGCCGAGCTCGCCGCCGCGGCGGATGCAGGCGTTGGTACCTTCGAAGGCCTCGACCGCCAGCACGGTGCCGTGGCGGACCACGACGGTTTGCCCGATGTCCAGCCGGCTGGTCTCCTTGGCGATACGGAAGCCGAACGCGGCGTCCTCGAGCTGGCGCTTCTTCATCGTGGGGCCGCAGACGTGGCCGGCGGAGGGCAGCAGGTCTTCGAGGAAAGTGGTGGCGGGCAGCAGGTGGATGCCGTCTTTCGCCAGCTCCTCGCCGATCCCGCCGAACAGCGACTCGGCGTTCCTTTCCTTCAGCCGGGCGAGCAGCATCAGGGTGCGCAGGTCGGGGCGGAGGTCGAAGAGGTTCTTCGGGGCGATCTGGCCGACCATGATGGCCTCGGTGGCTTTCTGCGATTTGAAGAACTTGATCAGTTTGCCGAGCTGGCCGACGCGGAACCACGCCGAGGCATCGGTGAGATCGAGGAAAGCGGCGGACGTTTCGCCTTCGAAGGCCGCGGCGACCAGGCGCACGTCGGGGCATTTCGAGCGGGCGGCGCGGGCGAAGGTCTCCGGGTAAACCCCGCTGCCCGCGATGATGCCGATGATGCGTGAGTCCGCCATGCGTCGAATGCGGGAAAGATCACCGTAGCGGCTGTGGGACTCGAACCCACACTCGTTAGAACTCGATTTTGAGTCGAGCGCGTCTACCAATTCCGCCAAGCCGCCGTTCGGTGTGGGAGGGATGTAAAGGGGCGCGTCGCCGGCAGGCAAGCGGCAAGTCGCGCGCGGCCGGAAAAGAGGTGCCTCGCCCCGGCGAGCCCGGATTCTCCCCCCAGATCACCCAGGTTCAGACCCGGGACGAAGCAAGCGGACTATCGCAATTCTCGCGGCCGGGGCAACACCGATCCATGCCGATGGAGCGTTTCCGCGACAGCTTGCTCGCGGAAATGCGCGGGAAGCTCGATTTTTCCGGAGAAAACCGGCAAATGGCTGATCAAGCGGATGCCGGCCTCGATCGCGGCGGCCGTGATTTCCGGACCGGGTGAGGGGGCGCGGAGCAGGCCGTAGCCACCGTCGGGAAGGCGGCGGACGAGCTTCTCCGTGCTTTCATGCCACACGGCGATGCCGGGCGTGGCGAACTTGTGGCCAGGTGGAAGGGAGAGTTCGACATTCGAGCCTGCGGCGCGGGCGGCGATGATGAGTCGCGCGATTTCCGCATCGGAAAGTGCATCTCCAGCCCGAATCAGGCAGCGCGTGATCGGCCGGTAGCGGAAGAGATTCGATTCGCAGGCCAGGGAGGAGGGATCGTGGCCGATGCCGAACTCGCGGGCCATCCACCAGGCATCGCTGCCCGCTGCGGCGCGGAGGCCTTCCATTTCGGCGGGCGAAAGAAGGGCGGTGACGGATTCTAACAGGCCTGCAACTGCGGGCGATGGAGGAGCTTGAAGACGAGGCAGGCCGTCGTTGTGCCAGGTTGCGAAGAGCGCGGCGTAGTTCGCTCCTCCGGCCTTGGCACCGGGGCCGAAGCAGGAGCGCTTCCAGCCGCCGAAGGGCTGGCGCTGGACGATGGCACCGGTGATCGGGCGGTTGATGTAGGCGTTGCCGACTTCCACGCGTTCGCGCCAGATGTCGATCTCCGCGGGGTCGAGCGAGTGGATGCCGCCGGTCAGGGCGAAGTCGGAGTCGTTCTGGATGCGGATCGCGTGATCGAGGTCGTTCGCTCGGACGAGGCCGAGCACCGGGCCGAAGCACTCGGTGCGGCGGAACCAGCTCTCCGGCGCGACGCCGAGCTTGATGCCGGGCGACCACAGGCAGGGGTTGCCGTCGATCATGCGGGGTTCGAGCAGCCATTCCTCGCCGGGATCGAGGGTGGTCAGCGCGCGGTGCAGCGCTTCGCCGGGCTCGCGGATGACCGGGGTGACGATCGAGTTGTATTCCCAGGACGGTCCGACTTTCAGCGACGCGGCGGCATCGCGCAGGCGGCGGCGGAAGCCGGGGTCGTCGTAAAGTTCGGCCTCGACGATGGCCAGCGAAGCGGCGGAGCACTTCTGGCCGGAGTGACCGAAGGCGCTCTTGACGAGATCCTTCACCGCGAGGTCGGGATCGGCCGCGGCGGTGATGACCAGCGCGTTCTTGCCGGAGGTTTCGGCGAAGAGGCGCAGCTCCGGCTTCCAGGAAAGGAACAGACGGGCGGTTTCATAGGCGCCTGTTAGAACGACCGCTCCGATCCGCGGGTCGGTGACCAGCGAGCGGCCGATCTCGTTGTCGGGGCAGGGGAGGAATTGCAGGACGTCGGGCGGAATGCCGGCTTCCCACAGCGAATTCACCATCACCCAGGCGGTCAGCACGGTCTCCGGAGCGGGCTTGAGGATGACGGTGTTGCCCGCGGCCAGCGCGGCGAGGATGCCGCCGCAGGGGATGGCGTGGGGGAAATTCCACGGCGGGGTGATCAGCACGGTGCCGAGAGGTTCGCAGGTGACACCGTCGAAAGTGCCTTCGCGGAAAAAACCACGGGCATAGAAGTCGGCGAAGTCGACCGCCTCGCTGAGTTCCGCGTCGGCTTCGATCACCGACTTGCCGGCGTCGAGCACCATCGCGGCGATCGCGTCGCCGCGGCTGGCGGCGATGGTGGCGGCGGCTTGGGCGAGGATGGCGGCGCGGCCTTCGAAGCCGGTGGCCTTCCAGGCATCGCGGGCGGCGACGGCGACTTGCAGGGCGCGTTCGATCTGTTCCGGGCCGGCGAGGGCGTGGCGGTAAGCGACGTGGCCGGGGCGGGAGGGATCGCTGGCGCTCGCTTCGCCGGCACCGGCAAGGGTTTCGCCGCCGATCTGCAGGGGCACGAAGGCCACTTCGCCGCGGCGCAGGGCATCGACCTTGCCGCGGATCCAGCGGACATTGTGCGGCAGCGACCAGTCGGTGTCGGCCTCGTTGTGGAAAGGGGCGTCGAGCGGATGCGGCGGGCGCTTCTCCGTCGTCCGGTCCTGGACGCGGCGCGGGCCGGAGGTTGTCGTTTCGATGGCCGCGCAGGCATTCAGGAAACGCAGCTTCTGGCGTCCCCACGCGGCGTCGCCGGGCTGCATGCCGAAGAGGTCGTGGAGGAAATTCTCCGGCGAGGTGTTCTCGTCGAGCCGCCGCACGAGGTAGGCGATGGCGCTGTGGAAGTCCTCGCGCTTCACCACCGGGGCGTAAAGCAGCAGGCCCTTCGCCGCATCGCGGACGGTGCGCGCCTGATGGTTGGCCATGCCTTCCAGCATCTCGAACTCGACCTTGTCCTCGACGCCCTCGCGGGCCCTCAGCAGCAGGCCGTAGGCGATGTCGAAGAGGTTGTGGCTGGCCACTCCGAGCCGCACCGCGCGGGTGTTCTCCGGCCGGCAGCCCTCGTGGAGCATCCGCTTGAAATTCGCATCCACTTCGACCTTCGAGCCGTAGGGCGCGAGCGGCCAGTCGTGGGTTTCGGCGTCGACCTTTTCCATCGCGAGGTTGGCTCCCTTGACGATGCGGATCTTGATCCCTGCGCCACCGATATCGACCCGCCGGAGCGCCCAGGCATTGAGTTCCTGCTGTACCGGCCAGGCATCGGGCAGGTAGGCCTGGAGGACGATGCCTGCTTCCAGCTTCTCGAACTCCGGCTCTTCTAGTACTTCGCGGAAAGCGGTGCAGGTCAGGCGCAGGTCGCGGTATTCCTCCATGTCGAGGTTCACGAACTTCACCGGCGGGGCTTTCATCGCGGCGCGGTAGAGAAGGCGCAGGCGGTCCTTGATCGCGATGAGCGTTTCATCGAGCGCGACGAGGTGGATCTGGCTGAAGATCGCGGAAATCTTGACCGAGATGTAGTCGGTGTCCGGATCGGCGAGCCGCGCGATGTTGGCTTCCAGCCGGTGGCGGGCTTCCTCCTCGCCCATCACCGCCTCGCCGAGCTGGTTGAGGTTCATCCGCATCCCGGCCTCGCGGCGTCGGACGAGATGGCGGCGGAGCTTGTGTTCCTCCGCCGGTAGGATGACCGACGCGCTTTCCTGTCGCATCTTCTCCGCGACCAGCGGCATCACGATTTCCGGCGCGGCGGCCGAGGCGATCCCGCCGACCCGCATCGCGACCCGGGCGGCGAGCGGCAGGTATTCCGGCACGCCATAGTCGTCGACAAGATCGCGGAAGCGCTTCGCCTCGCGCGCGGCGGTCGGGGCACGGAAGACCTGGTCGGCCATCGCGAAGGTGAACGCCTTGCCCGCGGTATCGTGCATCATCGCCGCCATCTGGCGCGCTTGCAGTCGCTCGCCCAGCCGCTGGCCGCGGGTGGCTTCCTCCAACAGCTCGCGGGCGAGTTCCACGGCTTCGGCGGGAAGCGCGGCGTCGTCCGGGCGGAATTGGCGGCACCGGTCGATGCGGTCGCTAACTTGAGTCATAGCGGTCACTTTAGCACGGGTGTCTTGACCGAATGAGACATGGGCCTCGGGATGCGGGGACAATTCTTCCTCCTTCACAAAGCACCCGCCGGCTTCCACGATCGCAGGATCATGAAGCGCATGATTCTGCTGGCGATTGTTGTCGGAGCGGCACTTCCGGCCCGGGCCGGGGAGCCGCTTGCCGAACTGATCGCGAAGGTCAGTTCGATTGCATCTCCCGGCCGCGGGATGAACGAAGCCGAACAGAAACTGGCAGAGGAACTCGCGCCGCATGGAACTGCCGCCGCCGATCTTCTCATCCCGCTGTTGAAGTCGGAGAGCGAGGATGTGCGTCAACTTGCCGGCTACTGCCTGCTGGATCTTCCGGCGGGTGCCTTGCTCGAAAGGCACCTTCCCTCGCTGATGGAAGCATGCGAGAAGGAGCGAAATTGGCTGCCCAATGCGATTGCCGACATCGAATCCGACGAAGCGGTCGCGTTTCTGGCAAAGGAGTTCCGGAAGGATCCGCAAACCCAGGCTCAAATCGATAATGCGCTGATTCGGACTTGTCCGAGGTCCATCGAACCGTTGTTGAAGCAGTTCGAAGCTGCCGGTGAAGATGAGGACGAATTTCTCGACAGCCTCGTCCACCTATGGACGGAAATGGGCGAGAATGCGGCATCCGCGGTGCCGCGGCTTCTCGCGATTGCCCTCAACGAAGAAGCGCCGTTGTTCCGCAGGCAGAACGCGATTCGCTATCTGGGGGCCATTGGTCCGGTGGCGAAGGAATCGTTCCCGAAACTGAAGGAACTGGTCGCCGCGTCGCCCGAGCAGTTTGCGGAGGTTGTTCGGGAGGCGATTGCTGACTCCCGCACTGCGGAGGCCGCGGATCTGCTTTTGGTCGACGCAATTGCCGTCGCAAGGGCGGGGGAAGGGGCGAGGTTCTTCGGCGGCATTGCCGAACTGGGGGTGAAAGCTTCCCACCTGGGGGAGCGGCTTGCGGAACTCCTGGATGATCCGGATGCGAACGTGCGTGCCGGGGCTTGTGCCGCGCTCGGCTACACCGGACGGCTCGACCTTTGGCCGGTGCTGGCGCGGGCTTTGAAGGACCAGGACTGGCGGGTCGCCTATTCCGCCTGTCTCTCGCTCGCACGGCTCAAGGCGAAAGGGGCCCTGCCATCTCTCCGGGCTGCGGCCGAATCGCATTGGTATCCCCGGGTTCGGTTCACCGCGATCTATGCGGAGCATCAGATCTTGGGGACGGAAGTTCCCTTGGAGGTGCCGGCTCACGTGGGCCACGGTGCCGAGGGGGGCATCGATGAAATCCAGTTTGGGACATTCGATAGTAGCGACTACTCGCTCTCCCCGATGGACGAAGCTTTGGTTGAGAAACTGGGAGTGGTCTCATCTTTGGCAACCGTCCTGCCGTGGTCACGAAGGGAGTGGTTGGGCCCGGATCAAAAGACCTTCGAGGAACTCCACCCCGGGCTTCATGCAGCCATTGCAGAAGAGACGAAGAAGGCTAGAGACGGAGATTGGGGAGAATGCCGTCTCAGGGGAATGGCGGAGCGCGGCGAAACCACTCTGGTGGCATTGTCGGCCGGTGAATGGGTCGGAGGGTTGTTCGCGGTAACAAAGGAGGGCAAAGCTTCGCTGATTGTCGACGAGAACGTCCATGAACTGATCGATTGGAATGGACGGCTGATCGCGCTCGTCGGGATGTGGCACATGGGGATGGACGAGGGTAGGGCGCTTGAGATCACTCAGACCGATGGTGTCTGGTCCGCGAAGTTTCTCCATGCCATGCCAGGTTGCCCGTGGTCAGGGGGCGTGCTTCCCGATGGCCGCTTGTTCGCGAATTGCGAAGGCGGAGCGGTCGCCATCGGCAAGGACGGCCGTTTCGAATACCTCGGCGGCGGCACCGGACGGGGGCAATGAAGTAGGAAGGTCCATGGGACGGGGCTTCAACCGGGTGCGCGGAGGCTCCGCCCCGCAGAAGCACGGGGACGGCAGAAATTGGCGAGTCGGGCTGGAACGGGCGGCGGAGCTTGGGGAACCGTTCTGCGGGCCAGAGGCTCCGCGTCCCCGGTGGCCTGCGGCCTTCAGGAATGACAGGCTTCCCCGGCGACTCTTCAGCGTTCCTTGCGTAAACCCGGTGCCATCATGAAAGCCCTCCGTTTCCTCGCCCTGTTGCCCGCCCTTGTTTCCGCCCAGGAAAGCATCGAACGGCTCGATCTCGCGCTCGATGCCATCCTCGCGCCCGATGTGAAGATCGAAACGCTGTGCAAAGGCTTCGACTGGGCCGAGGGGCCGGTATGGGATGAGAAAGAAAAGCGCCTGCTGTTTTCCGACGTGCCGCGCAACACGATCTACCAGTGGAAGGAAGGGGACACCGAGGCGTCGGTCTTCATGAAGCCTTCCGGCTTCACCGGGGTCACCGAGGCCGGCCGTGAACCGGGCTCGAACGGGCTGGCGATGGATGCGAAAGGGCAGCTCTATTTCTGCGAGCACGGCGACCGCCGCGTTTCCTACCTCACGCCGGGCGGCGGCAAACGGACGCTGGCGGACAACTACAACGGCAAGCGCTTCAACTCGCCCAACGACCTGGCGATCGCGGCGAACGGCGATGTTTATTTCACGGATCCTCCCTACGGACTGGCGGGCGAGGAGTTCCGCGAGATTCCTTTCCACGGCGTTTACCGCGTGACGCCGCAGGGCGTGGTGTCGCTGATCACCCGCGATCTCGATCGCCCGAACGGCGTGGCGCTCTCGCCCGACGGCAAGATCCTCTATGTCGCCCAGTCCCACGGCCCCGCGCCGATCATCATGGCCTATCCGCTGAAGGCCGATGGCAGCGCTGAGGGCGGCAAGGTGTTCTTCAACTGCAAGGACCTGAAAGGCCCCGGCTCGCCGGACGGGATCAAGGTCGATGCCAAGGGCAATGTCTTCTCCACCGGTCCCGGCGGCTGCCTGATCTTCAGTCCGGCCGGCAAGCTGTTAGGCAGGATCCTCTGCGGCCGGCCGACCGCGAACGTGGCGTTCGGCGAGAACGGCACACGGCTTTATCTCACCTCGGACGACCGGATCCTGCGGGTGGCGCTGAAGCCCTGATCACCGCGTCACCCCGCGCTTCGAGTCCTCGATAAACGCGATCAAATGCTTCACCGGCTCGTGGTTGGCGGGACGGTCGGCCTTGAGCGAGCTGAGCTGGCCGGTGAGGTTGACGTCCTTCTTGAGAAAGAGCTTCTTGTAGGCTGATTTCAAGGCGCGGATGTCGTCCTCCGCGAAGCCGCGGCGCTGGAGGCCGACCAGATTCAACCCGCGGGTGGCGGCGGGATTGCCGTCGATGATCATGTAGGGCGGCACGTCCTGGACCACCTTGGCGCAGCCGCCGGTGATCGAGTGGGCGCCGATCCGGCAGAACTGGTGGACCGCGGCGAGGCCGGAAACGATCGCGTGGTCTTCCATCACCACGTGTCCGCCGAGGGTGCCGTTGTTGGACAGAATGATGTGGTTCCCGATCTGGCAGTCGTGGGCGACGTGAGAGTAGCAGAGGAAGAGATTGTCCGAGCCGATGCGGGTCGGTGTGTGCTCGTGGGTGCCGCGGTGGATGGTGCAGTTCTCGCGGAAGACATTGCGGTCGCCGACTTCGAGGAAGGTCGGCTCACCCAGATACTTGAGGTCCTGAGTCTTGCCGCCGACCGCGGCGAAGGGGAAGAAGTGGTTGTCCCGGCCGATCCGGCAGGGGCCGCCGAGGATGACGTGGGACTCCAGCACGCAGCCATCGCCGAGCTCGACGCCCGCTTCGATCACGCAGTAAGGGCCGACGCGAACGTTCGCGCCGAGCTGGGCATTCGGGGAAATGATCGCGGTGGGATGGATCACGCGGGGAATCACGAACGACGCAACCCCGGATGGCGAACGTTTTTTGCGTCGTGAGGGGGGCACGATGAGAATATCCGCGTGCCTTTCACGAAACGGCGCGGAGCCGACAAGCCGGCAATCTTCCTAGCCTGCGAGCCTTGCCACCATGCTCGCCTCCGACATTCCTTCCTTTCACCGTTGGTTCCTTTCCGGAGGCTTGACCGCCGCTCCCGGCATCGTCCTGCACGGTTGCCCCACGCTTCCTGCGGATCTGGCCGCCGCGGTCGCCCGTCATCTCAACGAGTTCGACGAGGACTCGCTCGGAAACTGGACCGCCTTTCTGCCGGATCTGATCCAGGCGATCTCTGAAACGCCGACCCAGCGGGGTTTGCTCGGACTCGCCGATTCCTGCAAGAACTGCCCACCCGGCAGCCCCTGCGGCCGGCGCAAGGTGTTCGCCGCGCTGGCGACCCGCGGCAACGTGGTGTTGGAAGGTCTGCAGGCAGTGGAGGCCTGCGCTGCGCTTTCGAATGTCTTCCGGGTCTCGCTCGGTCCCGCGCCCCACGGCGGGCGGAGCTTCCATCTGGTGCTCTGTCCCGAGTTGTTCAGTGAGCGATCCATGCCCGCCATCATTGGCGATACCTACCTCGAGTGGGTGGCGGCAAGAGAGATGGCCGACACGGTTTGAGAAGATCCGCGCATCCTCCCGCAATTCACGCGGCGACGGCGTGCGGTCCATCCCTTCCACTCGCACCGCTGACATGAACGTCATCGCCCTCACCATCCTCGTCAGCTCCTGCCTTGCCGGGATCTTCATCTGCTGCTTCGTCGGCGAATTCCGACGCTCGCGCCGGTCTTCGCCCGAACGCGACTCCCTGCTGCCCCTCGACGACGACACGCCTTTCTCGAAATGAACACCGCGACCTCAAAGACGACCACCATCACCTATGACGACCGCACCGTGCGGCAGTTCATGATCGCCTCCATTGTCTGGGGCATCGTGGGCATGCTCGTCGGGGTGATTTGCGCCACGCAGCTTTCCTGGTGGCAGATGAACGGCAAGTTCATCGAAACCATCACCGGAGGACTCTTCAAGGGTGAGGGTCTTCAATACATCACCTTCGGCCGCCTGCGCCCGCTGCACACCAACGCAGTGATTTTCGCCTTCGTCGGCAACATGATGTTCGCCGGTGTCTACTACTCGACGCAGAGGTTGTGCAAATGCCGTACGGCTTCCGACCTGCTGTCGAAGATCCACATGTGGGGCTGGCAGCTGATCATCGTGGCGGCCGCGGTCTCGCTGCCCGCCGGCCTTACCCGCGGCAAGGAATACGCCGAGCTGATCTGGCCGATCAACATCGCCGTCGCGCTGATCTGGGTGGTTTTCGGCATCAACTTCTTCTGGACCCTCGCGAAGCGCAACGAGCCGAGCCTCTATGTCGCGCTGTGGTTCTACATCGCGACCATCGTGACGATCGCGATGCTCTACATCGTCAACCACCTTTCGATCCCGACCTCGATCCTCCACTCCTATCCGGTCTTCGGCGGCTTCGCGGACGGTCTGGTGCAATGGTGGTACGGGCACAACGCCGTGGCCTTCTTCCTGACGACCCCGATCCTCGGGATCATGTATTACTTCCTGCCCAAGGCGGCGAATCGGCCGGTTTACAGCTACCGGCTGTCGATCGTCCACTTCTGGTCGCTGGTCTTCCTCTACATCTGGGCCGGCCCGCACCATCTGCTCAACACCTCGCTGCCGCGCTGGCTGCAGATGCTCGGGATGCTGTTTTCGCTCATGCTCTGGGCCCCTTCCTGGGGTGGGATGCTGAATGGCCTGCTCACCCTGCGCGGGGCATGGGCGAAGCTCCGCACCGATCCGGTCATCAAGTTCTTCGTCGCCGGCATCACGTTCTACGGCATGGCCACCTTCGAAGGGCCGCTGCTTTCGATCCGCGCGGTCAACGCCCTTTCCCACTACACCGACTGGGGCATCGGCCACGTCCATTCCGGCGCTCTCGGCTGGAACGGATTTATGGCGGCGGGCCTGTTCTACTGGCTGGCCCCGCGGCTGTGGAAAACCAAGCTGTATTCCACCTCTCTGGCGAACATGCACTTCTGGATCGGGCTCGTCGGCATCCTGCTCTACGTGGTCGCGATGTGGACCGCCGGCATCATGCAGGGCCTGATGCTCGGCCAGGTCGCGGAGGGCGGCACCACGCTGAAGTATGAGTTCGTGGAAACGCTCAAGGCGATCCAGCTCCCGTATATCCTCCGCTCGATCGGCGGCACGCTCTATCTCGTCGGCTTCTTCCTCTGTGCCTGGAACATCTTCAAGACCGCCCGCTCCGGCCAGCCGTATGACGACACCGTGGAAGTCACGCTGGCGGAAAAGCAGCACGACCGGATGCCGCTTTCGCAGGGCCTCTTCAGCGACCCGGTGGCCTACACCGTGGCCGGCCTGGCCGCGATGATCCTGTGGTTCTTCCTGCCGCCCCATGCCGACAAGGCCGCTCTGCTGGTCGCGGTGCTGCTGGCGGTTCAGGCGGTCCGGGCCTTCCGCCGCAAGGGTCACGCCTGGGACCAGTGGCATGAAAGCCTGCTGCGCAACTACCTGCCCTTCACCTTGCTGATTTTCATCGCGGTGGCGATCGGCGGCGGCGTCCAGATCGTCCCGGCGCTGCTGGTGAACCGCGCCAAGAACATCGAAGGCCGCTTGCAGGAACTCTACACCCCGCTCGAGCTCGCCGGCCGCGACCTCTATGTCAGCGAGGGTTGCTACAACTGCCACTCGCAGATGATCCGCACCTTGATGCCCGACGTGATGCGCTACGGCCGCGCCGGCGTGAAGGACGACTTCTCGCATCTCGGGGAGTCCCTCTACGACCATCCCTACCAGTGGGGTTCCAAGCGCACGGGTCCCGACCTTGCCCGCGAGGGTGGCCCGCTGGTCGCCAACTCGACCCATGTCCGCTCCGGCAAGCGCGACAACAAGTGGCATTGGTTCCACTTCATGAACCCGCGTTGGGCGAACGAGGACTCCAACATGCCTCCTTATCCCTGGCTCTACGAGAAGAAGACCGACTTCAAGTCGCTGCCGTCCAAGATCGCCGTGCAGAGTCGCCTCGGCGTGCCCTATCCGGCCTGGACCAAGGACGAGATCGACCAGCAGGCCCGCGAGCAAGGCATGGCGATCGCCCGCTCCCTGTTCGAAGGCGACCAGCCGGTCGGCTATGAGCCGATGAAGGGCAAGAGCACCGAGGAACTGGTCCGCCACTTCTCCGAAAGCCAGGTGGTCGCGCTGATTTCCTACATGCAGAAGCTCGGGACCTACCAGGTCATCATCAAGGACGGCTTGCCGACGCCGACGCCACTCGATCCCGACAGCTATCGCAAGGTGGCGGACAAGACCGAGGCCTTCCGCAAGGGCGAAACCTCGACCAACCCCTGAACCACCACCGCCATGTTCAAACGCGTGATCCTGGAAGAATGGGCGAACCTCGTCCCGATGATCGCCTTCGGGGTGCTCTTCACCGTGTTCGCCTTCGCCATGCTGTGGGCACTCCGTCTGCGGCCTGAGGAACGCAAGCGCATGGCGGCCCTTCCGCTTCAAGATTCCAAAGACAAATCCGATCCATGAATCCCGAGATCAAACGCGGCAACTACGCCAAGGAAGAAGGTGAGGTCGTGCTCCGCGAGCACGAATACGACGGCATCCAGGAATTCGACCAGAAACTCCCCAACTGGTGGCTCTTCACCTTCTACGGGGCCATCGTCTGGTTCGTCGTTTACTGGGGCCTCTATTACCACACCAAGGTCTACCAGACCGACCAGGAGAAGATCATCGCCAGCGTCAGTGCGCTGCATGAAAAGAAGGACGCGGAACTTGCCGCGACGCTTGCGACGCTCGACGACGCCACCTTGATCGGCACCTGGGCCGCCGACCCCGCCATCGTCGCGGCCGGCGAGGCGACCTACACGATCAACTGCGTGGCCTGCCACGCCGCCGACCTGAGTTCCACCATGGACGTGGCCGGCAACAAGATTCCCTTGCCGGGCCGCTCGCTGGTCGATGGCGTCTGGGAATACGGCGGCAAGCCGATGGATATCTTCAAGATCATCAACCACGGCACCCCCGTCGATGCGCCCGGCCTCAACGGAGCGAAGATGGTCGCCTGGGGGCAAGTGATTTCGCCGAAGCAGATCGCGGAAGTGACCGCGTTCATCATTTCCAAGAATCCCAAGGAGTTCGGCGGCTGACCGGCAGCATTCCATTCACCCCACCCTGAAACCGATGAACAACGACAAATGCAGCCATGACGAAGGTCACGGCACCCTGCGGCAACGCCTGATGGACCACCTGGTCGGGACGGTGCCCGAAGACTCCGCGATCTGTGAATTCAACTGCTCGAAGACCGAGTGTTCGAACGAGAAGTGGACGCACTGCGAGCGGCGGCTCGATTCCCTTAGGAAGGACGAACCGGCTGGCGGCTGAGTTCGTTTCAGGATGACCGGATTCGGCCGGCTCTCGCGCCTCCGCTTGGGGCGAAGGCGACTGCTCGATACCCTGCCGGCGGCTACTTGCCAGCACGCGGGGGCCAAGCGCTTGGTGTCGACCCGGGACGGGGATTTCCGGGTCTTCGGGTTTTTCGCGATCGTGAGCTTTCGATAGGTCCGGGGCGGAGGGGTGGCGCGGGAAAGGAACTGGATTTTTTCCTCTGTCGCCGACGGTATCCTGTGTTTTCTTCCCGCCGTCATGGCACTTCCTTCGCCCACGCTTCCCGACGCTTCCGGTCACTTTGGCAAATTCGGCGGCATGTTCGTGCCCGAGACCCTGATGGCTCCGCTGCAGGAGTTGACGGTGGCCTACGCCGCTGCCCGCCGGGATCCGGCGTTTCAGGCGGAGCTCGACGACTTGCTGCACAACTACGTCGGCCGCCCGACGCCGCTTTATTTCGCCGAGCGCTGGACCGAGAAGCTGGGCGGCGCGAAAATTTACCTGAAGCGCGAGGACCTGTTGCACACGGGTGCCCACAAGATCAACAACGCCCTCGGCCAGATCCTGCTGGCGAAGCGGCTCGGCAAAAAGCGGATCATCGCGGAAACCGGGGCCGGTCAGCACGGGGTGGCCACGGCCACGGTCTGCGCGCGCTTCGGGATGGAATGCGTCGTTTACATGGGCAAGGTCGACATGGAGCGGCAGGCCTTGAACGTGGCCCGGATGCGCCTGATGGGGGCGGAGGTCCGCGCGGTGACCGCCGGACAAGCGACTTTGAAAGAGGCGGTCAACGAGGCGATGCGCGATTGGGTGGCCAGCGTGGATCACACGCATTACATCCTCGGATCCGCCCTCGGCTCGCATCCGTTCCCGATGATGGTCCGCGATTTTCACCGGGTGATCGGGGTGGAGGCGCGGGCGCAGGTTCTTGAAAAGGAAGGCCGCTTGCCGGATCTCCTCGTCGCTTGCGTCGGCGGGGGATCGAACGCGATGGGGCTGTTCCATCCTTTCCTGCAAGACGAAGACGTCCGGATGGTGGGCGTCGAAGCCGGCGGCGACGGGATCATCCCGGAGCGCCACGCGGCTCGTTTCCAAGGCGGCAAGCTGGGCGTGCTGCAAGGCACCAAGACCTGGCTGCTGGCGAACGACGACGGCCAGATCGAGCTGACCCACTCGGTGTCCGCCGGGCTCGATTACGCCGCGGTGGGACCGGAGCACGCGTATTTGCAGGACATCGGCCGGGTGGAATACACCTACGCCACCGACGACGAGGCGCTGGCAGCGTTCAAGGAGCTGGCGCACACCGAGGGCATCCTGCCGGCGCTGGAAAGCGCGCATGCGATGGCCTATATCTCGAAGATCGCGGGCAGCTTGCCGAAGGGCGACATCATCATCGCGAACCTGTCCGGTCGCGGCGATAAGGACGTCGAGCAGGCTGCGAAATACCTGCTGGACTGAATTTCAGGCTGGATGGGGCGGCGGCGGTCCGCTTGATCATGGACAACCCATGACGATTCGGAGCTTGTTTGCCCTCATTGCGTTCTTCGCGGTGCCTTGTGCTGCGATTGCCGGGGACCTCTGGGTTCAGGGCGCCGGGCCGGAGACCTCGGGATTGTCGCCGGTTGGCAGCACCACCACCTCGCTGGGAGCCTTCAATGTGGTGATCAATGCCGGCACGTCCTTGCAGGCGAACGCCCCGGCGCTGGCCGCTTTCGAGCGGGCTGCGGCGACCTGGGAAAGCTACCTTTCCGACCCGGTCACCGTGAACATCAGCGCGGACGTGCTGAACCTCGGGTCGTCTTCGATCCTTGGCCAGGCCAGCTCCGTGATGCTTGCGGGCGGGCACGATCTGATCCGCAACGCGATGGCTGCCGACAGCGCGGGCGAGAACGACGACGGCGTGGTGGCCTTGCTGCCGACCGCGGCGCAGATGAGCTTCACCACCGCGCCGGGCATGACCTACGCGGGGAACATCTCGATTTCAAAAGCCAACGCGAAGGCGCTCGGCTTCACCGGCCTGGACGCGGTTTTCGGGATTTCCGACGCCTCGATCGAGTTCAATTCGGCGTTTGCCTTCGACTACGACCGTTCCGACGGCATTGCGCCGGGCACCTTCGACTTCGAGTCGGTGGCGCTCCACGAGATCGGCCATGCCCTCGGGTTTCTGTCGGCGGTCGATGACATTGATTTTGCGGTGTCGCAGAACCAGACGATCGAGCTTCAGCCGACCACGCTCGATCTGTTCCGCTTCGCCCAGAGTGGAGCGGGGAATCCCACGACGGCTTCCGAGTTCACGACCGGAGCCCGCAATCTCCAGCCGGGATCGGCGGCGATCTTTGATGACTTGGGCCTGCAGGCGGCGTTTTCCACCGGGTTCTCTGGCGGGGACGGCAGGCAGGCGAGTCACTGGAAGGACAACGGTTTGACCGGCGTGCTGATCGGCTCGCTGGATCCGACGATCGCGCCCCAGCAGGTTTTCGTTCTCAGCGACACCGACCTCCGGGCCTTCGATTTGATCGGGTGGGATTTGGTGAGCATCCCCGAGCCGACCTCCGTGCTGCTGCTGTCGGTGGGCGGCCTCTTGCTCGGAATCCGGCGCCGCCGTTGAAGGCTGGCCGCGCCGGGAAGGGCTACTTCTTCCACCAGTCGCCGTCCTTTTCCCAAGGCTCGCGGGTTTCCGGTGTGGCGGAGGGCGCGGGCACCTTTTCGGGTTCCTGGGAGCGCCGGACTTCTTCGAGCAAGTCCTCCACCTCGTGGTCGCGGCGCTTCCCGTGGCGAAAGATCGACCACAGCAGCAGCGCCACGACGCCAAAGCTGAGGATGAGGACGACGAGCATCGTCATCGCCAATCCATCGACGTCGCTGACCACTCCGAGATGCATGGCTTCAAGCGGAGATGATCCGGCGCATCGGGATCATGTTGGAGTATTCGAAGCCGTTCTTGCGGAAGAAATTCTGGGACTCGGCGCTGATCTTGTCGGTCAGCAGGGTGATCCGCTTGAAGTCCTTCTGCTTCGCGAACTCGATCACCTGGTCGAGCAGCATGGTGCCGTAGCCCTGGCCGCGGTGGGTCGGGTGGACGATCACGTCTTCCATCAGGATCACGAAGCCACCCATCGCGGTGGAGATGGTGAAGAGCAGGTTTACCATGCCGATGATCCGGGTGTCGTTGCGCACCACGAAGATCCGGCCGCGGCTCGGCTGTTCGAGGATCAGCGCCAGCCCCCTTTCCTGGGCGTCCTGGTCCGGGGTGAAATCGTCGGACAGCGCGAAGAGCTCCATCACCAGGCTGGTCAAGCCCGGCAGGTCCTCGATGGTCGCGGGCTGGACTTTCGGGCGGTTGGCGAGCGAGACGGCGCTCTCGACAGGACCTTGATTCACGGCGGGAGCGTGGCACGGCGGGGCAGGGGCGGCACGAAATTTTACTGACGGGATAAAAAAATTCCGGCGGACCCTCAATTTGGCGCATTGACAAGCCGGGTCCGGTTCCTAGAGTGCGCCCCCGCCCGGTCCGGAACAGGGGTTCCACCGGCGGGAGACCAACCGCTCTTTCCCGATACCGCCATGAAACGCACCTTCCAGCCCTCCAAGCGCACGCGCAAGCGTCAGCACGGTTTCCGCGCCCGCATGGCGACCAAGGCCGGCCGCGACCTCATCAAGCGCCGCCGCCAGAAAGGCCGCAAGCGCCTGATTCCGAAGGGCGCCGAGATCCACTACGAGCGTCACACCACCCAGCACGGGGTTTGATTTCATCCTGCGCGCCGCGTCCGGCCATGCGCCTCCCGCGGAAGCACAGCATGTCGAAACGCGCGGATTTCTTCCGCGCGCGAAAAGACGGTCAGGCGAAAGCCGGCCGTTTTGTCGTGCTCAGCACCCTGGCCGATCCCGCTTTGGATCATCTCAAGGTCGCGATCATCACAACCAAGAAGGTCGGCAAGGCTCACGACCGCAACTTGCTGCGCCGCCGCATCCGCTCGATCCTCCAGCTCCATGGCGACCGGATCGCCGATCCCAAGCGGCTGCTCGTCACCATCCCGCGCCCCGGCTCGGCGACGGCCAGCTTCGAGGAGCTGGAAAGCGACTGGCTGCGACAGGCGAAGCGTTTGGGGCTATTAAGTTCCAAGTAAGAAGTTCCAAGTGCCGGCGGCGGAAAGTTCCAAGTGAGAAGTTCCAAGTGCCAACGAACAGCCTCAATCGCTCCGCATCCTCTTCTCTTCTGCCTTTCTTTGGCACTTGGCACTTCTTCTTCCTTGGCACTTCACCCCTTGGCACTTCGATGAAACCGGTCATCCGCTTGGTCATCCGCTTCTACCAGAGGTTCCTCAATCCGGTGCTGAAGGCTCTGGGCGGACCGAACACCGGCTGCCGTTTCCAGCCCACCTGCTCGAACTACTTTCTCGAAGCCGTCGAAGCCCACGGCTCGCTCCGCGGGTCTTGGTATGGCGTTCGCCGGATTTTCCGCTGTCATCCGTGGGGGGGCTGTGGTTATGACCCCGTCCCGCCGAAGCAAGGTGCGGAACCTCCACACTCCCACCGTCCCGCCGGGCCGGACGCCTGACGCGGGACTTTTCCTTTTCCACCACTCTCATTCATGTACGACCGTAAGACTTGGATCGTCGTCATTGCCTGCAGCATCCTGCTGGCAATCAACATCACCCTTCAGCAGAAGAACGCGAAAGCCATCGCCGAGCAGAAGAAGCTGGAGGCACCGGAGCAGATCGTTCCCGCGCCCGATGCTTCAACGCCTGCGGCGACCGCCGAAGACAAGGCCGGCGCGCTGGTCGAAGCGGAGCCGACCGCCCAGGTGGTGGAGCAGCTCGCAAAGCTGGAGACGCCCGAGACGATCTTCACCTTCACTTCGATCGGCGGTGGCTTGAAGCATGCCGAATTCAAGAACCAGACCAACGGTGCCGAAGGCCCGGTCCGTCTGAACCGCCACGGTGTTAGCCCGATCGGCGCGATCGCCGACGGCCCGGACCGCGTGGAAGGCATCGGCTACGAGTTCCTCGACAAGGAATCCGTCCCGGGCAAGTCGGTCGTGATGGCCGGCCGCCTGCCCTCCGGCCTGCGGGCGAAGAAAACCTGGTCGCTGGTCGAAACCGGCAACCCGGGCGACCCCTATCGGCTCGATCTGAAGATCCTGCTGGAGAACCCCGGCGACACCACGGTCAACCTCGACAGCTACAGCGTGTTCCTCGGCACCGCCGCGCCGCTCGACAACGTGGAGCGGGGCGAGCAGACCGGCTTCGTCCTGCGCGACGACCGGGATTTCTCCTTCACCTCGGTCTCTTCTTTCGCCGGTGGCTGGTTCGGCAAGAAGGAGAAATCGATCATCACCGAATCCGTCTCGAAGTCGGACTACGCGGGTGTCGCCAACCAGTTTTTCGCCACCGTGCTCAAGCCCTTGGAGCCCGGCGAGTCGGTGCTGTGGAGCAAGACTTCCGACGTCACCCTCGCGGGCGGCACCAAGCCGGTGAAGGTGATCCGCGCCGGCCTGCGCTTCCCTGCGGTGGTGCTTTCGCCGAACGAGACGCGCGGCTTCAGCTACCAGGTCTTCACCGGGCCGAAGGAGAACCGGATGCTGCGCAAGATGGGCGACGACTGGGGTGACCTGATGAACTACGGGTTCTTCAGCCCTTTCAGCCGCTTCATGAACTGGTCGCTGTGGTGGGTCCACGCCGGCATGGACAAGGTCTCCAACAAGTGGTCCTGGGGTCTCGCCGTGGTGGTCCTGACCTTGCTCCTGCGCACCGCCATCTGGCCGCTCTACAACCGCTCCAACCGCACCATGAAGCGGATGGCGAAGCTCAAGCCGGAGATCGACAAGCTGAAGGAGAAGCATCCGGACGATCCGCAGAAGATGAACCAGGAGATGATGAAGCTCTACCGGGTTTACGGCGTGAATCCGCTCGGCGGCTGCCTTCCGATGTTTGCCCAGCTCCCGATCTTCTTCGGCTTCTACTCGATGCTGCTCCACGCGGTGGAGATGCGCGGCCAGCCGTTCCTTTATTGGGTCACCGACCTCTCGCAGCCGGACACCGTGGGCCACCTCCTCGGCATCCCGATCAATCCGCTGCCGATCGTCATGGCGATCACCAGCTTCGCCCAGATGGCGATGATGCCGAACACCGGCGGGGACAAGACGCAGATGATGATCATCAAGCTGATGCCCTTCATGTTCCTCTTCATCTGCTACAACTTCGCCTCGGCGCTCGCGCTTTACTGGACGGTTTCCAACATTTTCTCGATCGGCCAGACCTGGCTGAGCAATCGCATGCCGGAGCCCGTGCTCAAGGCCAAGGCGAGCGGCGGCGGCAAGAGCTTTGTCGAGCGGATGGCCGAGCGTGCCGACCAGGCCCAGCGGACGCAGCAGATGCGCCAGGCCAAGGGCCGGGAAGTCGATCCGAAGGACGACGGCTCGAAGAAGCGCCCGCCGCGCACGGGAGGCTGATCCAAAGTGGCTGCGGCAAGACGCCGGAGCCACATTTCAAGCCCGTGTTGGACGAATCGCCGGATGCGGCTAGTTTGAAGCATGCCTTTGGAACGACGGAATGTGATCGGCGGGGTGCTCGAACCTTGTTCGACGGACCCGATGACTGGATTTTTCCGCGACGGCTGCTGCCGGACCGGGCGCGGTGATGTCGGCGTGCACGTCGTTTGCGCGCGGGTCACCGAGGATTTCCTCGCGTGGTCGAAGTCCCGCGGCAACGACCTTTCGACGCCGCGGCCGGAGTTCGAGTTCCCCGGCTTGAAGTCCGGCGACCGCTGGTGCCTTTGCGCCGCGCGGTGGAAGGAGGCCTTCGATGCCGGCAAGGCACCCGTCGTGGCGCTGGAAGCCACCCACGAGTCGGCCCTTGAGTTCCTCGACCTCGCCGACCTGCGCGCCCACGCGCAGTCGTAGAAGTTCCAAGTCATGAAGTTCCAACTGCCAATGGCTTCCGACTTGCGGCGTTGCACTGCCACCCGGGCTGGTCCAGTCTGCCCCTTATGATCCTCCGCCTCCTTGCCGCCGTCGCTTTGGCCGTTGCCGCCCGGGGTGAAGACCTCATGGTGGAAGGCCTGCCGGTCCCGGTGGAAGTTTCGCTGCCGGAGAATCATGACCCCGCCAAGAAATGGCCTGCGGTTTTTTACTACCACGGCAGCGGCGGCCGGCCGTCGACCAAGATGATCCGCCAGCACGCCGGGGCAAAGGATTGGATCGTGGTCGGGATGACCTACACCTTCGATGGCGCTTTCACCCAGACCCCGGAGAACCTCGAGAAGGAGCTGGTGATCCTGCGCCGTGTCCGCGACCGGCTGGCCAAGGAGCAGGGACTGGATCCCAAGCGGCTCTATGTCTCCGGCTTCAGCCAGGGAGGCTGGGTCAGCGGCCTGTTTTTCCAAGCCGAGCGCTCGCTGGCCGGTGCGGTGATCCTCGGCGCGGGGCACATGCGGGAAGCCGCACCGAAGACGGCCGGCTTCCCGCCGGGAACGCCGCTGTTCGTCGGGGTCGGCCGACTGGATGGCAACTACCCCTTCGCCCTCAAGGCCCGGCTTTTCTACGGCAAGCTGGGCGTGGCGGTGAACATGGAGACCTGGCAGGATCTCAAGCACGAGTTCCCCACCGGCGGCTCGCCCGGCCTTAAGGAGTGGTTCGCGCTGCGCAACGGCGGCAAGCCGGACGCCGATGCCTTCGAGTCCGAGTTCGCGGAGATCGGCAAGCTGCAGCCGCTTGATGAGTGGTGGAAGCTGCTGGAGTTCCGTGAGCGCCCGTCGGTCACTGCGCCGGGGCAGCCGTGGAAAGAGAGCGTCGCCAAGCGGATCGTGGCGCTCGAACAGGATCCCGCCGTCGCGCCCGAGGCGAAGATTTTCAAGCAGCACCGGCAGCTCCTCGCGGACGAGATCAACGCGAAGACCTTGCCGGAGCTGGTGAAGGTGAACAACGCCTACGTCCAGCTCGCCCAACAGGCCGGTGCGAGCCCGCAGGCGGCATTGGTCATCGTCGATGCGCAGCGGGTCGCCAAGCTGCTGGAGGTCAACAAAGACCGGGCCCCGCCACCGGAAGCCCCGAAACCGATCGCGCCGCCGTTCCCGAAGCAGGACCGGGGGATTCCAAGGAACCCGCTGGTGCGCTGAGCTTTGTAGCGGCGCGTCGATGACCGCCGGAGACTGTAAACGAAGCACGGTAGCGTCTGTCATCACCCTGTGGCCAAAGTAGGCCTCGGGGTTGCTTCGTTTACAAAGTGCGGCGGTCATAGACGCGCCGCTACAATTTGCGGGTGTAAGTCCCGCCACGCCGATCAGTCCAGCAGCTCCGGATAGTATTTCCGCGCCAAGCTGAGGGTCGACTTCATGATGTCGGCGCTGAGCGGCGTGCGCACTGCCTCGTCGGCCATCGCGGCGCACTCGGCGTGGCTCAGGGCGCGGATCGCACGGCGGACGCCAGGGACTTGGTGCGGGCCGACCGAAAGCTCCTCGACGCCGAGGCCGAGCAGCAAGGGGGTGAGCCGGATGTCGCCGGCCATTTCCCCGCAGACGCCGGTCCAGATGCCGGCATTGTTCGCGGCATCGACGGTCATTTTGATCAAGCGGACGACCGCCGGATGGGTCGGGCGGTAAAGCTCGGCAACGTGGTGGTTCACCCGGTCGACCGCGACGGTGTATTGGATCAGGTCGTTGGTGCCGATGGAGAAGAAATCGACCTCCGGCGCAATGAGGTCGGCGATGACCGCGGCGCTAGGCACCTCGATCATCACGCCGGTTTCCAGCCGCTCGTCGAAGGGCACGCCCTCCTTGGAAAGCTCGTCCATGCACTCCTTCAGGTAGTCCTTCGCACGGCGGACTTCGCCGATGCCGGAGACCAGCGGGAACATCACGGCGAGCTTGCCGTGGGCGCTGGCGCGGAGGATGCCGCGGAGCTGTTCCTTGAACATCCCGGGGCGGTCGAGCGAGACGCGGATGCCGCGCCAGCCGAGGAAAGGATTGGGCTCCGGCTCGGTCAGCGGCTCGACCGGCAGCTTGTCGCCGCCGGCGTCGAGCGTCCGGATGATCACCGGGTGCGGCGCGAGGGCCTTGGCAAGGCGGGTGTACGTATCCGCCTGCTCCAGTTCGCCCGGCATTTCCTCGCCATTGAGCAGCAGGAACTCGGTGCGGTAGAGCCCCACTCCTTTCGCGCCGCTGTTGAGGACCATGCCGAGCTCGTCGAGGAACTCGATGTTGGAAGAAAGCGTGATCGTGCGGCCGTCGGTGGTGGCGGTGGCGGCGTCGCGCTGGGCTTCCAGGTCGAGGCGGACCTTCTCCTTGCGGGCCTGGATTTCACGATAGCGGTCGAGCGTTTCCGCAGACGGATAGAGGATCAGCCGGCCCGAGTAGCCGTCGAGAATGGCCGGGGCGAGCGTGCGGACGTCCAGCACCGCGTCTTCCAGCCCGACGATGGCCGGCAGCCCGAGCGAGCGGGCGAGGATCGCGGTGTGGGAGTTGACGCTGCCCACCTCGGTCGCGAAGCCGAGCACCTGGCGGCGGTTGATTGCCACGGTGTCCGATGGCGTCATGTCATAAGCGACCATGATATGCTGCCCGTCTGGAGCGATGTGGCGCGGTGCTTCTTCGGCCCGGAAATTCCGCAGCACCCGTTGGCAAATGTCTTCCAGGTCGGTGGTGCGTTCGCGGAGGTAGGGGTCCGGCACGCGGCGCATGGCTTCGAGGAAATGCTGCATCACCGCGTAGAAGGCGAACTCGGCGTTCTGACGGCGTTCGGCGATCGCTTCCGCCACCCGGTCGAGCATCGCCCGGTCCTCCAGCACCATCAAATGGGCCTCGAAGATCTCGCTCTCCTGCTCGCCGGAGATCGACTTGAGCCGCTGTTGGAGCTCGTCGAGCTGTCCCTTGGTTTCTTCCAGCGCGGCCCGGAAGCGTTCTTTCTCGGCCGGGACGTCTTCCTCGCGGATTTCATAGACCTCCGGAGCGGAGAAGCCCCGAGCGACGACATGTACAGGCCCGATGCCGATCCCGGGCGAAACCGGGATGCCTTGGAGAACGATTTCCTGAGTGACGGCGGAGGGCATTCCTAGCCGGATGCTGCGGAGAGCGGGCCGCGGTTCAAAGGATAAAAATCGGCGGGGTGGGGCTTGAAAAAAATCCCTTGGAAGGTTGGGGGCCATGCTCCTAGGCTGCGCGCGTCCCGAACGATCCATTCCGATGCCGCAGCGCGAATTCACCATTCAGAACAAACTCGGCATTCATGCCCGTCCCGCGGCTCAATTCGTCAAGACCGCCAGCCGCTTCACTTCCGAAATACGCGTCGAGAAAGACGGCGAGGAAGTGGACGGCAAAAGCATCATGGGTCTCATGATGCTGGCCGCCGGCCACGGCTCGATCATCAGCGTCGCGGCGGATGGCTCCGATGCCGACGCCGCTCTCGACGCCCTAGCCGACTTGATCGGTCGGAAGTTTGAGGAGGAGTGATTTCCCCGCTCAGACCTCCCCCGACATGTGGCGGAGCAGGCGCTGGTTGAACTCGTCGGCCATGTTGTAGCCGAGGCGGCGGAGCTGCTGGTCGAGCGCGGCGATGGCGACCATCCGCGCGGTGTCGCGGCCGGGGGCGACGGGGACTTCGACATGGGGTACCTGCTGGCCCAGGATTTCGTAGGACTTGGGCTGGAGGCCGAGGCGGTCGATTTCGTTCTGGTCGGCGTAGGCGATGAGCGTGACGACGAGGTCGAGGCGCTTCTCCGGGCGGATCGAGGCGAGGCCGTAGAGGTTGGCGACGTTGACGATGCCGATGCCGCGGATTTCCAGGTAGCCGCGGGAGAGGGCGGGGGCGGAGGCGGTCAGCTCGCCGCCGGCCAGCTTGATCCGGACCATGTCGTCGGCGACCAGCGCGCCGCCTTTTTCGATCAGGCCGATGGCGGTCTCGCTTTTGCCGGCGCCGCTCTTTCCCATGATCAGCACGCCGATCCCGCGGAGGTCGACCATGCAACCGTGGAGCGTGACGTTTGGCGCGAACTCGTGCTCGAGGCGCAGGGTCGCTGCGTTGAGAAATTTCATGGTCACCAGCGTGGTGCCGAAGACCGGGATGCGATGCTCCGCGGCGATTTTCATGTGCTCTTCGGAAAGCACGGCACCGCGGGAAATGACGATGCCCGGGATGTCGCGCTCGCACATCCGGCGGAAGCGCTCGCTGCTCATCTGGGGCGTCAGCTTTTTCAAATAGGAGATCTCCGAGTTCCCCAGCACCTGGATCCGCTTCTTCGCGAAATAGCTAAAGAAGCCTGCCAGCGCAAGTCCCGGGCGGTTCGGAGCGGGCTCGCTGATCGGGCGCTCGAAGCCGTGCTTTTCGCCGAGCAGGGTGAGCGAGAGCGCGCCGGCGTGGCGCTCGAAGAATTCGCCGATGCTGATTGAGGCCGTTTGCTTGACGCGCGGTGTCATTCGGCGGCGAGCCTAACGAACCCGCCCGGCGGCTGGCGATGGCAAAAGCCGTGCTTTCAAAATGTCGTGGAAATCCTGAGCAACACCACGTCCGCTCCGCCGCCCGCGGTGCCGCGGAAGACGCCGGACGCAGCATTGCTGTCAATGATCGGCATGTCGTCGGCAAAGATGTGCGCGGGGCCAAAGCCGAGCGTCTCGGCGCATTTCGCTTGGTCCTCTTCCAAGCCTGGGCCGGCGGCGCGCTGTCCTTCGGCAAATCGGCGCTGGCCTTCATCGCCTCGCTGGTCCCTTTCGGCCCCTTCCTGATCGATCGATTTCTCGCGAAAAGCACGCCATCCGGCAATGCCCCGGATTGACAGGGCCGCCCCGCAAGTCCAAGGCTCACGCCGCCATGCCCGCCGCCCCAGCCGACGTCCAAGCCCCGCCCGCCGATGCCATTGCCAGCCCCAGCGGCCTGGCTTCGAAAGTTCTTCAGGCCGGCGACGGCAGCGACAAGCCCGGCGCCGCCGACACCGTGACCGTCCACTATTCCGGCTGGACCACCGACGGCAAACTTTTCGATAGCTCGGTCGATCGCGGCAAGACGATCTCCTTCGCGCTCAACCAGGTCATCGCCGGCTGGACCGAAGGCCTGCAGCTCATGGTCACCGGCGAAAAGCGCCGCTTCTGGATCCCCGGCAACCTGGCCTACGGCGACAACCCGCGTTCCGGCGCACCGAAAGGCATGCTGGTGTTCGACGTCGAGCTTTTCGCCATCGAGAAGGCCCCCGAGCCGCCGCCGGTCCCCGAGGACGTCGCCGCCCCGCCAGCCGATGCCGCGGTGACCGCCAGCGGACTCGCTTCCAAGGTCCTCTCGCCCGGCAACGGCAGCCGCCATCCGAAGGCGACCGACCGCGTGGAAGTCCACTATTCCGGCTGGACCACCGATGGGAAACTCTTCGACAGCTCGATCGTCCGCGGCGAACCAATCGACTTCCCGCTCAATGGTGTGATCCCCGGCTGGACCGAAGGTGTCCAGCTCATGGTCGGCGGCGAAAAGCGCCGCTTCTGGATCCCCGCCAATCTCGCCTACGGCACCAATCCGCCTCCCGGCGCGCCCGCCGGCATGCTGGTTTTCGACGTGGAACTCCTCGATATTCTCTGATCATGCCCGCTACATTCGAAAACGTCACCGTCGCGACCAAAGCCAATGTCTACTTCGACGGCAAGGTCGTCTCCCACTCCCTGACTCTCGCCGACGGCCGCAAGAAGTCGCTCGGCGTGATCTTCCCGGGCGAGTATCATTTCGGCACCGGGGATCCGGAAGTCATGGAAATCACCGCCGGCTCCTGCGCGGTGGTGCTCGACGGCACTTCGGACACGCTCGAGGTCGCCGCCGGTTCCGCCTTCGACGTCCCCGGCAACAGCGGCTTCACCATCACCGTGAAGGACGCGCCCTGCGAATACATCTGCTCCTTCGGCACGCCCTGATCCCGGCAGCCGGCGAGCTCCTCCCCGCTCCCGCCATGTCACTCTCCCGCTTTCTCCTGATGCTGCCGGTCGCCTTCCTGGCTTCCTGCACGATGCACCTGCCTGCGCCCGAAGCGGCGAGATACCGCGTCGAGGCCACCCGGCCCGCCGCGGTTGAAACCGTGCCGGTCCACCTGCTCGCCGACAGCTTGCACACCGCGTTGGTCTTCGACCTGAAGTGGCTTGAGGAAAGCGGCTATCGCAAACCCTCCGAACTCGGCGATCCCAACTACGTGACCATGAGCTGGGGTGACGAGGTCGCCTACGTCCAGAAGCGCTGGCTCTCGCCGGTCCAGGTCTTCCGCGCGCTTTTCACGCCGTCACCCTCGGTCATGGAGTGCATCCCGATCGATTGGAAGGTCGAGCAGGTCTGCCATCACCAGCGGGTCTTCGTCGCCGATGTCCCGCGCTCCGCCGGTCCCTCTTTGGCCGCGTTCCTGAACGCCTGCGCCGTGCAGAAGGAAGACGGCAGGCCGCTGACCATCGGCCCCTCAAGCTGGGGCGAAGGCCGCCTGATCCGCTGCCCGGAGAGCTACTCCTACTACTTCCCTCGTATTTGCAACGTCTGGACCGTGCAGGCGCTCCAAAGCTGCGGCTTTACGATCAACACGTCGACCGCACTCTCCGCCAACGGCCTGGTCCGCCAGGCGACCTCGGAGAAGAACGGCTTCAAGAAGACCTGGGATCCGGAAGAGCAGCCCGCGCCTTGAACTGACGGTCAGTCGGCGGGAAACACCCGCGTCAGTTCCTTTGCCTTCGCGAGGTCGCACGGGGTGATCATCTTGCGATCGAGCGGCAGGTTGCCCGGACCTTCGATGGCTTCGATGACCGCTTGGTAGGGTTGCCAGTTCAGGCTGCCGAGGGTCACGGCGGTTCCGAGTTCCTTGCCGGTGGCGGCTTTCCAACCACGCCAGATCAGCTCGGAGCAGTAGACTGCCTCGTCGTCGAAGCGGTAGCGCGGGTCGTAGGGCTTGCCGAGGTCCTTCTTCATCGCGGTGAGGGCGGCCGGGACTTTGTTTCTCGATGTCTCATCAAGGCGGTAGGCCCAGAACTTGTTGCCACGGCCGCGGGCGATGTAGTCGTCGAGCGGCGTGATCTTCACCGGGCCGATGGCTTCGACGACCTGCCATTCGCCACTCTGCTGAAAAACCATTCCGCAGTGGGAATAGGGAGAACCGGTCGAGCCTTCGATGGCATCGACGAGATCAAGGCCGGCAGGATTCGGTAGCGATTGGAAGAGGATGTCGCCTTCGACGGGCTGGTAGCCATTACCGCTCCGCGCCTTCCCGGCGAAGCCGCAGGAGGTGAGCATGAAGGCCAGGATGGGAAGCAGGCGGATCATGGCGAAGGGAGTTCCAGGCTTGGGACAATGCTTTCCACGGCATCGAGGAAGGATGGGAAGCGCGGTTCCCAGCCGGTGGCGCGGAGTTTCGCGTTGCCGACCTGCTTGTGGGTCCAGCCGCGCTTGCGGTCGGGGTCGCGCGGGCCGGTGGGGGGGAGGGGGCGGTGGAACAAACTACTGAGCTTCTCGTAGCAGGCGAGCTGGCTCAGGGGATGCGAGTCGGAGAGGTTGAAGAGGCGGGGATTGACGATTGTCGATTGTCGATTTCCGATTTCTGATTGCAGGAGGGCAAGGTGGAGGATGGCGAAGGCGGCGTCGTCGCGGTGGATCTGGTTGAGGAAGCGGCGGCCGTCTTCTTCGATGACGGCTTCGCCGGAGAGGAACTTCTTCAGGATCACGCTGCGGCCGGGGCCGTAGATGCCGGACAAGCGGGTGATGATGCCGCCGCTGGAGAGGACGAGGTCTTCGGTCTCGCGGAGGATGGAGCCGGTTTCGCGATCAGGAATGGCGGGGCTTTCCTCGGTGACCACGGAGCCGTCGGTCTGGGCGTAAACGGAGGTGCTGGAGGTGTAGAGCAGCGGGACGCCGGGGAAGCGGTCGAGCAGGTGGCGGCAGCCGTCGAGATAAACGGCGCGATAGGCATCCGCCCCGCCGCGGCCGGAGGATGCGCAGTGGACGATGAAGTCCGGCTCGACCTGGAGGGCGGCGACGTCGTCGGCGGAGGAGAGGTCGCAGGCGAGGCTGTCGTCGTCACCGGAGCGGGAAAGCGCGGTGACTTCCCAGCCGGCGGCGAGGAATTCGCGGGAGATGGCTTGGCCCAGGTAGCCGTGGCCGCAGAGGAGGAGGTGCTTCAAGAAGTTGATGGTCGATGGTTGAGAGTTGATCGCTGGAAAAAGACGCGGCGAAGCTTGGCCTTTTGCTATCAACCATCAACCATAGACTCTCAACTCCCCCGGCTCAGCGCGGGATCTCGTTGAGCGTGTACCAGGCCTCGGGATGCCAGAGCTTGCCGCCGGACTTCGAGGTGACGCCCTTGGCCGTGACGTGGTGGACGTGGCCTTGCACGAGGCCGTCAACCTTGAGGCGAACCTTCAGTCCGTCGGGGGAAACGGCGGCAGCGGTGATTTTCGGGGTGGCTTGATCGACTTCCGGGGATCCGTAGCCGGACTGGTAGATGTAGGTCCAGGCGGCCATCGAGTAGGACTCCGGCTTGCCGGCGCTGGCGGGGTCGACGGGTTCGGTGAAGGTCAGTTCGAAGCCGTCCTTGAGTGCGGAGACGGTATGAATCTCGAAGGGCGTCTTGCCGTTCCAGCGGACGCGCTCGAAGGTGAAGGGTTTGGTGCCGCGGGAGGCCCAGCCGCGGTTGGTGCCGCCGGCGAAAAGGATGCCGGCCTCGTGGTCCATGCGGATCGGGACCAGGCCGGCTTCGAAGCCTTCGAGGAAGTGGAAAACGGCACCCTGATAGATTCCGTTGACCTTTTCGAGGGCGACGCGCTGGACCTGCGAGTGGGTTTGTTCTCCGACGTAGAGCTGGTGTTTCCAAGGGCCGAACTTGCCGTTGCCGGAGTCGTAGGCGATGCCGGTGGGGGATTGGCCGACCTTGCCATGGGGGAACACGACGGCGGGCGGGATGAACTCGGGGAAACGGGCGCGCTCGGTTTCGATGCGGGATTTGTCGGTCGGCTGCGGCGGGGCGGGCAGATTGGCGAGCTTGTGATACTTGTTCCCGGTGGGGTTGCCCTGGAAGGATCCGGGCTTGAGCCACTTGAGGGAGGAAGACCCGTTCCAGAGTCCCTGGTTGTCGGTGTAGAACATGTCGCCGAGGTGATTGGCTCCGATGCCGCCGGGGGAGCGGATGCCGGAGCAGGTCGGGATCATTTCGCCCTTCGGGGTGACCCGGACGCACCAGCCGCGCCAGTCGGAAGCGGCGCCGCCGGAGCCGGTGAGGCAGAGGACGATCCAGACGTCGCCGTTCTTGTCGGGCTCCGAGCCGAAGGCGTATTCGTGGTAGTCGCCGTTGATGCCCCAGCCGGAGCTGAGGGTTTCGAAGGTGTCTCCGATCCCGTCGCCGTCGCTATCCTTCATGCGGGAGTGCTCGGGGCGCTGGGTGAGGTAAAGCCAGCCGTCTTTCCAGAACATGCCGAAGGGCTCGTGGAGGCCTTCAGTAAACTTTTGCCAGGTGACCTTCGAGAGGTCGTCACCGTAGGCCCCGGAACAAATCCAGAGATCGCCGCGGCGCGAGGTGACGGCAATTTTCTGGTCGGGCATCAGGGCGATGGAGCCGAGCTCCATGATCTCGCCTTTCGGGAGCGGGATTTCTTCGCGGACATAGAAGTCGGACTGCTGCTGGGCCTGTGCAGAGGACAGGACCAAGCCGCAGAGCAAGGCGGAGAGACGCGGATGGGACATGGAAGTGGGATTGGCTTGGGACTTGGAACTTCTCACTTGGAACTTCACTTCCAGCGGTAGGTGAGGGTGGCGGGCTTGCCGGGGGTGAGCTTGAGGTAGGTCTTGCCATCGCGGGTTTCCGGGGCGGCGTGTTCGATCTGAAGCTGGAGGGCGTCGCCGAGCAGGTATTCCTGACCGTTGGTTTGCTTGAGGGGCAGCTTGTCGGAAAGCAGCACCTCGGTGGTGCCACCCTGACCGTTCAAAGTGAGGGTTCGGAGCAAGGCGGGCGAATCGGTGGAGCCGGCGGGCTTCCAGGCATCGAGGAGGAACTGGTCGCCGAGCTGGACCGAGAAGGTCGGGTTGCCGGCGGGGTCGAGCTTGTAGCCGCGGAAGCGTGCGCCTTCGGCCAGTGCGCGGGTGCCGGAGAGCTTGATGATTTTGTCTCCGGCCGGCGGCTGGTTGCCTTGGCCGCGGTCGACCCAATGGCGTCCGCCGTCGATGAAGGCACCGGTCCAGACGAGTTCGGGCGCGAGGTTGTCGGCGCTGTAGGCGAGATTCACGCCGCCCGGGAAGCCGACGCCGATGGCGCGCGGGGTGGTGTCGGCGACGAAGTTCCGGTAAATCACGGCGCGCCCTGCGGTCGGGGTGACCATCAGCGTGGGTTTTTCGGGCGGGATCGGGCTGTCGGAAAGGTTCCGCCAGCCGGGGATGCCGGGGCCTTTCATGGCGAGGGCGATGCCTTCCTGGCCGCGGAACTCGACGTATTCGATGCGGATCGGGTGGGGGCCGGCGGAGAGTTGGACCTGACCCTGCTTGGCGCGGGAGCCGTTGAGGGGGCCGATGCCGCGGACCTCGGCGACTTTCTTACCGGCGACGATGACCCGGGCGCAGTCGTCGGCGTCGAGGCGGAAGATGAACTTGCCGGCCTTGGGCGCGGTGATCTGGCCTTCCCAGACGAGTCCCACGCTTTCGTTGCGGTCGGCGTGGGTGAGGCTGATCAGGCCGTCGTGTTCTTCCTCGACGTTGATCGGCTTCAGCTTGCTGAAGTCCGGGAGGTCCTGCCATTCGCCCGGGTAAATGCGCGAGGTCAGGTTGGCGATCGGCGGGTCGACGGCGGGCAGCGGATGGAGCTTGAGGATTTCCGGGGCGGTCCAAGGTTTGTCGCGACCGGTGGTGGCGGTGCGGGCGGCCTTGATCATGTCGGTGGTGACGGCGGGGGAAGCGTTGCTCCACGAGGCACGGACATGGGTCAGGATCGCGGCCAGCTGGTCATCGGGAATGGCGGCACCTTGCGGCGGCATTTCGAGATTGTAGGTGCGTCCGGCGACTTCGACCGGGCCATTGAGGCCATGGAGGACGATCTTGATGGCGCGGGCGGGATCTCCCTGGACCCATGGGCTGTCGGCCAGAGGCGGAAACTGGCCGCCGGTGGCGCCTTTGCCGTCGGCTCCATGGCAAGCCGAGCAATAGGTGGTGTAGAGCTGGCCGCCGTCCTGGGCGGATAGGGCCGCGGTCAGGCCAAATAGGATCTGCAGGGTGCGCTGGATCATGGGGAACTTTAAGACTGGATTGGAGGCTGCTTTCTGTCGCCGGGGCCTAAAATGAAACGATTCATTGAGTCGGCAATCCTCGATCCGTGGGGATGACACGCTTCGATGGCTCAAGGGGAAACGTCGCGATTTTCATAAAAGCGGCGCATTCCGAGCGCTGCAGCGTCGGCATACTCGCGGAAAATCGATGGCCGGCTTTTTCCGGCGACCTCCCGCATCCCTTCGTAGTCACCGGCTTGAATGCGCTGGTGATCTTCCTGCGAATTCATGACGTAGGGCTCGAAGTAGATGACCGGGCATTGGTAAAGCCGGTTCGCGAGGAGATTGCGGGCCCACAGGTAGGGATTGGCGTCAACGTTCCGGTGATTTTTCGCGAGCGGGTTTTAGAGGTAGGGCGGCATCGGATTCTTTTCGACGAAAGCGGCGGCAATGCTGGCGGAGAGCTTTGCCTCCTCGCGATGGACGCCTTGCAAGAGCTTGAGCAGCAGGTCGTGGCGCTGGTCGGCGAGGGCGAGTTCCTCGTCGGTGTAGCCGCCGTTGAGGATCATGTGGAAGTGATTCTGCGGAACGAGGGTCGGGGCCGCCGGATCGCCCCAGGCATCCGCATTGAAATGGAGGCAAAGCACGAGGTCGGGCTTCAGGTCCTCGTTGACCCGCCTGGCCCGGGCCCGGATCTCCGCGGTGCGGTAGAAGAGTCGCTCCGCCAGCCTGGCAATGTCGCCGCCCGCGCTGCTCTTCACGGCTTCTTGGCGAAGCGATTCCGGGCGCAGTGCGGTGACTGGCTCGGTCTCGCTGCGCACCAGCGTGACCATAGCGCCGAGCGTTTCGAGCCGCGGTTTCAAAAGCTTCGCGACCTGCAGCGTCATGTCGCCCTCCTGGACCGCCAGGCTGCCCGGGATCTGGAACCAGCGCTCTTCCATGGTTCCCCAACGGCCGCCGATGTGACCGGGATCGATGGCGACCGTCAGCCCTTCGAGCGGCCTGCCCGCGGGGGCCGGAGGGAGTTCGGCAAGGGGTCGCCAGTAGCGGGGAACCGGATTGGCCAGGCCCTCCGGTGCGAACCTGAGGCGGAAGCTGTCCCCGGCATCGGCAGACCTGAGGATCTTCACCTCGTCTTCGCCCACCTCAAACCAGTCCCGCCAAGCCGGTGAAACCGTGAAGATTTCGTCCATCTCCCGCAGGAAATCCGCCCGGGCAATCGTGGATTGGTAGCGGTTGAACTGGCTCCAGTCCGGCACGGTTCCGAGGTCGGAAAGGGCGGGGGGATCCTCCGGTGGAGCGGGTGCGGCGGGTGGCCGGAAAAGCCACAGCGCCACGGCGGCGAGGGCCAGTAGCAAGGCCAGCCATAAAGGTGCGGAACGGGAGTTCATTGGGATTCTGGCGGGGGATTTGACTTGGCGCGCCGGTTGCAGGAGGGATAAGCCTCCCGCGCCGGAACGATCCCGTTCCGGCCCGTATTCAACGCTTCCATGGAGCCTCTCCGCATACTTTTTCTAGGTGACATCGTGGGCGAACCCGGTCGCAAGGCCGTGATCGAGCATCTGCCCGCATTGCGCAAGGAACTGCATCTCGATTTCATCATCGTCAACGGCGAGAACGCGGCAGGAGGCCGTGGAATTACGCCACGGATCGCGATCGACCTGCTCCGCGCCGGAGCGGCGGTGATCACCACCGGCGACCACGTGTGGGACCAGCCGGAGATCGTCGATTACTTTCCGACCGAGCCGCGCCTGCTGCGTCCGATCAACTATCCCCCCGAAACCCCGGGCCAAGGATCCGTGGTGCTGGAGACGCCGAAAGGCAAGGTGGCGGTGATCCAGGTCCAGGGCCGCTCGTTCATGCAGCCTCCGTTGGAAAATCCCTTCCTCGCGGTGGAGATCGAGGTCGAGCGCTTGCGGGCGGAAGGGGTGCGGATGATTTTCGTCGATATCCACGCGGAGACCACGAGCGAGAAAATCGCCATGGGCTGGGCTCTCGATGGCAAGGTTTCGGTCGTCGCCGGGACCCACACCCATGTCCAGACCGCCGACGAGCGTCTGTTGCCGGCAGGCACGGGGGCCTTGACCGATGCCGGGATGTGCGGCCCGGACGATTCGGTGCTGGGGCGTTCGATCGAATCGGTGGTGTGGCGTTTTCGAACGGGAATGCCGACCCGCTTCCCGATCGCCGCCGGACCCGTCCGGATGTGCGGACTCGTGGCGGAGATCGACCCGGTAAGCGGCCGTTGCCTGGCGATTGTTCGCTTCAATCGGCTCCTCCCCTTGCGGGAGGGCCCGGAAACTCCGGTGTCGGGCGTCTTGTGATTGATGTAAATTATTGGATTTCAGTAATTTTCGCGTGGCGACCGATAAATCTTCTTCCAACTGATATTTTTTTTGACAGCGTGGGCGGCTTTGGTCAGCTTGCGCCCCGCTTTTCCCGGAACCGGCCAGGAAATTCGCGGGGGTTTTTCTTTGCACGAAGCCCCTCCGGATTTCCCGGTGAACTCCGGTAAAAGCCTCAGAAAAAGCCGTCAGGCTCGTGTAGCTCAGGGGTAGAGCGCGTCCTTGGTAAGGACGAGGTCGGGGGTTCAATTCCCCCCACGAGCTCCATCGGCAACATGACCGGACAGCAGCCAAAGCGAAAATCACCACCACCATGGCCAAAGAAGCATTCAAGCGCAATAAGCCGCACGTCAACATCGGCACCATCGGTCACGTCGACCACGGCAAAACCACCCTCACCGCAGCGATCACAAACACGCTGGCGGACAAAGGATTTGCAGAGAAAAAGAGCTACGCCGACATCGACGCCGCCCCCGAAGAACGTGAGCGCGGCATCACGATCAACACGGCCCACGTCGAATATGAGACGGAGAAGCGCCACTACGCGCACGTCGATTGCCCAGGTCACGCTGACTACGTGAAGAACATGATCACGGGTGCAGCCCAGATGGACGGTGGCATCCTCGTGGTGTCCGCCGCCGACGGCCCGATGCCCCAGACTCGCGAGCACATCCTGCTCGCCCGTCAGGTCGGTGTTCCTGCCCTCGTGGTGTTCATGAACAAGGTTGACCTCGTTGATGACGAAGAACTCCTTGAGCTCGTCGAAATGGAAGTTCGCGACCTCCTTTCTACCTACGAATTCCCAGGCGACGAGATTCCAATCGTCAAGGGCTCCGCCAAGCTCGCCCTCGAAGGCGACGCGGCCCAGAAGGAAAACATCTTCAAGCTGATGGACGCCGTCGACTCCTACATCCCGGAGCCGGAACGCGCGATCGACAAGCCCTTCCTCATGCCCGTGGAAGACGTGTTCTCGATCGAAGGTCGCGGAACGGTCTGCACCGGCCGTGTCGAGCGCGGTATCGTCAAGAAGATGGAAGAAGTCGAAATCGTCGGCATTCGCGACACCCAGAAGACCACCGTTACGGACATCGAAATGTTCCGCAAGCTGCTCGACGAAGGTCGCGCCGGTGATAACGTCGGTCTCCTCGTCCGCGGTCTGAAGAAGAACGACATCGAGCGCGGCCAGGTCATCGCCAAGCCCGGTTCGGTCAAGCCGCACCGCAAGTTCAAGGGTGAAATCTACGTCCTGTCCAAGGACGAGGGCGGCCGTCACACCCCCTTCTTCTCGAACTACCGCCCGCAGTTCTACTTCCGCACCACCGACGTGACCGGAAGCATCAAGCTGCCGGACGGCGTCGAAATGGTGATGCCCGGCGACAACGTCAATCTCGAGGTCGAGCTGATCACGCCGATCGCCATGGAGCAGACCATGCGCTTCGCCATTCGCGAAGGTGGTCGCACCGTCGGTGCCGGCCGTGTCGGTGAAATCCTTGACTAATCCCCAGGCTGGTCCTCAGTCTGTCGCCCCGCGACATACGGCTGGGACGATTTCCGGGGCACTTCGGCGAAACGCCGGGGTGCCCCGCCATCGCCTCCACCGGTCACAACGAAGAATACGGAAGTAGCTCAATTGGTAGAGTAGTGGTCTCCAAAACCATTGGTTGTGGGTTCGAGTCCCTCCTTCCGTGCCATTCTTCAGTCAACCCGTTCGTAGCATGAGTTTCCTCGAGTTTTTCAAGATCAGCAACAACTGGATCGTCACGGGCGTGGTCTACGGGGTGCTTGCGGTAGCGGTGATTATCGCCCTCCGGAATGCCGCGTTGGTTTCACGTTTTGTCGGCGAAGTGAAGGGCGAGCTCCGCAAGGCCAACTGGCCCTGGGAGTCCGACCCGAAGATCAAGGGTTTCAGGAAATACAAGGAACTCGTCGACTCGACCATCGTCGTGTTGATCGCCACCATCCTGCTCGCCGGTTTCGTCTCGATGTGGGACTTCATCTGCATCTACGTCATCAACTTCATCACGTCCTTCGGACACTGAAGTCCACTGCCCTCCAGGCACGCCATTTTCCCATCCCCATCATGCCCGCCCCATCTCCAGAGAACCAGTGGTACGTCGTTCATGTCCTTTCCGGACAAGAGGGACGGGTTCGCGAGCGGATTATCCGCCAGCGCGAGTCGGAGGAGATGGGTGACTACATCTTCGAAGTTCTGGTGCCCACCGAGATGGTTTCCGAGATCCGGCGCGGCAAGAAGACCTCCACCAAGCGGAAGTTCTTCCCCGGCTACATCATCGTGAACATGAACCTCCTCACTCCTGACAACCAGCTCGTCGAGAAGACCTGGTACTTCATCAAGGAGATGGAAGGAGTGATCGGCTTCGCTGGTACCAAAGACCGCCCGATCCCGATGCGCCAGAGCGAGGTCGACGGCATGCTTTCCCAGATCAAGGAGCGGGAGGAGAGCGTCCGCCCCGCCATCACTTTCGAAGTCGGCGACACCGTGAAGGTGGCTGACGGCCCGTTCCAAAGCCAAAATGGCATCGTCGAAGAAATCGACCCAGAGCGCGGCAAACTGCGCGTTGCGGTCACCATCTTCGGCCGCTCCACTCCGGTGGAACTTGAATACTGGCAAGTCGAACGCGCCTGATTTTTTCGCTCTCAAACACCCCGTCACTGATACCTCTCTACCACCATGGCCAAGGAAGTCGTTAAAGTCATCAAGCTCCAGATTCCCGCCGGAGCCGCCAATCCGTCCCCGCCCGTCGGCCCCGCTCTCGGCCAAGCCGGTGTGAACATCATGGGCTTCTGCAAGGAGTTCAATGCCTCCACCCAGAGCCAAGCGGGCGATATCCTGCCCGTCGTGATCTCGGTCTACAAGGACAAGAGTTTCACCTTCATCACCAAGAAGCCCCCCGCGGGCAACTTGCTGAAAAAGGCAGCCGGTCTTGCTTCCGGCTCCAAGGAAGCCAACAAGATCAAGGTCGGCAAGATCTCCAAGGCGCAGCTCATGGAAGTTGTCGCGATCAAGATGCCCGACCTCAACACCAAGGACCCGGAAGCAGCAGCCCGCATCCTGGCCGGCACCGCCCGCCAGATGGGCCTCGAAATCGAAGGCATGTGATTTTCCGCCCCGCTTCCGAGCCGGGGCACCGAAACCGCAGGAGGGTCCGTCATCCGGACGGGTCCGCCAGCACTGCAAACTGAAAACATGAAGAACCGCAGCAAGCGCTACGAAAAAGCCTCCGCCCTCGTGCCGGCCGGCAAATCCTACGGCTTGGAAGAAGCTGTCGGCACCGTGAAGAAATTCCCGGCACCGAAGTTCGATCCCACCGTTACCGTCTCCTTCCACCTCGGTGTGGATCCCCGCAAGAGCGACCAGATGGTCCGCGGTTCCTGCCCGCTGCCCCACGGCTCCGGCAAGAACGTCCGCGTCGCCGTCTTCGCCGCCGGTGCCGCCGCTGAAGCGGCCGAGGCCGCCGGTGCGGAATTCGTCGGCTTCGAAGAACTGATCAAGAGAGTCCAAGGCGGCTTCACCGACTTCGATGTGGCGATCGCCACGCCGGACGCGATGACTGAAGTCCGCAAGATCGCCCGCGTTCTCGGTCCCCGCGGCCTGATGCCGAACCCGAAGACCGGCACCGTCACCGACGACACCGCCAAGGCGATCCGGGAAGTGAAAGCCGGCCGGATCGACTACAAGCTCGACAAGAACGGCAACATCTCCGGTGCGGTCGGCAAGGCCTCCTTCACCGAGGAAGCCCTCGTTGAGAACGCCCGCGCATTCATCGACAGCGTTGTGCGTGCCAAGCCACCATCGGCTAAAGGCAACTACGTCCGCAGCGTGACCGTCGCTGCTTCCATGTGCCCGGGTCTCCCTCTGGAGTCCGGCGTCTACACCAAATCCGTCTAACTTTCCCACGACCATGAATCCCGACAAGAAAGTCATTATCGACGAATTGCTCGACCGGGTGAACGCCTCGCCCTACGTGCTCGTGGTGGATTACACCGGCATGACCGTGCCGCAGTTCTCCGAGCTTCGCAACCGCCTCGGTGCCGCCGGTGCCCAGTGCCACGTTGCCAAGAACACCTACATGCGCAAGGCGCTTGCCGAAGCCGGCCTGCCGGACATCGGCGAAGGCCTCGTCGGCCAGACCGCCTTCATCACCGGCGACAGCGAAGTCTTCGCCGCCGCCAAGGCCGTCAAGAACTTCGAGAAGGAGTTCAAGAAGCCGGAGATGAAGATCGGCATCCTGGGCGACATGGTGCTCGACGCCGACAAGCTCAAGGCGATCGCCGACATCCCGTCCCGCGAAGCCGTCCTTTCGCAGTTGCTGGCGACGATTCTCGAGCCTTCCACCCGGATCGCCCGCATCATCCAGAAGAAGTTCAACCCCGACGCGGATTCCGCGACGGCCGAACCGGAAGCTGCCGAGGAGCCGGAAGCCGAGGCCCAAGCCGCCGCGGAACCGGCAGCCGCCGAAGCCGCCGCGGAACCTGTCACTGCCGAAGCCGCCGCTGAACCGGCAGCCGAAGCTTAATCCAATCTGACCTGATGGCGATGGCGTCTCCGCGCCGCCGCCTGAACCCATAATGGTTCCTCGTCGGTCCCGCAGCTGCGGGGCTGAAATGTCCGGAAGCTTCCGGACGCGACGATACCGCAAAGGAGAAATACAATGGCCAATATCGAACAACTCGTTGAAGAACTCGGCAAGCTCACCGTCCTGGAAGCCGCCGACCTCGTGAAAAAGCTGGAAGAAACCTGGGGCGTCTCCGCCGCAGCTCCCGTCGGCGTTGCCGTGGCCGCTGGCCCGGTTGAAGTCGCCGAAGAGAAGACCGAATTCGACGTCGTCATCACCGATGGCGGCCCGAACAAGATCGCCGTCATCAAGGCGGTTCGCGAAGTTTCGCCCGGCCTCGGCCTTGCGGACGCGAAGAAGCTCGTTGAAAGTGCTCCTGCCAAGGTGCTCGAAGGTGTCTCCAAAGACGCCGCCGATGCCGCCAAGAAGAAGCTCGAAGAAGCGGGTGCCAAGATCGACCTCAAGTAATCCAGTACCGGATTTGCTTCGCGGCCGGCGACCCCGGCCGTGAAGCCATATCCCGGAACCGGCGGAAGCCGTCAAACCTCAAGACCGTTTCCGCCGATCCCGGAATCTCTCACCAGTCCCTGAATCTCAATCGCCCGGTGCCGCTAGCGGTCCGGGCTCAACTTGCACGCACTACCTACTGCCATGGCCGACCGTCTCCACTTCGGGAAAATCGAGGAAGTCATCGAACCCCCAAACCTCATCGAGGTCCAGAGCCGCTCCTACGAGGAGTTCATGCAAAAGGACGTCCCCGCCGGCGAACGCACCGACACGGGACTCCAGGCGGTGTTCCGCGAAGTCTTCCCGATCAAGAGCTATGACGAGGCGATCGAACTCGACTTCGTCACCTACGACATCGAGGACCCCAAGATCACCTCGCTCGACGCCCTCCGCTCGGGCGAAAGCTTCTCTGCCGCGCTCTACGTGACCTTCAAGCTGAAGGACGAGACGGGCATGAAAAAGGAGCGTGTCTACATGGGCGAACTGCCGATGATGACCCGCCGCGGCACCTTCATCATCAACGGAGCCGAGCGTGTCATTGTTTCCCAGCTCCACCGCTCGCCGGGCATCTGCTTCGAAACCTCGCAGCACCTCAACGGCAAAATCCTCCACTCGTTCCGCATCATTCCCGACCGCGGCTCCTGGCTGGAAGTGCAGTTCGACACCAACGACCTGCTTTACGTCTACCTCGACCGCCGCCGCCGTCGCCGCAAGTTCCTCGCGTCGACCTTCCTGCGCGCGCTGGGCTACCCGACCGACCGCGACATCGTCACGAATTTCTACAACGTCGAAGCCCTCAAGCTGAAGAACGAGATGGACGAGCAGGAGCTCGGCCACAAGGTGCCTTTCGAAGACATCCAGGACGGCGAACTCGTGGTGGCCAAGGCCTACGAGCCGCTCACCATCGGCATCGTCCGCCAGCTCATCGCCCTCGGCCACAAGTCGGTGGAAGTGATCGACGGTCGTGAGGACGAAATCCTTCTCAAGTCGCTCCGCAAGGATCCGGCCAAGGATGAGGACAGCGCCCTCAAGGATATCTACCGCAAGCTGCGCCCCGGCGACCCGCCGACCGCCGCCAATGCCCGCGCCCTGCTCAAGCGTCTCTTCTTCGACCCGAAGAAATACGACCTGACCCGCGTCGGCCGCTACAAGATCAACAGCAAGCTCGAAAGCAAGGTCGGCCCTGACGAGCGCATCATGGTTCCCGAGGACTTCCTCGGCGCGGTGAAATACCTGCTCAAGCTCAAGAAGGGCGAAGGCGTGATCGACGACATCGACCACCTCGGCTCCCGCCGCGTGCGGGCCGTCGGTGAACTTCTTTCCAACCAGTGCCGCGTGGGCCTCGCCCGCACCGAGCGCCTGGTGAAGGAGCGCATGACCTTGTTCGACGTGAACATCGAGGGCATGACCCCGCAGAAGCTGATCAACCCGAAGGCCCTCTCGGCCGTCGTGCGCGATTTCTTCGGCCGGTCCCAGCTTTCGCAGTTCATGGACCAGACCAACCCGCTGGCCGAGCTGACGCACAAGCGCCGCCTCTCCGCCCTCGGGCCTGGCGGTCTGAACCGCGACCGCGCCGGCTTCGAAGTCCGCGACGTCCATCCTTCCCATTACGGCCGCATCTGCCCGATCGAAACCCCGGAAGGTCCGAACATCGGTCTCATCAACTCGATGTGCACCTACGCCCGGATCAACGAGTTCGGCTTCATCGAGACGCCTTACCGCAAGGTCAAGAACGGCAAGGTCACCAACGAGATCGAATACCTCACCGCCGACCAGGAAGAGAAGTTCCTCATCGGCCAGGCGAACAACCCGATCGACAAGTCCGGCAAGTATCTCAACGAACGCGTCACCGCCCGTGAGCGCGGCGGCGAGTTCATCGAAGTCGCTCCCGCCGACGTCAACTACATGGACGTGTCGCCCAAGCAGCTCGTTTCCGTTGCCGCCGGCCTGATTCCCTTCCTGGAGCACGACGACGCCAACCGCGCGCTGATGGGCTCGAACATGCAGCGCCAAGGCGTGCCGCTCCTCGTGTCCGACTCGCCCTACATCGGCACCGGCCTCGAAGGCAAGACGGCCCGCGACTCCCGCGCCGTGATCGTTGCGGAGCTCGACGGCATCGTCGCCGCTGCCACCGCGGAAATGATCGTCACCACGCCGGACGGCAAGATGCCGGTCGCCGACGAGAAGTTCCTCTCCGACCCCGAGTCGGTGAAGACCAACGTCGACAAGGGCATCATGGCCTACCCGCTGCGCAAGTTCATGCGCTCGAACGCCGGCACCTGTATCAACCAGAAGCCGATCTGCAAGCGCGGCCAGAAGATCAAGAAGGGCGACGTCCTCGCCGACGGCCCGAACACCGAGAAGGGTGAACTCGCCCTCGGCCGCAACGTGCTCGTCGCGTTCATGCCTTGGAACGGCTACAACTTCGAGGATGCCATCGTCATCTCCGAGCGCGTCAAGAAGGAGGACATCTACACCTCCATCCACATCGCCGAATTCGACGTGGCCGCCCGCGACACCAAGCTCGGACCGGAAGAAATCACCCGGGACATCCCGAACGTCGGTGAAGAAGCCCTCAAGAACCTCGACCACGACGGCATCATCCGCATCGGTGCCGAGGTGAAGCCGGGCGACATCCTGGTCGGCAAGATCACGCCGAAGTCCGAGACCGAACTCGCCCCGGAAGAGCGCCTGCTGCGCGCCATCTTCGGCGAGAAGGCCGCGGACGTGAAGGACACCTCGCTGCGCGTGCCATCCGGCTGCATCGGCATCGTCCAGGACATCCGCGTCTCGTCCCACGGCTCCGCCCGCAAGCGTGCCGAGAAGGTCGATCCGGTCGAGCTGAAGAAGCAGCTCAAGAAGATCAACGACGAGCACAAGAAGAAGGCCGACAAGCTCACCGACGACCTGACGGAGAAGCTTTCCGACATCCTGCTCGGCGAGAAGATCCCGCTCGACGTGGTCAACGCGCAGACCGGCGAAATCATCATCCCGGCCAACCGCAAGATCACCAAGACCCTGCTCCGCAAGCTGGCTTCGGTCCACGACCACATCGAGATCGATCCTTCGCCGATCCGGAACAAGATCCTCGAGATCATCGGTTCCTTCGAAGCCCGCTTCCAGGAGCTCGATACCGAGCGCGAGCGCAAGCTCGACCAGCTTGAAGCCGGTGACGACGTCGATCCCGGCGTCATCAAGGAGGTCAAGGTCTTCATCGCCGCCAAGCGCAAGCTGTCGGTCGGGGACAAGATGGCCGGTCGCCACGGGAACAAGGGCGTTGTCGCCACCATCGTTCCCGAGGAAGACATGCCCTACCTCTCGGACGGAACTCCCGTGGACATCGTGCTCAACCCGCTCGGCGTGCCATCGCGAATGAACGTCGGCCAGGTGCTCGAAACCCACCTCGGTGTCGCCGCCAAGGCGCTCGGCTTCAAGGTGGCCACCCCGATTTTCGACGGCATCCCCGAATCGAAGATCTGGGAATACATGTCGGAGGCCAAGAAGGTCGACGGCTACACCTGGATCGGCGACGGCAAGGACGGCAGCACCGGCGGCAAATCGACCCTCTACGACGGTCGCACCGGCGAGGCCTTCCACCAGCCGGTCGTGGTCGGCATCATCTACATGCTGAAGCTCGGTCACTTGGTCGCGGACAAGATCCACGCCCGTGCCGTCGGCCCCTACAGCCTCGTCACCCAGCAGCCGCTCGGGGGCAAGGCCCAGTACGGCGGCCAGCGCTTCGGGGAAATGGAAGTCTGGGCCCTCGAGGCCTACGGCGCCGCCTACACCCTGCAGGAGCTGCTCACGGTCAAGTCCGACGACGTCCAAGGCCGGACCCGGATCTACGAGGCGATCGTCAAGGGCGACAACAACCTGGAAGCCGGCACGCCGGAGTCCTTCAACGTCCTTATCAAGGAAATGCAATCCCTCGGCCTCGACGTCCGCCCCGGCAGGCGCGGTGCCGGCGGTCCGGGCAGCGGGCCGTCCATCGGCGGTGTCGACGACTTCTCACTCGACGACCTCACCCTCTGAGCCACGAACCGATACCCTAACAAGCATTCGATATCATTATGAACGTTGACACCAACCTTCGCGAACTCTTCGGCGTGGACGAGCGGCCGGAAGCCTTTGACCAGGTTTCCATCACCGTCGCATCCCCGGACATCATCCGCTCCTGGTCCAAGGGCGAGGTGAAGAACCCGGAAACCATCAACTACCGGACCTTCAAGCCCGAAAAGGGCGGTCTCTTCTGCGAGCGGATCTTCGGCCCCACCCGCGACTGGGAGTGCGCCTGCGGCAAATACAAGCGCATCAAGCACAAGGGCGTGGTTTGCGACCGCTGCGGCGTCGAAGTCACCCTGAGCCGCGTCCGCCGCGAGCGAATGGGCCACATCGAACTGGCCGTGCCGGTTTCGCACATCTGGTTCTACAAGTGCATGCCTTCCCGCATCGGCCTGGTTCTGGACATCAGCGCCCGCCACCTCGAGCGTGTCATTTACTACGAGGACTACGTCGTCACCGAGCCGGGCAACACCCCGCTCGAGCGCGGCCAGCTTCTCACCGAGAACGAACTCCGCGATGCCGAGGAAGCTTACGGCGACGGTTCCTTCCACGCCGGCATGGGTGCCGAGGCGATCCAGAACCTGCTCGCGCAGGTCGACCTGGCCGACCTCGCCGTCAAGCTGGAGCAGGAACTCGAAACCACCCGCTCCAAGCAGAACAAGAAGAAGCTCTCCAAGCGCCTCAAGATCACCCAGGGCTTCGCGCAATCGAAGTCGCGCCCGGAATGGATGATCCAGACCGTGCTGCCGGTGATCCCGCCGGACCTTCGTCCGCTGGTTCCGCTCGAAGGCGGCCGTTTCGCGACGTCCGACCTCAACGACCTCTACCGCCGCGTCATCAACCGCAACAACCGTCTCAAGAACCTCCTCCAGCTCAAGACGCCGGAGGTCATCATCCGCAACGAAAAGCGGATGCTGCAAGAGGCCGTTGACGCGCTCTTCGACAACGGCCGCCACGGCCGTGCCGTCACCGGTGCCGGCAACCGACCGCTGAAGTCCCTGAGCGACATGCTCAAGGGCAAGGGCGGTCGCTTCCGTCAGAACCTTCTCGGCAAGCGCGTCGACTACTCGGGCCGCTCCGTCATCGTCATCGGCCCCGACCTCACGCTCAACCAGTGCGGTCTGCCGAAGAAGATGGCGCTCACCTTGTTCGAGCCCTTCATCATCCGCCGTCTCAAGGAACTGGGCTACTGCCACACGGTCCGCTCGGCCAAGAAGATGATCGACCGCAAGACCCCTGAAGTCTGGGATATCCTTGCCGAAGTCACCAAGGGGCACCCGGTCTTCCTCAACCGCGCGCCCACGCTGCACCGTCTCTCGATCCAGGCCTTCGAGCCGAAGCTGATCGAAGGCGAGGCCATCCGTGTTCACCCACTCGTCTGCACGGCTTACAATGCCGACTTCGACGGTGACCAGATGGCCGTCCACGTGCCGCTCTCGGTCGAAGCCCAGATGGAAGCGCGCCAGTTGATGCTCGCTCCGAACAACATCTTCTCGCCCGCCTCCGGCCGCCCGATCACGGTGCCCTCGCAGGACATCATTCTCGGCGTCTATTACCTCACGTGGTCCGGGATCCGCACCCAGAAGGACCGCGAAAAGCAGGAGCACCTCCCGCTGTTCGAAAACTCCTCCGAGGTCGAGTTCGCCATCGCTTCCCGCAAGGTCGGCTACCACCAGTGGATCCGCATCCGGAACCCCAACTATGGCACCAAGACCGTGTTCGGCGACGAGGAAGTCAAGATCCTGGAAACCACTCCGGGCCGCGTCCGCTTCAACGAAATCTGGCCCGCGGGTCTCGGCTTCATCAACCGCGCCGTCGGCAAGAAGCAGATCTCGGACATCATCTGGCGCTGCTATCAGGTCGTCGGCCAGAAGGGCACCGTCAACACCCTCGACTCGCTCAAGAGCCTCGGTTTCCGCGAAGCCACCCGCTCCGGCACTTCGATCGGGATCGTCGACATGGTCGTGCCGGAAGAAAAGCCGGCCGTCATCGCCGACGCCTACGCCCAGGTGGACAAGGTGACCAAGCAGTACCGCAACGGCGTCATCACCGACGGCGAGCGCTACCAGAAGGTCGTCGACATCTGGACCCACGCCACCGACACCATCGCCTCCGCGCTCTATCGCAAGATCGAGTTCAACGACGGCAAGCCGGGTGCCAGCCCGCTGTTCATGATGGTCGACTCCGGCGCCCGCGGTAACAAGTCGCAGATCAAGCAGCTCTCCGGGATGCGCGGCCTGATGGCCAAGCCGTCCGGCGAAATCATCGAACGCCCGATCACCTCGAACTTCCGCGAGGGTCTGTCCGTGCTGGAATACTTCATTTCCACTCACGGCGCCCGCAAGGGTCTGGCCGATACCGCGCTCAAGACCGCGGACTCCGGCTACATGACCCGCAAGCTGGTCGACGTGGCTCAGGACGTCATCGTCACCGTGCACGATTGCGGCACTGCTTCCGGCATCATCGTCGCCCCGATCTATGACGGCGACGAGGAAGCCGCATCGCTGGCAACCCGGATCTACGGCCGCACCTCGTGCGACCAGGTGAAGGACCCGGTCAGCGGCGAGCTGGTGCTGGATTACGACGAACTGGTGGACGAGAACTCCGCCAAGGCGGTCGAGCGCATCGGTTACGAGAAGCTCAAGATCCGCTCCGTCCTCACCTGCGAAGCCAAGCGCGGTTGCTGCGCGAAGTGCTACGGCCTCAACCTCGCGACCGGCAAGCCGGTCAAGATCGGGGAAGCCGTCGGCATCATCGCCGCCCAGTCGATCGGCGAGCCCGGCACGCAGCTCACCATGCGTACCTTCCACGTCGGTGGTGTGGCCGCGGCGACCTTCAAGCAGCCGATCATCAAGGCGAAGAACACCGGCCGCGTGGTTTACAAGGACCTCCGCACCGTCGAAAGCGCCGATGGCAACTGGGTCGTTCTCAACAAGAACGGTTCGGTCTCGATCCGCGACAAGGAAGGCCTCGAACTGGAAAGCCAGCTCATCGTCATCGGCTCCGTCATTGAGATCAAGGATGGCGACGACGTGAAGAAGGGCGACACCGTGGCGACCTGGGATCCCTACAACGTGCCGATTCTCACCGAAAAGCCCGGCAAGGTGGAATTCCGCGACATGATCTCCGGCATCACCGTCACCAACGAGACGGACAAGGAAACCGGCAAGAAGGTCATGGTGGTCACCGAGCACAAGGAGGACCTGCACCCGCAGGTCGTCATCTCGGATCCGAAAACCAAGGAAGTCCGCGCCTCCTACTCGATTCCCGTCGGCGCCCACCTTTCCGTCAAGGAAGGCGAAGTCGTCACCGGGGGCACGCAGCTGGCCAAGACTCCCCGCAAGGTGGCCCGCACCAAGGACATCACCGGTGGTCTTCCGCGCGTTGCCGAGCTGTTCGAAGCCCGGAAGCTGAAGGATGCCTGCGTCATTGCCAAGATCGAAGGCGAGGTTTCCTTCGGCGGCACCGTCCGCGGCAAGAAAAAGGTCATCGTGTCGGACTCCGACTCCGGCGAACAGGTCGAGCACCTGGTCCCGATGGGCCGCCACATCATCGTTACCGATGGCGACCGCGTGAAGCGCGGCGACCAGATCACCGAAGGCCCCGTGTCGCCGGAAGACCTGCTCGAAGCGTGCGGTGCCCAGGAACTCCAGGAGCACCTGGTCAACGAAGTGCAGTCGGTTTACCGCGTCCAAGGCGTGGAAATCAATGACAAGCACATCGAGATCATCATCCGCCAGATGCTGCGCAAGGTGAAGATCACCGACCCGGGCGATGCCGACCAGCTCCTCTGGGGCGACCAGATCGACCGCTCGACCTTCAACCGCATCAACGACGGCATCGTCGCCAGCGGCGGCAAGCCGGCGGAAGCCGAACCGGTGCTGCTCGGCATCACCAAGGCCTCGCTTGAAACCGACTCCTTCATCTCCGCGGCGTCCTTCCAGGACACCACCCGCGTGCTGACGGAAGCGGCGACGCTCGGCAAGGTGGACTACCTGACGGGCTTCAAGGAGAACGTCATCATGGGTCACCTGATCCCCGCCGGTTCCGGCTTCGATTGCCACCGCGACGCGGACATCGAGTTCACCGTCGAGGAGCCCGAGCCGATCTTCATCCCGAAGGAGCCCCAGGGTGACGAGATAGCGATCATCGGCGAAAGCGCCTGATCCTCGAAGAACTCATTCCAAGCCCGGCCGTGCGCAAGCGCGGCCGGGCTTTTTTGTGTTTGGGGATTCAACTTTTGCCGGGCGACCGTTCGATGGAATCGGAGTGTCGCTTTCAAAGCGACATGACAACGGGCGGGCGGCTTCCAGCCGCTCGGGATTGCGAGCCGGTCGAGCGGCAGGATGCCGCTCGACCATCGTTATGTCGCCTGCAAGGCGACACTCCAACCCCGGGCTCGACTCCGCGGCTTGATTGGTATGGGTTGATCGCGAATGACCAGCCGGCCGACCAACGCCCCCGCCGCTCCCGGCGATCTTGAGATCAAGGACGCGCATCTGATTTTCAACCGGGTGTGGCGAGATCTCGAAATCGAGGTCGGCCGGGCGAACCTGCATTTTCCCAAGGAACTCATCCTGCTCGGCGGCGCGCCAGGGGCGGGCAAGGGGACCAACACGAATTTCATCCGCAGGGTGCGGGAGATCACTTCCCGGCCGGTCGTGATCAGCGAGCTGCTGGATTCACCGGAGGCTCGCAAGATCAAGGCCGGCGGCGGCATGGTGGGTGACGAGGAAGTGCTGCGGTTGCTACTCTGTGAACTTCTGAAGCCGGACTATCGCGACAGTACGGTGCTCGATGGATTTCCGCGGACGAAGGTCCAGGTCGAGTGCCTGAAGATGCTCTACGACCAGATGATCCTGTTGCGGCGGGAGTTCTCCCACACGCCCGAGGCCCATCATTTCCGCCAGCCGACCTTCCACATCATGGTGCTCTTCGTCGATGAGGCGGAAAGCATCGCCCGCCAGCTCAAGCGCGGCCGCGAGACCTTGGAGCACAACGCGGAAGTCCGGCAGTCAGGCATCGGCGAGTTGTGGGAAGAACGTAACACCGACTTTGATCCGGAGCTCGCGCGCAACCGCTACCGGACCTTCAAGGAGAAGACCTACGACGCCCTCGTTTCGCTGAAGCAGATCTTCCACTATCACTTCATCAACGCGCAGGCGCCGATCGAGGTCGTCCAGCGAAACATCATCCGCGAGCTGGAATACCAGAGCTCGCTCGAGCTCGATCCTCGGACCTACGACGCCTTGCGGCATATTCCGCTGGCCGCGGAGATCGTTCAGAACGCCCGGCAGGAGCTGGTCAACCGCCTCGATGGCTACGAGGTGGAGCATCCGGAGTTGCTTCGGGCCGTGGTCGACTTCATCCAGGAAAAGACCATGCCGATCATCAAGCGCTACGCGGTGAGCGGGCGGGTGATGATCAACACGGAGGATGCCTTGTTCGAGAAGCCGTCGGCGCTCGCGATGCTCATCGACGTGTTCTCCGAGCGGGGTTTCAAGGCCAGCGTGGACATCCACCAGCAGGAGATTCCGGAACGCTTCGACCTTGTCACCGGCTTGATCGAGACGCGGAAGAAGCGGGTTTACCGGATCACGATCCTGTTCACCGGTTCGACCATCCGCCGCGGGTAGGGTGCCGACGTGGATTGAAGTTGCGGCCGCCGCCGGGTTATGGGATGTGCCGGAGGATGAAACGCATGTTGAGTCTTGCCTTTGCCGCAATGTCTCTCCCCGCGCATGCCAATGGCGGCGGTTATCTCCGCGGCGGCGTCACCCACACCGGTGACATCGCGGGCTTCGAGCCGAAGTCCACCGAGCACATCAGCATTCTCGATGAGAAGCTTACGGTGGACCTTGGATCGGCCGAAGCGGCGGTCGACATCCAGTACCGGATGCGCAACGAGACGGACAAGAAGGTGAAAGTGCGCTTCGGCTTCCCGGTGGAGGAGTCGTTCGACGTGGCGAACTTGGGAGTGCCGGAAGCACGAACCGAGGAGAAAGTGGACCAGCTCCGTTACTGCCGCGACTATGGCATCACCGTGGGGGACGCGCCGCTGAAGGCGACTTGGAAGGCGGAGATGAATTCCAGCAAGGATCCACGTTTCAATGGTATTGCGGGTTGGTTGGTGTCGGAAATCACGTTCGCCGCCAACGAGGAAAAGCCGGTCCGGATCCGCTTCCGCAGCAGCTATCCAAGCGAGGTGTGGAGCGTCAGTGACAGCGGTCACCAGAGCACCGGCGTTTTCCGCTACCGCCTGTCCACTGCCGCCTGCTGGGCCGGGACGATCGGCACCGGAAGGATCGAGCTGAGACCGTCGGGGATCGCTCCCGGAGACCTGAGGGTGCTGAAGCCGGTGAACCGTTTCAAAAAGCAAGGCGACTCATGGGTCTGGGAGTTTCAGGATCTCGAGCCGACCATGGCCGATGATCTTGAGATCGAAGCCCAGCCGGAGATCCGCTTCCGCGGGGCGGAAGGTGACAGCCTGTATGTTCAGCGCGGCGGGCGCTGGACCATGTCGCACACGAACTACCGGGTGAAGGCCAGCTCGACCCTGCCGCCGGATGGAGGATTGAGCTATTCGCCCGATCAGGTGAAGAGCCACGGCGGAAGCTGGAGCGAAGGCGCGACGGGCCCTGGCATCGGCGAGTGGCTCGAGCTCCAGCCCCAGGTGGCCAAGCCGCTCGACGCGATCGAGATCGAACCCGGCTACACGAAGACCGAAGAGCTTTTCAAAGCGAACGCCCGGCCAAAGAAAGTGCGGATCGAACTCAACGGCGAGCATCGTTTCACGGCCAGCATCCCCGATTCCAAGCAGCCCTGCCGGGTAGCGGTCACGGGTTACCGCAAGCCGGTGAAAACCATCCGCCTGACCTTCGAGGAAGTGTGGCCCGGTACCCAACATGAAGACCTTTGTATCAGCAGGATCTGGCTGCACGCGCGGCTGGACAAGGAGCCGGAAGTCCAGCCGTCCCGTTAGGGCGCTGGCGGCGCTCCTTTGCATGCTGGCATCCGCCCCGGCCGGCCAGGAATTGCCGGTCTTTCTGGCGGACAACCACGCGGAGACCTTCGGCTGGATCGCGCGGACTTTCGATCCCGACGAGGCCCGCACCCTGGTGCTGGTCGACGCGCATTCGGATGCCTCGGCGGTGGAGCGCTCGGAGGAAGTCCGCGAGGGCCTGCGGCGGGTGCCGTCGGAAGAAGCGCGGGCGGCGAAGGTGGAAGCGTGGCGGAAAGACGGCCGGGTCCAGGCTTTCAGTTGGATCGAACCGCTGATGCCGCGACCGCTGGAGCAGGTGCTGTGGCTGGCCGCGCCCGAGCTTGGCGAGGCAGATCGGCTTGCCGCGACCGCGGAGGCGGTGGCCCAGCTCGATGGGCGGCTGGAAGTCGAGCCCCGCTCGGCCGGTTCTTTCGCGGCGCGCTGGGAGACCCTCGATCTAACAGGTTTTAAGGCATGGCAGCCGGGCCGGCGGCCGGTGATCCTGGCCATCGACTTGGATTTCTTCGCGGGGATGAAAGCGGCGGATCGCGAGCGACATTTCGAAGTGATCTGGGAGCGCGCGATGGGTTGGCCCGGGCTGGAAGGAGTGGCTTTTGCCGTGTCGCGCCCCTGGCTGGCGGACGATGATGAAGCCGACGTCCTGGTGTCGCTGGCGGTCGATGCGGTGCGGCGCACCCGCGGCACGAAGTTGGAAATCGATGCCTCGACCGACGATCGTCCCGACAACTCCCTCAAGGCGACAGAGCTGGTCGCTCGGGGGGAGGTCGTCCCGCGCTGGGACCTTGGTCGTTCGTCGCCACCCTTGAGGATGAACCTCGCCGGACTGGGGAAGCGCCTGACGATCCGCGACCGCGGGATCGATTGGGCTGCGGTGCCGCAGGTCTGGTCGGGCTTGTACGGTTTCGCCGCGATCCGGCCGGCGGCCGGCGAGATCGACTGCGACCAGGTCTGGCGCCATGCCCGCGGCGAGGAACCGGTGCTGCGGGTCGAGGCCCCGCCGGGTGCCACCGGCCGGGTGCGCTGGTTTTCGCTGGAACCGGCGAGCATCGCCAGCGACCTGCTGCCCGAGACGGGACTCGGCAAGGCGTTCTCGAAGTCGCCGTCCCGCTGGATCTACGAGAAACGTCGTAGTTTGGGTGTCACCGAGGACTTCCAGCTCGCGCCGGAAGCCTGGGCGACCCAGGCGGGCGGACGATTCCGGATCGAGGCCGAGTATGAAACGGAGGGCGGCTGGCTGCCCGCGCCACCGGCCGAGCTGCGGATCCGCACCGCCGGCGGTTTCCGCGGTGCCTTGTCGGAGTGCGGCGGGATGCCGTATGTGTTCGGCATCGCCGGCGTGTCGGAGGGTGACTTGAGCGGCGTCGAGACCGGCTGGGGCAGCGATTGCGCCAACCTCCTGATCCATGCGTGGCGGCGGAACGGAATCCCGCTGGCCTGGGGCGATCCGGGGCTGCTGCGCGAACAACTTGCGACGAAGGCGGAGTCGGTCGGGATTGCGGACGGGGTGAGGATTTCCGCCGTGGACTTGGAGAAAGGCATCGCGATCGACTTCGGCCAGCATGTCGCCGCGTTGTGGGAGGATCGCGAACCGCTCGGTATATTGGGTGGCAATGACCTCGCGTTTCATCATCTCGGCGGGATGCCGGAGATCCTGCCGCTTTCGGAGCTCGCGGCGACCCGTCCGGTGTTCGCGCTGCGGGTGCTCCGGCCGGCCACGGGCAGTCGCGTCGCGTTCGCCGGCGACGTCGTGCTGGCCGGCGAGGACCGCGTCACGATCGATGGCTTCGAGAGGGGAACTGCGGATCTTTTCCTGGTGAATCTCGAAGGCGTCCCCTCGCTGCGGGAGCCGGAGGAGACTCCGCGTTTTGACTTCCGCTTCCCGCCGGAGCGGCTCGGGTGGCTGAAAGAGCGCGGCGTGGATGCGGTGTCGCTGGCGAACAACCACGCGGCCGATGCCGGGCAGGCGGGTCTGTTAGAAGGGATGGCGGCCTTGGAAAAGGCGGGCATTTCCTCCTTCGGCGCAGGCCGCGATGTCGATGCGGCCTGCCGCCCGTGGCGGGTCGAGCGCAAGGGCGTGAAGCTGGCGGTCTTCGGGGTGTATTGCAGCTCCTGGATCCGGGTGGGGCAAGAAGGCGGCCCGGGCGTGGTGGCCCGTCTGCCCGATCATGCAGCGACCTTGGAGCGGGAAATGGCAACAGCCCGGGCGAAGGGTGAACGCCTCCTGGTGATGATCCATGGCGGTAATGAATATGATTCCCGGGTCAGCCCCGGTCAGCGCCATTGGGCGCGCTGGCTGGTGGCACGCGGCGCGTCGGTCGTCGCCGGCGCCCATCCGCATGTGGTCCAGCGTTCGGAGTTTCACGGTGGCGCGCGGATCCTCCACTCGTTGGGAAACGCCGTTTACCCGAAGGCCTTGAAAGGTGCGGATTCGGGGAAGGTGGAGGTCGTGGAAGTTCAGCGCATCCGGGAAATTCGATGATGACGGTGCCATCCGCCGCCATGGGATCGACGGAGCACCTGCCATCATTGACGCACACGCTCACACCGCTTCGCTTCCGACCCATGGACTGGCTCCGTTCGAGTCCCGGTGAACGGACAAAGCTGGCTTCAATGCACCCGGCCTTGGCGGCTGCCCCGGATCCGCTGGATCTCGCGATGGGAGAGATCGGGATTGAGGAGCGTGTGAAAGAGTTGCTTTCTATCCTCCATCTCCGAAGAGAGGAAGCTGCCGCGATCGGCGGGATCCTTGGGACGCCAGCGGCTGCCATCGGTGCGCAGGAACTTTGAAAGCCCGGCCTCGGCATTCTCCGGGCGCGGCTCGATGTGGAAAAAGCGGGTGGAGGTGTCGCCACAGTGGCAGCCACAGCAGGTCTGCATCGAGAAGGCGCGGCGGAGGGCGGAATCGCGCATGCCCCAGCCGTCCCAGTGGAAGGAGGGGTCGTTGCCGGGAACGGTGGCAACGTGCGCGGTGACCGGCACCTGCTTGCCGCGATCGCTGAAGGAAACGGGCAAGGTGAACGAGGCGGGAATGATCTCCTTTGGCAGCGTTCTTTCCCGGCCGGTGGAGGGAGCGGCAGTCACCTGGTCGGCGATCCATCGCGAAAGCCAGCGGTTCTGCGGGCTACCCTTGGTGAAAAACGGTTCGTCGGGGCTGCCGGCCAGCGGCGCGGGGACGAGAGCTTCTTTGGAAAGGGTGAACTCGCGGAATTCGCGCAGCTTGCCGCAGGCTCCGTCGTTGATCCGGACGCGGAGGAGCTGGAAGCTATCGCCAGCGGCCTCCGCTGCCAGACGTTCCATGACCCCGGTCTTCCGCTCCGCCGGAGGGGTGGTGGTTGGCTCGGCTTTGGGCCGGCGGTCGGTGAAGAGCCGGGTGAGTTGGACCAGATCGGAGCGATAGTCCGCGTCGAAGGCGGCGTGACTTCCCAGGCGGTGCCAGGCCATCGCCCAGTCGTAGGTCCGCTCCCGCCGCGTGGCGTCGAGGCCGTACTCGAAGATGATCGTCATGCCACCTTCGGGTGATGTGCCATCCGGTCCGACCAAAGCGAAGACGAGGCGAGCCTCACCGGCATCGCTGTTTATCCCCGGGATGCCGGAGTAATAGGAAGCGGGGGCAGTCGGCCCGTTTGTTCCCGGCGGCAGGCTGAAGAAATCCGCGGGCTTGCCGAGATCGAGGCGGTTGACGATGGCCAGCAGGCGGAAAGGGGCGTTGGAAAAGTCCGGCAGCCAAAGTTCACCGGTGCCGGGTCGGTAACCGTCGCGTTCCTTCCAAGGGGCGATGAGACGCGATTCCAGCTCCTCGCGGCCCGGCACGGCGATCGCTCCCTCGGCGGCCGTCTTGGTGCCCTTCGACCAGGCGTCGAGCCAGCTGGCGACGGCCTGGCGGGACTTGTCGGCCCCGAACGCCTGGTCCATCAGGTGGCCGAACGACAAGACACCGGGGTAGCTTGCTTCGGGGGAATTGACGACGTCGAGCGCGGTGACCAGGAGTTCCTTGTCCGTGACGATCTCGTGCTGCTGGAGCGAACGGTTCTTCACGGCGGCGGCGGCGAGCAGCGGCAAGAACGCGGAGATGAGGACGCATCGGGAGAGCTGGGAGAGTTTCATGGCCGGGATTGGTCGTGCGGATGTCGGGATCTATTCAATCGCCAGACGACAATTCGCGTTTTCTTGAGGGGCGCTGCCGGGCAGACGGCGGGCGAGCAAGAAACGGGCAGCGTTTGCCAAGCGGGGGAGAGCAGGAGGGGTCTCGCCGGCCGAGGATATCCTTGTCGGGATCATCAAACCCTCGCTGATTATGACTTCTTCCAATCCTTCCCGTGCCGCTGCGGCTACCGTGCCCCGCTTCATCCGCTGGTTCCGCGAACTGGGCATCGGCGATGTCCCGCTGGTCGGCGGCAAGAATGCGTCGCTCGGTGAGATGTTCCAGGCGCTGACGCCGCGCGGGGTGCGGGTGCCGGACGGCTTCGCGGTCACCGCGGAGGGCTACCGGCACTTCCTGCGATCCGCCGGGCTCGACCGGCGGATCGACGCGATCCTCAAGGGGCTCGACACCCATGACATGGCGAATCTGGAGGCTCGGGGAGATGAGATCCGCCGCGTGATCGTCGACGCGACCTTGCCGGACGACCTTGCCGCGGAAATCGTGGCCGCTTACGCCCAACTCCCCGCCGCGGGAGGCGAGCCGGTGGATGTCGCGGTCCGCTCCAGCGCCACCGCCGAGGATTTGCCCGACGCCTCGTTTGCCGGGCAACAGGAGACCTATCTCAATGTCCAGGGGGCCGGCGCGCTGCTCGATACCTGCAAGCGCTGCTTCGCCTCGCTCTTCACCAACCGCGCGATCAGCTACCGCACCGACAAGGGCTTCGACTCGACCGCGATCGCGCTGAGCATCGGCGTCCAGCGGATGGTCCGCTCGGACCTCGCGACCAGCGGCGTGATGTTCACCCTCGATACCGAGACCGGCTTCCGCGACGTGGTGCTGATCAACGCCGCCTACGGGCTCGGCGAGAACGTGGTGCAGGGCGCGGTCAATCCCGACGAGTGCTACATCTTCAAGCCGACGCTCGCCGCTGGCTTCCGGCCGGTCCTGCAGAAGATCACCGGCAGCAAGGAGTTCAAGATGATCTATGACAGCGGCGGCGGCCGGATGGTCCGCAACGTGCCGGTGCAGCCGGCAGACCGCGCGCGCTTTTGCGTGAGCGACGACGATCTGTTAGAACTGGCCCGGTGGGCCTGCGTGATCGAGGAGCACTACTCCACGAAGCGCGGCCAGCCGGTGCCGATGGACATCGAGTGGGCCAAGGACGGGCGGAGCGGTGAATTGTTCATCGTCCAGGCGAGGCCGGAGACGGTGCGCTCGCGGGAGGCGGCCGGAGTGGTCGAGACCTACCGGCTCCGCGAGCGCGGACCGGTGCTGGTTTCCGGCCGGGGCGTCGGCGAGAAAATCGCGGCGGGACCGGTCCGCCGGATCGCCTCGGCGGCCGATATCGCGCAGTTCAAGGCCGGCGAGGTGCTGGTCACCGACAAGACCGATCCCGATTGGGAGCCGATCATGAAGAAGGCCGCGGCGATCGTCACCAACCGGGGCGGCCGGACCTGCCACGCGGCGATCGTCAGCCGCGAGCTCGGGGTGCCGGCGATCGTCGGCACCGGCAATGGCAGCGAGCTGCTGCGCGACGGCCAGCAGGTGACCGTGAGCTGCGCCGAGGGCGACACCGGCAATGTTTACGAGGGCTTGCTGGCTTTCGACGTCGAGCGCGCCGAGGTCGGCGAGATGGCCCGCCCGCTGACCCGGGTCATGATGAACGTGGCAAACCCCGAGGAGGCGCTGAAGCTGAGTTTCATCCCCAACGACGGCGTCGGGCTGGCGCGGGAGGAGTTCATCATCTCGAATTTCATCAAGATCCATCCGCTGGCCCTGCTCGACTATCCGGACCTCGCGGACGGCGCGGCGAAGGCGGAGATCGAGCGCCTGACCGCCGGCCACGACGACAAGCCGGGCTACTTCGTCGACAAGCTGGCGCAAGGCGTCGCGATGCTCGCCGCCGCCTTTTATCCGAAGGACGTCATCCTCCGGCTCAGCGATTTCAAGACCAACGAGTATGCCAACCTGATCGGCGGCAAGGCCTACGAGCCGGCCGAGGAGAACCCGATGATCGGCTTCCGCGGGGCGAGCCGCTACTACCATCCGCGCTACCAGCGGGGCTTCGCGCTGGAGTGCCGCGCGGTCCACATGGTCCGCGAGGAGATGGGGCTGACCAATCTCAAGCTGATGATCCCGTTCTGCCGTACGGTCGAGGAAGGCCGCCGGGTGCTGGCCGAGATGGAAACCCACGGCTTGCGGCGCGGGGAGAACGGGCTGGAGGTCTACGTGATGTGCGAGATTCCCAGCAACGTGATCCTTGCCGAGGAGTTTTGTGAGATCTTCGGCGGCTTCAGCATCGGCTCGAACGACCTGACCCAGTTGATCCTCGGCGTCGACCGCGACAGCGAGATCGTCGCACCGATCTTCGACGAGCGGAACGACGCGGTGAAGCGGATGATCGCGCAGGTGATCGGGGTATGCCGCCGCCGCGGCCGCAAGATCGGGATCTGCGGGCAGGCGCCGAGCGACTACCCGGAGTTCGCCCGCTTCCTGGTGGAGCAGGGGATCGACAGCATCTCGTTGAATCCGGACACGGTGATGAAAACCACCCTCGCCATCCTGGGGCAGGAACGCTCGATTTGAAATCACCGCCCATGAGCGATCCCTCGAATCCCTTCGCCGCTTTTTTCGCCCCGCGCTCGGTCGCGGTCGTCGGCGCGACCGAGACCGCCGGCAGCGTCGGCCGGGCGCTGTTGGAAAATCTCGCCTCGTTCGAGGGCAAGGTTTTTCCGGTGAACCCCAAGCGGTCCACCGTGCTCGGTCGTCCGGCCTTTCCCCGCCTCGCCGCTTTGCCGGAAACGGCGGATCTCGCGGTGATCGTCACGCCCGCCGCGACGGTGCCCGGCTTGATCCGCGATTGCGCGGAAGCCGGCATCCGCAACGCGATCATCATCTCCGCCGGCTTCAAGGAAACCGGTCCGGCCGGCCAGGCGCTGGAAGATGCGGTGCTGGCGGAAGCACAGCGCGGCGGGGTGCGGATCATCGGGCCGAACTGCCTCGGCGTGATGACCCCGCGGCTCGGCTTCAACGCCACCTTCGCCACCACCCTCGCGCTTCCCGGCAAGGTTGCCTTCCTCAGCCAGAGCGGCGCGCTGTGCACCGCCATCCTCGACTGGAGCCTGCGCGAGCAGGTCGGCTTCAGCGCCTTCGTCTCGGTCGGCTCGATGCTCGACGTCAACTGGGGCGACCTGATCGAACACCTCGGCGACGACCCGCACACCTCGAGCATCGTCTGCTATATGGAATCGGTCGGCGATGCCCGGCGCTTCCTCTCCGCCGCGCGCGAGGTCGCCTACACCAAGCCGGTCATCATCATCAAGGTCGGCCGCAGTGCCGCGGCGGCCCGCGCGGCGGCCTCGCACACCGGCGCCCTCACAGGCAGTGACGACGTGCTCGACGCCGCCTTCCGCCGGGCCGGCGTGCTGCGGGTCGACACCATCGGCGAGCTCTTCAACATGGCGGAGCTGCTCGCCAAGCAACCGCGTCCGGCGGGGCCGCGGCTGGCGATCGTCACCAATGCCGGCGGCCCCGGCGCGCTGGCGACCGACCTGCTGGTGACCAGCGGCGGCGAACTTGCGGCGCTGGAGGCGGCGACGCTATCCACGCTGAATGCCGTGCTGCCCGCGGCGTGGAGCCATGGCAATCCGGTCGATATCCTCGGCGACGCCGGCGCGGACCGTTATGCCGCCGCGGTCGAGGCGGTGTCGTGCGATCCGGGCACCGACGGGATGCTGGTCATTCTGACCCCGCAGAAAATGACCGAGCCCGGGGTGACCGCGGAGGCGCTGGCGAAGCTGGCCCGTTCCGGCAAGCCGCTGCTCACGAGCTGGATGGGCGGGGCCTCGCTCGATCCCTCGCGCGATATTCTCAATGGCGCCGGGATTCCGACCTACGAGTACCCCGACACCGCCGCCCGCGCCTTCGCGCTGATGTGGCACTACGCCGACAACCTGCGCGCGATCTACGAGACGCCCGCCTTGCCGGCTGAGGCGGGCGGCACGCGCAGTTTGGCGCAGTCCCGCGACTTCCTCGAAAAAATCCGCGGCGAGGGCCGGACCTTGCTGACCGAACGGGAGTCCAAGCAACTGCTCGCGGCCTACGGCATCCCGACGGTGCCGACCGAGCTGGCAGAGGACGTTGAAAGCGCCGTCCAACTTGCCGGGGAGATGGGCTATCCGGTGGTGCTCAAACTTCATTCCCGAACGATCACGCACAAGACCGACGTCGGCGGCGTGCAGCTCGATCTAACAGATGAAGCCGCCGTGCGTTCCGCGTGGCGGAGGATCGAGACCACGCTCCGCGAGCGGAAGGGTGAAGGGCATTTCCAAGGCTGTACCGTCCAACCGATGGTCGATCGCAAAGGCTACGAGCTGATCCTCGGCAGCAGCATCGACCCGCAGTTCGGCCCGGTGCTGCTGTTCGGTGCCGGCGGTCAGTTGGTTGAGGTCCTGCAAGACCGTGCGCTCGGCTTGCCGCCGCTCAACACCGTGCTGGCACGCCAGTTGATGGAGCGGACCCGGATCTTCCGCGCGCTCGGCGGCGTGCGCGGCGAGCAACCGGTCGATCTCGACGCGCTGGCCGGCTTGCTGGTCGCCTTCAGCCGGCTGGTGATCGAGCAGCCGTGGATCGCGGAGATCGACATCAATCCCTTGCTGGTCTCCGACCGGCAATTGATCGCGCTCGATGCCCGCGTGGTCCTGCATCCGCCGGAGACCGATCCCCGCGATTTGCCGCGACCGGCGATCCGGCCCTATCCGGAACATCTCGTCAGCAGTGCGACCCTGCGCGATGGGGTCCAAGTCACGGTCCGGCCGATCCGCGCGGAGGACGAGCCGGCGGCGGTCGACTTTCACCGGCGGCTGTCGGAGCAGAGTGTTTACTCGCGTTTCTTTACCACCGTCCCGCTGGCCGAGAGAGTTTCCCATCACCGGCTCGCGCGGATTTGCTTCGCGGACTACGACCGCGAGATCTCGCTCATCGTTATGGCGGCGGACGAGCCGGC